>JAEEGJ010002728.1_pt1 | contig 80848 bp, 41 predicted proteins | sample 8958761 | NCBI WGS metagenome assembly JAEEGJ01 (sample SAMN16246546, study PRJNA631951) | gut metagenome | biome: gut microbiome; feature: rumen; material: RS-attached | host: Bos | place: Iran: Karaj | collected 2018-10 | reverse complement strand
ATGGCGCATATCATGGGCAATGCCAAACTCGTGGCCGACAGCCGTAATCGTAAAAACCATGTGATTGACCTCAGCGGACACGACGAGTGGGTAGAAGTTTATCGTGATGACTGTTTGGAGATTACTGGCAGCAACATCACCATCAGCTTCGACGTCTGTCCCCGCAAGCTCATCAGTTCCTGCGGCTCGTTCGTTACCAAGGGCGAGTGGCAGTTCGGCATCGAGCAGCGAGGCAAGGAACAGTTGCTGTTCTATATCAACACTGACAAGGCTCCTGAGGCGGCACAGAACGAAGGCCGTCCCTTCGGCAGAAGGCCTGCGGCAACGAACCACAAGTACGAACTCACGGCCCCGCTGCCCAGTGATTGGGAGAATAAGTGGCACCATGTGGAGGCCTGCTACAACGGTAAGCAGATGACGGTAAGCATCGACAACGCACAGGTAGCCCAGATGGAGGCTCAAGGCAACATCATCAATGCGCCATTCCCCGTGAACATAGGCCGTAACGAGCAGACCCACGGACAGGACACCCGCGTCTATATCTGCGATGCACTGATGGACAATGTCATCATTGCCGACGCCTCAGGCCAGCTGCTGAACCTCGACTTCGAGACGGAACAGCAGGAGGGTAAGTATTTCAGTTACGGCATAGGCGCACGAACCTACGGTACGATATGGCCCGACAGGACTGTCCAGCCGGAGATCTATCAGATGAAGAAATCGGCCCAGCCCGTATCTTGCACGTTGCTGAGTGCTGCTGACGGTACGGTAGAGATATGGAACAGGAACCATTTCCTCAACACCTCTTATTACGACATGAAATGGGAGCTTTACGAGGACGGCGTCTGTCTGCAGCAGGGAACACTCAATCCTGATGTGGAGCCATTGGCCAAGAAGGTCATCACCATACCCTACAGCCGTCCCGTCCTCAACCCCGGCTGCGAATACCGCCTCATGATAACCAGCAGTCTGAAAGCTGATGAGATCTGGGCGAAGAAAGGTCACATCATGGCCTGGGATCAGTTGGAACTACCCTGGCGCATGTCGGCAATACCTTCTGACAAAACCATTGGAAAGGCCGTGCTGAGCCAGACGAATGATGCCATCACGGTCAGCGGCGACGGATTCTCCTATTCATTCACTCCCGACGGACAGCTCTTCAGCATCAAGCAAGCTGGCAAGGAACTGCTCAAGTCGCCGCTCCAGATGAACGTGTGGCGTGCCCCGCTGGCACTTGAGGTCGACGGCTGGGATCAGTGGAACATCGCCTACAACAATCGCAAGGCCTGGAACGGCGCGCAGATAGCCAACGAGTTCTACAGCAACAACCTGAACGCCACGACCCGCATCCCCATCTCTTGCCAGGCCTTCGAGGCCAACGGTCAGGTGTATGTCAATGTGCGCTGGTTCTCGCAGTTCGGTGCCCCTGTTAACACATCGCTCGATGCCTACATCACGGGACTGCGCTATTCTGGCTTCTCCGAGGTTTATGAGTACCGCATCAACGGCGACGGCACCATTGCCCTCCATCATATTCTTGAGCCCGAGGGACAGATGCCCGCCCTTCTGCCACGCATTGGACTGACGATGACGCTCTGCGACGACATGCAGCAGGTGAAGTGGTACGGTCGCGGTCCGGAGGAGAACTATCCCGACCGCAAGACCGGTTATGCCATCGGCATCTACGAGAAAACCGTAGATGATATGTTCGAACCCTATCTCATCCCGCAGGACTGCGGTCTGCGCTGCGACAACCGCTGGCTCACTATGAGCAACGGCTCCGGCCAGGGACTGCGCTTTGCGATGGACGAGCCGTTCAATTTCAACGCCTACCATTATAGCACTGACAACCTGACGAAGGCGGTCTATACCTACCAGCTCCAGCAGCAGAACGGTATTACCCTGAACCTCGACTACAACACGACTGGCGTAGGCTGTACGGCCTGCTATGTCCTGCCTGGCTATCAGGTCAAGCCCACCCGCTACGAACGCCGTCTGAGTATAAAACCAATATCAAAGTGACGGCAAACGTAACTTTGTACCCAATTATTACAATATTATATGAGTTAGAGTATGGCAAAGGAACTTTTAACGGTAAAACACTATCTGAAAACATTGGAGGGAACCGTACGCCAACAATGGGATCAGAAAGCACTCTGTGACTACGGAGGCGACGCGTTTACCTATGCTGATGTGGCAAAAAGCATCGAACAGTTTCGGATTTTCCTTTCCGAGGCAGGTATTACCAAACGCAGCAAGATCGCCATCTGTGCAAGGAACTGCGCACGCTGGGCAATGACGTTCTGGGACATCAATGTCAACGAATGCGTGGCGGTGCCCCTTCTGGCCGATTTCCATCCCAACAGCATCGCTACCTTCACCTATCACTCCGACAGTTTGTTGCTTTTCACCGACAAGGAGATCTGGGAAAAGCTCAATCCCATGCAGATGCCCAACCTCAGGGCTGCCATCAATGTGAAGGACCGCACGATGCTCTGGCACCGCGACGAGAAAGTAGCCGAGGCCTGGGAGAACCGCGAGAAGGCTTTCGCACAGAAATATCCCACTGGTCTGACGAAGGAACAGATATCCTATCCGTCGGACAATATGGACAAGCTGGCCATCATCAACTACACCTCTGGAACGACAGGTAATCCCAAAGGTGTCATGCTCACCTACGGTGCCATTTCAGATACCGATGCGTTCAGCAACAGCCATTTTCCAAACCAGCCCGGTGAGACCATCGTCTCCATGCTCCCTATGGCCCACATGTACGGACTAGCCATCGAATTTATCCATCCTAACGTCGATGGCGTGACGGTCTGGTTCCTTGGTAAGACACCCTCGCCCTCGACGCTGCTGAAAGCCATGCAGGAGGTGAAACCCTATATGGTGGTCACAGTGCCGCTGGTGATGGAAAAGGTGTATGCTAATTCCATCAAGCCCGCCCTCGACAAGATGAAATGGCTGACAGCCATACCTCAGGCCCGCAAGGCGATCTATAAGATTGTCCGCAAGAAGGTGCTGGCAGCCTTTGGTGGTCAGGTGCGCGGCTTCATCATGGGTGGTGCGGCCCTGAAACCCGAAGTGGAGGATTGTTTCACCAAGATACGCCTGCCTTATACCGTGGGCTATGGCATGACGGAAGCCTGCCCATTACTAGGTTGGGAATGGTGTACGGAGTTCGTACCAGGTTCCTGCGGCAAGCCTGTCCACGACCTGCGCATCAATTCCGAAGACCCAAGGAACGTGCCGGGGGAGATACAGGTTCGTGGCAACAACCTTACCATCGGCTATTACAAGAATCCTGAAGCCAATGCCGCCGCGTTCACCGACGACGGATGGTTCCGTACAGGCGACTTGGGTCTGTTGGACAAAGACAATAACATCTTCATCCGCGGTCGCATCAAGTCGATGATTCTCAACTCGTCCGGCCAGAACATCTATCCCGAAGAGTTGGAAGCCGTGTTGTCTGGCTGCCCTTATGTGAGTGAGTCGCTGGTCGTGGAGCGTAACGGGAGGTTGGTAGCTTTGGTATATCCTGAGATACCCGATGACATGGATATGAGCAAACGTTCGGAGATTCCAGAAATAATCCGCACCACCGCCAACAAGTCACTTCCTGTCTACAGTAAGATCAACGAAGTGGAATTTGTTGACGAGCCATTTGAAAAGACTCCGAAAATGAGTATCAAACGCTATTTGTATCGCTAAATAGTAACTTTGGTCTCTAATTTACTTAGATAAACAAAACTAACATAAAGAATAATATGAACAAAATTGTATTAATCACAGGAGCTACAAGCGGGATAGGACTCGCCTGTGCAAGGAAGTTCGCCGAGAATGGTGACAGACTGATACTGACGGGAAGGAACGAACACCGTCTGAATGAAATAAAGAATGAATTGACGGAAAAAGGTACGGACGTGTTGACGCTGGTTTTCGACGTGAGAGACCGCGAGAAGGCGGAGAAGTACATCCAGGATTTACCGGCTGAATGGCGGGAGATAGACGTGCTGATTAACAATGCCGGTCTGGCACTAGGACTGGAGCCGGAGTATGAGGGCAATCCCGAAGACTGGGAAACGATGATCGACACGAACATCAAGGGTCTGCTCACGATGACGCGTCTCGTCGTGCCCGGCATGGTAGAGCGCAATCGTGGACACATCATTAACGTCGGCTCAGTGGCTGGCGATGCTGCCTACGCCGGCGGCAACGTCTATTGCGCTACGAAGGCCGCCGTGAAAGCACTTTCCGACGGATTGCGCATTGACGTAGCCAATACCGCCATCCGCGTAACGAACCTGAAGCCTGGACTTGTAGAGACCAATTTCAGCAACATCCGTTTCCACGGCGACAACAATCGTGCTGCCACGGTCTACAAGGGTATCAAGCCCTTGACAGGCGACGATATTGCCGACGTTGCCGTCTTTGCCGCCAACGCCCCTGAACACGTGCAGATAGCCGAGGTGCTTATCCTGGCCACCCATCAGGCCAGCGGCAGTGTCATCGTCAGGAAATAAAAAGGTATGTCGGCGGCATTTTCATGCGTCATCTCAGGCGTTTTTTCAAAAAAATAGGGAAGTAAGAGGCTGATTCGTTTTTTTTTCGTAATTTTGCATCGAAAAACTGTAGTCAGATGAAAAGAATCGCATTACTTTCCCTTTGCCTGTATATGGCGACGTGGCTGCCAGCATGGGCTGTCGAATTAACCCGGTGTCAGATTGTCGTCTCGAAAAAAGACGTGCCCCTGGCACAGAAAATGGCCCAGGTGCTCAGCGACGATATTGAACGCGTCTCGGGTGTCAAGCCCGCCATTAGTAACAGCGCAGCAAAAGGCGCAACGGTGGTTCTGGCTACGGTGGAGCAGGCATCAAAGCTGGTGCCAGGCATCAAGGTGAGCGACCTTCGCGGCTCATGGGAACGGTATCGTATCGTGACCCGCGACAATCAGCTGATCATCATCGGTAGCGACGCACGAGGACTGGCCTACGGTGTGCTCCACGTGAGTGAGCGCATCGGTGTAAATCCTTGGTACTGGTTTGCCGACGTGCCTGTGGCTAAAAAGTCGCAGATAGACTATACGGAGGATTTCACCTCAAAATCGCCCAGCATCAAGTATCGCGGCATCTTCATCAACGATGAGGACTGGGGACTGAAAACGTGGTCGGCACGCAACTTTGAAAAGGAACTCGGCGACATCGGCCCTAAGACCTACGATAAGGTGTGTGAGCTGATCCTACGCCTAAAAGGGAATATGGTCGCTCCCGCGATGCACACGTGTACGGGAGCGTTTTACAGCCATCCCGAGAGTCAGCGGGTAGCCGCCGAATGGGGCATCATGATTACCACGAGCCACTGCGAGCCGCTGCTCTTTAACAACGCCGCCCCATCGGAATGGACTAAAGCGCGCGACGGCGAGTGGAACTACGAGACCAACAGCGCCACCATCCTTAAGAAACTCGACAACCGCATCCGTGAAACGGCCCAGTATGACAATATCTACACAATGGGTATGCGCGGTCTGCACGACGAGGCCATGAAGGGCAGCACCGACCCAAAGGACCGTGCCCGTACGTTGGAGAAAGTTTTCCAGAAGCAGCGTCAGATACTCGAGAAATACAAGAAGACCAAGGCCGAGAAACAGCCTCAGATATTCGTGCCCTACAAGGAAACGCTCGATATCTATGATGCAGGTCTGCGGGTGCCCGACGATATCACCATCGTATGGCCCGACGACAACTACGGCTATATGAAACGTGTGTCGAACGCTGCTGAGAACAAACGCAAAGGCGGCTCGGGCGTCTACTATCACCTGAGTTACCTAGGTACGCCGCACGACTACCTCTGGCTGGCCACCACACCCCCAATGCTGATGTACGAGGAGTTGAAGAAAGCCTACGATGCCGGTGCCGACAGATACTGGCTGCTCAACGTGGGTGACATCAAACCCATGGAGATCGAGATACAACAGTTCTTTGATATGGCGTGGGACTTTTCGGCCTTCAGCTACGACAATGTGAACCGCTATCAAGCCGAATGGCTTACCCACACCTTCCTTACGAAGCGCGACAATATGACCTCACGACTCCCAGAACTCACAGACCAGTTCCAATTTATCCTCGACAACTACTATCGTCTGGCATGGGACCGCAAGCCGGAGTTCATGGGCTATGAGTTCGAGTGGAGCGGCGATGCGCTCGACGCCCTGCACGACACAGATTTCTCGTTTGAGACGGGCACGGCACAGAAGCGGCTCGTGGACTATGAGAGCATCTGCGAGGCCTACGATATGATAGAACGGAACATTAATCCTGAACAGCGTCCTGCCATCTTCGAGATGCTTGGCTATGCCGTCCACTCCGCCTATCAGATGAACCGCAAGTTCCTCTATGCACAGCGCAATCATGAGACTGGCAGCGCCATCTATGCCGTGATGGCCTTTAACGCCAATGACAAGATTGAGCAGCTGCGCAAGCGTTACAACACGCTGCTCGACGGGAAATGGCGTGATATGATCAGCGAGATTCCTCCTGGCTATACGGCCAAATACCACAAGATGCCCACAATGAGCAACAAGATCACTCAAGAGTATCGTCTTTCCCAAGACCAGCACTATACGACCCTGCGCCACAAGATCGACCTTTCGGGTGTGAAGGCAACGGCGCCGTTCAAGCTGTTGGAGGGTATCGGTACCGACTGGATTGCCCTGCAGATGGGACAACCTCTCGATGAGGTGCAAGACCCCGCAAACAGGGCCTCGCAACATATCGACATAGAGATTGACGGTCATAAGGTAAGTGGCGATTCCATCAAGATCATCATCTCGACGGTTCCCTTCTGGCCCGTCTACGAAGGTCGCAGCAATCGTTTCGGCGTGAGTGTTGACGGAAGTCAGCCCATCGTCTGCGAGAATAAGTTCACAGAGTGGTCACATCCCTGGAAGCTCCAGGTGCTCGAGAATCGCAAGGACTTCACGCTCTCGTTCCCTCTCGACCGCACCAAGGCCCATCATACCCTGAGCCTCATCATCGGCGATCCGGGACAGATGATACAGAAAATAAGTTTTGAATAAAAAAATTACGATAGGAATATGATAGTCTGCATAGCAGAGAAACCGAGTGTGGCAAGGGATATTGCACGTATCATCGGTGCTACCAGCTCACACGACGGATATATGGAGGGCAACGGGTATCAGGTGACATGGACATTCGGTCATCTGTGTACCCTGAAAGAACCCGGCGACTATACACCAGCCTGGAAACCCTGGGCACTCACACAACTGCCGATGGTGCCTCAGCGTTTTGGCATCAAACTCATCGATGACAATGGTATCAAGAAACAATTCTCCATTATCGAACGCCTGATGCAGGCCGCTGACGGCATCGTGAACTGCGGTGACGCAGGACAAGAGGGTGAGTTGATCCAGCGGTGGGTGATGCAGAAGGCGCAGGCCACATGTCCTGTGAAGCGTCTGTGGATCTCGTCGATGACAGACGAGGCGATCCGTGAGGGCTTTGCCAACCTGAAAGACCAGGGCGACTATCAGCCGCTGTATCTAGCGGGGCTCTCAAGGGCAATCGGCGACTGGCTTTTAGGCATGAACGCCACGCGCCTGTACACCCTGAAATACGGTCAGAACCGTCAGGTGCTCTCGATAGGCCGCGTACAGACCCCTACCCTCGCCCTCATCGTGAACCGTCAGAAGGAAATCGAGAACTTCAAGCCTGAGCCTTATTGGGTATTGGCAACAGTGTATCGCGACACCACCTTCACCGCCACGAAGGGAAAATTCACTTCGAAGGAAGAAGGCGAAAAGGCCTTTGCCACCATCGAGGGTAAGCTCTTTACGGTAACGAAGGTGGAGAAGAAGGAGGGTAAGGAACAGCCCCCGCAGCTCTACGACCTGACATCGCTGCAGGTGGACTGCAACCGCAAATATGCTTATTCCGCAGAGATGACACTCAACCTGATACAGGCCCTCTACGAGAAGAAACTGACCACCTATCCGCGTGTGGATACGCAATATCTGAGTGACGATATCTACCCAAAATGTCCGCAGACGATGAACGGGCTTTATCAGACGCAGTTTGGTGGGGTGGCGCCTTATGCGGAACTGATTAAGCCTATTGGCGGCAAGCCTTTGAAGAAATCAAAGCGTGTGTTCGACACCTCAAAGGTGACTGACCACCATGCTATCATCCCCACAGGCGTCATCCCCAAGAATCTTACAGATGCCGAACAGAAGGTGTATGATCTCGTCGCAAGGAGATTTATCGCGGTGTTCTTGCCGGATTGTAAGTTCTCGACAACGACGGTCCTCGGCGAGGTCAATGGTGAGGAGGATAAAGTGGAGTTCAAAGTCACCGGCAAGGAGATCCTCGACCCGGGCTGGCGCGTAGTCCAAGGAACTCACGGGGACAGGTCCGATGAGTCGTCAGACGACTCAGGCGGCCCCGCCCCCGCGAATTCCGACGAGGAGCGTGCGCTGCCCACCTTTGTCAAGGGCGAGAGTGGCGACCACAAACCCACACTGACGGAGAAATGGACCATCCCCCCACCCTATTACAACGAGGCCTCGCTGCTCCGAGCCATGGAAACGGCTGGTAAGTTCGTGGAAGACGAGACGCTGCGTGCCGCGATGAAAGAAAACGGCATCGGTCGTCCGTCGAGTCGCGCAGGCATCATCGAGACCCTCTTCAAGCGCCACTACATCAAACGCGACCGTAAGCGTCTGATTGCCACACCTACGGGCATCGAGCTTATCGACCTGATCCGCGAGGAACTGTTGAAGAGCTGTGAGTTGACGGGTATCTGGGAGAAGAAACTGCGCGACATCGAGCATCAGAAATACGATCCCAAACAGTTCATCGACGAGTTAAAACAACAGGTGGCCGACATTGTGCAGGAGGTGATGACCGACACCAGCAACCGTCGGGTGACCGTCCTCACCGATGCAGAACTGAAAAAGATAAAGACACCACCCAAAAAGCAATAAATCGGTCAATTGTTCGTTATTGACATAACGACTTATGACAAGAAGATATAGGAAGATAGATGAAGATAGCCGCCTTCAGCGGCAGAAGATAGAAGACAATACTCAGTCGGCAGATATGATACGCCCAAGACATTTGTCTTCTATCTTCCTCTATCTTCTTCTATCTTCCTATATCTTCTCTCTCCTGCTAACCAGCTGCGGGGCAGATCAGGCGATGAAGAAAGGCGACAAGTTTTATGCCGTCGGCGAATACTTCGACGCTGCCACACAATACCGTAAGGCCTACAGTCACACCTCCAACAAAGAACGGGTGCAGAAAGGCCAGCGGGCGATGAAGATGGCGGAGTGCTATCGACGTATCCACTTCACCAGCAAAGCCATCTCCGCCTATCAGAACGCCATACGCTATAAACAGGATGACTCGCTGACACATTTCTATCTGGGACAGTTGCAGATGCGAAACGGCAACTACCGCGAGGCAGAGAAGCAGTTCCAGATGGCGATAGATAGTTTACGGTTGACAGTTTACGGTTTACAGAATAATGCCAATGCCGTCGACAAAGACTATTTAGCCTTGGCAAAGACCGGTCTGGCCTCAGCCCGTCAGGCCGCCCAATGGAAGAAAGACGGCTCGGCGTATACCATCAAGCGCATGGACCTCTTCAACTCCCGTCGAGCAGAATATTCACCCATGCTCGGCGGCGACGAAGACAACCAGCTCTACTTCACCTCCACCCGTAATCAGGCCCAAGGTGATGAGTACAGCGGCATCACGGGTTCGAAGAATGCCGACATCTTCCTCTCACAGAAAGACGACAAGGGAAAATGGAGCAAGCCCCAGACCATCGACTCAGAACTGAACTCCGAGATGGACGAGGGCGCCTGCTGCTTCTCGCCAGACGGGAAGAGCATGTATCTGACCATCTGCAAGACCGACCCCAACTTCCCGCGCTATGCCACCATCGCCGTGTCGAGCCGCAGCGATGCCACGTGGAGCAAGCCCAAGGAACTGATCCTCTCGAAAGACACCCTCTCCAGCTATGCCCATCCGGCCATCTCACCCGACGGGGAGTGGCTGTATTTCGTCAGCGACATGCCTGGCGGCCTGGGAGGATTCGACATCTGGCGTTGCAAACTCATTGGCAATGAGGTGGGCAGCTTAGAGAACCTCGGCGAACCCGTCAACACCCCTGGCGACGAGATGTTCCCCACGTTCAGGCCTAACGGTGACCTCTATTTCTCCTCCGACGGTCATCCGGGCATGGGAGGCTTAGATCTTTTTGTGGTCAAAGACGGAAAAGTGGAAAACCTGGGCTTCCCGATGAACTCCCAGGGAGACGACTTTGGCATGACCTTCGAGGGGAAACGTAACCAAGGCTATTTCTGTTCGAACCGTGGCGACCAGCGCGGCTACGACCATATCTACAGCTTCTTTAATCCAGAGATCGTGCAGACGGTGAAAGGCTGGGTGTACGAACAAGACGGCTATGAACTGACAGCCGCCCAGGTCTATATGGTAGGCAACGACGGCACGAACCTGAAACTGAGCGTCAGAGGCGACGGTTCATTCACCCAGGAGATCAAACCCAACGTAGACTATGTGCTGCTGGCCACCTGTAAGGGATTCCTGAACCATCAGGAACAGCTACGCGTAGAGCCTGCGACGAAATCAGAAGAGTATGTGCTGCAGTTCCCGCTGGCCAACATCTCTGCCCCCGTGCTGATCGAGAACATCTTCTACGACTTCGACAAGGCGACGCTGCGCCCAGAGTCTGCCACAGCCCTCGACGAGTTGATACAGCTGTTGAACGAGAACCCGAACATCACCATCGAACTCTCAGCCCACACCGACTACTTAGGCTCCGACCAATACAACGAAGGACTCTCCCAACGACGTGCCGAGAGTGTAGTGAACTATCTTATTGAACACGGCATCGCCTCAGACCGTCTCATGCCGAAAGGCTACGGCGAGGGGAAGCCCAAGACCATCAAACGTAAGGTGGCAGAAAGATATCCGTTCCTCAAAGAGGGCGATGTGCTGACAGAGGAATACATCACCAAGCTCTCTGAGGAACAGCAAGAACAGTGCAACCAGTTAAACCGTCGCACCGAGTTTATAGTGCTTCGGACAACTTACGGGCTGTTTGATAAGGCAGGTAAATTAATACAAAAGCCAGAGCCAGCAGCACCACAGAAGGATTCACAGGCAACTCCGTCGTCGGAGCTGTGGTGAACAACACCTCCACGCTTGTCAGCGCCGTCGACAACCACACCATCATTGTTGCTTTCAGACTCTCCCATCCGCCAAAGAGGATGAAAAGTGCCAGTGCCGTGGCCACGCAGAACCATGTCCACAGCTGTGACCACCGCCGTGCGGAGGGTTTCGTCTGACTGACCTGAGCCATCACCCGTTCGGTGAAGCCGTTGTCTTCAATCTGCTGCTGCGCAGCCTGCTTGAAGAGGTCCTCAATCAGTTTGTTTTCTTTTTCAGTCATATCCGTTTTGTTTTAAGTAGTTCGCCATCTTTTCTTTTCCTCGATGCAGATGCGACTTCACCGTATTCTCTGGTATACCCGTGACCTTGGCGATCTGGTCGATGGGATAGCCGTCGATGAGTTGCAACGTGATACATGTCCTTTCGTCTGGCTTCAACAGTGCGAGAGCGGAATAGATGTCCATTTTTAAGGAGGAAGATGGAGTGTGGAGAGTGGAAGGAGACATGTCTGCCACAGAACTAATCTCCTTTAACCTGTCACCTTTAACCTTTAACCCCCTATGGTAATCGTAGAACACGTTATAGGCGATACGCATCAGCCAGGTGGAGAAGCTCGCCATGCCACGGAACTTCGTGATGTTCACATAGGCCTTGATGAAGGTCTCCTGGGCCAAGTCGTCGCTCAGCTGTTCATCGCCCAACGTCTGGTTGAGGAAGAACCGACGCACAGGTGACTGATATTTCCTGACAAGCTGGTCAAAGGCCTTCTTGTTTCGGAATACCGCCACCTGCGTCACAAGGGCTATGTCACTGAGCTCCGCCATTTTTTTCTTTGTTTACTGTTTACGGTTTACAGTTTACAGTTGATTACTCTGCCACTGACATTTCATCTGTAAACCGTAAACTGTCAACTGTCAACTAAACTAATCGTTTCTCCGGCATCACGATCCACAGCACAATGTAGAAGATCAGTCCACAGAAGGCTGTAAAGAGTGTGAGGAAAGCGTAGGCGACACGCACCATGACGGGATCAAAGTCCATATACTCGGCAATACCGCCGCAAACACCTGCAATCACTCTGTCGTTAGAGCGCATTAATCTCTTACTCATAGTCTTAAAAATTTGAAGTGTTATCGTTCATCTTGTTAATATCATCGTCGACGCGATGGTCATTCTCATTCATCGACTTCCTGGCGATATACCATTTACCGAGACCGATGAAGAAGACGAGAGCACCGATGCCGAAGCCAACCTCTCCTGCCACGATGCCGAGGAAGATAGCGAGGCCAATGCCGAGGAAGATCTGACGGATACCCGTCTGATAGTCACTGCGGTCCCAGCTCTGCTGCTGTTCCTTCAGGATATTGTCGGGGATGGGCTGTCCATTCTGGATGGCCATCTGTGCCAACTTGATACGGTCTTTCCGATTCCTGTTGACGAAGTAGAACACCAGACAGATGATGATGATCGGGGCGAGAAGGAAGATCACGAAGATGGCGACGACACCGATGATCATGCCTGAATTCACCAGTCCACCTAAACTCTCGATCACCTCTTTAGCTTCTTGTACGTCACGTCTTGAATAGGATGCGTACTCGTCGTCCTCAGCGTTGTTGGCATTGTTGGCGTTGTCAGCGCCGACGGCTGTCGTGTCAGAAAAGGCTTCGATTGCGTCCTTTGCTTTAGTAGAGTCCACCTGCTCCGTACGGGGCGTATGGCGGTGCTTCTGTGCTGCGGCATCAACATTCATGCTGAATGCGAGCACCATAGCGATTGCGATTAATAACTGTTTCATATCATTTCTCCTTTATTTTTTTACTCTTTTACTTTTTTAATTTTTTACTTTCTTTGTCCGTTTGACGTAAGAAATCATAAATTAGTTGCAAAGATAGTGGATTTTCTTATATTTTTCGTAATTTTGCGCTGAAAAAGAGTGTAAACGATGATTTTACCCGAGGATTTCATCCGTGAGACGAGGCTGGTGATGGGCGAAGAGCGCTTTAACCGCTTCATGGGAGCCTTCAATGAAGAGGCCCCTGTGAGCATTCGGATAAATCCGAAATTCTTGAGGAAAGAGGAAAGAGGAAAGTGGAAAGAGATATGTTCTAATGTCCCCTGGTGCGCTGAAGGCTATTACCTCTCAGGCCGTCCTCAGTTTACCTTCGACCCCCTCTTCCATGCCGGCTGCTACTACGTCCAGGAAGCCGCCTCAATGTTCGTGTGCCATATATTAAATTGGTGGAAGGCTTTCCACTTTCCACAAGTAACCGTCCTTGACATGTGTGCCGCCCCTGGCGGCAAATCTACCGCCATGCGTACGGTGCTCCCCGAAGGCAGCACGCTTGTGAGCAACGAGCCGATACCCAACAGAGCCCAGATCCTCTTGGAGAACATCACAAAGTGGGGCTGGCCCGATTGCATCGTTACCAACAACTATCCCCGTGACTTCCGTAAGGCGAAAGCCCGTTTCGACATCATCCTCTGCGATGTGCCCTGCTCAGGCGAAGGCATGTTCCGAAAGGATCCTGACAGCATCGGAGAGTGGAGCCTGCAGAATGTGGAGAAATGCTGGCGTCTGCAACGGGAGATTGTGGCCGACGCCTGGGAGTGTCTGAATCCCGGCGGTCTATTTATATATAGTACGTGTACCTATAATATAAAAGAGAACGAGGAGAACGTGCGTTGGATCATGGACACCTACGATGCCGAGGCCCTTAACATCCCCACAGCCCCCTCTTGGAACATCACCGGTTCACTCCTCCCCGGCTTCGAAGCCCCCGTCTATCGCTTCATCCCCGGCATCACCCGTAGCGAGGGGCTCTTTATTTGCGCTTTGCGCAAAGGTGGAGGGTCAAAGGTGGAGGGTCAAAGGAGAAATGTCTTACCGCAGATTCAGTCCTTGAAGGCAATCTCCCTCAACCTTCCACCCTCCACCCTCCACGTAGACCTCTCCTACTCCGACGCCCTGAAATACCTGCGGGGCGAGGCCCTCGTGCTACCCGCCGACGCCCCACGTGGATTAGTCACCGTCACTTATAAAGACATTCCCCTCGGGCCCGTTAAGAACATCGGCAACCGCGCCAACAACCTCTATCCGAAACCCTGGCGCATCAAAACCACCCACCTCCCTTCCACCCCCGTGGAAATAATAAATATGTGAAAAATGAATAGAGCCACAGATTACACAGATTATCACAGACAATATGATTATCACAGAACCGATTCCCGTGTGATTTTCTTTCTGTGTGAATCGATTTATCTGTGTGGATCGGTGAAATCTGTGGCTAAAAATATAAATACATAAATCATTATGAAACAATATCTTGACATCCTCAACCGCATCCTGACGGAAGGCACCGAGAAAGGTGACCGTACAGGCACCGGCACCATCAGCATCTTCGGCACACAGTCGCGTTACAACCTCGACGACGGTTTCCCCGTGCTCACCACAAAGAAGCTCCACTTGAAGTCGATCATCTACGAACTGCTCTGGTTCCTCAAAGGCGACACCAACGTGAAATACCTGCAGGAACACGGTGTCCGTATCTGGAACGAGTGGGCCGACGAGAATGGTGAGTTAGGCCCCGTCTATGGTCATCAGTGGCGTTCGTGGCCCGACTATAACGGCGGCACCATCGATCAGATCCAGTATGTGTTGGACCAGTTGAAGAACAACCCCAACTCCCGTCGTATGATTGTCTCGGCGTGGAACGTGGCAGAAGTGAACGAGATGGCCCTGCCCCCTTGTCACACCATCTTCCAGTTCTATGTGGCAGGCGACCGTCTGTCACTCCAACTCTACCAGCGTTCGGCAGACACCTTCCTCGGCGTACCGTTCAACATCGCCTCGTATGCCCTCCTCCTGATGATGATGGCCCAGGTGACGGGTTACAAGCCCGGAGAGTTCATCCACACCACAGGCGACACCCATCTCTATCTGAACCACATCGAACAGGCTAAGCTCCAGCTCACCCGTGAGCCGCGTCCCCTGCCCACGATGAAGATCAACCCCGACGTCAAGTCGCTCTTCGACTTCCAGTATGAGGACTTCGAGCTCATCGGCTACGATCCCCATCCGCATATTAAAGCAGAAGTAAGTGTTTAATAAGCCCCCTTGAAAATATGATTACCATCATAGCAGCAGTAGCAAAGAACCGCGCCATTGGATACAAGAACAAGCTGATCTATTGGCTCCCCAACGACCTGAAGCGTTTCAAGGCGCTCACCACAGGTCATACCATCATCATGGGTCGTAACACCTACCTCTCCCTCCCCAAGGGCGCACTCCCCAACCGTCGTAACATCGTTCTTACCCGCAGCGCCTTTTTCTCCCCTAAGTTAGGGGAGGCCGGGAGGGGTCTGAACGAGCGCTACCCTGGCTGCGATGTCTATCCTTCCATCGACGAAGCCCTCGCCCATTGCACGCCCGATGAAGACATCTACATCATCGGCGGCGCCTCCGTCTATCGTCAGGCCCTGCCCCTGGCAGACCGTCTCTGTCTCACGGAGATCGACGACATCCCCGCCGAGGCCGACACTTTCTTCCCACCCTACGAAAACGACTGGCAGGAAGAAAGCCGCGAAGACCATCCCATCGACGAGAAGCACGCCTACCGCTACGCCTTCGTCGACTACATCCGCAAATAGAATCTCCCCCGCCAATGGCGAGGGATCGTTTTATGTACTATAGGTATGCACGCTGGAGCCCTGTGCGCTCGGCAGGTAATTGATGCCCCACCAGCACATCTGGAGCAAGACGAACGAGATGACCAGCATCCACAGTGCCAGTTTTGGTTGGTGAACAGGCAACTGACGGTAATGTATATACACAAGGTACGCGAACCAAGTGATGGCCGCCCACGTCTCCTTGGGGTCCCACGACCAGTAGTGTCCCCACGCCTCCTTCGCCCACAGTGCCCCGAAGAGCATGCCGATGGTCATAAAGGCCAGACCGACATAGACGAGGTCATCAAGTTTCTGATTCTCCTCGAGTTTCGAGGAGAATAACATAAACAACGCCATCAATGTAGCCACGCCAAACACGGCATAGGCAAACATATAGACGATGACGTGCGGTGCAAACCACGGACTCTGCAAGGCCGGCATCAGCGTCTTCGAATGGATCTCAGGCTTAAAGAGGTTCACGCAGATAAACACCAGTGCCAGCACCGTCGAAAACGAAAGAATCCATTTGTACTTCCATCTGGAGTAGACAATCACACCCGCCAACGGCAGGAAGAACGAGTACCACAGACGCGTCTCCCCCATCGTCCTCAGCGGCGGCCGTTCCAGCGACACCCACATCGACACGATAAAACCGAAGAACACCAGCAGTCCGACAATGGTCGTCGTATAGGCCACCGCCGTCTTATCCTTCCAAGCGGCCCAGGCACCCACTGCCCACAGCAGCACCGACACCAGCGCGAAATATATAAACTCTTCCCAAGTCATTCCTCTATCTCCTTCCAAACACAAACATACAAACCGCTCCACCCAGCATCATATAGATACCCGCATAGACCAGCGGCAACCACGGGTCGCTCACCAGTTCGAGGATCGACGTCCGACTCATCGGTCCCATCTGCGTGTCATAGCCATACTGATAGATCTTCCAGCCCTCCACCTCCATGGGTTTGTTCACCTCCACCGTCGCTTCGATGTTCTTGCCCGACTTTGTCAGGATCTGCACCTCCGAGGCAAAGCGCTTGGGCGAACCGTCGTCGTAAGTCTCCATGATAAACTGTTTCAGTTCAATGGCCAAAGGCATCTCCTTGACGGTACCCTGTTGCGTCAACGCCCGCCACTCCGGTTCTCCAATGGCCGTAATCATCTTCAGCCGCTGCATGTCGGCATTACCCAGCGTGGCCGTAGTCATCGCCAGGAACAATCCCAGATGGTTCAGCAGGAACGGGATGTCACGCTTCCACTGGAAATGCAACGTCCGACGAATGATTACCTGTCCGAGGATCACCGCCATATACACATAGATCAGCACGAAGGGCCAGAACGACAGCATACCGTTCAGCCACTTGCCGTGCACCTCTTGTCGTGTCAGTCCCATGATGATCGTCAGCCCCACGGCATACACCAGCACGGGGATAGCCGCCTGATACGTGCCGATAAACTGACAACCGTACACCCGCTTTCTCAGCAGATAGATCAACCCTATCAGTGCGAGGAAGCCTCCAAGAACGATGCCGTTTACGGGCCAGGCAAAGGCCTCCCATACAACGGGCCCTATGCTCAGCTCCAGCATCAGTCCCACCACAATCAGGCCTCCGCCAATCACGAAGCCCTCCTTCATCGTCCACGGTCTCTTCCACATCGTCATGTACGCCACTCCTTTATTCTGAAGCCTTCTTACCGATGACCACGTTCGTCTTACCTGTCACCTCGGCAGCATTACCACCGCCATAGACATTGCCACGGATATCCGCACCGATAACAGGCTTCTTAACGACAATGACATTACCCTGTTCGTCCTTTGTCTGGAGCGACACCATCTGTTCCTCAGTTGTCGTACCGACGTTCACAGTGGTATTACCAATCACCTCAGCAGCATTACCACCACCGAAGACATTGCCGATAGCACCGATCTTAGCACCAGCCTCACGCTTGTAAAGCGTCACCGTGGTACCATCTCCCAGTTCCTGGGTTTCGCCGGCATACGCTCTACCACCTTCGACGACATTGATGTTCACCGTCGGGTTACCAATCATAACGGCGCTTTCACCCAAGCCACCACCGAATATCGTACCGATACTGGTGAAGGCACGAACATTGATCCTTGGAGAATTATGGGGTCCGCTATGAATGCCCTCGTCTAACTTCTCCTGTTCACTCATACGGTCGTACATCTCTTTTGTTCTTGGCTTATAGACGGGTTTACCCTGAGAGTCCGTTCCATCCTGATAGTAGCCATAGATGGAATAAGGAGCCAAGTTACCTCCACCATAGAGTTCACCGATAATGACAGGCGTCGAGCACTCAGGATTCTCCTCGATATTCACTTCGATAGAGCCTTCGACCTTACCACCCGACTTGTTACCGCCAAAGACATGTTCGAACTTACCGCTGGTCAATGTCAGACTGATGTCATGACCCACATTGGCATTCTCTGCACCGGCATAGATGGCACCAATCCAGTCGTTAGGCATACAACTCAGACAGATCTCGGCGCCACCATACATGTCTGCACTCTTACCGCCACCGTAGATTTCCTCAACCGACAGTTCTGTACAGCATCCGGGACCGCCGTCATTGGCCACGTTCGTCACGCTGGAACCATTCAAGATATCACCCTTGGTATTACTACCGCCATAAACATTGTTCACCTTACCAGCCATCAGCTGAACGACAGCCTTACCTTCTCCTGACGTATAGGCAGCTCCTCCTGTCCGGGAGCCGACGTTAGCACCAGGATTATCCGTGCCAGCACCATAACCACCGCCATACACATTATCGATGATCTTCGTACCCTTGATGAGCACACTTGTGGCAGGCACAGCAGCACCATAACCGCCGCCATAGACCTCCTGGATACTCGTCAGGTCACAGCCTTCGATAATCACCTCGGTGGTCTGCTTCGTATCGGTAGGCACATAGTCAGCCTGGTTACCACCGCCGAACACGGCAGACACATCATAGCCATCAGCAACCTGATAAGTCTTTGCCTTCGTCTTGAACACATGTACCTTTGAATGTCCCATAGGCGTTCCATTATAATTGTTACACCCAAACACATTACCTGTTACGACACATCCGTCTTTTGCAAGATAATACTTTCCGTCAGTATCATCAACATCAGTAGCCAATGAGCTATGGATGGCTGGCACATAGTCGGCAGACTCCAAACCATTCAGATTCAGATGGACATCACCATAGACGATAGCCTCAATATCACTTGTTGCGCCATTTGCCCCCTTCTTCTGGCCAAGACCACCACCGAAGGCATCGTTAATAGTACCACCCAGCAGGTTGACGGTCGTGGTATACTGATCAGTAACACCCTCAGGATTTGCCGTATTGGTATTGGCCAATGCGCCGCCACCATAGACATCACTCTCAATCTCGCCACCAGTGACATCAACAACCACGCTACCCTTGATGATACCAACCTCGCCACCGCCGAAGACACTGCCAAGAACCTTACCGCCACCCATGTTCACTTTCGTAAACATCGAGGTAGAGAATGTTGTCGTATTCAAAGATGCATCACCGCGACTGCCGCCAAACACATGACCGCCATAGTCTGCGGCACGACTTACTTCATCACCGATTTGGCCACCAGAGATGTTCACCTCGTTCAGTGTCTGCTTACCTTCACCGTGGTCAGCTTCAGTATCTCCCTTACAATAGAGATTATAGGACTGTCCGATCTTTGGTGCACCGATACTCGAGAGAGAACCACCACCATAGACGTTACGGTGAATGGTACCGCCATTGATGTCCACCGTCGTGAAGCGGGTCACAGAACCGGCAGAGGTACTGAAGTCTTCTTCCTTGGTTTGTTTACCGTTATAGGTAACCGTACTCTCATACTTACCATCGTAGTCAAAGTCGTATTTGTACTGACCGATACCCGAACCGGAACCATAGACATTACCACGAGCCAGCCACTGGATATGATTGGGATCGGAGGTCTTTACCACATTGTTTTGGTTGGCCTCTGTGAAAGGCAATCCGATTTCACCGCCATTGATGATGACGTGGGCATCACGACGTACGTGACCATCCATACCGCCACCATACACAGAACCCAGAATCTTAGTGTTACCTCCGATAGTCACCTCGGTCTCATTGGCATAACCCACGAAGAACTCTGGACTATAGAGATAGCGTGGTGTCTCAGAAATGTTCGGCGCAGACTCACCACGACAGCCACCGAAGACATTACCGTATGGCAGACTGGCAGTAGAATTCTTAGGATACATACTCTCCGAAGGAGTTTCTGTATCAATATAACCGATGGTACCACCGGTAATCTTCACCGTACACTTACCACTATTCAAGAAGGCTTCGCTAAACTTACCACCGCCACTCCATAGTTTGTCAACCTTTTCACCGTAGCCACTCGTAGAGTAGTCGTCATCACCGCCGGCATAGTTACCCTTACCGACAGAACCCATGTTACCACCGCCATAGATATTGCGCACCACATAACCGCCGCTCATCTCGACAGTCGAGTTGCCAAACACCTTACCAGCTGTGATACTATAGATATTGGTGTCGTAAGTCTCTTCCTTACCTATCTTTTTAAGAGTAGCCGGGAACTTACCCTTACCACTACCAGCACCGTAGAGTGAGTGATATACCAAACCTCCCGACATGGTCAGCTTAGTATCGCCCATCACGTGACCATCTTCACCACCGCCATAGACGGCACCGGCAATAAGATCGCCATCGCTCGAATAGGCCTCTAGAGTTGTAGTATACGCAATCTTCACATCCGTAGAACCGACGTTCGCACAGAACAGAAAGTCTTTATAGTCGCCCGCTTTACCCTTGCCTGCACCATACACATCACCATTGTCAGCCTTAATATCGGTGTTATCCTCATCGCTATCTTTGAGGCCCAGACGTCCACCTGTGATGTTGACATGCGTAGCGCCATTATAACCTGGAACATATTCAAACTCATACGGCCAGCTTAGGGCAAACTCCTTGGTAGCATCCCCATGCTTAACCATATTCTCATAGTAGTATGTTTTACCATCTATCGGGCCGATCTTTACCTTATCAGCAGCGATTTCCGAAGTAGCCTCAGCAGCTCGATAGTTAATGACACCCACGGAGGCCATCTCGCCACCGCCATAGACGCTCTTCCTGATATAACCGCCATTGACGTTCACCGTCGTACTCTTACCTACACAGCCTGCAAACTGCATCGGTGTGAAGGCATAAGTATGATTTTCGTAGCTCTCCGGCTTTGTCGGATCTGCATTGGCTGCTTTGAGTTCCGGAGTCGTGAAGATGGTATGATTCTTATCTTCACTACCGTAACCACCGCCAAAGACGTCGCGCCTGACGGTACCACCATCAATCGTCACGACGGCATTGTCACGGACCGTACCCAACTCACCACCGCCATAGACGCTACGCCTGATGACAGCATCGCCACTGACGGTGACAGCCGAAGACTTCACCTGGGCCATCTTCGGCCAGATGGGGTTACGTGTGCCATTTAGCAGTTCCAGGCGTCCCATGGAGCCACCAAAGACATTACCAGATTCCCTATTCCCGACTGTATTACCAATGATACCACCTGTGATGTAGATGGTGACGTGACCATAAGTCTTACCATTTCCATCCTCCTTAAACTGACCGTATTCCGGGTTCGGGTTTCCATCGTCCAATGTCGGGAATTCAAACATAGTACCCACTGAGGCCAGACGTCCGCCACCATAGACAGAGCCCAGCATGGTGCCGCCGCTGATATTCAGGTTAACATTACCACCTACGGTACCTGCCGTCTGTGCATCGCCACTGAATCCACGACCACCACCGAACACGTTACCGTCCACATAGGAAGTACCGGTTGTGCCTATCTTGGTAGGTTTATTGGCGTCCGCCTCGCTGATGCTCATCGTCACATCACCCAGCACGTGACCATCCTCACCACCGCCGAACACAGAACCGAAGATACGGCCTCCAGTAATATCAACGTTGACGCTGGCAATATTTGTCCAAGTGTTGAAGTTGATACGTTGGTCACCCTTACCGGCACCGAAAAGGTAACAGGTAACAGGGTGATCCTTCATTTGCTGTTCAGTACGTGGCACACCCAGCGTACCACCCGACATCTTGACAGTACTTGTTCCTGTTACGTCGGTACACTCATTACCGCCATAGACACTAGTCAGTATATGACCACCAATAATGTTGACCTCTGTATTGCCATAGACAGCACCAGCTGATCTGAGCCATACACCGTCAGAGTAGCCATCTTTATCCACAGGCTGTCCTACCTCTGCGCTCTTTGCGTCATTTTTCAACCAACCAGCCTTCTTCTTGTAGGGGAAGATGCCGCTACCGCCACCGAACACATTTCCATAATAGGTATGACCGTCGGAGGCAGCCTTAGGAACAGGATTAGCAGCTGTCGGATCAACATAATCATACACATCGTATGGGAGATATTTCATGATAGGCTTGTTGTTATTGTCTGTACCAGTCTGCTTACCGAATGGCCAGCTGGCACATTCTGCAAGAGATTCAGAATTCCATTCATCATCAGTATAGCGACGGTTCACGCCATCACCATTACCAATCTGACACTTCTCTGCTATCGTTACCTTCGTATTGTGCAGCACGTGACCGTTCTCACTACCGCCATAGACGGAACCCTTCACAAAGGCATTGTCCGTGATAGTTACATCAGTGCTGGCGGTCATGCCCAGCGTCTCAATAAAGGTAATATAACCAGATTCATTATTTGCATACGATTCCCATTCGCTGTTTTTATTCATACGTTTGGGATCGTTTGTTGCTTCATAAGGCAAAATACCCTTTCCAGCACCAAACACATGACCCTTATCATCAGGACGGAGAAGGTTATTCTGCTCATCCCTCTTCTCCATCTTCATGTTGTCGGGACCAATCTCAGCCTTATCTCGGACAATGACAGTACATTTTCCACTATTCTCAAGTTTCAATGCATACGGCATACCATCAGGGATATTCTCAGGTGGAGTTGGCGCGTTAAGTTCTGCAGGATATGTGACACCCTTCACAAAGAAGTTACCCACTGAAGCAATCTCACCGCCACCATAGACGCTCTTGCCTATCTTGGCACCGCCCTGAATGGTGACCGCCGGATTACCACGTACCAAAGCAGAGTAGCCATGAGTCTCCAGGCCCTTACCTCCACCGAATACGTAACCTCTGATTTCAGGTGCGCTTGCCTCGTCGCCTTCCTTTCCGATTGTTACCGTCGTATTCAATTCTACGCGACCGATCTCACCGCCGCCATAAACATTACCAGTTCCCTCTACGAGTTTTCCATCCTCGTCAAGAGCACCCACAGTACCGTTACCGATGATGACATTCGTACTGCCGAAGCCTTTGTCTTCAACTCCCACCATCGCTTTCGGGCACTTGAACGAATCAGCCTTACCCTTACCACCGCCAAACACATTACCAGTAATCTTGGCGCCGTTGCGGGCAGGAGTAACAGGTGTATACACAGCCTTGCCATCGGCATCCCAAGAAGTCACACATGTACCCGTACCGATTTCCACATAGGTATCTCCTAGGACATCGGCCATGTTACCACCACCATATACAGTGCCTATCGTGCCGAGAGGAAGGGTTGCATAATACTTCGTCACAGCACTTGCACCTTCTCCTGTCGTTTCCGAAGTCACATTTTCTGTATACTCCGTACCCATAGCATCCGTATAGACGTATGAGCCCTCAGTTCCGGTTCTCGTCAGCAGCACCTTACCCTGTTTCATGTTGATATTGACACGCGGGTTACCTATGAGCTTGGCCTGATAGCCACCGCCGAAGATGCTGTCAATACGGGTGGCAGAGATGACATAGAGGCACGGATCGGCCTTAGGAACGAAGTCTGCCGCCACCTTGTCCGCCGTGAGCGGGATGCGTTGGTTCAGCGTTTGTTCAGCGCCATTCGCATCAATATATTTCACTGGTTCGGTCTTGTAAGAACCATCATCATTCCTCTCATATCCATAGACCGAGTATGGTGCCAAGAAACCGCCGAGATACAGATGTCCAATCTTGATCGGTTCACAGCCGCCCTCCTCGATGGTGACGGTAATAGAACCATTGATGGCACCACTGGTATTGTTACCACCGAACACGCGCTTCAGAGACGAACCATTGGTAATTCTCAGGTTGATATCATTATCAACGTCAGCGTTCTCAGCACCACCGAACATCTCCTCAATACCATGGGCACAATCTGCCACCATGTCAACCTCACCGTCGCTTTTGGCATTATTTCCGCCGCCGTATGACCTACCCACCGCCATGGGACACCCACCGTTGGCAGAATAGAGAGACGACAGCAATGTCCTGACATTACCTCTCGCATTACTGCCGCCGTATGAGGTATGTATTGTTCCGCCATAGACCACCAGTCTGGCGATACCTGAACCATATCGTATGGCAGCGGCAGTCGTATTGTCAGCTAAACGTTCATCTTTAGTATCAAAATTACTATCATCAACAGCCAGATAATATGGACTGGAAATAGATCCAGGCTTCGATCCTGAAGTCGTCGTATTTGTGTAGTCAAAGTAACCAACGTTTGCACCAGGATTCTGATACCAGACATCAGTACCACCTTCATTCAGCGAATAGTTGTCAGCACCGTTACCGCCACCGAACACCTCATCAATCTCGTATGTACCATTGATCTCCACGAATGTCGCCGGAACAGAAGCAGCATTACCACCGCCATACACCTGCTTGATACTGGTCAGGTCGCAGCCGTCGATATAGACCTCTGGACGGGCAGCATCAACCGTTGCTTTGTTCGTCTCATTATAGGCTAACAATGCATCTGCCGGTACATAAGGTGACAGGTTTCCACCGCCATAAACGGCCTGAACGTCGTAGATACCCTTGTTCTTGTCTGCTTTAGCATTGAGTTGTGTCTTATCGCTCTTTTGGGTACCAAAGACATACACTTGCACCTTCTTCGTCGGCGTACCGTTCAAGTTGTTACAGCCGAAGACACGGTTGACGACAGCACCTTTGGCCGAAGATTTCACATTATATCTGGAACCATCTGCTACTAACTTACCGCCTGTTGTCAATGAACTGAGGAGAGTAGTATTTATATCCGTTGCTGCCTGCAAGCCATTCAGGTTCACCTTTACGTCGCCAAAGACTTTAGCCTCAATGGCCGACACTGCAGCCTGATAGCCTGTTTGGCCTTCTGTTCCTTGAGCTGCCACAGCCAACTGTCCCAGTCCGCCACCGTATGCATCACGCATAGAACCGCCGAGGAGGTTGACGGTAGTTTTGGGATGAACGGTTGTCGTTTGGTAACTTCCATCAGTATTTTTCTGCGGGACACCATCTACTAGCACCCCGACAGCACTTGTGGTGTTCGTGTTGGCCAGTGCACCGCCGCCATACACGTCCTTCGTGATCGTGCCACCAAGGATGTTTACATAGACGCTGCCTTTGGTAAGACCCATCTCACCGCCACCATAGACAGAACCGTTCACGGTAGCACCACCATCGATGGTCACTTCCGGATGCGTAGCCAAGGCCAGCGTCTCAAGATACTTATTGTAGCCGTCCTCTTCCTGGAAATATTCCCAGACAAGTTTTGGCGTTACACTTTCATCATAATATTCCCAAGTTGTACCAGTAGAAGTCGTACTAGATGCATTACCCGTAGTTGCATCTATCTTCGCTCCATCAGGGAAGTCATCAGCATTATAGACCGTCATACGTCTTGACCGTTTGGACCTGTCTGCATTTGTCTTATCAAAGTGAGGCACAACGCCCTTGCAGGCACCGAAGACATTGCCTTGCACAGTAGTTGATCCGATAGTGGCAGAGCCCTTGACTGTGACGTAACAGTATCCACCGTCTAACAAGATTTCCGGCATCTTATGATCATCAAGACCATACCGGCCCACCGAAGCGATCTCACCACCGCCATAGACACTCTGTCCAATAGTAGCACCACCATCAACGGTAACAGTCGTATTGTGACGTACCAGTGCTGAGTAGCCATGTGTCTCCAATCCGGCACCGGCACCATAGACGCTACCCGAGATAATGGGGGTACATGTTCCGTCTCCGACGCCTATCTTCACATCAGTATCTTCTTCCACACGGCCGATCTCGCCACCGCCATAAACGTTTTTGTCAACCTTTCCGTTGCTGACAGAGACTATTGTCTCCCTTACCATGGCCTTCTCACACTTGAAGGTGATAGCCTTACCCTTACCTGCTCCGAACACATGCCCCTTGGTTTCACCGCCAGTAATAGTAACCTTGCTCAGACCATTAAGATTTTGGTCGTCTGAAGTCCATATATACTTACCGTCTTCGGGTCGTTCAGCAAATGTTCCGACACAGCCTATCTGACCACCGCCATAGACGTTACCCCATACAACCGTGGCGTCTCCACTGATAGTGACATCCGTGGTCTTCACCAGAGCAACATCAGTTTGCATAGTAGTCTCATCACCACGGGCTGCACCGAAGACATTACCATTGTCCGTGCCGTCAACACCCACAGTACCACCACTGATTGAGATGGTTGTAGTACCGCCGCTGGCAAAGGCAATGACATTAGTTGTTGCATTTTTATCAAACTTACCTACAGATCCCATAGCACCAGCGCCATAGACATTGTGAATGATCGTGCCACCAGTGATGCAGACCGTTGCATCACCCTGGACGATACCTGCCAATGGGTTATAGGTATCTCCCTTATTATCATTATTTGTGTCGTATTTATCCGTACCGCAACCACCACCATAGACATTGCCGCGATAAGGATAGTTATAATCTTTTCCTTGGTATGTCACCTTGGAAACATCTTCTTTGTCGTCTGTATAAACAACGTCCTCATTGGTTGCATCATGGATACCGATAGTACCACCGTTGATGCGAACATAAGAGCTATGGAAGTTGTGTCCATTCTCACCACCACCATAGATTGAGCCCTTTATTAAAGGAGTTGTGGTCACAATGTCAGAACCAGTCTTAGTCGTATCGCCAATAGCCACATGTGTATCATATACCCATGCCAATTTGTTGTGGATTGAATTCGGATCGCCCACGTCACCTCGAGACGAACCGAAGATCATACCGTTCTCTTTACCCGTTGTACCAATGGTACCGCCAGTGATGTAGATCGCAGCCTTACCAGTAGTAACTTTGTTTTGGGCATCGGTCTTGATACTTGTAATATTCCCATTCTCATCGTAGTTGAAATCACCTACAGAGCCGTAAGCACCGCCACCATAGATATTATGGATAATAGTAGGCTTGACGGTCTCCGAAGCATTCTTAACCGTCACGCTGGTATTACCCTTAACAAGACCGAACCTCACATCGTCAGTACTGCCAAAGCCACCGCCATAGATATTACCATACGTAGCGCCACCCAAATCAGTAGTACCAATGGTTCCGCCCATAACAGTAATATCGGTATCACCGCCTACCTGGGACAACTCACCACCGCCATAGACACTCTTTGCAACAGATCCACCGCCCATCTTGACGATACTAGTTCCCTCTACCAGAGCCTTAGTGACATCAGTTTCCACGCCCTTACCGGCACCGAAGACATCACCGCCAATGGTTACTTGAGTTGTTGTAAATGCCACGCTTGTATAGGTATCACCAGTTCCCTTTTTGACACAGATATTCACCTGCGTATCACCAGTGACATCAGCCTGGTTACCACCGCCATAGACGTTGCCAGTGATATTGGCACCCAGAACCGTCTTTTTCTGATACACTTGCACTTGTTCAGTTGCTTCTGAATCATATTCAGGATCACCCTCCTCAGCATCAACCTTGGGCAGTGAAATCATTTCGACCTTCGTCTCTGTTCCGATATTGACAGTAGTACTACCATCAACCTCTGCCAGATTACCACCACCAAACACATTTCCAATGACACCGATGCTCCCCTTTGTATGAACAGGATAAGGCAGACTATTAAACGGTGTAGTTGGCGTGGTTGCCGGTGCGGTAACTACTGGATATGTATCATTTGCTCCTGTATGGATCGTAGCATCATCATTAAGGCTTCCCTCAACCACATTAATACTTACAGTCGGGTCAGCCACCATGTCAGCCTCAAAGCCACCACCATAGATGGCACCGATACTGGTAAACGAACGGACATTCAGCTGTGGCTGCTTATAAGGCAAATCTTTAAGTTCTTCTTTAATAGCTTTCAGCTCGTTATTTGCTTCAATCTCAGCATCGGTTTTACCTGTTATTCGGGCTTTCAGACTTTCATATTGTGCTTTCGTCCTGGGAGACCCATCATCATTATAGCCATAGATAGAATACTTAGCCTGATAGCCGCCACCATAGAGTTCACCTATGACGATAGGCGTTCCACAAGTACCGGTCTCTTCAATATTCACCGTAATAGAACCATATATCTTACCGCTGGTCTTGTTACCACCGAACACGCGCTCAAACTTACCACTGGTAATGGTCAGACTAACATTACCCTCAACGTCAGCCATTTGTGAGCCAGCATAGATCTCCTCGACCCACTTATCAGGCTGACAGCGTAATATAATATTGGTACCACCTTTCATGCCGGCTTCCTTGCCACCGCCATAAACCTTATCAACCTTCAAGTGACAAGCATCTTCATCAGAGGGGTCGACACTAGAATCATTGACGTCCATGGTACTTCCCTGCTGAATGACGCCCTTGGTATTACTACCGCCATAAGCCTCATGTATGGTACCCAGTTGCAGGGATACATAGGTTGATCCATCTACATCAGCTCCCGGATTAGGATCACCATTGCTCAAATCATCAGCACCATTTCCGCCTCCGAACACCGTACCGATCTCATAGGCGCCATTCACATCAACACGAGTAGCAGGTACTTTAGCGGCATTACCACCACCATAGACCGTCTCAACACTGACATCACAGGTCTCTATGACAACATTTGCCGTCTTACCTGATGCGGTATAGGCAGCCTCATTACCGCCACCATAAACTGCTGCCAAGTCAAAGGTCGAATTATCTTTGTCAGTAGAGCGCACATTAGAGCCTATTCCTATCGTCTTGTAGATATGAACCTCCACATCACCCTCTGGCGAGCCGTTTGCATTGTTACAGCCGAAGATATTACCCGTCACAACGCAAGTACCAAACGCAGTTTCGTCTTCAAGATCCATGCCAGCATATCCATTCAGATTGACTCTAACACTACCTTTCACATAGGCAGGGATTGGAGTTATAGCAGGGACAGCAGGCTGATAACCAGGCTCGCCCTCTGTACCAACAGCAGCTTTGGCTTCCTGTCCTGCCACGCCTTTACCGCCACCGAACACATCACCATGGATAATACCCTTAAAGAGATTCACCGTTGTAGTGTTACTTGCACTGGAGTTGACAGTACCCTCAGCACTACCGCCATATACATTACTATATATAGTCGTACCAGTATTCGCGGCATTGCCTACGTTCACCGTCACATTGCCATCAACCTTGGTAGCCTTACCAAGGCCGCCACCGAACACGATGTCTGGAGCAGATGCACCTTCAGCCAATGCTGTTCCTACAGTACCACCATAAAGGTTCAGTTCGGTATTACCATGCAGTCTGCCATTGACATCACAACCGCCGTAGAGGCCGCCAGCAACCACATCGCCATAGAGAGTTACTGTGGTGTTACCATAAACCTGTGCCTCTGTTCCTGACGAAGCAGGGGCTCCGAGATTACCATCTACTGCCCTGGCACCTGATGAAGTTCCTGCTTCACCCTTACCACCGCCAAACACAGCACCTGTGATATTACCTTTCTTCAGCGTAACCTTCGTCTCCGTCGGAACTTCGATAGTTTGGGTATTATCATCTGGATCATTTATTACTTTTTTGGTCCCTACTAACGAATTCCCACTCTTCTCTGCATTCACAGCACCCAAGGCACTACCGCCATAAACGTTACCACCATTGGTACTGCCGCCAATCGTGATATTCCCAATAAATGTGCCATCTGCCTTCTGGCCGCCGACATTCACTGCCACATCTCCTGTGACCGTTGTCTCAGCACCAAAGCCACCGCCAAAAACATTACCGGTGATGATAGCACCTACGACATTTGTGCTTCCATCAACTCCTTCATAAAGCTTTGTTGTCGAATTATAAGAATAATTACCTGATCCAAGATAAGTGGGCTCTGTGACGAATCCAATTGTTTCCTCTGTACCGATATTGACCTCGACATTTCCTATCACGTCGGCGCCATAGCCACCGCCATAGACATCGCCAATAGTACCTAGTGCATCTGCGACCGTCTCACCATATACGGTTTTTCCTGCCCAGCGACCTTTCAGCACATTGATGTTAACCGTCACATCACCAGTCACATCTGCTCCTTCACCATAGCCTCCACCATAAATATGTTCGATGCTGGTAAACGACTTGATATTAAGTGTTGGACCATTTTCATTTGCGGGTGCAGTATATGGTGCTAAGTTTCCACCGCCATATAAGTTTGTAATATGAATAGGACGACAGCCCGTTTCTTCGACATTAATGGTAATAGTACCTTTGATTAATCCTTTTTCATTATTACCGCCGAACACATTGTTATAAGTACCATTCGTGATGGTCAGCACCACGCCGTTGTTCACCGTAGCAGCCCTTGCACCGCCGTACACTGTGCCAACACCCGGAATACAACCTAACTGCAGCTCAGCCCTACCGTCCATCTCGGCAGCCTTACCACCGCCGTATGCCTCATCAACAGTAAAACAGTCCTCGTCGGAAGTCTTTTCAAGCATGGCCACAGCCACCTGGCGTACATTTCCCTTGGCATTACTACCACCATAAACATAATGTATGATGCCGCCATTGATATTCACCTTGGCCTTACCGAAGCCATAAGCCATTGCCGCTCTCTCTTCTGACGTATCATAATCTTCAGAATCTGCATCGTAAGCATAGAAACCCACATTTGCACCAGGATTTACCAGCCAACTGACGTCAGATCCGTTTGTTCTCTTAATCTTATCGTTACCATTACCGCCGCCAAAGACCTCGTCGATTTCGAATGCACCGTTAATCGTAACCTGGGTGGATGGCGTCGATGCGGCATTACCACCGCCATAGACCTGTTTGATACTGGTGAGGCTACAGCCATCAACAATCACATTGGTATGAGCATGGCTCGCATCTGTTTCCGTTCCGGAAATGGTCGGCTCGTAGGCCGCCTCATTACCACCGCCATAGACGGCTGCAATTTCATACACTCCAGTTTGATGTTCTCCGCCTCCTACAGGTACAGTTTGATAAACATGAACCGTCACCGTCTTTTTAGGTGAGCCATTCAGATTGTTACAGCCAAACACACGACCAGTCTTCGGAACCTGCACTGTCGTCTCATTTTCTCCCGAACCTACTGTATATTCATCGTAGGTCTGAGTAAATGCCGTACCGTTCACATTCACCAGCACATCACCATACACAAGGGCTTCCTTATCTTCAGTGCCACCATTGACACCCGCTATCTCACCAAGACCGCCACCATAGGCATTACCAATGGTTCCGCCAGTCAGGTTGACTGTCGTGGGATAGACGTCTTTTCCGTCTTCTTGTGTAATGGTATTAATCGACGAATTGGTGTTAGCCTTTGCGCCGCCACCATAGACATCATTCACAACGGTACCCGCCTTGATGTTCACGGTCACTCTTCCCTTTACCTCTGCCAGATTACCTCCGCCAAAGACGTTACCGTTGACCACGACGCCTGTACTTTGTGCCAAAGCATGACTACCCGTCAGCGACACCATCGCTGCAACTAACACCGCCCGAAGGGCTTTCCCGAATGTATGGTTCATATCTTGTGTCATATCTTGATCTTAATAAAATCTCATTATTTCGTCATTTCATCAAACTCAGCCTCAATATCCTCAATGCTTGGCAGTGAAGAACGCAAGTCATGAGGCAAAGCCTGACCAAGTTCATAGTCGGAAATGCCTATTGGCTTTTGTATATCCCTTAAGGCATATTCCGCCTTTATCTTGTCTTTTGTCTTGCAAAGCAATAAACCTATGGTTTTATTGTCCCCCTCTCGGCAGAGAACATCATCTACCGCAGAACAATAGAAGTTAAGTTTCCCAATGTACTCTGGTTTGAACTCTGTGTCCTTCAACTCAATCACCAAATAACGGTGCATGAAGGCATTATACATCAGTAAATCAATATAATAATCATCGCCAGAAACAGATATATGGTACTGACGACCCATAAAGCCAAAACCTGCCCCCATTTCGACAAGGAATTGTTCTACGTGCTTCACCAGTCCAATTTCAACATCGCGTTCATTGTACTCATTTGTAAAGGTGAGCATGTCAAATATATAAGGATCTTTCAGCAACGACTTTACGCCCTTGGCCTCTGGCGCAGGTAATGTCGTGTCGAAATTATTGGCTAAGGCACCATGCTTACCATAATAGTCAAGTTTGATAGCTTCAATCAAATAGTCTTTGCTCCAATTCAACGTCAAGCACTGCATCATATACCAATAACGAGCCTTGATATCTTTTACACGCTGCATGAGAATGACATTATGAGTCCAATGGATGTGACGTATAGGCAACGAGAAGTTATATTCTGGTAATTGTGCAACCGTCGGTTGCATAATTGTATTATCATGCAACTTTCCCGTATCCTTATTCAATTCTGCAACTGCCGGTTGCACAATTGAATGACGGCTGTCTTTTATGGCAGTAAGGTCCTGATTATATTCCAAATAGAATTCAACCATACATCGAAGATTTCTTTCTGAAAAGCCTTTTTCCTCAGGGTATTCATTTTTCATATCCTCAGAAAGACGTGTCAGTGTACCTTTTCCCCATCCTTCTGCATTTTGAGCCTTATACAAAATATTCCCCAAGTCCCAATACATTCGCAGCAATTCCTCATTGGCAGCATAGATGGCTCTTTGCTGTGCCAATGCCACTCGTCTCTTTACCTGTCCGAGTAACGTGGAATAGTTCAATATACTGTTCTCTACATCCATAGTTCTTTATTTCATCTTCCGTCTCTAATCCTTAATATTCACCGTTGCGCTGCCACTAACTTCAGCTTTATTTCCACCGCCAAACACATCGCCGTATACGACGGCATTACCTGTAAGAGTGACGGAAGTATCGCTAAGCGACTTACTTTCGTTGCCGCCACCGTAAACACTACCACCCGCAGGAATAGCGTCTTTGGGGTCAGTGGCTACAACTTCGGGAGTCGCACCTTGGGCTGTGCCACCCACATAGCCACCATCAATGGTAATAGAAATAGCTCCTGTGACATTACCAAGGTCAGTCAGTTTAATATCCTTACCAGTGAATAGCTTGCCTGCATTACCTTCTGTTCCTGCCACGCCGTCATGAGTAGCATCACCTTGTGCCCAAGTGTATGTTTCTGGTGTCGGGAATTCTCCGAAATCAGAGAAGATACCCGTTTCCTTGGTATAAACAGAATAGGTTGGCGGCGCAGTTGTATAAACCTCCACATCGTTTGATTCTGCCTTATAGCCACCGCCAAACGCATTTCTTTCAATGGTGCAATTGGTGAGTGTAGAGGTTACTGTACCGTCGACCTTTCCCTGACAGCCTGCACCATAGAATTCACCGGAAGTTGCCTTTGTAACCAAAGAGTTCGTTCCCGGTAATTTTTTGATTATACAATTGGTAAGAGTATTGGTCACATTACCTGTCGTAGCCAAAGAGAACTGGGCATATCCAGTGTGGAAGCGAGCAACACCTAACGAGCCACTGGAATGATAAATATACTCAAACTTATAGCAAGAACCTATACCATAGTTCGCTTTCTTCTCCAACCTTTTGTAATTTGAAAAAGCCAACGGGAAAGGATTTTCATCTCCAGGAAATTCATACTGTTTTTCATCAATTTCTTTGTTGTAGGTGATGGAAGTTCCACCAAATCCTGCGCCGTAGTATTCTCCGAAAATGGTACCAGTGGCACGTGTAATCACCATCTTGCCTGTATTCATATCGCCAAACTCAGGGCCGCCGCAATAGAAATCTACCTGACTATTATTGATGGTAGTTTCAATGTTTCCTTTAATGCGGGCTCCCACCGATGTACCGCCACCGAAGAAACGTCCTATGAGAGCATGGTCAACCTTCGCCGTCATTCCTGCTGTTGTTCCTGTAGTGGCTTGAGGTTCTTCTAGATAGGCTCCGAGGAACTTCTTGATTCTGCCTCCTGCACACCAGAAATAGATGTCACCATTTAGTTTCCCGCCAGCAGTATAGCCTGTCATATAACACTCATCCACCTGTCCACCTGTCACAACAATGGGCACCGCCGTATTTGTACGGGCATTATCTGAATGGCAACCAGGATAGAGTTCTTTAACGTAAGCATTGCCTCCGATCTGGATATAACTAAGTTTGACACAGGGATTAGTGCGAGCCCGAACGATCTGCACAAAACACCCGCTGTTCGCTATCCAGCGGTTGTTGCCCGTATCGTCATCATCAGTTGTGAACTTACTAGAATTAATCTCGCATTGAGACATGTTACTAACACAGGTCTCGGTCAGTTCAAACCAGCCACGAGTGTGCCAAATACCGACACCGGGATACACATTTGAGCCTACGCGGGACGACATACCCATCTCAATGTTTGGTAAGAAATCGAATCGGATTGGTGGCACGTTAATACGTCCCTTAGTGTTACAGGTATACCAGCCATAGTCGGGTTCTTGATTGTTGTCTTCATCGGTACTCATAATGGTAACAGCTTTACCCAAGTCCAATGGGGTCGTATAAGCTCCGTCATTAGCATTTATTGCACTTATTATATTTAAATTAAAGTGATAATTGCCAACCAGTACGATGGCTTGCTCATTTGGGTTAGTAGCCATTGTATAATTCGGATCTGTTACCAAGTCACTAAGACTGGTATAAACCTTCTTTCCGTGATAATATGGCTCAGTACTATTATAAACATACCCCCCAAGAGGAGTTGCAGTAGTATAGTTTGCATTATAACCAACTTCGTATGTAGGATCACTTAGATAAAATGCTTTTGCAAAATGGGCATTAATACTAATTGTTGACACACCGTAAGGCACAATGTAATTTCCTCCTTGGGCATAGATGTATGGATTATCCGTGGCATGATAAATATCTTTTTTCTTATTATCACGATCAGCAAAATTGTAGTTTGAAACAGATGCAGATGTCTCGTCTCCAACATCAGTAATCTCCCAGCCTGTACACACATAGTCGTAATCTCGTGTCCAGCCACTGAACTCATTGGCAAAAGGCAACACTACCTTACCCCACGTGTAATCATAGTTATCCTCGTTCATATCGGTGATGGGAAGATTGACAGAATAAGTATGAGTATTACTATTACTGACGATAGTGACATTTACAGTCAGATAACCACTGCTTCCCATTGCAGTGATTTTAGTACCATCACCTGTGTAATAACCATCGTCTCCGATATTGTTGAGTAGTTTCCCTGCTCCCTTCTCTGTAGTGTTAGGCAGGTTATTTGCAATATCTTCTGTTGTTCTCTTTGTGTTGGTCTTCCATTCCTCGACGATGGGATAGGGTGCTACGTCCTTTTTTAGCACCCAGTGCCCAATCTCTGCAATTTCGTCAGTAGTAATATCATTGACGGTCTCACCAGACTCGCCAAACAAGAAAAAAGCTGCTAACTCGCGATGGGTGTTTAGGATATGGCGATAGAAGGGGAAACGTGTTAGATACTCATCCTTATCAATGGCCAACTGGTCGTTGTAGGTCGTGTAGGTCAGATTAGCCTTGCTGCGCCAATAATTGTATTCAGTAAAGTTTGAAACGTTATTGGTATGATTGCCTGCATAGACAGGAGACGTGCCTCCAGACATATCTCCATACATCATGCAAAGAGCGATACGCACATTGCCCACCGTTCCTTCGTTATTTCCAACGATACCAGCCATAGTACTGCCACCACTAACTTTAGCAAAATTGTAGCAGTTGACCACACGGACGCTAGAGCCGCTATTGATATGACCAACCAAGCCACCAACGTTACCCGATCCACTGATAGCGCCAGAGAGTACACCACAGTTATATATCTTTGTACTGCCATCAGCCTCGTTACAGATGGCGCCTGCATCTGAACCTTCTCCTTGATTATTAATAGAGACGTCATCCAATAAAACATTCTTAACAACTGCATTTTTTAATGATGTAAACAATGATGTTCTCAAACCTTTAATTGTATGGAAATCACCATCAAGTGTACCTCTAAATTCACTAGAAATACCAGATGAAGATGTTACATCTTTTGTTAATTTATAGATTCCATCAGGATTATCTATTTCATCAAGTGATTCTATTTCTTCAACTATTAAGACATTAACTATAGTTACCTTCTCCCATGAATAACCGTTTGCAGCAGTTGCTTTACATTTTAATCGTATTGTTGTTGAGGAGGATGGCAAAGAATTCACTGACAGGGTTACTGAAGAAGTATTGCCTGTTGTCGTTTCCGTCGATAACTGAACAAAAGATGGTGGGTCAAGTAATGACCAAACGTAAGTAATGTTGCTATTAATAACACCATCCACAGTGATAGGCAAGTTGGTATTGGGGTTTTCTGATCCTACAACCTTTGTATAATGGTTTCCTGTGGCCGTAAATATATAATCACCGATGCTTGTTAATATAGTTTTTCCAAGAACCTTTAATTCATCAACGTCCTCAGTCTCATAGGGGATAAAATGCCACTGAGAACCAAACGAAAGTTTACCCTCATAATAGAAATCTCGTAGGGCAATAGTATTATTTACGTTATCACTCGGTACATTAAAACTTTGAGATTGAACATTATAAGGACAAATATCAAAACACCATGGGTCATATTTGGAAATAGTATGCTGGAAGTTATTTTCTCCATTATTTCCATATACTTTGAGTATAAAACGATAGCTATTATTAGAAGAAGGATCTGAAACCAGCTCCGCTGTAGGGTTAGATCTTGTTGTAGTACTACTATGTCTGATATTATTTCCTGTTCCCACATTCTTGAGAAAATAATAACCATCTCCGTCATGCGTTACTTCCCAACGGGTGTCTTCTGCAGCAACTTTAGAGGTTTGTTTCAGTTTAATTTGTTTATTCGATTGCTTGGGATCATAAAGCAAATTCGGTGGATTCTTATCGGTACGAGCATAATCAATATTTTTATTAATTAAAACATAAGAACCTGCTGGAATCCAAATAACACGGTCATCTCCTTTAACTTCGTAACCCACATATCGGTCATCCTCTTCGGAAACTCCTTCAGAAAGAAGCCAGCCAGACTTCATATATTTACCATCACTGGTCTTGAAATACGATTTGACGCCAGACGTTTCTTTCGTCCAGGCTGTGGCTTCATCTTCTGTTTCTGTTGTTGTTATGGTTGCACCATTATCTTTCAGATATACTGTTCCACACTTTAGTTTTCCTTCTGCAGTGAAGGTCCATTTGCTATTTGTAGCAAAATTACTAAAATTCGTTTCATGTCCATTAGCAACATTCTTCAGATAGCCTTTATCTGATAAATAAATAGCATAATAATTCTCACCACTTTTCGCACCATCTCTTTTCTTAGGCTGGAAGTTTGCACTCTTCACCCAAAGGGCGAGGTTGGAGTCGATATCGACGGTATAGGTGCGCTTTTGGGAGATATCTTTAAAGTCGTTGCATGTCAGATCAAGGGCGTCGCCAGAGATCTCCAGAGCACGGGTAGAAGCACCGTCTGGAGAGATGACAGCATAAACTTCGAGACTATTTTTCTCGGCCAAAGTGTAGCCGTCGGAAGGGGTAACGATCAGGGTAACTGTAACCTTGGTCTTGTCGTCCTTGGAGTCTTCTTGCTTCACCTCGATGGTGCCGCCCGTTCCTTCGAATTTCTCTGTACCTTTCTCGCCATATAAGATCTTGACATCAGCCCGTACTCCCATGCTGAAGATCATCAGCAGGGCCGCAATGAACATCCTTGTCAGTATCGCTTTCATATCTCGTGTCATATCTTGTTCTTATTCTTTATTCAATCTCCGTCTTACATCACGTCACAGGGGGACTGTCCCCGTGTGTTTTCAATGTCAGTTATGGCAAAAGTGCCACCATTGCGACCAGTCGTTGTCGTAATCCCAATAGCTGCAGTTAGTTCCACCCATCTCGAAGGGCTCATAGTAAAAGAGTTACTACCAGCCTCGGCCAAAAGGGGGTCGAATTCGACCCCTTTAAAAGTAGGGTTATGCAGTCTCTCCCAAAGACCTAAATATTCCAAGGTATTTTTCTGGCGCATCCAGTTCTTGACAACATCCTTTGGTTCTGCCTCGTTCTTTTGCTTGGCTATGTCAGTGATGCAGATGTAGTCTGTACCATTGACTTTCATCGTCCTGATACTGACATCCTTAACAATTATCTCACTTTTCTTTGCCATATCTTGTCCTTACTCTTTATTCAATATTCACCGTTGCGCTGCCAGTGACGATGCCGTTGTCACCACCGCCAAAAACATTACCAGAGACTTGGGTATTTCCTTTCAGGGTAACAATAGTGTTACCGCTCACTGTACTCTCCGCGCCACCGCCAAACACACTGCCACCAACGGATGTACTACCGGTTGTACTACCGTTAAGCGTAAGCGTTGCATTACCGGATACTGCGCCAAGTCCTTCAAGCGAGACAGTGGTAAGGACATACCATTTGCCCTTATCTTGGAAAGTAGGATTGTCGGTTGTGGCCGTATTAGGAATTGTCACCCCTTCTGGATACATTTTTCCTGTGGTAGGATCCTTGTAGCACCACGTATAGTAACGGTCATCATTGCCATCCTTCACATAATATAGGGCACCATTATGCATGATACCGGCCTTATCGATATAGGGGAATTCCGTTTTTGTCCTGTCATGTATACGGAAAGGCTCGATTTTACCAGAATAGCCGCCACCGAATGCATTACCATTAACTGTGCAGTTGGTAAGGGTAGAAGTGACGTTGCCGCTGACATTAGCAAGATTTCCGCCACCATAAAAATTATTTTCGAATATACAATCAGTAAGATTATTGGTAATATTGCCCGTGGAAGTAGTTCCAAACTGTGCCCAATGCATATATGAACGTAAGGTGGGGTTTGCTCCTATACCATTGGATTCCACAAAGCACTCAAATTCAAATAAGGCATTGTAGCCTCGGTTCAAATCTGTCTCAGGTCCCTCGTATTGTTTATTATTGTTTAGTTGGCTATTGAGAGGATTAAACGTACCATAACCATAATTCTTCCAACCATCTGCAGTTGACGCAGGCATGGCTGCATTTCCATCCTGGCGTTTCCAGCGATAATAACTAGTACCACCATTCCCTCCTCCATAATACTGGATGAATTTAGTACCTGTGGCATTTGTAGTGACAGTTTTGCCTTCAACCATTTTTCCCACCTTTGGTCCACCGCAGTATTTTGTCACAAAACTATGATCAATAGTAACGTCAATATTACCGCCTACATAATTTGAACCATTTATACCACCACCATAGAATTCGCCAATATAAGCATGGTCTATCTTGAAGGTTATATTACCGTAAACTTTATCGTATCCAGCACCAGCTATCAAATTAAATTTTCCTCCATTAATATAGCAGTGAGGATTACCCTGAGCTGCAATCTGAGTACCAGAAAGTGTAATATCGGGGCGATAGATGCCTGAAAGATAAAACTCAGGATATTCACCACCAATGGCGTTGACTGCACAAAGGCGTACTCTTGCCGTATTGCCAGTATTAGCATGGGCACCTGGAGTGAAACGCAACAAACGGAAATGACCGCCCAAAAGGAAATAACTTGTTTTGTTCGCTGGACCAGTATTTGAGGTAGAACCATATCTAACCACAATCTGCTCAAAGTTTCCTCCGTTCAATATGACAGGGGATTCTATCTTACCTATATTGCTATCGTACTCAAACTGTGTAGTATGCATAAAAGCGGTTTCGGTGATTTCGAAGTGCCCTTGCGGGATAAAGATACCGATGGTGTTTTGTTGCTCGTTATGACGAACGGCCATACCCAACTCTGGCACTGGCAGAAAGTCGAAACGAATGGGTTGAATGCCAGGACGAGTATATTCTTTACGGAATTGGAATTCAAAGCAATAGTCAGGTTCATTGTCCATATCTAGATCGGCACTCATAAGGGTATAAGGATGCCATTTTGAATCTACATCTTTTCCTATCTTACCATTCTCGTTTCTTACTTGGAAATTACTTAGCAACACTAGAGCTTGGTCATAAACCGTGAGACTAAGTTTTCCACTCGACTCAGTTGCTACATCAAGTGCCTTAATTGCCACTTCCCAATCGTCATATACATTCTTTTCCTGAAATGTGTTAGGCAGAATTCCTGCTGAGGTAAAGGGATCGCCGAGTTTACGATTACCATCTGCTGTTTGGTTAGTAATGTTCACACGGTCGATATAATGACCAGTATTATGGAGATAAAATGCCTTACCCCAATAGGCTTCAATATTAATGGATGTAACACCTTCTGGAACATAGAAGAAACCACCTTGAGCGAAAACACGAGGATTGGTGTTTGAATATTTATCTTTCGTAGTACAATAGCGATCAGCGAAATTATAACCACTTTCCCAATTCGGGGTAAAAGTATGATCAAAGGCATTGCCATTAGCATCAGTTCCTGCCAAATCGGTAACATTAGCTACACCTCCAGTAATATCTGTTATCTTCCAGCCTGTCACCACGTAGTCTTTATAGTTTCCTGCATAACGACTATTCCATTTAGTAGCATAATCTGCTGCGGTAGTGGCGGGAATCTGTACCGCGGGATCTCCAAACACTTCATTATAATAGGGCAACTGTACTTTGTAGTATCCATAGTCGTAGTTCAGTGTATCCATGTCAGTGATGGTCAAAGAGATTTCCTTAGAGTCGATGCCTTCAGGAGCATGGATACCTGGGGTTACAGTGACGGTTAGTGAAGAAGTATAACTTTTGCCTTCGTAGGGATTTGCTGTAGAGCGATTTGTCCACTGCGGAGTTTGGAAGTTATAGTTGCCATTGGCACCTTTTACTATTAGCCTCGGGTCGATTGTTTGGGATTTCTTGGGATTGATGATTGACGGATACTTGTCCCACTTCTTCAAGATGGGATACGGTGCAATAGCCGGGTCAAGCACCCACTTGGCAATCAAAGCTTCATCAGCATCTGTCGGTGCATTTTCAGAGCCATAAGCCTTATCCGTAACCCAATAGGTGCATAGGCGCTTGTTGCTGTTAAGTATGCTACGATAGTACTCGAAGCGGGTCAGATATTCCTCGTCTGCAGGCCATGAGCGGTTATAGTTATCAATAGCGTTATAGCTATCGTCGAACGAGGCATTGGCTCGATAATAGCAATACGGATTGACACCGTTAGTAGCATTGTTTATTATCATGTTTCCGCCATAGACAGGGCGCTTTGTTGTACCACCAGTAATATCACCATAAAACATACAGTTTACCACCATACCAACGGTGCCAACAGTACTTTGAGTGATTGAGGTGGTTGTATTATTGCCAACGATACCAGCCACCGTAGTTCCTCCTGTGATATTAGCATAGCTGAAACAGTTGATAACACGGGCATTGCCGGCAAGGGTTCCTACCAAGCTACCACAGTTCCCGTCATCACTAGAGACAGTACTGCCAAATCCCGTAATATGGCCATCAGTAGTATCATACGTTATGCCAGTAATGGTAAGAGTAGGCAGTATACCGCAGTTATAGATACGCGTTGTTCCGTCGGCTGTTCCACAGACAGCACCAATGGGTCCGCTACCTGAAACGGATATACTCTTAAACATGAGGTTACTAATAGTAGCATTAGTAGCAGTTGCAAAAATAGGAACCCTCAGTCCTGTGATAACGGGGAATGTGCCGTCTTCCTTTGCTTGGGCAGTTAGCGTGCCACTAAATGAAGCAATAGTCTCGAACGAAGAGGGGACGTCAATATCAGACGTGATCACATAAGTACCTGCTTCATCTGTTATCTGAGAAAGACTTGTTATTAGTGTTCCTGTACTTCTATTTCCTCCACCTTTAGCACCATTGCTATGGAAGTTCGCCTCTTTGACCCAGGCACCGAGGGAGGAGCCGACGATGAAGGTATAGTCACGAGGCTCACTGGGGTCTTTGGGGTCTGTTCCAAGAAGCGTCAATTCGGCAGCAATCTTGGGAGAACGGGTGTCGGAACCATCCGGAGAATAGGTAGAGACAACGACCAAGTCGCTCTGTTGAATGGTAAAGCCTTTATTGGGGGTCACGGTGATCGTCACCGTGACCAGTCCGCTCGCATTGGCTTCGGTCTGGCTCTTCTCGACGATGGTTCCACCGGGATACACACCGTCGTTCTTTTCTCCTCCGAGGTCTACTTTGATCTTGGCATCAACACCCATGCTGAACATCATCAGAATCATGACTGTTAATAACCTCATCAGTTTGTTGCTCATATGTCGTGTCATATCGTTCTATTATCGTTCGTTCTTAAATTCTTTCTATCCGGCAGGTGTGCTGCTTGGTGTCGCGGTCGTAGTTGATGCCAACTAGCAGCAGACGGTCGCTGTATTCCTGCAACTTGGCGGGATAGTCCTTACGCCGAATCTGCGAGATGGCCGTATCGGCATCCTTGTTCACCTTCAATTCCAGAACGATAGCCGGCGAATCGACATTTTTGCGCGGAATGAGCACCATGTCGGCAAAGCCCTTGCCCGTAGCCAGCTCCCGATGCATCACATAATCATTCTTGGCATAGTAATAGGCGATGGAAAGCACACAGGCCAACGAGTTCTCATTGTTGTAGCTCAATATGCTGGTATTCTCGTCGTGAGCTGCTTCCACACCACGGGCCACAGCCTCCTCGTCGCCGTCGAGCGTGGCTTGGAGCAATTGCTCAGAAGCGGCAAGGGCTTTCGACACCTCCGTCCAATGATTATCCTCGATGGCGTTTACCATCTCGCCAGCCACTTCCTTGTTAGGGATGTAGCACTCGCTCTTATTACGGTCATACGACAGGTAGCCCAAGTGGATGAGTACAGTCAGGACATCATCCTTTGACTCTATTACCGACATGTCATTTTGGAATTTGGAGGTATTCACTTTCACCCGTCCTCCACCAAGCATTTGGATGACATCATTCTTCAAACCTTCATAGTTCATTTTGATGTAATGGGCAACTGCATCGTAGCTTCCCGTCTTACCCCAATAACTTTCACACCAACCACTATCAACGGCCTGTATCACCGAATTGGGATTGAACATCGAGGGCTGGTCGCCTATCTGATATCCGTCATACCATTTCACGAGCTCGCCAAAATCTGAGCCATGCTTCTCCGCAAGCGTTTTGACCTCTTCTTTCGTAAAGCCAAAGAATCGCGCCATCTTTCGCGGTGTCACCATCGAATATTCGATGAAGTTGTTCAGCGCCGACTCCGTCCTATACTTCTTAATCGGCAAGATGCCAGTCATATAGGCACAGGCAAACGCTCTCATCGCATCCTGGCTCTTGAACATCCTTCGCAGCCAGCCAACGTATGCGTCCATCGCCTTCGTACCAGGAGCAAACTCACGACAGATGGCGTCCCACTCGTCAATGATGAAGACGAACTGTTGCTGTTTGGTCTCACTGACGCGCAGCATGTAATCCATCAAGTCGTCTCCCTCCTCCACTGGCACATCAGGATAGGCTTTACTCACGTCAGCCAAAAGGGCGGCATCAATCTTACCGACAATGCCTTCATCATGGTAACGTGTCACAAACGAGGTCATGTCAAGATAGATGGCGGGATATTTGTTCAGATACTTCTCAAACGACGGATCGTGGGCAATCTGCAAATCGGCGAACAGATGACGAGAGTCGCAAGAGTGGTCATAATAGGCATAGAGCATCTTGGCTGCCATCGACTTGCCGAAACGGCGACAGCGAGTGACGCAGCTGAAACGTCGCTCTGTGAAAAGCGTACTGTTCACCACTGCTATCAGTCCTGACTTATCCACATACTCCCCATTTCGGGCAGACTGGAATCCTGCATTACCTACATTGATATATGTTCCCATAACGGTTTATCGCGTTCATATTATATAATACGAATGCAAAAGTAAGGATTTTTGGAGAGATAAACAAACGATTGAGGTAAAAATTTGTTAATTCAAAGGTTTTGGCGATAAAAAATGCGTACCTTTGCGGAAAATAATTCAAAAATTCATACACTTATGCCAAGAAAGAAAAGCGGATTTCCGTATGAGGTCCACCCGACGCCGATGAAAGGAAAGGATGGCCGGAACATCGTCTACGCCAGACCTGCCAGGGGCCTGAAGCTGGACATCGAGGCCGTAGACGGCTACTGCCACCAGCATTACAAGACCGCCGACGGTGAGTTGGAATATGTGTTCAAGCAGTTCGTGAAGTGTGCCGCCGAGCTGATGGCCAGGGGCTATCGGATCGACACGCCCATCGGCTCGTTCGTGCCGAAACTGGGACTGAAGCGGGAGATCACCGATGCCGACGAGGTGGAGGATGACGACGTGATGCTCGACAGAGTGGACTACAACCCCGGCAAGGTCTGGACCAAGGCCATCGACCAGTGGCTCTTCAACGGTTTCACCCGGGTGGACAACCCCAACGTACAGGAGCTGATGCAGGACACGGAGCATCTGGAGCGGGCGTTGAAGGAATGCCTCAAGAAGGGCTATGTGACCGTCAAGATGTTCGCCTACCGTGCCAGCCTCAGCAAATACTCGGCCCGTAAGCAGCTGGAGGCCTGGACTAAGGGTGAGAACCCGAAGCTGATAAGGTCGAAAATGGGGCAGTTGCACGTCTATACAGAAATATAGATCATAAAATACTACCCCTGCTACCCCATTTTACATATCATACTGATAATCAGGATATTAACGGGGGGTAGTATTTTCAAAAATGCTGCCCCATCGCTACCCCATCCTACCCCATTTTTGGGGTATTTTTCTATCTTTGCATGAGATAATAGCCGATAATGCCGTGATTCTTTACCTTCCGCCAGCGCAGTTTCTTGATGGCGAGACTGAGGTTCTTCAAGGCGGGTATATCCTTGGATCTCAAATGTTTTGACAATTCTTTCTGGATGGCGGTAGTGGTCCAGAAATACTCGCTCTTATGCTGCTCCGTGGGCTCAAAGAGTTGCGCGAGCACCATCTCAGGCGCCGACTCGTCTTGATAATGGCCATTGTGACGCTGGATTTCCTGCTCGTCGTCGCTGGTGAACCAGTAGACGCAGTCCTTGTCGTGCAGTTCGCTGACGGCCTGGGCAAACATCTGCTTGTAGGGGATCTGTCCGCTCATGTCCACCTTGCCCGTCACCTCCACACAGAGGTAGCGGCGGGTGCCGTCGCCAGAGGGCAGCGGCGTGGGGTCGTTGGTCGTGGCGATGAACGAGCAGAGACGGGGCGTCATCGTGTACTGGTCTGAGCGCATCTTCCGCACCTGCACCTCCTTCTCCGTCAGCAGCCGTTTGATCTTCGCCTGTTCGCGCGGCGTCTTCGAGTCATACTCGTCGATGTTCACCAGCCACATGCGTCCCAAGACACGCTCCACCTGCTCGGCATTCCCCATCTTGATGTCCTTCATGTAGTACTCGCGCATCGACGGGGGCAGGATATGGTTGCAGAACTGTGTCTTGAAGAAGCCCTGTTCGCCGGTAAGCAGCGGCACCATCGAGTTACCGTAGTCGCGGTTGATGTCGAGGGCCTGCGCCACCATCGCCAGGAACCAGCGGTGGAAATACTGCGGCCAGCGGTCGTAGTTCGTGGGCAGCCGACGGGCGAAGTCCTCGATATAGTTGGCCTTTTCGTCCCACGTGCCACAGCCCGCGAGGAACTCATGGATGGGGTTGTAGTCCTGGACATGCGCCGACTCCACGTAGGTCCGGATGTCGCTCATCCAACTCTCTCCGCCCTCCTTCATCTCTTCAACGACGACACTCCGCAAGTCCCTGTCTGTCAGCGGCTTCCACTGTTTGAAACGCAGATCGTTGGGACGGAACTCGGTGATCTGCTTGATGACGTTATAGCGCAACTGATAGCGACGGGAGAGGAAGTCCTCGATGCTGCGCATGATGCGTTCCTTTTCGTTCATCTGCGAGACGGGCCGTCCGTCGTAGGGTGTCTTATAGGCGTTGCGGAAGATCTTCCGGATCACGTCGATACCGAGGGGTTTGAAGCGGGCGTTCCAAGAGGCGCGCTCCACGCAACCCTCCTCCTGCAGACAGGCCTTGGCACAGTAGTCGGCGAGCGTCTGCAGGCATTCTTCCATGTTTTCCGGGCAGTCGTCGATGGCCTTTGAGAGGCAGGTCTGGTACTCCAACTCAATGCGTTTGCGCTCGTCGTAGTCAGGAAACCAGACGACGGTGCCGTCATCGTCGGCCTTCGTGCCCTCGTAGGCGTCCAACGGGTCCTTCGTCGCGCGCACCACGGGAATCAACTGGGCCTCGGGATTGTAATAGAGCTGCGGATCGTAGCTCATGCGACAACCACGGGTGAGCGTCTGTTCGCCGACCAACAGGTTACACATCGCCAACGACGTATAGAGCCGCGCCGCATTCTCATGGGCATCCTTCAGGAACGACAGATAGTCCTCAGCGGTCGTTAAATCTGTTGTTTTCTTATCATTCGTCTTGTAGTCGCAACGCACGACCACCTTCAGCGTCACGCCACTCACACCCGCGAAAGCCAGCATCGTATAGGGTATCTGACTGACGCGACGACGCAGTTCATTCACCTGTCTGGCACCCTGCGGACAGGGAATGTTCAGCATCAGCAGCCCTGTGAACGAATTCGGTTTGCCGAGGCCGTCTCTTCCGAAGGTGGTCGAGAAGACGAGGTAGGGCAATTTGTCCGCATCGCCTAAATGAAACCTTGGCGAACCCTTCTCGATGGCAATCCGTGAGCGCAGGGCGATGGCTGCGATGCGTTCTGCCGCTTCTTTGGTCTTTGGCGAGCGCATCCGCTCCACGACAGCGTCGAGGTCTGTGGTCACAGGGGCACCGAACCGCCCCATGTTAGTTTTAATCTTCGTAATCTTCATAGATATATTGTCGTTGTTTGTATTTGCATACAAAGGTACGAAAAATTGAGCAAAACACCAAGAAAATAAGGGAATATTGTTGATGGAAAGCATCTTAACGAGTGAAAGAAGGCATCTTAACAAGAGAAAGCAGGCATCTTAACAAGAGAAAGCAGGCATCTCCCTGAGAGTTTAAAGGCATTTCCGTGGGAGTTTACCGCCTGGTTTCTACCGTTCGCCTATACTCGAATGAACGTTCGCCTATACTCGAATGAGCGTTCGCCTATAGGCAAACGCTATAGCATTATTTTTCAATGGGGGTAGCAAGGGGTAGCAAGGGGGCAGTATTTTAACAGATACTACCCCCTCTAAATTATTGTGTATCACCACAATAACTCAAAAGGGGCAGCAGGGGCAGTATTTATTAGTTTTTATCTATCGGATGATAAGCTTGAGCTACGCTCGAGCTCGTTCACGCTCGATAAAGGATAAGCGCAGGCTTATCCTTTATTCTCACTTAATCACGACCTTTTTGCCGGCGTGGATATAAATGCCCTTAGCCGTAGGCGCGCTGTTCAGGCGGCGTCCGCTCAGGTCGTACCAGCCTTTAGAGAGGTGAGAGGTAAGAGGTGAGAGGTGAGAAGCGTCGATAGCCGAAGTGCCATCACCCTCATCGCCGCCGATGGTCAGGAACGAACGGACTCTGAGATTATTATCCTTCTTCTCGTCCTGGCCCTGCTCCTCTTTACCGTCGGAAACGGGGATATAGACGCCGCCCTCGGGGATGGTGCCCTCCTGAGAGAGGTAGAACACATTATTGTAGAGCAGATAGGCACCGCCAAGCTTCACAGGCTGACCACCACTGCCGGCAGCCTTCAGCAGACCAGCCTCGGCAGTACCTTTCTCTTCGGTGGTGACTGTACGGAAATCATCATCCTTGACCGTCTCGCTAAAGAGCAGCACAGGCACGCCAGCGGGGATGATACGGTCGTCGATAGAGCTGATCTTGACATTACTGCCGTCGATGGCCGTGACGCTGTAGCCTTTCAGCACGGAGGGGATGAGCATGGGCTGCTTCGTGACGAACAGGTCGTAGGTGTTACCCTTGCCGAAAGCGACGCCCTCCATCTTCTCGCTGCCGGTGCTTGCGATGGTGGCCGTTCCCCAGGCAGCATCGTCCTTATACTCATTATACAACACGCCATAGACATCGACGGTCACGTCCTTAGTGAGTTCATTCTTACCCAGCGGTACGAACTTCTTACCTTCGAGCGTGATGGTCTTCAGGGCCGTGCAGCCGCCGAGCAGTCCGTCGCCCAGTTCCTGGACGCCCTCGCCGATGACGAGGTTGGTAATCTGATCCTCGAAGTCTTTCCAAGGAACAGCCGTCTCACCGTCAATGGTGGCACTACCGTCGCCAGCCAGCGTCAGCGTGACCTGCGGTGTTTTGACTTCCGTATTCGTCGTCACTTCCCACGTCACGCTTTCCGTCAGATTACCAGAGGTGACGGGTTTGTCCACCTCATGGAAGACGGCCTTACGCACCCAGGCTCCAAGGCCTTCGGGTACGGTGAAGGTATAGTCGCGGGACAAGGTGAGGTCGGCAGGATCCTCGCCTTCGAGCGTCAGCACCACGCCGGCAGGCAGTTCCCCCTCGTCGCCACGGGTGGCCAACGAAGGATCCATGACGGCGATGACCTCTATGTCGCCCTTAGCGATATAATAGCCATCGGCAGGTGTGACGGTGATGGTGACCACCTGTCCTTCCTTTGGCTTGACATCAACAGTGCCACCCGTGAATTTGCTCACGCTGACGACCACCTCTTGAGTCACTGAAGGATCTTCACTCTCCTGAGTTTCCTCAGCGCTGACGATCATGCCAATCATCAGCAACAGTGTCAAACTTAATAGCTTTTTCATATCTAATCCTTTCTTCTATTTAGTTTATACCTTATTTATATATAGTCTCACCTAACCGAGACCTTGACTTTCTTCTTATACTGGCCATCGAGGGTGTAGGCGATGTACATGCCCGAGAAGTCAGCACGGACCTCGACGGTATCGCCAGGCTTGACTGCGAAGGCTGCCACCGTGATGCCGGCAGGTGTGACGATGCGCACATCCTCGGTGTAGCTGAGCGACGACTCGACGATGATATGACCCTTCTTGGCGTAGATGTTCAGCGTGCCACCGACCTTCTCCCTCGGATCACCGCCAACCGAGAAGATGTCGGTAGACTGACCATTGCCGAAGACGATGCGCTCGATATCCTCGCTACCACGGGTGTTGCCGCTGGCCTTGAGGAAGTAAGGTCGGAAGGCGACGGCGACATCACCGGCGGCGTTCTTGTCGAAGCTGCCACCGTCGGCGGCGAGCACATAACCCGCACCGGCCTCATCGAGACGGGTGTTCGCGTAGTTCGGCACGAAGCGGTAGCCGTTGCCCACCACCGTCTGCAGCTCGTCGTCGCTGACCTCGATAGTAGTACCCGTGGCCGAAGCGAAGATGATGGGCTGTGCGTTGAGGGCCTCGAAGTTGTTAAGGTACGTGGACTTCGGCACGAACTGTCCGCTGAGGTCGAACTCATAGTAGCGGCTGCCCGGGAAACCGGCGATGTAAGGCACACCCGGAGCACTGAAGGCATAGCTGCTGTACACGTGCTCGTCCTGATAGTACGTCTTCTGGTACTGGTCGGAGTTCTTATCCAGATAGCTGTCGTAGCTGTAATAGTAATCCCAGAGGAACGTGTTGGTGTAGTACTTCGTTTCAGTGCCAGCCGCAGGCTTCTCGAAGACGGCAACGAAGGTCTTACTGTCGGAGGACGAGACGGTACCGCCCTTGAACTCACGCAGCCAGTACTCGTGGCCCGTGCTGCTGCCGCTGTAGAAGTGGGTGATCTCACCCTTGTCGGGCGTGGTCACAAGCTCGGCACTGAACGGCAGGCTGACAGACTCCCAGCCCTTGCGCTCGTCGACATAGTTGTCGGGATCGCGCTGGTACCACATACGACTGTCGCCGCCGAAGCTGTAACGGATCGGACAGTTGAAGTCCTCACGGTCTACCAGCACGTGGTCAGCAGCTGCCATGAGCCGGCTGCCGTCGCGGTAGACGAGATGTCCGTGGATGTTGTTGAAGTCGTTGAGGTTCAGTTCCTCGACGGCACGGTAACTGGCCTTCATGTCGGCCACCGCATCATCCTCCTTCTCGGCCATCTCCGGCTCGGTGAAGTAGGTGGTGAGCACGGCACCGTTGTCGGTATCAGCCAGCGGCGAGTAGACGAGCACATTGCGCGTCTCGTCGGCATTGGCCACACCGGCCAAGGCAACCGTAGCGTCGAAGACCGGCGTGAAGTAGAGGCCGTCGCCGTCGAGCGTCTTGCTGTAGCCCTTATCGTTGAAGCCTGTGAAGTCGACAGCGGTCATGCCGGGATAAGCCTCATGCTGTCCGTCGGCCGACTTCGCGGCGAGGACGGCATACGGGTTGAAGTGGAAGGCGCCCATCTTCTTATTGCCGAAGTAAGCCGGCGTACGGAACACACGGTTCGACGCAGCGTCGTTCACCAAGGTGTTGCAGTCGCCGTTCTTGTTGAGGTGCGACGGCACGTTCTCATGGGCGTTGGTACCGACAAAGTTGTAGCCGTAGGTCAGCGACTGTCCGAAGAACAGGTAGTCGTCGGGCCATATCGGTTCATAGTGGAGGACACCGTCGGCGCCGGTCTTCAGGCGGACATCATCGTTGACAGGTATCTCACCGTTGGCATAGAGGAAGTCGATATCCTTGTCGGAGTAGCGGTTCTCCACATAGTCGTAGGTGTCGATCTGGTCGTTGGCCGAAGCCTGGTCGTTATACCGTTTCTTCAGATAGAAGGCATTGAGGTTGTAGGCCACCTCGCCGTTGTAGAACTGGCGCTCGGTCATGCGCTGGGCCGTGCCGTGGCTGCCACCGGTGGTCTTATAGTCGCCAGAGGCCGTATAGTAGTAGCTGTTCTCCAGCTGCCTGGTGGTGCTGACGGCATCTGTCGGGTTGCCGAAGACAGCGTAGACACTGCCGTCGGGCTGACCAGTGGTCTTCACCCAGCAGTTCTCCACATAGCCGTCGCCCGTATCTGCCAGTCCGGCAGAGGTGAACGAGCCCTGTACGCCGAGGTTGTAGACCTGTCCGCAGAGGTGACCGATGAGCGACTGGCTCAGTCCGCTGACGGTATAACCCTCACCGTGGATGGTACCGTTGTAGCACTGTCCGTCGCCGTTGGCGATCGGTGTCCAGTTGCCGGCATAAGCCGTCGGCTCAGTGTTGGCATGGAAGAACACCTCGAGGTTCTGCATGTTCTGCACACCCTTCTCGGGATCGGTATTGTTCAGACCGGTGTGTCCGGTGAACGGACCGCTGGTGATGGGTTGGGCGTTGCCTTCGCCATCGTAGGTCGTCGGTGTCATCGTCAGGTCGTAGAGATCCTTCAACAGGTCGAGGCCGCTCTTGTCGTCGCCACTGTAGTCGTTGATGTAGATCTTGCTGTCGCGCTTCACGTCAGGATGGTCGATGTGCAGATGGTGCTCCGTGTCGGCCATCACAGCCTTCAGGTCGTGGTAGTTGGCCACGCTGAACGGCACGTAGTTCGAGTAGGTCTTGCCGAGGTACGTCTTGGCGTAGTAAGCCAGGAACTGACCGTCCTGATACCAGTAGACAGGCGTCTTGTTGGTGAACTCCGCACCGTTGCGGTGGCGCTCGGCATCCTCCTCGTTCTCGAAGATCTCCCAGCCGCCGCCCATGATCTCGTAGGCACCCGGCTTCACCGTGGGCTGGAAGAGTCCGACGTAGTCGCCCGGCAGTGCCGTAGCCGGCGAGCGGAGGGTTCCGATCTCAGGCACACCACTCTCGAAGTGGATGTGGATATTGACGATATGGCGCTCGGAGATGGGCTCGATGTGCGTGCCGCTCTCGTCGCTCTCCGTATAGTCGTAACTGAAGATGACGGTGATGATACGGTCCTTCTGCAGGTCGAAGACATCCGACTGTGCTGCCACATAGAGCGTGGTCAGCTCCTCCGGGGCGTTACCCTGGATGGTGAAGTTCTTCTGCAGGTTGGACAGCTGCTTGTAGTCGCTCTGTGAGATCACCACACCGGGAGCCACGTTGCTGCCCTTACCGATGGTCCTGCCGGTACGGGTGTCGGTCACGGCATGACCGTTGTCGTCGGTACTGATGGTGTAGTCCTCACGACAGTAATAATAGGTGCTGTTCACATCGCTCTCAGCGAACGACAGGGCGGTCACATGACTCTTCTGGTCGTCGGTCAGATAGCCGTAGGCCTCGGCGGTGATGACCTGTCCGACGGTGTATGGTGTGTCACCTCTTGCGAAGCCGGTATGGACCACATACATCGTCGTGGCGTCGACCTTCACGGGCGAGTAGTGGTACTGCTCGTTGGGGATGGCCTCGTACCGTTCACGGTCGATGGTCTCACCATGGGCCACACTGCGCGGGGTACCGCTGTTATCGTTGTACCGCAACGTTCCGGGACCCGTGTAGATGGCGTTGTAGTCGATAGGCTGCACGGCCGAGTAGAGCGGTGTCGGACGGGTACCGTCATACAGCTTCAGGTTACCTGAGTAGTCCGGGTCGATGAGCAGGTTGAAGGCATCGTAGTTGAAGCGGAAGTTCTCACGGTCCTCAGCCGAGAGCGACGACCAGCCCTTCAGGGCCGAGTACTTCTGTCCGGCCTCGAAGTAGCCGCCACCGTAGTAACCCTCCTGGTAACAGATGTAAGCCTGGCTGACCATCTTGTTGACCTCAGCCTTGGCCGAAGCCTCGTCGACGCGGTAGTTGCTCTTGTAGATGTCAATCACCTCGTTATAGCGCTCGGTGGTCAGGATCTCACCGTAGATCAGCGACTTGCTGGCATTGGCACCGTCGAACTCGATGGTACCGGTGCAGACGAGCGCCTCTTCCACCTTCGACTGGATCGAAGCCCAGGCCTCGGCAGAGAACTCCTCCTTACACAGCGGCGTGCCGGCGATGAAGTTATAGGTATGATCGCCGTCGTCGAACTTCACATCCTGCTTGGTGACATAGCACTCTGCCATGCGGGCCTGTTTCTTGTCGGCCGTATCGGCAGGCTTATGAGAGCCCATGCTTTCGTAGTCGTCGCGGGTGGTCTTGTCGATGATCTCGCCTTCCTCGTAGAGACGCTGGCCGTAGACACCCGTCTTGATGGGTGAATAGGTACAGTTAGGATCCTGTGTAGACCAAGCACTCGGGTTGTCGACGGCATAGGTCACCACATAGCCGAGGTCGTGGGACAGGTTGTTGGAACGACGGAAGACATAGTCGAAGTCGACATCCTCCTCCTTGGCCACGTGGTAGACCGTCGGATTGGCGGCCTTCAGCTTCTCGTAGTCGGCAGGCAGGAGGACGGTGCCCTCGGGATAGGTGGTGTTGCCGATCTTACACTCGGCAATCGTCAGATAAGTGTCGGCCACGAAGTGACGCTGATCCACCTCGCTCAGCTGCATCCAATCCCAGTAGCTGATGGAGTCGTTGAGATGATAGGTCACGTCGTTGTTGACGAGGATGCTATAGGTATCCTTGGTCTCATCGGTGTTCTGCAGCGGCGTGCGGTCCTTCTCGTTGGGCTCGGTGGAGTAGTAGTAGGCGTAGAGGTTCACCTTCACATCCTCCAGTTTCATCTTACCGTAAGAGGCGGCATTGATGTTCAGCGGGATCTTCTGTGCCTTGCTGTAGGAGTTCGACACGCCGGTATAGGCTGTGATGTACTGGTCGTAGACGTAGCTGACGCCACGGATGAACCAGTAGTGGGCCGGAGCGGCATCCGCACCCTCATAGGCATTGCTCGTCGGATAGCAGTCGTCGATGATCTGCTTCACGTTATGCACGAAGTTACCGGAGGTCTGCACTTCCGACAGGTTGCTATCGTCGTAAACGTAAATCCTGTTGGTGGCAGCCTTCTTATGGGCCGCATTCTCCTGGTTATACTGAGATAGGAGGAGATGGTCGTTCTCTAATTTCTGTTTCAGTTTGCCGTGTACGTTCTTGGCATAGACGTAACCGCCACCAAGACCCGACTTCACGTTGATGAGCTCGAGTTGTGCCACACCAGTGACATAGCCCCAGTCCTTGTTCTCGGGCGTACCCTTTTCGGTGGTCAGCTCCAGGAACACACCCGAGGCGAGGGCCACGCTGTTGGCTACCTTGGCATTGTTACGCTTGCGCTCCTTCGGGAAGGCCTCCTTCCACTGATAGAGGGTCTTTCCGTCGACGGGATAGTTATTGTTGTCGGTGGTGCGCACCGTCTCGTAGAAGTCGACGTCGCTGGTCAGACCACCCATGTAGTTCACCACGCTGTAGATGCCGAAGTAGTTGCCGTGGGTCTTGAACTGCGGATCGGTCTCGCCAGCAATGGTGTTGACCTGATTCAGCGACACCTCACCCACACGGTTCACGGTGTAGTCGGTCTTGTCGGCCACGCTGGGCACACGGTCCTTGGCACCCTGCATCACCAGTCGGCTGCCGAAGACACCGCAGAAGTCGGCACGCTGGATGGTGTTCATCAGACGACCGGCATAGATCGAGCAGAAGCCCCACAGCTGCCAGTTGGCCTTGTACTGCTCTTCGAGGGCGTCGTACACCTCTTCGGTGATGCGCTGGCCGACGGTATAGGTCTTGGTGCCGGTAGAGGTCTTCGCCTCATAGGCATTGATACACTGATATTCCAGGGCGAAGTAGGCCTTCTCACGGTCGGTGAGCTTATAGTATTCCTCCAGGCTGATATTGTCGGACATGCCGTAGTAGTCGGTGCCGTAGTTGGAGATGTTCAGTTCACGGTAGCCGTCGACGAGCGTCAAGTTACCGTCGCCATAGATACCACCCACATGCTCGGTACCGATGGTGACGAGGTCACGGTTGAAGATGTCGACGACACTGGCAGACACGTTGCCAAGCACGGTCTTCGCATTGGCATAGACACCAGCATCACCAATCGTCACGTTACCACCGGCAAAGACGGCGTTATGAACCGTGATACCCGTGAGGTCGAGCTTATCCCAGTAGGTGCTGTGAGACGACGACTTGCTCTGCAGTCTGTCGAGCTCATAAGACGGCACATACTCGCCAGCCGAATAGCTGCCGCCGCCATTGGGGATGGCGATGTCGCTCTTGGCCTTACACCACGGTGTGATGACCACGCTGCAGTCCTCGGTCAGATCTGCACCTTTATAATAATAGCCGTCCTTAGAAGACTTCGTTCCCTCAGCGCTGTAGACATAGCCGACGTTACCGCCGCCGAACACGTTACCGAAGCCGTCGGCAACACCCTTCTCGGTACCCACCTCACCACCGAGGATACGCACCCGAGTCTTACCGAAGACATAACCCTTGGAACTGAGGTCCATGGTCTTCTTCTCTTCATCGGTCATATAACCCTCACCGTTCCAGTTGTCGAAGCCTCGGCCACCGCCGAAGACGTCGCGCAGCACATGACCGCTGTACAGGGTGACGCGGGCCTCACCAGCCTTGTAGATCTTCGCATCGCCGTTGGTAAAGATGCCGGCAGGTGCCCCACTCTTCACCGTACCACGGCCGATAGGACCAATCTCGCCGCCGCCATAGAGACCACCGCGGATGATGCCGCCGTAGACGTTAACCTCGGAGATGTCGACATAACTGTTGGCCACATAACCGCCACCGAACACGTTGCCGCTTCGGTCGAGGAGATTGTCGCCGGCCTTGACATCGTCGAGTTCCTCAACATACTGACCGTCTTTATAGCGGTAACCGATCCGACCGTTGTTAATAGTCACATACGCCGTACCGAAGATACCACCGCCCTCGCCGCCGCCGTAGACGTTACGGTTGATGGCGGGGATACCGTTGATGAAGCTGTTGCCGTCGGTCTTACCGACAACCACATGCGACTCGCCGAGGATGTCTTTGGTCGCGTCGTCGCTGACCAGACCGGGATGATAGCCCACGCTACCGCGCCAGCCGCCGCCATAGACATTACGTACCATACCACCCTGGACATAGGCGTTGGCCGTGGCCACAAAGCCACTTTCGGCACCGGCGCCAAAGAGGTCGTCCACACTACCGGCCGTTCCTGCCGCATAGATATCCTTTCCGACCGTACCACCGAGCAAGGCAATGTATGTAGAGCCATAGACGTCGCCGCTCGTCGGTTTCGAAACGTCGCCATAGCCGCCGCCATAGGCATAGTTGCCGACGGTAGCACCCTCCTTAATGATGACGTTGGTGTTGTATCGCTTGTGGGTCCTTGCCAACTGTTCGGCTGTGAGATGACTCAAGTCACGATCGTCCATCTCCGCAGGTCTCACAATATGTGCATTGGTCAGGTTCATGTATGGATTGGAAGAATATCTGGTGAACTCTCCCAGGGGATCATAGTAATCGCCGAACCTCCAGGCAGACTTCCAGTCCTCCAACCAGGCAGTCTTCGTCGCGTCATCCTTCAGCTCACCGCCTACGACGCCATCCTTCCACTTGGAGGCGTCGCTCCACTTGTCTTCTTCCTTGATGATATCAGGTGACGGGAAATTCTTATACGTCTGCATGTACTTCATCACACTCTCGCCGTTGAGCACATGACCCATCTCACCGCCGCCATAGACCTCCCAGACGTTGGCGCCGCGCTCGAGGTTCACCTCGGTGTATTCCGACCAGGTGTTCACACCCCGACCAGCTCCATAGACATATCCGGAATAGCCGTTCTCCTTCTTCACCGGGGCAAAGACGTTCACCTTGGCGTAGAGCGTACGGCGCTGGTTGTTGTTACCACCATAGATAGCACCGTTGACGAAGGCCTTTCCACTGCGATAGAACACGTTCGACTCATAGACATCGCATGGCGGGAGGACATACAAGCCATAGGCACCGCCGAAGATGTTGGTAAGCTTGATGGTCGACTCCTCGGGAACGCTCACCATGGTACGGCGGGTGATACCCTCCTCGTAGCTGCCACCGTAGGCCGCACTCACCCTGCCACGCATCAGGTCGATGGTGGCAGTGGCCTCGCTGAGATCAAAGTTGCCTGCGAACGTCTCTTCCGGCTTGTAACGCATACCCAGACCGTCGTAGGCACCTGCGCCGAAGATCTCCGTAGCAGCGAAGTTGGACACACCCTCGGGGATGTCGATGAGCACATAGCTGCGATCCTGCGCCTTGTCACCTTGACGGTCGTCGGTATATCCCTCACCGGCACCGAAGACCTTCGTGATCTCGTTATTGGCGTTCGTATTGGGTCTGATATTGACGAAAGCATTGTGCAGATAAGGCATGCTGGAGGTACGATTACGATAGGCCTCCTCGGTATAGTCATAGTCGCCGAAGCAGCCGCCATAGATATTGACAACCCTACCCTGCGTGTACTCCATATAGGCCGACGCCTTCGGACCGTTGGGGTCGGTCACCATGTCACGGACTTCCTCACGGATGCGGTCGGTAAGGTCGGCTTTGTCGACGTTTAAGATGCTGCCGCCCAGATCGTTACCGCCGTAGACATGGTCGCGGACCCAGGGGAATCCACCACCATCCACGTATACGCCATCAGCGTTCTTCTGACGACCGACGTAGGTCTCGGTATGTCCGAGGATGTCGGCATTACAGCTGCCGGCAAAGGTATTGAAGACACGGCCGTTACCGAGGTTGATATGAGTGTCGCCTGCGATCAGGCCCTCGAAGGCACCGCCGTAGATGAACTCACACTCGGCCATGTCGGGACTGTCGCCTTTGGCACCTCTTGCCACACCAGGATAACGGTGATCACCACTGAGGTTGATATAGGTGCTGTATTTGGAATCGTAAGTGTATTCCAGCTTATGAACAGTCGGATCGTTCGGATCGGGTTCGTGGCTCACGGCATTACCAATAGCACCGGCCTCACCACCGCCGAAGATCTGGAAGGTGTAACCCTTGTTCAGGTTGATCGTCGTACTACCCCAGATCTCAGAGTCACCACCATAACCGCCACCGAAGACGTTCAGGGCTGCGCCCAACACGTCCATACCCTGCTCAGAAAGGATAACGCCTGTGTGACGCTTCGAAATGCTATATTTCCCTTCCTCTATATTCTCATAAAGGATGTCTCCTTCATCCGTCTCATCGAAGAGTCTGTCGCGCTCATGGATAGAAGCATTCAAATTGATGACCACATTACCCTCCACATGACCGTTGCTATAACAGCCACCATAGATATTTCCGCCATAGAGACGGCGAGCCAAATCTTCCTCGGACGCTTTTGCGCCTTCGCCACCTGACAAGACGGGTGCGACAGGCTTAAATGATTTTGTCGCCGGATCGTATTTGACGGTGTTCCACTCCAACTGGCGGTTACCATATTGGTCAAGGATATAGGTCGGATTACCCTCGGTATCCTTAACGATATCATAGTTATCATCTCTTTTCACCAACCAGCGTCTGGGCTGGATCTTCAAGCCACCGAAATTGAGGATGAGCTTGTTGCCGTTATTAGCATCAGAAGCACCCAGCAGACCGCCCAGATATTGGGCGTTGTATGCAGTCATATAAACATTAGCCTCATTACTGCCACCCACGACCTTCTCGTAGACCACCACCTTATCGTTGAAGTTAATGGTATTGGCACCATTGTATCTTACACTACCCACGTTACCACCGCAATAGAAGGAACCAAAGAAGGTAGAATACTCTTTATAATCCAAGGGATCGCCGTTGGCCTTATTATCGAACACGACACGAGGCATGACATCCATGGTCACACCGTCCATGTACTTGTTAAACTGTTCCTCTTTTGTCAGATCCATGGAGTTGAACTTCGTGCCGTCGCCTGTCTTGTCTGTGCTGGCCAATAGCTGAAGGATATCATCGGCTGTGCTGCTCTTCACCATATTGGCACCATTGTTGCCCAGGAACACCTTGTCGGCAATGACATACGAGCCGATCTTCAACTCGGCAGCGGCATCCACACCCTCAGTATCATTGTGTAGCGTCGCACTGTTACCACCACAATAGACAGCACCGCCGATAATCGTCGTCTTTGTTTCCGTTCCAACCAATCGGATAGAAACTGACTCAGCGTTAGGACGGAAGGCATTGAGCGCATCGACAGAAGACGTATAGCCATTTTCCGTCATAAAGTCGCCATAGTAGATGTCGCCATAGATGTCATCGCCCTTCAGGGCCTTATTGTCCGTATAAGGATAGGAGCCATTGCCACCACCATAGACATCGCCTCTGATGCTGCTATGGATACCCACGGCATTACCGCCATAGATATTACCGGAGATATCGTTACCACCATAGACATTGTTGATGTCACCACCCTCAATCAGCACACGGGCTGCATAACCTGCCGGGTAGTAAGTGCCGTCGATGGTTTCCGCGGGGATAACCGCCTTGGCAGGGTTCACATCCGCCATACGACAGCCTCCGAAGACATTGTCGATCTTCATGCCGTCAGACTTGATCGGCAGGAGAATACCATTGGGATGGGTCATTGCTCCCTGGTTGCCACCACTATAGAGGTTACGGATCAGGCCGCTCTTCAGGTTCCACGTCGGGCGGATGGCCATCTCGGCTTTGTTGTTACCGCCGAAGAAACGGCCAATCTGGAAGGCATCACTGCTGGGATAAGAGAAACCGGTGTTGATGCCCATCTTATCACGGAAGCGCTCGGTCGTCAACAGTTCTTTTCCACTTGCATCCTTGATGCTATTGACCACCTTACTGGGGTTATCCACACAGATCACCGTGTTCTGCGTCACCGTCGCATTGTTGCCACCGCCATAAGCGTATACGATAGAGCCACCGACAACTTCCAGATACGTCTTTCCCAATTCTGGCTTAACCACATCCTCATGCTTGGTGCCATCTATCGTGATGTCATATTTACCATTGGCTTTTTTGTCCGAATATGTATAGTCACCATTACCGCCTCCGAAGAGTTGGCCGATATAGATCTTCTGGGCATCGCTGGTCTCTTTGCCATCGGCATCGGTCTTGGTCGAGATACGTACAAAGGCGTCCCAATCCTTGGTCACCTGGTTTTCTGCTGCCAGTTCCAACTCCGTAGGCAACGACTTCACCGTGTTCTCCGCATTCCCGGAGCCACCAATGGTTCCTGAGATGTCATTACCACCATATACCTTATTAATAACAATATAGTCAGAGGCATGTTCACCGTCGATATGGACAAAGGCATTGCCTTTCACGTCAGCCATACGGGCACCGCCGAAGACTGCGTTGACATCACCAGAATATACGGTGACAGACGTGCTACCATCCGTAACACCCTCATTACCACCACCATAGACATTGCCGCCGATAGTGATCTGGGCAGACAAATTGAACATGAGGCATGGAATGTGAAGGATTACCACCAAAAGCAGCAACCGTCGTCCTATCGTCCGTGTCATTGTTCTATATCTCATTGTTCAATCTTCAATTATCAATTATCAATTCTTATGCTCGGGGTGTCGAGCTCATCCTCGGCGAGAACATAGAGGTAGGTAGGCTCCACCGTCAGGTTGATGGTTGTCCGCTTTCCCCGCGTCATCGTCGCCAGACCGGTCAGACCCGACAGGTCGTTGACGGCCACGCAGTCCTCTCGCACGCGCGTTCCTATTTTATTATTTACAATGTCGATGGCATAGACATCGTATGTACATACCAGTGACAATCCCTTGGCTACTCCATCGCCCGGAGCAAAGAAGCCCGGGAAGAGCGTACCGTCGTCGACCGTGAGGTCCTTGCCGTTCGGGTTGTTGGCATCCACAGTAAAGTCATAGAGCACACCCGTCGACGGGGCATCGGCAGGAGCGGCCACCGTGGTATAGCTGACATCGGTTGCCGTCGGTGTGAGTTTGACGGTCACGCCCGTCAGCTCATAGGTCGACCGTAGCTCCAGTTTCTTGATCTTGATGAAACGCATCTTACTGTATTCCGTGCCGACCTTGATTCTGAAGTCGATGCGAGCGAAGAGGTGGTCGAGCAGCAGGCTGACATAGTTCTCCGACGTCATGTTAAACAGGAACTGTCCCTTCACGGGTGTCTCGTCCGTCGCCGCCTTCGTCGTGCCATGTCGTACCCCCACAATCACACAGAGGTCGTTGCCAGAGGCAGCACTCAGACTTGTCAGTTTCATCACAGCGCCATTCCCATACGACGTACCTTCGGCAGGACTGATCGTGCACAAGCCAATCGTTGCCGGGGAGTAACCGTAGATGCAGTTATACGGGTCCTTGATACCAATGGTAGAATACCAGCCGGGAGGATCCGCCTCGGGGTCATACACGAACTCACCCTCACGTTTCTGGGTAATCGCAGACTCGGTGGCACCAGACGTCAGGAAGAACTGGATGGGTGAATGGATATCATATTCCGTGGCAGCATCGTAGGCCTCCGTACCACGGGTGGCACTCACCAGATTCAGGGGAGCCTCTCGTGAGACTGGTGTCGGGATCGTATCCGGTTTAGGTTGGGGATCCACCGGGAGCACCGTCTGTCCCGATTCTTCAGAACAGGCGACGAGCAGCAAGGCTGCCAGGAGGATGAACCAACTCTTATATCTCATATCTTTTACTTTTTCACTTTTTTACCTTTTCACTTCTACCCCTACCAGTTTGGTACTTCATGATCCGGCAGGGGATCGACATCTTCCCAGTCGACCACCTTCACGGTGTTGATCTCCAGCTTCGAGGAGCCCATGTAGTAGGCGTAGACAACCCACGTTTGGTTACGCCGGAAGTTCCCCGAAGTCATCGAGAAAGAGGCAGACATCAGCTGTCCCATGTTGCCATCTTTATCAAGAAGCCGGAACCAGATGGTACCCGACAGGCGCTTGTCGCTCTCCGGCAGATAGACGGGTCCCTTCTCTGTCAAGTCCCCGTCGGAGATGCCCTTGTTGATGAGATCCTCGTAATATACATCCGTCCACGAGCTGCTGTAAGCATATTCCGTGGGGTCTTCTATCTGTACGACAGGGTTCACACGGTCGCCATTCACCAACAGCACCTCCTGCGAGAAGGGGGCACCCTCCACCCAGTAGCTGGGATGGTCGCCATTGAGGAAGAAGCGTTCCTTCTGATACAACATATTCTTGTTCAGGGTGATACGGTCGATGAACACCTGTTCCAGTCCTTCCATGGAAGACAGCACGAAGCGGATCTTCGACACGGTACGTACCAGTTTGAGGTTCGCATCGTTGATGTGAAGGACGTTGTTCTTGTCGATGACGCTCTTGCCGCGAGCCACACCAGACATAGGGACACCCTTGTCGGCGGGGACGGTGGAGACAGCCTGATAGGCAGGTCCCTGCGTAAAGCTGAAGAAATGACCGCCATTGAAGACCGATCCCTCCAGATCACCTCCGCTGTTGACGCTTCCCAGATACTCATTATAACCGACGTTAGCCATCACATAGATGTCCACGGGTTCGGGCTTCTCGGCAAAGCTCCTGTCGGACAGGCCGATACTGTAGGAGGCACTCTTGTTGTTGTTCAGTGACTGGAGCTGCGATGCTTCGGTAAGGGTAAGGCTGGCCACCAGTTTCGTGGGATCGCTGCTCCTGAACACCCATATCTGCAGGTTATGGATCAGGGCCTCTTCCTCTGTGGGCACGACCTCACCACGGGTTACCGTCGCACGGTCCGGGGCGTAGACATAGATATTGAGCTTGGGCTCATCCGCCTCCTCGTCGCTGCTGCAGCCGACGCCAACCGTCAGCAGCACCGCCATCACGAGCAGGGCTCTCAGCCAAAACCATCTATATCTCATTTCAGTCCTCATCCTTTACCTTATTAATTTTTCAACAGTTCCACATTGACGGGTCTGACGGTTTCCCAGTTCTCCACCTTGACACCGATCTCCATACGCGGGGCCAGCAGGTCGGGCATCACGTTATAGGCACTCTTGAAGTTCTCCACAATCACGTCGAACGTCGTCGTGTAGTCCTGCGTGAACACCCTGTTCTTGTTTTCGGCAGTCTTGTCGCCCGTGCCCGTCACAGGGTTCACCTCACCAATCAGGTAGAACTTCGTCCCGGGATAGACGATGCCGTCGAACCCTTTGAACTTCTTCCCACTGCGGTTCTCAAACTCCAGGACAACCTTCACATTCTTATTCTCGTACGTCTGCAACACGAGGGTGTTGGTGCAGCCCACGTCGCCGGAACTGCTCAGATAATAATAGTCGTAAGTGTTACTACCTTCGGCCTTATTCGTCTTGACCTGTGTGTCGTAGACGAAGAGCATCTGGTCTGTCAGGGCATCCGCCTCATCCTTGTCCTTAGGCCACGGTTGTACGGTCTCGGGGCTGAAGTCGAAGCCGACAGGGAACTGACCTCCCACGATGACAGCTGTCAACGGGTAGTAGTTGTCGGCGAAGCTGACGATCTCGTTGTCGGCATCCAGGAAGGGAGTGACCGTGATATTCTTCAGTCTGACACTCAGCCGTGCCACCCCATACTGTACCGGCGACACCATCGCTGCCGATTTCGTGGAGGCGGTCACAACGGAACCGCTGGTATAGTGTCCGAGTACGTTGCTCCAGGTTGTTGCACCCTGATAGACACTGCTCTCCACCTCATCCAGAGATGTCTGGAGTGTACTGTTTCCATAATAGCAGAGTTCTGCCGGCCAGGCAAAGCGGTCGATGCTTGTGATGGCCGTCTCGACGGTGGTCTGCGTCTGTGGCGTGAAGGACGTGCCGTTCCACTGCAACGCGGCGGAACCGTCGGGAAGTCCGATCTGTTCCGGATAGCCTGTCAGGGGCACGCCAGACCAGCTTGTCAGCGTGACATGTCCCTGGTCATCGACATCCGCAGCGGTCTTGATGCTGTTGCGGATGGCGGTAACCAGTGCATCGGCAGCCTGTGTCTCACGCTTCGACACCTCATCATACAACTCCTCCACAAATGCCCTGACACAGGCCGAGGAGCCTGCGATGACGGCGTAACTCCCGTTCTCGTCCTGACGGATGAAGTCCTGATAGAGGGCTTTCAACTTGGGGTCGTCAGTATCGGCCCAACCCGTCGTATTGGCAATGGCCGTCATATACTCAGCCAGAGCCTTGGCCCTGTTGGTGGGCGTCGCCGACAAGCGGATCGGTTCCGGACCAAACTGGATCTGGGCAGGACTATTGGCATCCTTATAGGTGGAGGTCGTAGAACCATAATAGGCCTTGTCGGTCTCGGGAATGGTCTCACCTGCCTCCTGGACGGAGTTGGCACCACGGCCATAGAAGAGTACGGAAGACGTGCCCGACCAGAAAGCACAGTCGGAATAATAGTAGAATGCCGACGGTGTCAACTCTGACGGTTTGCCCGTGATACGGCCCGTCTCATCACCATCGGACTCAGCATAGACGAAGGGCAGATGGTCTTTTGTGATCGTGCCGGCCACCTTGAACGGGATGATGCGCACATCCTTCAGACCACGGAAATCATCCTGTGAGGTCTGAACGACAGCATCGGTCATACGTGTCCTGGCACCAATCTCGGGCATGGAGTAGGCGAAGCTCACAGCAACGGGCGCATCGACGGGATCGACAACGGGTGCCGGTTCCACGGTCTCCTTGTCGGCACATCCCATCAGGACTGCCAACAACGCCATCAGTACTATGATCTTCTCACTCTTCACCTTTTTAGTTTTTTACCTTTTACTTTTACAGCGGTGTCTCATAATGACCGGCTTCTTTCCAGTCGAGGGTGACACTCACACCCACATTGGCCCCGTCGGGCTCCAGAGCACCGTTGGAATACACCTTGGCACGGATGATTTCCAACTGTCCGGCTCGTAAGGGAGTCTTCACGCTCAGCACACTCTCCGTCACCTTGCCATCTGAGAGCGTCGCATAGACACGGAACTGCCAGAGGGCTTCCGGTGCATCCGGCGACAGGAACGGGTCTTCCGTCTCCGTGATGGTACGGGTCTTGATCGATGAAGGCTCCGGCGACGGGAAGTTGACGGTGCAGAAGCACACCTGACCGTCAGTGCCGGTATCGACCTTATCGGCCACCACCATCTGCGGATGGTCCGAGTAGACAAATGTGCTGTCGGCGATATTGAATCCCGAGGCAAAGCCCGTGGCCAGCACCTTCAGGTCCTTGAGGGTGGCCTCACTGGTGTCAAGCACCAGACCGGCCGCACAGTTTGTTATATAAAGATGTATATATTGCGTCTGGTTAGCACCTTTCGTCACGTCCAGTCTCTTCCGGGCGGAGAACAGACCGGTCTGATGGGTGCGGACGGTGTCGCTACGCGGCTGCAGGAACGCGGCCGTATGACAGAAGTCAGAGCCTTCGAGCGTGACTACGCCATTGCCTTCCACATTAGCCGTCGCCAGATGCCTATACTGGCGGTAGGGCATGAAGAGCGCATAACTCATCTCGTTGGCATCCATCCGGTGTTGTTCGTGGTGCAGACGGACATCATCGGCCTGCACATCGTAGAACGAGAGGTCCAAGTCGTGACCATAGTCAGTAAAGACGGGAGACAGATAGTCCCGCAGGGCTTTCAGGAGATTGGCATCAGCCTTCTTGTCGAACTCTTTCTGCAGTTCGATAGACAGGTTGGTGATCAGATGGAGGTCGTAGTCCAGTCTCACTACCTCATCGCAGTCGCTCAGGTCTTCATCGATGACCGAGCAGCCGGCAAACACGACCGTCATCACCATCCCCAAAAGGATACTGACTATGTTTCTATCTCTCATGATTACTCAATAATCACATTAAAGTTAAGACCGGCCTTCCACTCCAAGTCGACGGACAGTCCGAAGAACATCTGTGTGGAACGCAGGTCGGGAATGGTTGAATAAGCGCGCTGCAAGGCATCCTTGCCGATGGTGAAGGTGGCGGTGGTGACGGCATCGCGGATGAACACACGATCCTTACCGTAACCCGTATCGCCACTCTCGAAGCTGGTCTGCTTCGACCAGTCGACGGGATCCAATGATGTCGACAACGGGTCAAGTTCGCCGATGAGGTAGAACTTCTGTCCGGCTGCGATGAAACCGCTCAGGCCATAGAAGCTCTTGTCGGCCGTCACCTCGAGGGCAACGTAGACCTTCGACTGGGTCTCACCAACGGTGAAGTTGTCGAGGACGAGCGTGTAGTTCGTCACCGCCTTGTCGTTCTCGGAGGCCGGCAACTTACTAGTGGACGTGTCGGGGAACGGGTCATATATCACCTTGTTGAACGCGGTGCTTCTGGGCAGGTATTCAAACTGGGCCGCATCGGGCTGTCCACCGATCAGGATACCGTTAACGGTAAACGAGATGCCATTTTCGGCAGAGCCACTGAACACGTTGTTCGACTGGGTGCCACCACTGATGGCGGCAGCATTGTCCGTGAATGAATTCTCGATGTTACGTTTGATCGAAGCCTTCAGTTGGGACACGCCATAGGTGATATTCTCCTTCATAGCCACGGCACGGGTTGCGGCGGAAACGGCATCACTGTTCCAGCCGTTGCCAGTCCAAGTGGGAGCTTTCATCCACTCGACAGCTGACGTCGGATAGGAGGCGGCCTCTTTGGCAACCACAGAATTCCACAGTCCGGAGTTGCAATAATAGGTCAGCTCTGCAGGATAGGTCACATCGCTATACTCGACAGACACCTTCGACACGGTCGTGCCACTGTTCCGATAGGCGAACTGTCCTGAAGCCTTGTCGAACTCAAGGACGGCACAGCCGTCGGGAACACCGATGGATGTGGGGTAATTAGCCACGGTCGAGGAGGTGCCAGAGGCATAGCTGTCTTCCCATTTATAGGTAGCCGGCGTGCCGGAGACCGTCACAGTGAAGTTCTCGGCAATCTTCTGGAGAATAGCCTCAGACAGAGCCTTGGCTGTCGCATTCGTGGTCTTGGAATAGATATCGTTGATGATTTCAAAGAGATCACCTACCATATTCCTGACAGCAGTGGCAGAGCCCTGACGGATATCACCGTCATTGGCCGTGCTGACGAACTTGTCGTAGGTCTGACCCAATGGCGTCAGTTCGGCGTTGTTCGTACCACTCGTTGCCGCCCACTTCAATGCCTCAGGAGAAGTGATGCCCACACCAACGATACCATTCAGGATACCAGCCAACGTTGTCTGTGGGGCTGTGAAGTCAGATGCCTTATCCACACGGTCTACCAGACGGAAGGTGATATCGTTCACACTGCTGACGTTACTGGTATAGGTCTTGCTCAGCTTTCCATAATAGCCAGGCTTACCGTTCTTCTCAGCATCGTTGACGGTCGCATAGAACAGGAAATTCTTCGTGCCCGTCGGGATAAACAGGGTATAGACCTTGCTGGAATTGGGTGTCCCACTGGCATGGGTAGGCTCAGGCTTCCCATAAGCATCGAGGGCGAACGTATGGTTGGCATCAAACGTGCTATTGCTACCGGGGGCACCATCGAAACAGAACAGATACATCTCGTTGATGCCCTGGAAGACGCCGTTACCAACGACTTCGGCCGTCTGACGCGTCCGTTCCTCCGGTTGTGTCACATTAAAGACAAACTCAGTTCTCACCCTTCCTGTCTCGGGGTCGTAGCCCGGGTTGATGTCCACTTCTTCGCTCGAGGAACAGCCCGAGAAGGTCGCTGTACCTACAAGGGCCGTCAGACCCATCATGACATACTTGAAACGATTCTTCATATCTAATCTCATTTTTATTTCATTCAGTTGATAATGTACACCACGTTAATGCCTAACTGAGGCAGAAGGAAGATGCGGTCGCCGTTGCCGAGGAACGTGCCGCAGTGAGGACAGTCGTACTCCTTGAACCAGGCATAGCCGACGGCAACGCCTGCCTCAGCCTCGACGCGCCAGTCGCGAGCCAGGATCCACGAATAGCCATATTTACCACCAAGGGCCACCAGGTCGCCCTGCAGACGATGATCTTTCACAGCCGAGTAAAGGCCAAAGGGAATCTTGGTGCTACCCACGTTGAAATGACTATAGATGAGGTCGCCCTCGAAATAACCTTTCTGGAAAAGATATTTTTGGTATTTTCGCGCGCGCAAAGAAAAAAGAGCATGACGCCATTTCTTGTTCTCTGTCTTATCGATATCCCAGGCATTGACACCCACCAAGAGTCCGATTGTCCAGAGAGAATCCACACGGACATCGGCACCAAGATTAGGCGACAAAGTCGCATCGTAAAGCAAATTGGTGCGCAAAGCGACACGAGGCAGAGCCAAACTATCATCTAAAGACGACTGCGCCACAGCCGCCTGTTGCAAGGTCAAAACCAATAGCAAAGCTATTGTCCGGAACTGACTAAAACTGTTATGTCGTATCTTTTTCATTATATACATAATGCAAAGTTAAGAAATATACACCAAACTAAAAAGGTTTTTACCGATATTCTACCAATAATTAACACTAATTAAGTGAATATGTATAAAAATACGGAATTACAATCGTCAAATCATCAGAAATGTTTACCTTTGCAGCCTGTTTTCAATCAAACGATATGTACAAACCAACATTCAACAAGCGCCAAGTGCTCGTGTTCCGACAGTTTGGGAACAAGGGCTACTCGCTGTTCAGTTGTCTGGGCAGAGAGGTGGTGTGCGGTGTGCTCTCTGTAGCAACGCTGACATACGCCTCGGCAGAGAGTGTCTCGACCCATCCCGTCGTGACTGACTCGACTGCCACGACAACGGCTCGCGAGATGATGCTCGAAGAGGTCAGCGTGACCGGCTCGAGGGCGCCCCTGACGAAGAGTCAGGCTGCGAGAATTGTGACTGTACTGGACCGTCAGGCCATTGCTCAGGCGCCAGTACAAAGTATCAACGACTTACTGAAGTATGCCATCGGCGTCGATGTCCGGCAACGGGGACCCATCGGAGCCCAGACAGACATTTCCATCCGTGGCGGCACTTCCGAACAGATCATCCTGCTGCTCAACGGCATTAACATCTGTGACCCGCAGACAGGGCACAATGCGATGGATCTGCCCGTCGACATCAATGACATCGTCCGCATCGAAGTGCTTGAGGGTCCGGCAGGACGTATCTACGGCACATCCTCGCTCGTCGGAGCGATTAATATCGTGACCAGTAGTGGTGGAGGGTTGAAGGTTGAAGGTGGAGGGAGAAATGACCAGAGGCTGAATGTGCATGCGGAGGGCGGCAGCTATGGCTACGGCAGTGCCGGCTTTAGGTACTCTCCCTCCACCCTCCACCTTTCACCCTCCACCCATCATAGTATTTCCGCCAACTACAGCCGAAGCGACGGCTGGAGCCGGGCGAAGGACGGAAGTCTGAATACAGACTATAGCGGGGCGAAGGCGTTCTATCAAGGTCAATATGAAGATGAGACCATACGACTGCGATGGCATGCTGGTCTGGCTGACAAAGGTTGGGGATCGAGCACCTTCTACGCTTCACCCAAATGGCAGGCAGACAACCAATATGAACACACCACAAAACTTTACACAGCCATACAAGGCGAGAACCGTTGCGGTGCTTTGCATTTTGCACCCAACATCTACTGGAACCAGAACCGAGACCGTTATGAAGGTTATCGTGGACAACCGGAGAAAATGAAGTTTAACTACAATCGAACGGATGTCTATGGTGTCAGCCTGAGCAGTTATTTCGACTGGGCAATAGGCAAAGAATTGGCAGATGGAGCGAGACCCGTCAGAATGAGAACCGCCTTCGGTGCCGAGCTTAGAAACGAAGACCTCGTCAGCGGCAACTTAGGTGAGCCCTTGTCAGAGACGCACCATATCAGCGGGACAGGCCACGACTACACCCTGGGCGTGAACCGCACGAACATCAGTGCTTATTTGGAACAAAACATCCTACTAAACAATTTGACAATATCAGCAGGATTCGTGGCAGTCAAAAACACGTGGAGTAATATGAACATGACGGTCTATCCGGGCGTGGATGTCAGCTATCGTCCCCACCCTCGTTGGACACTCCATGCGAGCTATAACACTTCATTGCGGATGCCGTCGTTTACAGAGATGTACTATAAGTTACAGGGGTATAGCGCAGACCCTCATCTGAAACCGGAGGAGATGCGGGCCATCGAGGGAAGTGTCACTTATCACTCATCAGTTTTCACTTCTCACTTCACCGTATGGCATCATCGTGGCACAAACATGATCGACTGGATCATGGACACCACACAAGGCGATGACGCCGTCTGGCAGAGCGTGAACCACACGAAGATCAACAGTATCGGCCTTGAAGCTGGAGTCGATGTACATTGTTCATGGCTTAACCTTCAATGTAACTACAGCTATATCAATCAAGACAAAGAACAAGAGGCTGGATTCGTGTCGCAGTATGCCCTTGAGTACCTGCGCCATAAGCTTGTGGTCAGCGCCCGACTGCCACTCATAAGTCATCTGAGTCTGGGACTGGACGGCCGTTGGCAGGACCGTGTCGGTAGCTATACCAACTTCGACGGAGAGGTATGCGACTACAAGCCCTACTTCGTGACGGATGCCCGACTGTCGTGGACCGATAAGGCGTGGAAAGTATACGTGGAGGCCAATAATCTCTTCGACGTCAGTTACCGTGACTATGGCCTCATAGAACAGCCCGGCCGCTGGATTATCGCTGGAATTGTGTTCTCCCCCTAAGTTAGGGGGAGTTAGAAGGGGTCTGAACTTGCGCTTGTTCAGACCTTCCCTAGCCCCTCCTAATTTAGGAGGGGAAATTTATTTTTTTAGCTTAAAGGAATTCTCAATGCTGGAGAGTTCGGCCTGGAACGCCTGGTCGATCTTCAGACGCTGTTCGATAGTGTTGCAGCTGTGGATCACGGTCGAGTGGTCGCGGTTGCCGATGAGCTGTCCGATACGACCGGCAGGCATCTTCGTCAGCTTCTGAGCCAGGTACATCGACACCTGTCGCACCTGTACCAGATCACGTCTACGGCTCTTACTGAACACCTGACGCTGCTCAACCTTGTAGTGACGGCAGACCTTCTCAAGGATCTCATCGATCGTGAGCGGATGGTTGTCGACCTTAACAGCGCGCTTGATGATACGCTCGGCCAGACGCATATCCACATTCGTGTTGTAAACGATGGAATAAGCCATCAGTGAGTTGACCACACCCTCCAAGTCGCGCACGCTGCCATTGGCCGTCTCAGCAATGTACTGGATGACATCGGCAGGAATCTTCAAACCGTCACGACGGCACTTCGCATTGAGGATATCGATACAAAGCTGTACGTTCGGCTTCTCCAGTTCGGCAATCAGTCCACAGGCAAAACGGGTAAGCAGACGATCCTTCATGCCCTGAAGGTCCACGGGGGGACGATCGCTGGCCAGGATGATCTGACGACCCATGCGGAACAGATGATTGAAGATATGGAAGAACGTGTCGAGTGTCTTGGGTGAGTTCATCCACTCCTGGATGTCATCGACGATCAACACATCGATAGACTGGTAGAAGTTGATGAAATCGTTGGTCGTATTATGGCGCACGGAGTCGGTGAACTGCACCTGGAACAGACGGGCAGAGACATAGAGCACCCGCTTCTGAGGATAGGTCTCCTTACAACGCACACCGATGGCGTTGATCAGATGGGTCTTACCACAACCGGAGGGACCATAGATAAAGAAGGGGTTAAATGTGCTCTTGCCCGGATGCTCAGCGATGGAGAGTCCGACGGTACGCGGTAACTTGTTGGAATCGCCCTCAATGAAGTTCTGGAAGGTCTTCTTCGCATCGAGTTGCGGGTTCAGCTGCTGGGGCGTGGCGGCATCGAGTGCCGTCGGGGCCTTGTTGGTACCCTGTGGCTGCTGGATCTCTGAAGGACCATCGCTCTCGACGGTAGTCGTCACATTGTGATGAGCCTTGACCGTGACGATACGGTAGCTCAGTTTCACATTGTCACTAAACACACGCGTGAGTACCTTACTTAACAGTCCCACGTAGTACTGTTCCAAGTACTCGTACACGTACGGACTTGGGACCTGCACCTGAAGCGTGTGCGTCGACTCGGAATACGAGTCGAAGACAATTGGTGCGAACCACGTTTTAAACTGCTGCTCAGAGACGTTGGCCTTAATCAGACGGAGGCATTCATCCCAAAGCGCCTTGTGACTGTTACTCATTCGGCGATTACCTATTTTTTTGTTAAATCCTTCTAATACAAGACTTAGGCTTGTGTTTATAATTGCGATGCAAAGGTCGTACTTTTTTTTGAATTATACAAATCCCTAAAAGGAGCTGTCGTGTGTACAAAATTGCGTAAGTCCTTAAAAATTGAGGAGTTAGGACGTTTCACACATTAATTATTCAAAATAGAGTGTTGCAAATTTCTAAATCACTATATATCAACACTTTATATTATTCAACAAATCTCCATTGTACACTTTTTACATCCATTAAAACCCGTCTGAAATCTATGAAAACAAAGGGCTTTCAGCCATCCTTTTTGAAAAAGACATGAGGTCTTTGCTATTTAGACAAAATCTAATTATTTGTCCTTTTTACCGAAAACCGAGAAGTGCACGTAGCGTTTTGGATGACGTTTTAAATCAATCATTAAAGAGTCCGCGTGCATCATCGTCGCATTCAGATTGTTATAGAGTCCCGGGTCACGCATGAGCAGTCCGAGGGTACCGTCGTTGCTGTTCAGCTTGGCCGTCATTTGCTCCACATTCCGCAGGGTGTTATCCACCTTCTGCATGGTGGCTGCGAGGTTCATCTCGTTCAGATTACGTGTCAGGTTGTTGGCATTGGCCAACATACCGTCGGCATTTTCCAGCATCTGAGGCATTTGTTGGTTCAGACTGGCCGTCAGACGGTTCAACTCGCGCGACGTATTAGTCAGACTGCCTGTGATCTGGTCGATATTATGTAGGGAGTTGGCGATAGCCGGATCAGCTAACAGTGCATTGACACTCACGAGGATAGAGTCGAGCTTAGGCAGCAACGACTGTACCTGCGGGATAATCTCTGCCGCCTTGGCCATAGCTCCCTGTTCCTGACCACCAATGATTGTATCTCCAGGAGCGAGGGTACCAGCAACTCTGTCGCCAAGTCTCAGTTCCAGTTTGATATTACCCAAGAGGTCGCTGACGATATCAGCCGTAGTGCCCTGAGGCATGCGCATCTCCTTATTAAGACCCACGACAGCCACGATATCGCCTTCGCCGTCGAAGTCGTAGACGATATCCTCGACCACCCCTACCCGATAGCCGTTGGCATAGACGGGGCTGGAGGCAGAGAGTCCGCTGATGTCCTTGAACTTCACGTAGTAGTTGCTGTCGGTAGAGAACACCGTCAACCCCTTGAGGAACTGCAAACCGAAATAGAGCACAACGACACCGACAATGGCCACCAATGCTATCTGTATCTCCTTACTAAAATTCTTCATATCCTTGAGCTTTTACTTTTTACCTCTTTATCTTTTACTCTTAAACTCCCTGATAGCCTGGTTGATGTCCATCCGCACACCGTCCTTAAAGGCGATGACGAACGCCTGGGGGAACTTGTCAGAGATCTCACGGCGCAGACGGGTGACCTCGTTGTAATCGACAGAATCACCTACCGTGTACTTATACATACCACCATCCTGATAATGACCAACGCCTGTAAGTCCCTTGAATCGGGCGTCACCAGCTTTAATCAGAGCAGAGCTGGCAAAGATCTGAACCTTAAAGACAGGACCTTGTGGTTGGGAGACCAGTGGCTGAATCACAGGGGGCTCCTCTGATTTGACCTCAGGCAAAACTTCGGGCTCAGCTTTAATTTCCGCTTTCACTTCAGGCTCTGGTCTCACTTCCGGTTCAGGCTTCACTTCCAATGGTGGTTCGGGCTTTACTTCCGGCTGTGGTTTCACTTCCAGTTGTGGTTCTGGCTTCACTTCAGGCACCGGTTTTACTTCCGGCTGCGGTTTTACTTCAGGCTTCGGCTCTGGCTTAGCTTCTGGTTGAACCTTCTGCTTGCCCTTTTTCTTGGTTTCCTGCTTTGGCTCGGGCTGCGGCTGGGGTTTTGCCTCTTCTTTCACCTCTGTCACAGGCTGATAGGAAATCGTCATATTGCCCCCGTGATGTTTGCGATAGGCCAGAAACGCATTGAACAAGCCACGGGCATACATCCCGTCGGCGGCCTTTGAGTCCATAAAACTCTCCTCATCACTGGTAGAGATGAAACCGCACTCCACCAGACAACCGGGCATCGACGACAAACGGAGCACAGCCAGGTTATCCTGCTGGGCACCCATGTTCTGACGACCCGTCGCCTCACAGACATATTTCTGCATATACTTAGCCAGTTCCACACTGTTCTCCATGTTCTTGTCCTGGATAAACTCAAACATAATGTCACTCTCGAGAGAGTTCGGGTCGTACCCTTTATACGTCTGTTTATAGTCCTTCTCCAGGAAGATCACGGAGTTCTCGCGCTTAGCGACCTCCAAGTTCTCCAGCACACCGGTCTTCTTACCGGTCCGTTTACTCGTTCCCAGCGTATAGGTCTGGAAACCACGCGCCACCTTTCCTTTCGGCAGAGCATTGATATGGATGGAGATAAAGAGGTCGGCCTTGTTCTTATTAGCGATCTCCGCCCGACGATAGAGTTCCACGAAGGTATCGGTCTTGCGAGTATAGATGACCTTCACGTCAGGACAATTCTGTTCAACCAGTCGTCCAAAAGCCAAGGCGTATCTCAGTGTCAGGTTTTTCTCCTTCACTTTGCCTTTGCCTATGGCACCCGTATCGAAACCACCATGACCGGCATCAATCACCAGCGTAAAGTTCTTATTGGCAGCCCCAACTGATAAAGATATAAAGGTAAAAAGGTAAAAAAGTAAAAAACATTTCACCCAACCTTTCACCTTATTTATATATATAATATCCTTCACTTCTCTCTTTTTACCTTTTTACTTTTTTACCTTTTTACTTTTTTACCTTTTTACCTTCAAAAAGATTCCGGCCCCATCACAGTCAGCGCCCATCGGGGGATTCTGTTTCGTCAATTCCAGTTCGACGGAGGTCACTGCCGGGAAGGTTGCCATAATGGCCTTTACAATACGATCAGCCACATGTTCCAGCAACTGCGACGGCACGTCCATCTCCCGTTTGGCCAGTTCGAAGAGTGTCGCATAGTTCAGGGTGTCACCCACCTCGTCACTCTCCATGGCTGCATCCAGCGGATACGCCACCCTCAGACTGAGCAGGAAGTCACCGCCCACTTGCCGTTCCTGAGGGAGCACCCCATGGAAGGCATAGAACCGGACATTCCGCAGGAAGACATATGACGACTCGACCTTCACTTTTTACTTTTTTACTTTTTTACCTTTTTACCCTTTTACTCTTCATTCACCTCTTCGTCCTCGTCATGAACGCCCGGGATATACTTCTTCAAAGCACGCTCCACACCGGTCTTCCAAGTGTTGATGCTCTCGTCCTTCAACGAGAGGGAGCCCACCAGACGCACGACATGCTCCAGCGGCATTCGGTAGCGCAGCACGCCGGAGATCAACTTGGCGTAGTTCCAATATTCGGGATTGAACTTCTCAGAAAGGCCCTCGACAGTGGTCTTATAACCGCGCTTGTTCTCGAACTGGAAGTCATAGCGTTTCGTACCGTCGGGGTTCATCTGCTTGATGATCTTACCATGCGTCACGGTCTTGGGCAGGATGATACCCTCCTCGTCGTCCTGGAGACCTGTGAAGATCTCATAGGGATATCCGTCGAGCAGACCGACGAGCGCCACCCACTTCTCCTTGTTGTTCTGGAAACGCACCACATCACACTCCAGCTGCTGGGGGCGCACCTCCATCACATCCGGACGACGGTACATCACCGTGTCTGTCAATGCGTTGTCAATCAGAACGGCGAACTTCTCAGCATCATCCGGTTGCAAAGCCTTCAGGCTCTGTTCAAGCAGGCTGATGATCTTTTCCTCAGGGAGGTCACTCCCCGTCTTGGCGGCCACAGACACCAACGCACTGGCGATATGTCTGAGCATTTCTTTTTTCGTTTCTGTCTGCATATTAAGCTTAATAATCTGGGTGCAAAGTTACACATAACTTTTCTATTTTGGGAAACTTTACAAGGTTTTTTGAAGAAAAGTGTTCCGTTTTGGAAAACTTTCACTACCTTTGTGCCATAATTTATACGAATATGAAGACAATTTTGACAAGAAGAACCATCCGCAAGTATGCGGATAAAGACGTGAGCGAGGAACTGCTCAACCGTCTGATGACGGAGGCTGCCCGTACCCAGACGATGGGTAACCTGCAGCTCTACAGTGTCATCGTCACCCGCAGCAAAGAGATGAAGGAGAAGTTGGCGCCTGCCCATTTCAATCAACCGATGGTGAAGGAAGCTCCCGTGGTGCTGACCATCTGTGCCGACTTCAACCGCACCAGTTTCTGGGCCAAGTGTCGGAACGCCGAACCCGGATACGACAACTTCTTGTCGTTTATCAACGCCGCCACCGATGCCCTGCTCTATACCCAGACACTCTGTAACCTCATGGACGAGGAGGGACTCGGCTACTGCTACCTCGGCACTACCGTCTACCAGCCTCAACAGATCATCGACATCTTACAGTTGCCGAAGCTCACGATGCCCGTTGCTACCCTCACTGTGGGCTGGCCTGATGAGCAGCCTCCCCTCTCCGACCGTCTGCCACTGGAGAGTTTCGTGCATCAGGAGACCTACCACGACTATCTGGGCAAGGACATCGACACCTATTATCAATATAAAGAAGAACTCGAAGAGAACCGCCACTTTGTACGCATCAACCACAAAGAAACGCTGGCTCAGGTCTTTACCGACATCCGCTATACCCGTAAGGACAACGAGGCCATGTCGAAAGGACTCCTCGACACCTTGAGACGCCAAGGCTTCCTTGAATAAAAAATTACCCTCGCCGGCTGGCGAGGGTATTTTGATTTGTTATTTATTCTACCACGATGGGCTTGTACTTCGGCACAAGGGCCTTCATGATGCACCAGCCGATGAGGTAAGCTACGGCGCAGATGCAGAACACCACCATATATGCGGCAGGTTTGCCTTCGAAACCGAAGAAGGTAAAGTTGGCACCCTGAGCGGCAGCCCAGTCGAAGAACTTACCAGAGCCGAGGTTGATCGACATCGAGCCAATACCACCAGCCATCGTTCCCAGACCAACGATTGTACCGATGGTTGACTTCGGGAACATGTCACCGATCGTTGAGAAGAGGTTGGCAGACCATGCCTGATGACCTGCGCCCAGCAGACCAATCAGGATAGCGGGCCACCAAGCGCTATAGGCACCGAGCGGCTGGGCAAACAGTCCTAATACGGGGAAGCAGGCAAAGATCAACATGGCACGCATACGACCTAAGTAAGGATTCATGCCTTTCTTGTCAACGAAATACGTGGGCAGATAACCACCACCGATAGAGAGGATGGTCACGATGGCATAGAGCGTGAAGATGAGCAGGATACCCATCGTTGAGTCTGAGGTATAGCCATACTGGTCTGAGAAGTAGGCAGGAGCCCAGAAGAGGAAGAACCACCACACACCGTCGGTCATGAACTTACCAACGAGGAACGACCAGGTCTGCTTGTAGGTGAAGCACTTCATGAATGGGATAGTCTTCTCTTCCTTCACGGCCTCACGATCCTGTACCTCTGCCAGGTCACTATCCTGTTCGATATAGTTCAACTCAGCCTGATTGACGCGCTTGTTATGACGGGGCTTCTCATAAAGCCACATCCACAGACCCATCCAGATGAATCCCAGGCAACCGATGATGATGAACGCCATCTCCCAGCCCCAGGCACGAGCCAACAGGGGAATCGTTGCAGGAGCTGCGAGGGCACCTACAGAGGCACCGCTATTAAAGATAGAGGTGGAGAAAGCACGGTCTTTCTTCGGGAAGTACTCTGCCGTAGCCTTGATGGCAGCGGGGAAGTTACCAGCCTCACCGACAGCCAGGATCAGACGACAGCTCAGGAAGAGCCACACGGAGATGGTGGCAATAGCCACAGCGGCATCACCCGTCAACTGACCCAGCTGAGCCACAGAGTCGTAGCCCTCGACGGTCATAGCCACCCAGCCACAGCCAGCGTGGAGCACAGCACCCAACGACCATACGAAGATAGCGATGAGATAACCTTTCTTGGTGCCCATCCAGTCGATAAACTTACCAGCGAAGAGGTTGGCGATAGCATAGAACAGGGAGAACATACCGGTAATCGTACCGTAGTCACCGTCGGTCCAGTGGAACTCGGGGGCGATAAAGTCCTTCCAGGTTAATGACAAGACCTGACGGTCCATATAGTTAATCGTGGTTGCCAGGAAGAGCAACGCACAGATGACCCAGCGGAAGTTGGACATCTTGGTTGTTTGTACAGGAGTCATTGTTATTTACAATTTGACTATTTACAATTTACTATTTGATATCGATAACAGGGATGTTGTCCTTGTCGTTATAGTAGAGGTTCTCACCAGCCATACCCCAGATGAAGGTATAATAATAGGTGCCGGCAGCAGCGTGCATCGACCACTCGGGCGACATGATGGCCTGTTCGTTGTGCAGCCATACCACACGACTCTCCTGCGGCTCACCCATGATATGAGCGATGGTCTGCTCCTGGGGCAGGTTGAAATAGTAGTAGGCCTCGATACGACGACCGTGAGTGTGGGGGGGCATGGTGTTCCAGGCAGCACCGGGGTTCAGCTGAGTCAATCCGAGCTGCAGCTGACAGGGGCCCTCCTCCAGCACATCGTTGACGATGAGTTTATAGACGGTACGGTTGTTGCACTCCTCCAGAGAACCAACCGGTCCCCAGACAGCAGCCTTCAACGAACCTTTGCGGCCGTCGAGGGTGATCCACTGGGTCTTGTAGTGTTGATGAGCCGTTGCAGAGTTCAGATAGAACTTGGCAGGATTCTTCGGGTCCTTCGAACGGAAGAGCACCTCCTTGTTCACATCCTGATCCTTGCCGATATGACCGCGACCGATATAGAGAGCCTCTTTCGGTGAAAGGGCATACTCCTTGCCGTCGACGATGACCACACCGTCGCCCAGACCGCAGTTAACGATGCCGATCTCACGGTTGTAGAGGAAATACTTCTCCTTGATGGTCGGATCCACGTCGAGGCCCAACTCCAGGAAGTTCTCCAGTTTCAGGGTTTTGTTCACAGGCATCGCACCACCGAAGATGAAACGGTCGTAGTGCGAATAGGTCAGGTTGATCTCATCGGCCACCATTACCTTCTCCATCACAAAGCGCTCACGAAGGGTCTTCGTGTCGTAATGTTTCACGTCTTCGGGGTGGCAGGCCGTCTGAAAGTTCACGTTCTGCTGGCCAAAGCCATTGGTTAAGCTACTCATAAGCATTAAAGTCAATAATGTTTTCTTCATTGTTTTAATATTTTGTTTGTCTTTTATGCATTTGCTTTCTCTTCACGAACGATGCGCTGGCGGTTCCATACCACCATGGCGATGGTGATGAGACTGAGGATACCGGCTCCGATATAGGCCAGAGAGTCGACACACTTATAGATGACCCATCCGAAGAGCGACGAGGCGAAGTCGAGTGCACCAGCCTGGAATCCCTCGGGGATCTTAGCGGCGGGATCCTGTGTCTGGGCATATACCGTCTGGGCTGCCTGGGTGAATGCCGGTGCCATATCGGTGACGAACCACAGGCCAATACCGACGGCGATGATGCCGATAATCAGCGTCTTCACCACATTACCCTTCGTATAAGGCAGCACCATCACAAACACATAGAACATACCGGCGAGCGAAGCCAGCGGCAGGAACTCATTACCTGGCAGGGCAACAGCCAACAGCAGGGCCAGGGGAATCAGGATCAACGAAGCCACAAGTGTGGTGGGATGACCAATCACCAGTGCGGGCGACATGCCGATATACACCTTCTTACCAGCCCACTTTTTCTGAACCACCTCCTGCGTCTTCTCAGCAATCGGCTTCAGACCGTCGATGAAGAGTTTCGTGATACGCGGTATCAGCTCCATCACAGCACCCATCGTCACACCGAGGAAGAGTACTTTCTTGATATCCAACTGTGCCACAGCACCGATCAGGGCACCCACGATGACACCCAATACAATCGGCTCACCCAGCACACCGAACTTCCGTTTCAGTCCCTCGGCGTCGATGTCGAGTTTAGAGAATCCGGGAATCTTGTCGAGCAGCCAGTTGATGCCGATGGCAAAGGCCGTAAAGCTCTGACAGAACGGCTGCGGGATAGAGATGCCCTCCATATCGTCGTAATACCCCTGGAACTTGTCGGCCGTCAGATCGGCCATGACCAACGTGATGATATAGCAGACGATAGCTGCGAAGTAGCCCCATACCAGACTCTGATCCATCACGAAATAGGCCACAGCCCCGATAAAGGCGAAGTGCCAGTAGTTCCAAAGGTCGATGTTCACCGTACGCGTACATTTTGTTATAAGGAGCAGGAAGTTCACACCCAGACAGATGGGGATGATCAGCGCTCCGACAGCTGTGTTATAGGCCACAGCCGCAGCGGCGGGCCAACCCATGTCGAACACACCGAGCTGCAGGTCGTAAAGGCGAGAAATCTCACTCAGCGGATTGCCGAAATTGTTCGTCAGCAGGGCCGTCACGATGCCCAGACCGACAAATCCGACGCCTACATAGAGACCACTCTTGAGCGCCTTGCCGAACTTCATGCCGATGCACAAGCCGATGATGGTAAACAGAATGGGCATCATCACCGAGGCACCCAGACTGATAATGTAACTGAATACTTGTTCCATTTATTTTCTTGCTATTTTAATTGTTCTGAGTTAATCTGTGGCTGCAAAGTTACAAATAAATCGGCATACCGCCTTACATTTACCTCTATTT
>JAEEGJ010002727.1_pt1 | contig 80885 bp, 54 predicted proteins | sample 8958761 | NCBI WGS metagenome assembly JAEEGJ01 (sample SAMN16246546, study PRJNA631951) | gut metagenome | biome: gut microbiome; feature: rumen; material: RS-attached | host: Bos | place: Iran: Karaj | collected 2018-10 | reverse complement strand
AATCACCGTCTCCCAAAAACTGTTCTTTTTCATAAGCTTAAAGTAATCATAATTCTCAATTTTCAATTCTCAATTCTCAATTTAAAAAGGATTGGCCCGAAGGCCAAACCTTTTTACGCTCCTTCGAATCCGCTGGGGTCGTCGGCACCGCCGTCGCTCTTGACGAACTGCTTCGTGGTCACCTCACTCGACTGACCGTCCTTGATGGCGATGGCCTTCAGGGTCACCGACGAGCTCACGGTGATAGGCTCGGTGTACAGCGTGCTGCTGGCCGTAGGCGTCGAACCGTCGGTGGTGTAGCGAATCTCAGCGCCCTCAGGGCCTGACATCGTCACCTGCGTCGAAGTGGTGAATGCCGCCTCACCGTCAATGGTCGGAGCCGCTACGCCAGTCGTGATGCTACCACTGCCTCCGCTGTTACCGCCGTTTCCACCGGAGTTGCCACCGTTACCGGAACCGCCACCGTTACCGCCGTCGTTCTCACCGGTCTCAGTGGTATTTTCAGGCTCCTCGATGGTGCCATCATCAGCACTGGTCACACGTTTAACCTCGTTGCCCTCGCGGTCGTAGCAGGTTATGACCACAGCCGTGTTCCTCAATTCGTCCTTCAACTCGACGGCGGGCGTGAAGATGATGCGACGCGTCTTGATGAGCGACGTCTTCACCTTGTTCACATCATCGACACTCGATGCTGAAAGGCCGAAGCGACAGGAACCCAGACCAGGCAGCGGAATGCTGTGACCTTCGGGCAGCCATGCCTTGATGACCTCGCCGGCAGCGTCCCAGCAGGCCTGCATGACCCCCTCGGATACACCGCTACGTAGCGCAGCTTCTTTGATTACCTTACTCTGTGTGAGCGACGAATACAGCTCGGGCTGCATTACGTAACGCCAATCACCGGCATACTTGCCGATTTTGAACTTGCGTTCTTTTGCTTTAATTTTTAATGCCATTGCGTCAAAATTTTAAGCGTTAATAAATAAGTTACCTAACACATGGACTGGACTTCTTCCGCTTGAGTGTGCGCGCTGGCCGGTGCGCCCCCGCTGGGACTACTTTTTCTCCTCTTCGGTGCAGAAAAATCTACCCTTCGGAGCAGAAATTTCCCGACCGCACTCGCGCTGGATTTCCATCCCTATCCACTATACGGGCGAATTAGTGTCTGGGGTTTACTCGCCCGACAGAGTTGTGAAGGATGTGAAGGTTGTTTTAGCGACTTCCTCTATAGAATTGCATTCACCTCAGAAGTGAATGCAATTCCTATACGAAAGTTATTCCTTAATCCTTCACATCCTTCATTCCGCGATTTTTCAGAACGGCAATTCGGTCTGTTGCGGCTGTTTCTGCTCGGGTTCTGGAGCGTCGCCTTCAGCAGTCCCAGTATTCTTCTGCTTGTGGTCGATTTCAATGACCATGTAGAAGTTACCTGTAGAGTCGTGCTTGAACGGGAATTTACGCCTTGTCAATACCGAACCTATCTTCTTTGTTGAGATTCCGTAGCCCAGTCTTCCACCATTGATGTGCTGACCAATGCTGGCAGAGTTCATCCATTCTCCAACTTCGCCTGGCTTGGGTTTCCTGAAATGATTGAGTATCAACATCTCTTCGTCACTCATCAGCCTAAACTCTTCGTTCTGTAACTCCAAACGCTGCTCCTCTTCGTGGTTGAACCAAAAACGTTCACCATTCTTGAACTCGTCGCGCAGCTGGGCATAGAGCTGATCAAAGTTGACGGCCCACTCGTCGGGATGAATAATCTTGCTGACAAGGAAACAGAGGAAACGGCGGTTACCTGTGTCATCGGTCAGGAAGTGCTGCTCGTTACATGTACCGCAGAATCCTGCCAGGCGATGCTTCTCCTCACGCTGACGGGCATAGGGACGACGCTCTTTGATGTTTTGAGCAGTAATAAGCGACTTCATCTCACCGACATCATCAGGTTTGGTGATGTTGAACTCTTCGACCTCTACCAGACAGTTCTCGCCGAGGGCAATCTTATCATCCTTCGATTTGAAGGAGTTATGGTTGTTCTCCCAATAGAGGTTACTGAGTTCTTGAGGTAGCAGCCTACGGAAGAAGGTGGTCTTATAGATGCCTTGCGGACCAACGAATATCAGCATTTCGTGATTGGCCACATCGTCTCTCAGCCACATGCCAACGTTAGCCAGCATCCATTTATGGAAGAATTCAGTAAACTCACGCTGAGCTTCGTCAGCACTCTGCTCAGCCTGAGCTGGCTCAATGGTGACATACGATGCCAACTCTGCCACGTGGTCTTTGCCGTCCCACTTCGGTAACGCGTTGATATAGTCCCTGACGGGATGAACCAAAGCTGCCTCGTCGCTCCAGATGACATCTTGAACATCGCCTTTCAGCACACGCTTGCCAAACTCCTCAGCAATCTTACGACGCATAGTACAGACGGTGCGGGTGTCAACCGTTTTCCATTCGGAATCGCCTTTCTGCCTGTAATAGGTCATGTCTGTCACCACATCATACTTCAGGTCGTATGACTTATTCAACCAGTCTGCAATCTCGGGCAGAGTAACCATCTTTGAGTTAGCATCTTTACCACTGGGTTTCCTCATCTTCCAAGTGCCGTGCTCGTCGGTCTTCTTATAGCAGCTGCGAATGGTACTCTCACGCTGTTTGTTGTCGTAGTCGTTCCATTCCTCTTCTGCCCATTCCAAGAGTTCGTCAAGGTCAGTACCAAAGCGGTTGAAGAGGAAACTGGCGTACATCACATAGTCGTGATGATGCCCTGCCTGGAATGCCAGATTCTTCTTCTCCAACATAGCCTTCACCTTTGGCCATGCCTCCTCTACGCTCGCTTGTGCAGTTCCTGCGGGATGATCCTTGCGTGGTTTCCCGCCTTCAAAGCCAGGCTTGAAGTTGGCTTGCAGGATCTCTTCGTCAGTGATGATGAAGGGCTGGGCGTTCTGGTTGACGTAGACATTCTCGTCGTGAGCCAAACCGCAAAGGTGACTGTAGTCGGCACATTGTCCGTCAAACTCCTGACCAACCAGAGCGGCATAGTGATTGTTGCCTTTCTGGAATGCCGCAGGCCATGAGTTGGAATCAAGATGAGCATCACTCTGTTCACGTGAATACCTATAAATGATGCGTATTCCGTTTCCTCCAATAGTGATGTAAGCCATGAGCGTGTGCGGGTCAGCTATAACCTGCTGATAGGCTGTAGCGACATCCGTAAGACCGTCAAGGTCAACGAAGCCAAGACTCGTGAAACCAAGGATATGTGTGACCTGTCGGCCAGCACCGTTGAAGACCACAGCGATAGAGCAGGCAGGAACCAACTTGGTCTTGATTCTGTCATCAGCCTCTTTCTTGCCTACAGCTTGAAGTGTCTTACGGTAAGTCTCCGTTTTGTCCTTCACATCGCTGTCATACTTTACCAGCCTGACAATCTCCTCAAAACCTATGGTTTTGCTGGTGTAGGAACACAGGTTTTTAAACAGGCTGACATTGGGAGTAGCCGCAATGGCTACTCCGCTCTCGTTCTGTACCCCTTGTGGGGAATTGATAATCGAATTGGTGTTCATAACTCAAATCTTTTTAAAGTTCTACACCTATCGGTCAATTTGGTGGTACAGGTTTACCGACGGATTCAACACTCGGACTTCTCTCGAAATCCCTTTCACTCGCTTGCTGCCGTGACGGGCAGCACTGAAAACTTTCTTTTTCTTCATTTCTTGAAAGTTTTAAGTTGCATAGGGAGACTATTCACCCTTGCGGCTTGAACATTTTGAATATCCAAGTTGCAATACGGGCGTTTTGTTGTTCTGGGTTTACTGAGAAAAAATGAAGGGGTCGCGCGTGCATACACGACGCCGGAGCACATGTGCGTACGCGCGAAAATTTATTATTCTAAGAATATATTATTAAGAATATTATAATAATTATACTATAGCCTTATCTGTAAAGCCATAACGCGCGCGCATAAAACCCCTTCCGAAAATAAAAGTTGCTTCAAGCCTTGGCCTGAAACAACAAAAAAACGGGGGGTAGCCATCAGGCCCCTCCCCGGATTAACCTGCACCCCTTTCCAGCCGCAAAGGTACAGGTTTTCTGTGAAACTTCCAAATGTTTTAAGAAAAAAGTGCGCACAATTGATTTGAATCAATAAAGGTGCAATTCCGCATGATTATACATGAATGGATAAAAACATTATTCTTTTCCAAAATATACGCAACCTTTTGATAATCAGTGCTGTACGAATCTAATGGCGGTTTTGGTTCTGTAACGAATTGATTCAGTCTTGAACTTTTTTCTTCAAGTTTTTGTTAATACTACGCTAATTTACAAATAAAATTTGTAACTTTGCCGTCGGTTCGGGGAGAAATCCGGACTAATAGAAGCATTCGCTATTATTTCGCGTTAAGCCAAGAGCCTCGGAAACTCATGTTGGTATAATAAGCACGAAAATAATATGTGAAGGTGGCTGACGTAAGTTGGTGGCCTCAATCCTCTCCAAATATGCGATGCATACGCCATAGGGCGTGATGCATTCTTAGGAGAGGAAACACCGGGGTACCATTCCGAGGCCGCCCCGTGCTTAACGCGATAGGAATTGTGTCACGCTTTTCTTATACGTGTTAGCGATTGATAGTCGATGCAGACTTAAAACTATCAATCGTATATGGCAAATACAAATTTAGCAAATGCAAAAACAGCGAAGAGCGATGAGTTCTATACGCAGTACACTGATATACAAAAGGAAATCAATGCCTATTTGGAGTTCGACCCTGATGTGTTCCGTGGAAAGATCGTGCTTCTGCCTTGTGATGATCCCGAATGGAGTAACTTCACCAAATTCTTTGCACAGAACTTTGAGTCGTTTGGGCTGAAGAAACTCATTTCTACAAGTTATGCTGTAGAGTCAAAGAAGATTAAGGACTGGCAGCCGACGCTCTTTGAGACGGACAGTCCTTATTATGATGCTGATAAGAGTCGAACTAATGGGAAAATATTCGTATTAGATGAGGACATCAATGGTGATGGTCGTTTCAACATTAATGACCTACAATGGTCATATCTCAAGGGCGATGGTGACTTTCGTAGCGATGAAGTCAAAGCTCTGCGCGACGAGGCTGACATAATTGTAACCAACCCACCATTCTCGCTTTTCCGAGAGTTTTTGAACTGGATTGTAGAAGCTGGTAAAAAGATGTTGATTATTGGCAATATGAATGCCATAACCTATAAAGAGGTTTTCCCACTTATCAGAGACAATAAGCTTTGGTATGGTCCATCTATAACAAGTGGGGACAGGGAGTTTATGGTTCCAGAATCCTACCCCATTGAAGCTGCTGGATGGCGCATTGATGAAAAAGGCAAAAAGTATATCAGAGTCAAAGGAGTGCGATGGTTTACGAATCTTGACCACGGTCGTCGACATGAACCGTTACCTCTTCTGACGATGGAAGACAATATTATCTATTCAAAGCATAAGGAGGTAAAAGGAAAGCAATATGTGCATTACGAGAATTATGATGCTATAGATGTCCCTTATTCTGATGCCATTCCCTCTGACTATGAAGGATTGATGGGAGTGCCAATTTCATTTCTTGACAAGTACTGTCCTGAACAATTTGAGATAATAGGACAAACGCAGGGCGATTCTGGTAAAGAGCTTGGTCTAAAGCCATATCCTCGTGAACTAAAGAAACTCAATCCAAGTCTGCGTGATGGTCAGCTTTATTACATCGATGAAGATGGCATACCTCAGAAACCATACGCAAGAATACTAATCCGCAAAAAACAATAGCTATGCAAACGACGTTACTAACCGACCTGACGGTCAAGGAAATATGCGAGGGCTTTGTCTATAACCAGTTGGAAGGCAGAGGTCTCAATGGGTGGGCAGGTAAGTTGACTATCCAACCAGCTTACCAACGTAACTACCTCTATGCTGAGAACGATGGCAAGAAAGAGGTGGCGGTCATCGATAGCATGTTGAAAGGCTATCCCATAGGACTAATCTATTTCAATGAGCCAGAGCCAGGCAGATACGAGATTCTCGACGGTCAGCAACGTATCACCAGCATAGGCCGTTTTGTTACGGAGAAGTTCGCAATTAAAGACAAGTTCGGGATGGAGCAATACTTCACTGGTCTGACAGATGAGGAAAAGGAACAGATTCTCTCATACAAGTTGCTCATCTACGTCTGCAATGGCCCGGAGAAGGAAATCAAGGAATGGTTCGAGACCATCAATATTGCCGGTGTACCTCTGAACAAGCAGGAACTGCTAAACGCTACCTATTCTGGAACATTCGTCACAAAAGCCAAAGAGGTGTTCAGCAATTCGCGCAGTCCGCAGCTTCAGAAGTGGGGATGCTATGTAAGTGGTAATGCCAACCGTCAGGATATTCTGCATGCGGCACTGGCTTGGGTGGCTAAAGGCGAGGACAACATTGGCGGCTATATGAGCCTGCATAGGCAGGATGACAACATAGAGGAACTGAAGACCTATTTCGACACAGTGATAGAATGGGCAAAAACACTATTTGGTGAGCCGAAAAGTGAAATGCGAGGTTTGGAATGGGGTGCATTCTATGAAAAGTACCATGCCAATTCTTACAGCCCAGCCAAATTGCAACAGCGCGTAAATGAATTGTATGCTGATGAATATGTGACCAACAAACGTGGTATCTTTGAGTATCTGCTTGGTGGCGAAATCGACCAGCGCCTACTGAATATTCGCATCTTCGAGGATAGCGTGAAGAAAACGGTTTATGCCCGTCAGACCAATGATGCACAGGCACAAGGCATTTCCAACTGCCCGGAGTGCGCCAAAGGTCACGACAACGTACGCACCAAGATCTACAAGTTCAATGAAATGGATGCAGACCACGTATCTGCTTGGAGCAAGGGCGGTGCTACCACTATTGAGAATTGCCAGATGTTATGCAAGAGTCATAACAGAATGAAAGGGAATAGATAAAACAAAAGAGATATGGCAGATTTAATGTTACTTGAATACAAGGAAAAGACAGGGCAATTTCATCATAATATGGTGAGAGATCGTAGGGCTCAATGGGAGCCCAATACCAACGGCTGGGAAACCATTGCATATACTGATGAAGATAAGGCCGGGGTATTTGGCAATATAATGGAATGCAAGTTGCATAGACGCGAAGCCTTGAAACAACCTCCTTATACTACAGAATATATTCGGAAAGAATGGAAGCTCTTTTGCTATGCCTACAACTATATTGTTGGTGTAATTGAAATCGCACCAGAACAGAAAGAGTTCATTCAGAAACATTTTGATGAACCAAAGGCATTAGCACGATTGGGCAACGGACACTTTTCAGAGATAAAAGAAAACGAGGAGCTTCCGTGGGCTTGGGAGTATAACCCACATAGCTTCATTGATTCGAACTTCTAAAGAAACCAGTTGTGTATAAACATATAAGACTATGGCAAGAGGTAAGGTTATAACAACGCATTTGCGTACAGGCGACCCCAACGGGATTCGAACAGTGTTCATCAGCAACAAGATCTGCGAGATGATTGTGTTCCCCAAGTCGGAGTTTGAGATGGTGAGCAAGATGGAAGAGAGTTCGCGTCCTGCGCTCTACATCCTGCTGGGCGAGGACGAGAACGGTAGCGCACAAGCGTACATTGGGGAATCGACCAATGGGGTGAAGCGTATCTATAACCACAAAAGCCATAAACTGTTCTGGAACAAATGTCTGATGTTTGTAGCCAAGGACGAGAGCATCAACAAGGCCGATGTGCAATATCTGGAGCGCAAGGCTATCGACCTGGCTACGGATTGCTCGCAGTATGGTGTGATGAACGAGCAGTCGGGCAAGGAGATTTCGCTGTCGAACTACCAGATAGACATAATGGAAGAGTTCTTCGATGATGTCCGTCTGTTGGCATCGTTCATTGGCTGTCCTATCTTCGAGAAGCAAGAAAAGACGAAGATGAAGAACGGCGAGAACCTGTTCCATATCAAAGTGCGCGACTGTGATGCTCACGGCATCTTCAACGAGACCGACCACTCGATGCGTATTCTAAAGGGCAGTCTGTTGCCACAAAGCACAGTGCCCTCGTATAGAGACGGCGAAAAGCGCAACGCCATCATCGCTGCCATGTCGAAACCCACCAAGGATGGTTTCTGGGAGTTGCAGCGTGACTATGTGTTGGCCAGCCCTAGCACCGCAGCCAGCTACTGCTCAGGTCGCAGTTGTAACGGCTGGATACATTGGATTAACGATGAAGGCCAGTCGCTGGATGAATTATATAGAAGCGAGTGACTTAGTTTCATTATTTTTTCGTACCTTTGCAGCACTAAGTTGAATTTTACACAGATGCCTATGAATGCTGAAGAGAAGAACAACGAGGTTGACATTAACGAGGTCGCTATCACGCTGGAGGTGGATAGTGAGCTGATTGACAAGGTTCGTAGTGGCGAGATTACGCACATCCTCATGGACATCAGCGAGGACAATCAGAGCCTGGTTTTAGAGACTATCGACGGGAATCTGATATTGGTGACTGACGAGATGCCAACAACTTTCCACGGGTGTTATCTGTATAATAATGGCGAATTCCCTTACGCTATCAAAAACTCGCTTAGCTTCTTGGTTCTGAGTAGTGGTGACGGCGATTGTCTTACCCGCATCATCGACGTAGAAACGACGCCCGGTACTCGCTTTAACTACCAAGGTGCAGGCAAGCCTATTGTTGAGGATGCCGATGGTGACAGTTGCATCTGGGAAGTGAGTTTTGAGGTGGTGCCTGTGCCTGCAGAGGCAAAGTCATACCTGATGCGCTGGAACCCATCTATCAGTTCCTTTACAGAGAAGGACTTCGAGGAATGTGTGGAGAATATGGTACACGGTATGTTCCGTATGAATTGGAGCATCTACGAGTGGGAAGAGGCTCGACGGGGTGACCTGTTCTTTATGATGCGCACAGGTGACGATAAGGCTGGCATTGTCTTCAGCGGACAATTCATCTCTGATCCATATCCTGGCGATGACTGGGCAGGCTCTACGAAACGCAGAATGTATGTGGACATGATCATCACGAACTCCGTGGAACCAGGAGCGATGCCTCGCGTCTCACTTGCAAAACTACAGGAAGCCATTCCTGAATATGAGTGGGCAAAAGGACACTCTGGGGTGTTGCTCTCTGAGGAGATAGTTACAAAGTTGGATGAAATGTGTGAGGAAGAGTAAATGAGAAAAAGATGCAGGGTTAATGAAAGTCCTGCATCTCTTTTTTTATCTAAACTTCGCATTCGGATTGAAGTGCTTGATGAGAGGACCATACTTTTTCATTTCGTGGTTGTTCATTAATCGAGCATATTTGGAAAGTCTTGTTATACTTCCGTCGGGATTGACTTTGTAAACTTGAACGTGAACGGTCCCTTTTGGGAATACTCGGCCATCACTATTTTTGTGCTCATGACTCCAATCGAAATCAAGGACGGTTTTTCTGTCTTTATAGACCTTGCCCTGAGAAGCTAAGCCGTCCTTCCCTTTCTTAAAGTACATGTCTGATGTATTGGAGTATGTTGGTAAACCATCATGTGTACCCGTCGGGTCTGTGACTTTGCTAATCATCTTACCTGTAACTCCGTTGATTGTAACCTTGGGGCTCTCATCTTTATAAAGATACTGGGTGAAGCCCCCGCTTGCTAGATATTCTCTTTGATTTCCCATATTACATGAATGCATAATTGTGATTATACCTTATTCCTTCATAATCTCTCTCGCGAAGCCATTCTAGAAGTGTGATGTCGCGGTCGATAAATCCTAGCGTTTTGAGATTTGCGCTCAAGGCTTCTGATAGGTTCATCACGTGATACTCTTCATCATAGTGGCTCTTTGTGCCATGTCCGACGATGAATTCATCGTAGATGCAACGCACAATATAAATTTGTTCGTCGTTATCTTCTTCAAACATGATGAGGTCGTTAGACGGGGCAATTTCGTTTTCCATCTTAAACTTCATCTTTTCAAAGAAAGCCTTCTCGTTATCCGATATATAGTGGCCTTCCATGTTGGCGAAGAGTTTGAAATCTTCGGGCCATAGTTTATTTGCTATTTCGTTCATATCTAAAATGTTTGGTAATATAGTCAGGAATGAACTTGAGGGGAGTGTGGATTCCTGGAACCTCCACATGCTCTCCATATACAATTATCAGGAGTGGCTCAAGATGTTCTTCTATGTATTTGATGGCGTATCGCCATAAATTAAGATGAACAGGGCTTCGCTTGTTCCCAATGCCGCAAACGGCAAGAATGCTGTATTTAGGAAATCCCTCAATGGCAATGGGTAGTGAGTTGGCGTTACCCCAGCTGACAGTAGGAATGACGTTGAACCCACACTCCTGCCAATAGGCACCCACAAATCGAGTCCTGTAGGTGAAGTCGATGTTCTGGTGTCTGAGGAAATCGTCAACGTACAATGAATAATCTGGTGTGAATAGATAGTCAAAGTGGCGTAACTCGTAGGTGGTCGTTTCCAGATTTTTCCAGACTGCATTGTCAAAAGTGCAGTCGTATTGGAAGAAGTGAATTGCCTGATTTTCATCACTTAACCCTTTTCTTTCTGAGTATGAATAAAGTTCGAAATCCACTGGTCCTTGATATGGTTGCAGTATTGGTATTCCATTTGTAGTTGTGAACTGCATGTCTTTTGCCAGATGCATATTATTAAACGTTTCCATTCTTGCCTTAGCTGAGCGTTTCCGCTTAGGCAACTGATGGAATTCTCTACGCTGGCATTTCATCAGATAGAGGTCTTTTTTGCTGAAAAGATTCTTTTCTAACTTTGATGACTTCATGTTCCTCCTAAATAATTAAGTTCTTGCCACTTCCTCTGATAAAAGAGCTTGTAGCTTTTAACTCTGCAAAAATAACCATATTATTCACATTTTCCAAATATAAATTGATAAAAATGCTCTTTTTAATTTATTTTCCGTAATTTCGCAATATGAAAGCAAAAATTGCTGAAGGAAAGCGGTAGAAAGTATTCGTTTAGCAGGAAGAATTATCATCAGTTGGAAATAAAGACTAGCGATAAGACACCAGGGACTGGGACTTGTCTTGAGGGAAAACCATTGGGGCCCGTCTTCGCGACGAGCCCCAATGATTCCTTAATCAATCTATTTACCAAAAAAAACTAACCTGTGTAAACTAAATGAATCTAAAGTACTATTGTTTGTTTTCTGGTGCAAAGGTACGAAGTCTATGCTATGAAAGCAAATGTTTTCAGCGAACGGGCGAAAATCAATAGCAAAACCTCGCTTGTCCTTTGGTCACAGAACAGAGGTACAATTTGTACCCTCCTTGTATCAGCTGTTTTTTGAAAAAGTTGCCCTGAACATATAACATTTTTGTTTTTTCTATACTATATAAGAAAAAGAAGTTTAACTTTTCAAATAATTAAGTTGTATGAAACAAAATCAGATTGTAATGAAGAAGGAACTATTGGATGTTGTAGTGGATTACACCTATGCGCTCGACACGCTCGACAACTACGACTACGAGCGGCTGACGATTGACAAGACCACGAAGTTGGAGCAGTTCCATGCTACTTATGAGAATGCGATGGAGGCCATCAGTGGCTTGCGTGAGAAGTTTGGTGGCAGTTCGCTCTTTGGCAACGAGAAGGATGATTCGTTCAAGAGCAGTATAGGTCAGATATATCAGACCTTTGGTGGCGAGGAACTTTATCCCAGCGTCGAGGAGAAGGCTGCCATGTTGCTGTATCTTGTAACAAAGAATCATTCGTTCAGTGATGGCAACAAGCGCATTGCTGCCACGTTGTTCTTGTGGTTTATGAACAACAATGGCATCCTCTATCGCTCAGATGGTTCCAAGCGTCTGGCTGATAATACTCTCGTGGCCTTGACATTGATGATAGCAGAAAGCAAGACGGAGGAGAAGGACGTGATGGTGAAGGTGGTGGTGAACCTGATCAACCAAAGGAATTGATCTCAAGTGCACAGAGGGACTGTCCGGACAGACCCCGCGATACAAAAAAGTAAAAAGGTAAAAGAATTAAATGTAAAAATAAGTGAAAAAGAAGAGTCTTGGGCGTAAAAAACTCCAAGACTTTTCTTGTTGTAAAGTGGAATGTTACATACGCAATAGTTTGTGTTACATGACGGGGTGGGGCGGTTGGAAAATAATTCGTAATTTTGCAGGCAAAATGTAATAACTATGAAAATGAGATACCTCATCATGACTGGTGCGGCGGTGTTGATGACTGCCTGCCGGCCTGCTTTGGAGAATAAAGATATGGAACAGAAAATAGACGAACTCTACCAGCGGATGTCGCAAGAGGAGCGCATCGCCCAACTGCGCAGCTGCTATATGGACGGCCTGTTTGACGAACAGGGCCGGCTGGACACCGTGAAGTGCAAGGAACTGATACCAAACGGCATCGGACATTTCTCGCAGTATGCCAGTCAGAAGCCCATGGACCCGAACGTGCTGCGCGACCATGTCGCTGCCGTGCAGGAGTGGCTCATGAAGCACACACCGAGCGGCATTCCCGCCTTGTTTCACGAGGAGGTGCTGTCGGGCATCAATACCCGCGGTGCGACGATCTATCCGCAACAGATTGGTCAGGCGTGTTCGTTTAACCCTGAGCTGGCCGAGGTGAAGACCCGTCAGACGAGTACGACGATGCGCCGGATGGGTGGTGTGCTGTCGCTGTCGCCAATGGTCGACGTGTGTCGCACGCCGTCGTTCAACCGCCTGGAGGAGTCGTACGGCGAGGACGGATACCTGTCGGCGGTGATGGGTGTGGCCTTTGTGCGTGGCCTGCAGCAAGGCGACCTGCGCAAGGGTGTGGGAGCCTGTTCGAAGCACTACCTGGGCTATGGCGGCGGTGGTGATGCCGACGAGAAAGAGCTGATGGAAGACATCCTGTTGCCCCACGAGGCGATGATTCGTCTGGCCGACAGCAAGTGCATCATGCCGGGATATCATGCGATGCGAATTGAGAATGGAGAATTGAGAATTGAGAATTCTGATTTGTCTCAAGGCGAGAAAAATAGCGGGAAGGGACTTGTGAACTGTGTGGCTAATGGCTGGATTCTGAACGACATTCTGCGCGGCTATCTGGGCTTCGACGGTATGGTGGTGAGCGACTATACGGCGATAGATCAGCTACCTTTGAATGGAGAGTGGAGAGAGGAAAGTGGAAAGAAGACTGTGGCTCCGGAGGTGGTGAAGGCGGCGATGGCCATCAATGGCGGTTGCGACGTCGACTTCCCGTTCGGTGCTAATTTCAAATATCTGCAAGCGGCCATCGACAACGGTCTGGTGGCTCAGGAGACGCTGGAGCGTGCCGTGAAGAACGTGCTGCGCTATAAGTTCCGTGCCGGTTTGATGGACGAGAAGCCCTACCTGTACGGCAAGGAGAAGATAGTGCTGGATACCCCCGAGGAGCGCCAGACAGCCTACGAGATTGCCACGCAGTCGATAGTATTGCTGCAAAACGACAGCAATCTGTTGCCTCTGACCCCCACCACACCTCCCCAAGGGGAGGCTTCGACGGAGAGGGGTTCAGGTTTGAAAATCCTCCTCACCGGTCCTAACGCCAATACGATGTGGGCTATGTGCGGCGACTATTCGTTTCCTGCTATGACCTATTTCTGGAAGATGAATGAGCAGGACTTGGATCATCCCCATGTGATTACGCTGCTTGAAGGCATGCGCGACCGTCTGCCCGAGGGTGACACGCTGATGTACAGCCGCGGGTGTGACTGGACGGAAGAGATAGAGACGAAGTTCTCGAAGGGTGGCGACGAGCGTGCCTGGGAGTATGCCCTGCTGCACCGTAAGGTGGATGCCGGCGAGCCTGCCGACAGTACTGAGGCGCTTGCCATGGCCGACTCTGCCGACGTCATCATTGCCGCCGTTGGAGAGAACGTGATGCTGTGTGGCGAAAACCGCGACCGTCAGGGTCTGCGCCTGCCCGGCAAACAGGAGGAATACGTGGAACGCCTGCTGGCCACGGGCAAACCCGTCGTGCTGGTGGTGTTCGGTGGTCGTGCACAGGTTATCTCGGGACTGGCCGAGCGCTGTGCCGCTGTCATTCAGGCGTGGTATCCGGGCGAGGAAGGCGGACATGCCGTTGCCGACATCCTGTTTGGCAACGTGTCGCCGTCGGCCAAGCTGGCAGTGAGCTATCCCAGCGAGGAAATCTACGAGCCCATCTGCTACAGCTATCAGGCCAAGCAGGACTCACTGATTCAGTGGCCGTTTGGTTATGGTCTGAGCTATACCACCTTTGGTTATAAGCATTTGGCGCTGGACGACGAGGCGAAGACCACCGATGAGTGCATTGAGCTGTCGTTCGAGGTGAAGAATACGGGCAAGGTCAGTGCGACGGAGATCGCCCAGATTTATGTGTCACCCGCAGAGAACTCACCCGTTGCCGCTCACCTCTCACCCCTGAAGCTGCAGGGCTTTGCCCGCGTGCCGCTGGAACCCCGTCAGTCGAAGCGCGTACGTGTGAAACTCTATCTCGAGCAGTTTGGTTTCTACAGCAGCGAGGGTGGTGAGCGCCGTTGGAACATTGTGCCCGGCGAGTATGTGGTGAAGATTGGAGCCTCGTCGGAGGACATCCGTATGGAGCAGCACCTGACGCTGACTGGTGAGGCTGTCAGCAAGCCCCTGCGCGACCACTACTTCTCGGACATATCTGTTGAAAGGTAAAAAGGTAAAAAAGTAAAACAATATAAAACAGTTATCAACTATGAAAAAGATTTTGATTATTGTATGTGCGTTGTGCGGCCAGTTGTTGGCGCAGGCACAGCCCGCCGGAGGGTTCGGCGGTTTCCAGATGCCGGAAGTGAAGCTGGAGACCAGCCAGCAGTGGAAAGACGTGAACTATGCCGGCGACGACCAGGCATTCCACACCTGTGACATCTATCTGCCGAAGAAGGAGGCAGAGAGCTATCCCGTAGTGATCCATATCTACGGCAGTGCGTGGTTCTCGAACAGCAGCAAGGGTGCTGCCGACCTCGGTACCATCGTGAAGAGCCTGCTGGAAGCCGGCTATGCAGTGGTTTGTCCGAACCACCGTTCGAGCATGGATGCCAAGTGGCCTGCTCAGATTCACGACATCCGTGCCGTCATCCGTTTCGTACGTGGTGAGGCTAAGAAGTATAAGTTCGACACCAGTTTCATCGCCACCAGCGGTTTCTCAAGCGGTGGTCACCTGGCTTCTACAGCAGCTACGACCAGCGGTCTGAAGCAGACAACGGTGGGTACTGTGGACATCGACCTGGAAGGTTCGGTGGGTAACTTCCTGAACGAGAGCAGCACGGTGAATGCCGCCTGCGACTGGTCGGGCCCCGTCGACCTGACAGCCATGGACTGTGGCGAAGGCATGAAGATGGGTGAGAACTCGCCCGAGGACGTGCTGCTGAACTCGAAGCTGGCCAAGGAGCCGGACAAGTATCGCAGTCTGAGTGCCACGTACTATGTGAACAAGAACAACCCTCCGATCATCATCTTCCACGGCGAGAAGGACAATGTGGTGCCTTGCTGCCAGGGTAAGCTATTCTTTGAACTGCTGAAGGCCGCTGGCGTGAAGACCGAGGCAACCTTCGTGCCTGAAGGTGGTCACGGCATGGGTATGTACAGCGAGGAGAACCTGAAGAAGATGGTTTGTTTCCTCAATGAAGTGTCCGGAAAATCCGGATGTTCTGGAAAATCCGGATGTTGCGCCAAGACCCGCATCATCGAGGACGGCGGTACGGGAGCCTACAAGGCCATTCTGAAAGAGGAGAGCGACCTGAAGGAACACACGGTGTTTGTGCCTCAGGACCTGTCGAAGTTCGACGCCACGCATCCCCTGCCCATCCTGGTATGGGGCAATGGTGCCTGTGCCAATTCGCCTTGGGAACACATGAATTTCCTGAACGAGATTGCCTCGAACGGATATATCGTGGTGGCCACGGGTAACATCCCCTTGACCGACGAGTGGTATAAAGGCCCCATGTCGCGTTCTGAGCAGCAGATTGAGAGCATTGACTGGGCTTTCAAGCAGAATGCCGACCCCCAGTCGCCGTACTACCAGAAGCTGGACGTGAAGAATATCTGTGTAGCCGGTATGTCGTGCGGTGGTCTGCAGACCCTGTTCAACTGTGCCGACAAGCGCATCACGACCATCATGATCTGCAATAGCGGACTGTTCAACAATGAGAATGCCGGACAGGCAGTAGGCGGTATGCCCATGCCCAAGAAGGATAAGCTGACCGAGCTGCACACCCCGATTATGTATATGCTGGGCGGTAAGGAAGACATTGCCTACGAGAACGGTATGGACGACTTCAAGCGCATCAGCCACGTGCCCGCCGTTGCCATCAACTTCCCCGTGGGTCACGGCGGCACCTATCGCGAGGCTCATGGCGGTGAGTTCACTATCCCCGCACTGGCTTGGCTGAACTGGCAACTGAAGGGCGACAAGGAAGCCGCCAAGATGTTTATCGGCAAGAAGCCCCAGCTGCTCGACCGCAAGGACTGGACGCTGGAGCAGAACAAACTGTTCCAGAAACTGAAGTAGACTAACCCCTTTCCTTTTCCATAAAACTAACCCATTGTGAAGAAACTATTATCAACTATTTTATTTACTCTGATTACACTGGGTGGATGGTCGCAGACCGTCCCCCTGGTGTATGACGTGGAACACACGGGCAGCAAGATACCTAAGCCTATGATGCCTGCTGCCGACCAGTTACCCATCATCCGCGAACTGCCTTACGCCCTGGAGAGTGTTACGAGTTTTGCCGATTGGACCCGTCGCCGCAGCGATATCGGACACATGATTCAGCACTACGGTATCGGGGAAAAGCCTGCCGTAAAACCCAAGCAGGTGAAAGCCCGCATGGTGGGTGACACACTGTTTGTCGACGTGAAGGTGGGCAAGCAGACGTTGACGCTGAAGTCGCACATACGCTATCCGAAGGTGGGCCAACCGCCTTATGCGCTGATGATTGGTACGGACATGATAGCCCTGCCCCGACAACTGTTTGAGGACAGGCCCATTGCCACAACGACCTTCACCTCGGCGCAGGTGAACGACTACAAGCAGTTCGGCAAGCATCACGACAGGGGTGAGCACGCCTTCGACCGCCTGTATCCTGAGCTGAAGGACAACGGTGCCTATAGTGAGTGGGCGTGGGGCATGAGCCGACTGATTGACGGACTGCAACAGCTGGGTCCCGAGAAGACCAAGATTGACGTGAAGCGCATTGGTGTGACGGGTTGTTCGTATGCCGGCAAGATGGCCCTGTATTGTGGTGCCTTCGACGAGCGTATCGCCCTGACCATTGCCCAGGAGCCTGGCGGTGGTGGTGCGGCAGCCTGGAGAAAGTCGCACGAGTTGACGCTGGCAGGCAAGAATCTGGAGGATATCGACAAGACCGACTACCACTGGTTCCTGGAGAGTCAGAAGGAGAATTTCCGTGGTGACAGCGTCTACCAGCTGCCCTACGACCAGCATGAGCTGTGTGCGATGGTCTGTCCGCGCGCCCTGTTGCTGTTGGGCAATACCGACTACGAATGGCTGGCTGACAGCTCTATGTTCTATTCAGCAAAGGCCGCCTACCAGGTGTGGCAGCGCTTCGGCATTGCCGACCGCATGTCGTGGAGTGTGGTTGGTGGGCACGGACACTGTCAGCTGCCCCAGAGCCAGTTCCCCATTGTGGAGTCGTTCCTGGACCGCTTCCTGTTGGACCAGGCGCCTAAGGAGCATCAGACGATGGCTTCGCCCAACGGATTGTTGACATTGGACGTGAAGGGCGCAAATCTCGTGGTGAACTACAACGGCCAGAAGGCGCTGAAACTGACCGGTGTGGGCCTGAGCAATACGGACTTCGTGAATTGGACGGGCCCCGTGAAGAATGACTATTGGATGCTGTCAGGCAAGCGCCTGCACTGCGTGAACGAAGCCAACGAGTACCGTTGCGGCAATTTGGTGCTGAGGGTGTATAACGACGGTATTGCTTTCCGTTATGAGTATGCAAACCTGCAAAACGAGAAACATCCTGAGGAGCAGACGGCCTATATCATTCCCGAGGGTACGAAACGGTGGATGCAACAGTGGAGCGACGGCTATGAGGGATTCTTCCCCATGTCGACCACTGCCAACGTGAAGACGCTGGGAGGCTTTGGCGGTTCGATGGTCACTGATAAGATTAATACCCACTGGGGCTATCCGTTGTTGATGGAGGCCATAAACGAAAACGCAAACGAAAACGAAAAGGTGTTTGCCCTGATCACCGAGGCCAATATCGAGCGCCGGCAGAGTGCGTCGAGCCTGTTTAATGATGGCGAGGTGTTCCGCGTGGTGCAAGACCAGAACGACCTGGAGTTGACAGGCGACTGGCACACCCCGTGGCGCGTCGTCATCATTGGCAAACTGGCTGACATTGTCGAGTCGACACTCGTAACGGACGTCAGCGAGTCGTCGAAACTGGCCGACACCCATTGGATTATGCCTGGTGTGGTGTCGTGGATCTATTGGGCTAACAACCACGGTTCGAACGACTTCAACATCATCAAGAAATATGTCGACATGGCCGTTCAGCTGAAGTTGCCGTACGTGCTCATCGACGCCGAATGGGACGAGATGGACAAGGTGGCAACGAACGAGGGCAAGACCATTGAGGATGCCGTAGCCTACGCGAAATCGAAAGGTGTCAAGCCACTCATCTGGTATAATTCCTGCATTGGTTGGATAGACGGCGCCCCTGGGCCCAAGTTCCGCCTGAACAAGCCCGAAGACAGGGAGAAGGAGTTTGCCTGGTGCGAGAAGATCGGTGTGGCAGGCGTGAAGATTGACTTCTTCAGCGGCGACAACCAGGCGAATATGGACTACTGTCAGGACTTGCTGGAGAGTGCAGCCCGTCACCACCTGCTGGTGAATTTCCATGGGGCTCCTATCCCTCGCGGTTGGCAGCGTACCTATCCGAACCTCCTTTCTACAGAGGGCGTTTATGGTGCCGAGTGGTATAACAACGTGCCTCACTTTACGAAGAAGGCCGCCAGTCATAACGCCACATTGCCCTATACGCGTAATGTGATAGGTCCGATGGACTATACACCCTGTGCGTTTAGCGATTCGCAGCATCCGCACATCACGTCGAATGCCCATGAACTGGCGCTGACAGTGCTGTACGAGAGCGGACTGCAGCATTTGGCTGACCGTCCGGAGAGCTTTTTGTCGCAGCCCCAAGAGGTGCAGGACTTCTTAGGTCAGTTGCCTACCGTATGGGACGAGACGCGCTTCGTGTCGGGCTATCCTGGCGAGAGTGCCGTGCTGGCCCGCAGAAGTGGAAAGACGTGGTATGTGGCAGGTATCAATGGATTGGATGAACTGCAGGTGCTTTTAACTGATCTTGCTTTTATTGGCAAGGAATGGAAGAAGGCGCAAGTATTTGCTGACGATGCCAACGGAAACTGGCAAATCAGTGGTGTCAGCCAATTGCCCTCTGAGATGGAGTGTCAGCCTCGCGGCGGATTTATCATCAAGATTGAAGAATAAAACAAAAGATATGAAACAACGCTTATTATCAACAATCGTGGTGTGCTGTGTCGGCCTGATGGTGTCGGCACAAACGTATCCCTATCAGAATCCCAACCTGTCGGCATTGGAACGTGCCAAGGACTTGTGCTCACGTCTGACGCTGGAGGAAAAGGCGAAACTGATGTTGGACGAAAGTCCGGCCATACCCCGTCTGGGAATAAAAAAATTCTTCTGGTGGAGCGAGGCCCTGCATGGTGCTGCCAACATGGGCAACGTCACTGTGTTCCCAGAGCCGATAGCTATGGCGTCGTCGTTCAACCCCGCACTATTATATAAGGTGTTCGACGCTGCATCGACGGAGTTCCGTGCGCAGTATAACGAGCGCATGTATCGTGGCTCGGGTGAGGACGAGAAATTCCATAGCCTCTCCGTGTGGACACCGAATGTAAATATCTTCCGCGACCCGCGATGGGGCAGGGGACAGGAGACCTATGGCGAGGATCCTTATCTGACCTCAGTGATGGGTGTGCAGGTGGTGAAGGGCCTTCAAGGTCCTGAGGAGGCGAAGTACCGTAAGCTGTGGGCCTGTGCCAAGCACTATGCAGTGCACAGCGGTCCTGAGTATACGCGCCACTCGGCTAACCTGACCAATGTGTCGCCGCGTGATATGTGGGAAACCTATATGCCCGCCTTCAAGACGCTGGTGCAGGATGCGAAGGTGCGCGAGGTGATGTGTGCCTACCAGCGACTGGACGATGATCCGTGCTGTGGTTCGCAGCGTCTGTTGCAAACCATCCTTCGCGACGAGTGGGGCTTTAAGTACCTCGTTGTCAGCGACTGTGGCGCCGTCTCGGATTTCTATGAGTCGCACAAGAGTTCGTCGTCGCCTGTGCATGCTTCTGCCAAAGCAACCATTGCCGGTACGGACGTGGAGTGCGGCTACGGCTATGCCTATCGCAGTATTCCTGAAGCCGTGAAGCGTGGCTTCATCACTGAGGCTGAGGTCGACAAGCATGTCATCCGCTTGCTGGAAGGCCGTTTCGACCTGGGTGAGATGGATGACCCGTCGCTGGTGGAATGGTCGAAGATTCCGTATTCTGCCATGTCTACCAAGGCTTCTGCCAACCTGTCGTTGGATATGGCGCGTCAGTCTATCGTGCTGTTGCAGAATAAGAACGAAATCCTTCCCTTGAAGAAGAACGAAAGAATTGCCGTCATTGGTCCCAATGCTGACAATACTCCAATGATGTGGGGTAACTATAATGGACAGCCCAACCACACCATTACCATTCTCGACGGCATCTGCCAGAAGATGAAGGTAAAACGTTCTTCTCTAAACTCTAAACGCTCAACTCTAATCTATTATCCGGGTTGTGACCTGACCTACGACAAGGTGATGGAGTGCCTGATGGCCTCGCAGTGCAGCTTCGACGGCAAGAAGGGTATGAAGGGTACGTTTTGGAACAATCGTAAGATGGAGGGCAAGCCCGTCACCACGCAGTATTACACCCAGCCACTGGCTGTCACCACGTTTGGCATGCATAATTTTGCCCCTGGCGTACAGCTCGAGGATTTCTCAGCGAAGTATGAGACGGTATTCACCCCGAAGGAGGCTGGTGAATATGTGGTGAATGTGGACGGTTGCGGACACTTCGAACTCTATATCGACGGCGTACAGAAGTTTATGCACCACATCTGGCGCACCACACCCAACCGTGTGGCCATTCAGGCTGAGAGGGGCAAGAGCTACAACATTGAGGTGCGTTTCTCGCATATCCATACCTATAATGCCAATCTGGCTATCAACATTGCCAAGGAGCATCCCATTGACTATCAGGAGAACATTGCCCAGCTGAATGGTATCGACAAGGTCATCTTCGTAGGTGGCATTGCCCCCAGTCTGGAAGGCGAGGAAATGCCCGTGGATATTGATGGATTCAAAGGCGGCGACCGTACCCATATCGAACTGCCCAAGGTGCAGCGCGATTTCCTGAAAGCGTTGAAGGCTGCCGGTAAGCAGATTGTCTTTGTCAACTGTTCAGGCTCGTGTATCGCCCTGCAACCTGAGACGGAGACGTGCGAGGCTATCGTGCAGGCATGGTATCCTGGCCAGGAGGGTGGCACGGCTGTGGCCGACGTGTTGTTTGGTGACTATAACCCCAGTGGCAAGCTGCCCATTACGTTCTATAAGTCAAGCAACCAATTGCCCGACTACGAAGACTACTCGATGAAGGGACGCACGTATCGTTACTTCACCGATGCCCTGTTCCCCTTTGGCTATGGACTGAGTTTCACGACGTTCGAGGTAAGAGGTGAGAGGTCAGAGGTAAGAAGTGACGGTAACGGAACATGTTCTGTTGAGGTGGCCAATACGGGCACAAAGGACGGCACGGAAATCGTACAGCTCTACATCCGCAACCTACAGGATCCCGATGGTCCGCTGAAGTCGCTGCGTGCCTTCGAACGTGTCAGCGTAAAGGCTGGACAGACGGCTACTGCTACGCTGAAGTTGGAACGTAAAAGTTTCGAATTCTGGGATGCCGAGACGAACACCATGCGTGTGAAGCCAGGCAAGTATGAGATTCTCATCGGCAACAGCTCACTCGACAAGGATTTGAAGAAACAGATAATAGACATTCAATAATAATCATTAACACTAACTAAACCATAACAGTATGAAAAAAAGAATTATTACCGGTCTGATGCTGGCATTTCTTGGCATCACACCAATGCTGGCTCAGTGGGGACGTCCTGTCGACTATTTCGCAGGGCCCAGTCTGAAGGATGCCTACAAGGATTATTTCACAATCGGTGTGGCTGTCAATCAGAACAATATCTCTGATCCTGCTCAAAGCGAGATTGTCAAGAAACAGTTTAACAGTGTGACAGCCGAGAACGACTGGAAGCCCGGCGAGATTCATCCGAAGGAGGGTGTCTGGAACTTTGAGAAGGCCGATAAGATTGCCAACTTCTGCCGCGAGAATGGTATTAAGATGCGTGGTCATTGCCTGTGCTGGCACTCTCAGTTTGCCGACTGGATGTTTACCGACAAGAAGGGTAAGCCCGTCAAGAAGGAAGTGTTCTACGAGCGCCTGCGCGACCACATCCACACGGTGGTGAACCGCTATAAGGACGTGGTATATGCTTGGGATGTGGTGAACGAGGCTATGGCCGACGACGGACGTCCATTCGACTTTGTTGATGGCAAGATGGTCAAGGCCAGCCCTTATCGTCAGAGCCGTCATTTCAAGCTCTGCGGTGATGAGTTCATCGCCAAGGCTTTCGAGTTTGCCCGTGAGGCTGATCCCACAGGTGTTCTGATCTACAACGACTACAGTTGTGTGGATAACGGCAAGCGTGAGCGTATCTACGAGATGGTGAAGAAGATGAAGGACGCTGGTGTGCCTATCGACGGTATTGGTATGCAGGGCCACTACAACATCTATTTCCCTGAAGAGGACCAGCTTGAAAAGGCTATTCAGCGTTTCTCTGAGATTGTGAATATCATCCACATTACCGAGCTCGACCTCCGTACCAACACCGAGAGTGGTGGTCAGCTGCGCTTCTCGCGTGGTGAGGCTAAGCCCCAGGCTCCCTATATCGCTACGTTGCAGGAAGACCAGTACAACCGCATCTTCAAGATTTTCCGTAAGTATAAGAATGTCATTAAGAATGTGACCTTCTGGAACCTTAGCGACAAGGACTCTTGGCTCGGCCTCGGCAACCATCCGTTGCCCATCGACGAGAACCTGAAGGCAAAGCGCTCGTTCCAGGTTATTCGTGACTTCGACGTTAAGCTTGATAATGCAACACCGAAAGACGACTGGGTTCCCAATCCCTGCAACCAGCCTGGTCAGGAGTATCCGCAGGTGAACAGCGAGGGTTATGCCCGTTTCCGTATCGAGGCTCCCGATGCCAAGTCGGTTATCGTCAGCCTGGGCCTTGGTGGTCGTGGCGGTACGGTGCTGCGCAAGGATAAGGACGGTGTGTGGACTGGTACTACCGAGGGTCCGATGGATCCTGGTTTCCACTACTATCACCTGACCATCGACGGTGGTGTGTTCAACGATCCTGGCACGCACAACTACTTCGGCTCTTGCCGTTGGGAGAGTGGTATCGAGATTCCCGCTCCCGATCAGGACTTCTATGCTTGGCGCAAGGACATTCCTCACGGAAACATTCAGCAGGTGAACTTCTGGTCTGAGAGTACGGGCAAGATGCAGACTGCCAATGTATATCTGCCCTATGGCTATGGTAAGCTCGTGAAGGGCAAGCAGGAGCGCTATCCCGTTCTGTACCTGCAGCATGGCTGGGGTGAGAACGAGACCAGCTGGCCCGTACAGGGTAAGGCTGGCATCATTATGGATAATCTGATTGCCGACGGCAAGATCAAGCCCTTCATCGTTGTCATGGCCTATGGTCTGACCAACGACTTCAAGTTCGGTACTATCGGCCAGTTCACTGCTGAGGAGTTCGAGAAGGTGCTTATTGACGAGCTCATCCCCGTCATTGACAAACAGTTCCTCACCAAGCCCGACAAGTGGAACCGCGCTATGGCTGGTCTGTCGATGGGTGGTATGGAAACGAAGCTCATCACCCTGCGTCGTCCTGAGGTGTTTGGTTACTGGGGACTGCTCTCTGGCGGCACCTATATGCCCGACGAGATTAAGGATCCGAAGGCTGTGAAGTACATCTTCGTAGGTTGTGGCGACAAGGAGAATCCCGACGGCATCAACAAGAGCGTCGAAGCCCTGAAAGCTGCCGGTTTCAATGCTGAGGGTCTCGTTTCCGAGGGTACTGCCCACGAGTTCCTGACCTGGCGCCGCTGCCTCGAAAAGATGGCCCAGAGCCTGTTCAAGTAATCTCGCGCTTTATTTTTCAACTATAGTATGAGGGCAATCGCAAATGCGGTTGCCCTCATACTGTTTGAACCGAAAATCTCCTTTGTACAAAGGGATCCCCAGAGAAAGGGGGCACAAGGGGCTATGTTTTTTTGAATTGTATGTATAGAATACGTGGTCTATGAACAGCGGTAACATGGATGCCAAAATCAGTTCTTACTAAAAATCTTTTTCAGTTCTGCCTCTAACTCTTGCACGGTTGAGGGACTGGCGACGATGGTGCCGTCAGGACCGATGACAACGGTTTCGGGCCATGAGAGGATGCCGTATAGATTCTTAGCTGCTTTGGTAGACAGTTGTGGCCAAGGCAGGTTCTCTTCTTTCAGTCGGTCCATCCATTGTTTCTTGTTGTTTCCGTCAATGGCTAGACTGAGGATTTGCAGGCCTTTCGCATGATACTGGTCGTAGAGTGTGCGCAACTGGGGCAGGATGTCGAACTGGTCGCGATTCCAGCTTTCCCAGAAGTGCAGCACGACATAGCCGCGTCCGACGTACTCTTTCAGCTGGTGAGGGTTGCCCAGCGTGTCTGCAACGAGCATGTCTTCATAATGTTTCCCCGGACGGCGTTTCTCCAATCCAGCCACATATTCCTTGACGGGAGCCATTAGCAGATGGTTAGAGTAGCGGAACTGGTCGCTGACAAAGGGCTTCAGTTCGTCGTAAGTCAGTTCGGTATATGCCTTGTAGATGGCGTCGGCTTTCAGCAGGTCGTCGTTGCCTTGGAAGATGACCTGACGATAGCGTTCGCGCTGCTTGGCGAGGGCGGCATCCAGTTCGGCACGGTCCTTTATCTTCAGCATGCGCAACCGTTCTGCCTCCGTTTCGTTCAGGAAGTTGTTGCGCTGCTGAGAGGCTTTCTGACTCTTGACGGTACTCTTTACCAAGTCTGCTCTGATGGGTTGGCCGTCTGCCCAGAAATACGTGATATGGCGGTTTTCTGTGGTCAGGCCGCACACCTCGTCTTTCGGCAATCGGCAGGTGAAAGAGAAACGTCCGTTGCGGACAGGAAACTTTCCAAGTTCCTCGAAAGAGGACACGCTGCGATGAACGCTAATGCTGTCGGCATCGGCTGGAGCCGTGCCGCTAATCTGGCAGTCCACCAGTTGCAGGTCTTCAGAACCGTTGGTAATCAGTCCGTTGTATGAAACGACCTTTCGCAGCTGCGTCGTAGATATGGTGGAAGAGGTTATCATGGCTGGTCGACGCTTCACCTCACCGCCTTCCGCCTGATATTGCTCACTCTTCTTGTAAAGCGTGTAGCAGGTGTAGCCAAACATCTCCCTGTGTTTCTGGCCCGAGGCGGTCTCAGCATAAGGACTTAGGATGCCGATGAGCGTGTTGTACTGCTCTTGGGTCAGTTTGTTGGGATAGGCGTCGCACATCTTGTGGAGCACCACGACAGCAGCCGTCTTGCCACCCGAGGTCTCGCGGTCGTAGATCTGGCAGGTCTGCTTTACTTTGGCTAACAGTTCGTCGTAAGTCTGTGGGGCTGTAGGGTCTGTGTCGTATTTGATGGTTGCTGTCATTTCCTGCCGTTCGGAATAAGGCAGAATAAAAGGCATGCCGTCGCGCTTCTTAGCCGCAATCTCAAAAACGGTGCCGTTCATCATCCAAAAGTTTCCAGCCTGCTGGTCCAGCTTAATCTGCTGTTCCCACACTAACAGGACGGCATAGCGCTGCCCGTCAGACTCGTCGAAAGACAGCAGGCGGATGTTCTGTCGGGTGCCGAAGACATACCTCCCGCTGACCGCGCCATTAGGATTGCCAAAGGTCCATAGTACACCAGAGGTCAACGGAACACCTTCTTGGGCGTCGTGAATCATGACTTCCTTGGCATGCACGGCTTCGCTGCGCAGGGTCTGCTCCAACTCCTGCATGTGTGGAAACAGTATGCTGGCATCATTAGTGCCCTCAACGGAAAACACCTGGCTAAAGTCATAGGCCGTAGCTTTGCCGCCAGTAACTATGTCCTTGCAGACCACACGGCCTTCACCTACATTATATTCACCAGAGGCTACGAAAGCCTGTAACGCTTCGTGGACGCGACGGGCCGCGTCGCTCACCTGTGCATTGATTGACATGGCCCATATCAGGCATACTGCCATCAAAATGTTCCTATTCTTCATAATCGTCTGTTGTTACGTTGTTAATAATTGCGGCTTGATGGGGTTGGGCATCTTTATGCAATTCATTCAGGATGTAATTGTTGACGATACGCTGCAGTCGCTCGTCAGCATGCATCACCCGATGAATATGCTCAATATAGAGGCTATCATCCATTTGGGCCAGTTCACGTTCTATCTTATTAATATAATAGTCGAGGCTGTCAGCAGATGAAGCAGCGGGCTTGTCTCGCTGTGCTACTAATTGTCTGTCTGTTCTTTTTGCTTGCCGCACTACCGCTTTTACTGGCAGCACTCGACTTACTGAATCTTGCTCGGTCTTAGGCGACGGACTGGGAATGTACTCCTTACGGACTACAAGTTCGCTCCCGTCGGACTGTAGACCATCTTCCTTTGGCCAAACCATCAGCACGGCAATGGCTATGCAGGCTGCTGCGGCAAGGGAAGCGATGTAGGCATATCGTGCTCTACGTACAGGCTTGGGAGTTATCTCCTGCATCACGTTGGTCATGAAGTCTGCTGGCACTTCGGGTTTTGTCCGTCGTGTTTCCCTTCGTTTCAGGGCCTCGCGTATATCGTTATCTGTCAGCTTGTTCATTTTCTTTCTGATTAATCGTCCGTAATAGTTTCTTTCTGATTCGGTGGAGTCGCTGTGCCAATGCATTCGGCTCCGCATCCATGATATAGGCGATGTCTCGCAACGGTTGGTCTTCGTAATAATAGAGATGTATCAGCAGTTGCTCATCGTTTGGCAGGTCGTCGATAGCCTCTTCCATCAACGCTATACGTTCCTCACGTCCCATTGACAGCTCTTCATCGTCCGATATTGCAGCCACTTCGCTGATGTCTACCGTGTAGGGCGCTCGTTGTCGCAGATGGTCAATGGCTTCGTGATAGGCTATGCGCTGTACCCATGTCACGAACGACGAGTCACCACGGAAAGACGACAGTTGCCTGAAAGCCTTGACGAAGGCATCCTGTGCCACCTCTTCAGCCTCCCTGCAATCAGATAGCAGTCTGGCCGTGAAGTCGAGCACCTGTGGGGCATGTAGCTGCACCAATCGGGCGAAGTCCTTTTTGCTGATTTCTGTACTCATTTCACAAAATAGACGGCATGCGCTGAAAAATATGACAGCGCATGCCGTTAAAAAGTGTGAACAATGTGTACTATATTACAGATTTGCCAGTTCGATGACCTTATCGACTGCAGCAGAGAGTCCGTCGACGCTCTTACCACCGGCCTGAGCGAAGTGGGGCTGACCACCGCCACCGCCCTGGATAAGCTTAGCGGCTTCGCGAACCATCTGGCCTGCATTCAGTCCGTGTTCACTGACCATGTCGTCGCTCATCATGATAGAAAGCTGAGGCTTGTTGTCAGCGTGAGAACCAATGACGCAGAGCAGTGAACCCTCGACAGCAGCACGAATCTTGAAAGCAAGGTCTTTGGCTGCAGCAGGAACCATAGGCAATACGGCAGAAACTACCTTCACACCATTCACCTCGCGAGCCTTTTCAACCAACTGCTTGGCAGCACGTTCTACAGCCTGTGCCTGGAAACCTTCGATTTCCTTCTTCATCGAGTCGTGCTCCTCGATGTACTTCTGAATCACGCCTTGCAGGTCTTTGGCATTATTGAAGAACGACTTGATGACCTTCAGCGTGTCTTCCAACTGATATAGCAACTCTTCGCACTCCTTGCCTGTCTTGGCCTCAATACGGCGGATACCTGCTGCCACGCTGCTCTCAGAGAGAATCTTGAAGAAACCGATGCGACCTGTTGAAGTGGCATGGATACCACCGCAGAGCTCGCACGACGGACCAAAGCGCATGACACGCACCTTATCACCATATTTCTCGCCAAACAAGGCGATAGCACCCAGTTTCTTGGCTTCTTCCATCGGCATATCGCGATGTTCGTCACGAGGCAGGTCCTGACGGATCATGTCGTTGACGATACGCTCTACCTCGCGCAGCTGCTCGTCAGTCACCTTCTCGAAGTGCGAGAAGTCGAAACGCAGCGTGTCGGGCGATACAAACGAACCCTTCTGCTCCACGTGGTCACCCAGTACCTGCTTCAAGGCATAGTCGAGCAGGTGGGTAGCGGTGTGGTTGGCAGCCGAAGCGTCGCGCTTGTCGGTATCGACACAAGCCATGAACTGGGCTGCGGGGTCTTTAGGCAACTGCTTGACGATATGAACAGTCTGGCCGTTCTCGCGTTTGGAGTCGATAACCTCGATGGTCTCGTTCTCAGAGACGAGCACACCCTGATCACCAACCTGTCCACCCATCTCGCCATAGAATGGTGTGGCAGACAGCACGATTTCGTAGAACTCATTCTTCTTCTGCGTCACCTTGCGGTAGCGCAGAATCTCGCACTCATATTCCGAGTAGTCGTAGCCTACGAACTGCTGTTCGCCAGCCTTCAGCTCTACCCAGTCGCTATTCTCAACGGCAGCGGCATTACGGGCACGCTCCTTCTGTTTCTGCATCTCCACGTTGAACTGCTCCTCGTCAACGGTAAAACCATTCTCACGACAAATCAACTCTGTCAAGTCGAGGGGGAAACCATAAGTGTCGAACATACGGAAGGCCTGAACGCCATCAAGTTGGTTCTTGCCCTGAGCCTTCAGTTCCTCCATCGCCTTGTCGAGCAGGGAGATACCCTTGTCGAGGGTGCGCAGGAAGGAGTCTTCCTCCTCCTTGATGACCTTGGTAATCAACTGCTGCTGGGCCTTCAGCTCAGGGAAGGCATCGCCCATCTCGTGAACGAGGGTGGGGACGAGCTTATAGAGGAAACCGTCCTTCTGTCCGAGGAAGGTGTAGGCGTAACGTACGGCACGACGCAGGATACGGCGGATGACGTAGCCGGCCTTGGCGTTCGAGGGCAGCTGACCATCGGCAATCGAGAACGAAACAGCACGAAGGTGGTCGGCGCAGACACGCATAGCCACGTTGATTTGCTCTTGACTAGTAGAACTAGTCTCACTAGTCTGACTAGCCTCCTCTTCAAAGGTGAAGTACTTAAGACCTGTAATGTCCTGCTCGGCCTTGATGATGGGCTGGAAGACGTCGGTATCGTAGTTCGAGTGCTTGCCCTGCATCATGCGTACCAGGCGCTCGAACCCCATACCAGTATCAATCACATTCATCGACAGCTTCTCGAGACTGCCGTCAGCCTTGCGGTTGAACTGCATGAACACAAGGTTCCAGATCTCGATAACCTGTGGGTCGTCTTGGTTGACGAGTTCACGACCCGTTTTGCCTGAAGCGGCCTTCTGCTCGGGAGTACGAGAGTCGACGTGAATCTCAGAACAGGGACCGCAGGGACCTGTGTCGCCCATTTCCCAGAAGTTGTCGTGCTTGTTGCCATTGATGATATGATCCTCAGGCACGTGCTTGGCCCAATACTTGGCAGCCTCGTCGTCGCGAGGGATGTTTTCTTCGGGTGAACCCTCGAATACAGTAACATAAAGGTCCTCAGGATTCAGCTTCAAGACATCCACCAGATATTCCCACGCCATGTCTATGGCACCCTCCTTGAAGTAGTCGCCAAACGACCAGTTTCCCAGCATCTCGAACATGGTATGGTGGTAGGTGTCGTGACCAACCTCTTCCAAGTCGTTGTGCTTACCGCTGACGCGCAGACACTTCTGGGTATCCGCACGGCGACGCGGCTCTGGGTCGCGCGTACCTAATATAATATCTTTCCACTGGTTCATGCCCGCGTTGGTAAACATCAACGTGGGGTCATCCTTGATCACCATCGGTGCAGAAGGCACGATGGCGTGTTGCTTCGACTCGAAAAACTTCTTGAACGAGTCGCGAATCTCGTTGGCTGTCATCATCTTATATTTACTTTTAAAGCCACTGAAAATCAGTGGCTTTTCATTCTTTTTGTGATCCGCTTGGGGCTCGAACCCAAGACCCCAACATTAAAAGTGTTGTGCTCTACCGACTGAGCTAGCGGATCAGCCATTAAAGGCGATTTCATCGAAATCGGCTGCAAAGGTACGACTTTTTGATGAAACAGCCAAATTTATTGGGATGTTTTTTCATCATTCTCCTTTTCTTCCTCTATGGCGCGCTGGTAGCAGTCGCGACATAATGGCTCGTATTCCTGTGTTTCTCCCAAAAGAACACGCTTGTCGTTTTTGACAGTACGATGGCTGACATAAGCCAAAGAACCACACTTGACACAGATGGCATGTACCTTCGTGACGTCGTCTGCTATGGCACACAGGGCGGGCATTGGGCCAAAGGGAATACCTCGGAAATCCATGTCGAGTCCAGCGATGATAACTCGTACTCCCCTATAAGCCAGCTGATTACAAACATCGACGAGTCCTTCGTCGAAGAATTGAGCCTCGTCAATGCCCACTACGTCAATGTCGGAGGATAATAGCAAGATGCTGGCAGAGGAGTCGAGTGGGGTGGAGGGAATGGCATTGTGGTCATGACTCACCACTTCCTCGTCACTATAGCGGGTGTCGATGGCGGGTTTGAAGATTTCCACCTTTTGTTTGGCAAACTGTGCACGGCGTAAACGGCGGATGAGTTCCTCTGTCTTACCTGAGAACATGGAACCGCATACCACTTCTATTCTGCCTGGGCGACGTGCCTCGCCCGATGTAGGATAAGTAATCATGGTGCAAAGATAATCAATTTAAGTGAAAAGTGAATAATGAAAAGTGAAAAATTTGCTACCGCCATCAACATTTTTCATTTTTTTATTTACATTTCTCATTTCTCATTTCTCATTTCTCATTTTTTTTCTTACCTTTGCAGCCGAAATGGGCATATTGTATATAGTACCCACGCCTGTGGGCAATATGGAGGACATGACGCTGCGTGCCATTCGGATCCTAAAGGAGGCCGATTTAGTGTTGGCAGAGGATACGCGTACGTCGGGCATCTTGCTGAAACATTTCGGCATTCAGCAACACCTTTTGTCTCACCATAAGTTCAACGAACATGGCACGAGTGCCTCAATTGTTGAGCGTCTTCAGGCAGGCCAGACGGTGGCCTTGATCAGTGATGCTGGTACACCGGGCATCTCCGATCCGGGTTTTTTCTTGGTTCGGGAGGCTGTACGTGCTGGCATTGAGGTACAGACATTACCAGGTGCTACGGCATTTGTCCCTGCGTTGGTGTCGAGCGGATTGCCCTGCGACCGTTTTTGTTTCGAAGGTTTCTTGCCCCAGAAGAAGGGACGTCAGACTAAGATACAGAGTCTGGTTGACGAAGAGCGTACGATGGTGTTCTACGAATCACCCTATCGTGTATTGAAGACCCTTCAGCAGTTTGCGGAGGTGTTTGGAGGTGAACGACAAGTCAGTGTGTGTCGTGAAATCTCGAAGATTCATGAAGAGAGTGTGCGCGGTTCCCTTGCAGAAGCTATCGCTCATTTTACTGAACACGAGCCACGTGGAGAATTCGTCATCGTATTGGCTGGAAATGAAAATAAAAAAGAGAATAATAAAGATAAATAAAAAATACAAGAAGATGAAAAAAGTATTATTGTTTGTTGTTGCTCTGCTGTCATTGACAGCTTGCAACCAGAAAAATGAAGGTGAGTCGAAACTTGTTCAGCAGGCAGACTCCTTGAATCGTATTATTGCCCAGAAGGACAACGAGATTAACGACATGATTGGTACGATGAACGACATTGAGGAAGGCTTCCGTGCCATCAATGCAGCCGAGGATCGCGTCAGTGTTGCTCGTCAGGGAGAAGGATCTAGTGCCAAAGAGCGTATTCAGGAGAATATGCAGTTCATCAAGCAGACTATGCAGCAGAATCGTGAGTTGATTAATAAGCTGCGTAATCAGTTGCGTCAGAGTTCTGTGAAGGGTGACCAGTTGCGTCGTACGCTGGAATCTCTGACTCAGCAGATGGAAGAGAAAGATGCTCAGTTGAAGGCTTTGCAGGCTGAGCTTCAGGCCAAGAATATTCAGATTGAAGAGTTGACAGAGCAGGTTTCCGACTTGTCCACTAACGTGAGCAATCTGAAGGAGGAGAGCAACGAGAAGTCGCAGACCATCTCTCAGCAGGATAAGCAGTTGAATACAGCATGGTTCGTGTTTGGTACGAAGAAAGAGTTGAAGGAGCAGCATATCATCGAGGATGGTGAGATACTCCGTTCTAACTTCAATCAGGACTACTTTACTAAAATTGACATCCGCGTCGACAAAGAAATTAAATTGTATTCCCGTTCAGCTAAACTGTTGACTGATCACCCCGCATCAAGCTATAAACTGGAACAGGATGCCAATAAACAGTATGTGCTGCGCATTGAGAATCCTTCGAAGTTCTGGTCGACCAGCAAGTATTTGGTTATCTTGGTAAAATAAACTCGCAGCGTTTTTAGCTAAGCGCTAATAAATTTAATTATAAACGTGCTTTTTTGTTGCAAAAACAACAAAAGCGTTAAATTTTTGCTTAAAAATGTACGTTTTTAATTAAATTTATTTGTGTTTTCATAAATATGTAGTATATTTGCACGTTATTTTGCCGTATGTCCGCTCGTCTATGCGCGCGTATATAATAATAGGTGAATCATTAAAAATAGATTTAGTATATGAGAAAAAAGATTACGCTGATTTTGTTCGGTCTGGTCCTTTCTATGGGACTGGCTTTTGCACAGAACAAGATTACAGGTACTGTTTTTGAAGACAATGGAGAACCATGTATTGGGGCTACTGTGATGATTCAGGGAACCAAGCAAGGCACAAAAACCGACTTGGACGGCCATTTCACCATTAACGTACCTGCAGGAAAGAAGCTTGTGATAAGCTATGTGGGTATGACCACGCAGACAGTAAAGGCCAAAGATGGCATGACGATTACGCTGCAGCCTGATGCTCAGACCCTTGGCGAAGTTGTCGCTGTAGGTATGATGAAGCAGGACAAGCGCTTGTTTACTGGTGCAACCACCAAGGTTGATGCTGAAAAGGCTAAACTTGATGGTGTTGCCGATATCTCCCGCTCACTGGAAGGCCGTGCTGCTGGTGTGTCGGTACAGAATGTGTCAGGAACCTTTGGTACTGCACCAAAAATTCGAGTACGTGGTGCTACGTCCATCTATGGTAGTTCGAAGCCCCTGTGGGTGGTGGATGGTGTTATCATGGAAGACGTGACGGAAGTTGACGCTGACCAGTTGTCATCGGGTGATGCTGCTACGCTGATTTCGAGCGCCATTGCCGGTTTGAACGCTGACGATATTGAATCATTCCAGATTCTGAAAGACGGTAGTGCAACATCAATTTACGGTGCTCGTGCTATGGCTGGTGTGATTGTCGTTACCACCAAACGTGGTAAGTCTGGTACGTCAAAAATCAGCTATACCGGTGAGTATACGATGCGTCTGCGCCCCAGCTACTCACAATTCAATATTATGAACTCTCAGGAACAGATGTCTGTCTATCGCGAGATGCAGAATAACGGTTTCCTGTCGTTCATGAGCAGCTATCGTGCCAGCTCCAGTGGTGTCTTTGGTAAGATGTATCACTTGATGAACGAGTATGACGCTTCTACAGGTGACTTTAAGTTGGCCAACACTCAGGAAGCTATGTACGACTACCTGCGTCAGGCAGAAATGCGTAATACCAACTGGTTTGAGGAGTTGTTCTCGAACGCTATTCAGCATAACCACTCTATTTCTATGAGTTCGGGTACTGACAAGGCACAGTATTATACCTCGTTCTCCATCATGAACGACCCAGGTTGGAGTGAGCGTGGTAAGGTGGAACGCTATACCGCCAACATCAATGCTAACTACAATCTGAACAAGAGAGTTTCGCTGAACCTGATTGGTAACACCAGCTATCGTAAGCAGGAAGCTCCTGGTACATCGAACCAGAGCGTCGACGTAGTCAGTGGTGCCGTAGGACGTGATTTCGATATCAACCCCTATTCGTATGCCATCAACAGCTCACGTACGTTGGATCCCAACGAGTTCTACGTTCGTAACTATGCCCCGTTCAATATCCATCACGAGTTGGAGAACAACTACATGCAGCTCGATGTGGTCGACTTGAAGTTCCAGGGTGAGTTGAAATACAAGCCTGTGCGCACAGTAGAGTTGAGCGCTATCGGAGCCTATAAGTATTCAACGACGACCCAGCAGCACTTTATCAAGGAAACCAGTAACCAAGCTATGGCTTTCCGTATGATGGATGATGCCACCATGCGTGACGCAAACCCCTGGCTCTATACCGATCCAGATGTGATCAATGCATTGCCTGAGACAGTGCTTGACGAGGGCGGTTTCCAACGTGAGACTGTTTATAAAATGAATAGCTGGGACTTACGCTTTACGGCCAGCTATAATGATGTGTTCAACGAAGACCATATTGTGAATGCATATGGCGGTATGGAGATTAACAACATCGACCGTACGTCTTCTTCAAACCAGAAAATCGGAGTACTCTACGATCAGGGTATGCTTGGTACCTATAATTATAAGTACTTCAAGCAGGCCAGCGAAGAGAATAGTATTTATTATGGTTTGCGCAATACTTACAGCCGTGAGGTGTCGTTCTTCGGTACTGCAACCTATTCATGGAAGCGTCGCTATATCGTCAATGGTACCGTTCGCTATGAGGGAAGTAACCGTCTTGGACGTGCTACCAGTGCACGCTGGTTGCCCACATGGAACGTATCGGGAGCATGGAATGCTCACGAGGAGCCTTGGTTCTTCCGTACCTTTAAAAATACGCTGACGCATGCCACCTTGAAGGCCAGTTATTCGCTGACTGGTGATAAACCTGCCATCACGAACTCCATGGTGATCATCGAAGCCTACAACCCCTACCGTCCGTATTCAGCTGACAAGGAGTCTGGACTCGATATCTCAAGTTTTGCTAACCCGGCTCTGACATACGAGAAGAAGCATGAGTTCAATGTAGGTGTTGACCTTGGCTTCTTGAACAACCGTATTAACGTCCAGTTCGACTGGTATACTCGTAACAACTTCGACCTGATTGGTCCGAAGCGCACAACAGGTGTGGGCGGTTCTATCGTGAAGTACGCCAACGTGGCATCGATGAAGTCGCATGGTGAAGAAGTCTCAATCTCTACCCGTAATATTGTAGGTAAAGATTTCGACTGGTCAACAGACTTTATTTACTCTCATACGCACTGTGAAGTTACCGACTTCGATTCACGTAACCGCGTTATCGATCTCATTACGGGTAATGGCTTTACAGAGAAAGGATATCCCTACCGTTCACTGTTCTCGATGGACTTCAAGGGGCTGAACCAGTATGGTCTTCCCACATTCATCAACGAGAACGGCGACCTGGTTACCAGTGACATCGACTTCCAGTCGTATGACACCAGCCACCTCATCTACGAGGGTCCGACCGATCCTACTGTAACAGGCTCGTTGGGTAACACGCTTCGTTATAAGAACTGGCATCTGAACGTCTTTATTACCTATGCTTTTGGTAATGTCGTACGTCTTGATCCGACTTTTGCAGTGTCTTATTCTGACCTTACTGCAATGCCTCGTGAGTTTGCCAACCGTTGGGTAGTTCCTGGCGACGAGACTCGTACTACGATTCCTGCGATGGCTGACTTGCGCGCTATTCAGAATGACTCGCGTCTGGGCTATGCCTACAATGCTTACAACTACTCTACAGACCGTATTGCCAAGGGTGACTTCATCCGTATGAAGGAAATCTCGCTGGCTTACGACTTCCCCAAACAGTGGATTGGTCATATCGGTTTGAGCAATATGAGCATGAAGTTGCAGGCTACCAACCTCTTCTTGATTTATGCTGATAAGAAACTGAACGGTCAGGATCCTGAGTTCTTCAACTCTGGTGGTGTTGCCGTGCCTATGGCCCGTCAGTTTACGTTCACGCTCCGCTTGGGAATCTGATGAAAGGTAAAAAAGTAAAAAGGTAAAAAAAGGAAAAATTGAAATGATTATGAAGAAAAAGATATATCAGATGTTTGTCATGGGACTGGGAGTGTTGGCACTCTCGTCTTGTAACGACTATCTCGACAAACTACCCGACGATCGTGCTGAACTGAATACTGAGCAAAAAGTCACCCAGTTGTTGGTGTCAGCCTACCCAACTGTCAACAACCATGTAATGATGGAACTGTCATCGGACAATGTGGGCGATAATGGACGTAGTTATTCATCACCCGTTATTTGTGATGACCTCTACAAATTCAAAGACACAACGGAAGAAAGCTGGGAAACACCCTATACCGTTTGGAATGGTTTTTACCAGTCAGTGGCTACAGCCAACGAGTCCTTATATGCTATCAGTACTATGGGTAGTGGCCCTGAGTTCAAAGCTGCTATGGCTGAGGCCAAATTGATTCGTGCCTTCAGTATGTTCCAGCTGGCTGTCACTTTCTGTATGTCATGGGATGAGGCAAAGGCTGACCAGTATTTGGGACTTCCCTATCCGTTGATTCCCGAGCAGGACATCAATACACAGTATGAACGTGGAACCCTGCGTCAGCTTTACGAGGCTATCAACAAGGATATCGAAGAGGCATTGCCCGATATAGAGCTGGCTTCTCAGCGTTACAAGATTCCTAAGTATCACTTCAATACTAAGGCTGCGTATGCATTTGCTGCCCGTTTCAACCTCTATTACAACAAACTGGACAAAGCTATCCAGTATGCTTCTGTGGTTTTGGGCAACGATCCCACAGCAGTGATGCGTAACTATGATCCATATCGTGATTTGGGACGTGCTGACTTTGCTAACAAGTGGATTCGCAGCGACGAAGAGGCAAACTTGTTGCTGCTCATCTCAAATTCCATTTCTTCACGTTATCTTTCTGGTGGCTATAGTCATCGTTGGGTGCACAACAGCACAATAACCTCCTATGAGACCTACTGGGTGACCATGCCTTGGGGTGACGGTTCTGATGCCAACTCCATCATCTATGCCAACAAACTCTATGGCACCAACCAATGTGTGTCGTTCCCTGAATACCACGAGGAGTTCGAATACACAGATAAGGTGGCAGACATTGGTTATCCTCACGTTGTGGAGAGTGCATTTACTGGCGATATGACCATTTTGGAGCGTGCTGAGGCTTATGCGCTGTCTGGTCGTTTGAATGAAGCTGTTCAGGACATTAATACCTGGATTGGTACACACTGTAAGGACAAATACGAGGGCAACCAATTGAAACAGGCTGCTCCTGGTATACTTACCGTAGCTGATATCGTAGCATTCGTTAGCAAACTTGACTATGCAAAGCGTAACCCTGAAGGAAATCGCGACCGTTCGATGCGTAAACACATGCATCCTCAGGGCTTCACGATTGATGCAGAAGGTAGCGACCAAGAGTGTCTCTTGCAGTTTATCCTTCACATGAAGCGTCTTGAGACATTATATCATGGTCTGCGCTTTATGGATATCAAACGCTATGGTATAGAATATGCTCACCCGATGGCAGGTGAATCACCCTTCTATTTCATTCGTGGTGACATCCGCGGAGCTATCCAGTTGCCGCAAGCTGTTATCACTGCTGGTCTTGAAGCCAACCCGCGTCCGACGGCAGAGGAGATTGACAAATTCGTACAGGATACTGAGTCAGAATATGCAAACGAAGAGGAAGAATAAATCTTTCTTGTCGGTAAACGTTAAACCTATTAAAAGAAACAAGATATGAAATACAATAATATTTTCATGCTTATGCTGATGGCTCTTCTCTTTGCCGTGAGCAGTTGCTCCGACGACGATGAGATTAGCTCTACCAGCGTGTTTGAGGATGTTACCACCAAGCAGAAGAACGAATTTGACACGTGGCTGGAGAATAATTATCGTAAGCCTTTTAACATCGACTTCAAATACCGCTATAGCGATAAGGAGTCTGACTTGTCGTACAATGTCATTCCTGCTGAGTTTGAGAAGTCAATGGGTTTGGCTATTCTCGTTAAGTACATGTGGCTGGATGTCTATACTGAGACTGTTAACATGGAGTTCATGAAGACTAACGTGCCTCGCATTATTCAGTTGACGGGTTCGTACAAGTGGAACTCTAATGGCTCTCAGGTGCTCGGTACGGCTGAGGGTGGTTTGAAAATCATGTTCTATGGTGTCAACGAACTGGACCTTGACAATGCCCGTGTGAATTCAGATAATCCATACGAGAGTCACTATGTGCGCCCGTTGGACATGAACTATTGGTTCTTCCACACGATGCACCACGAATTCTGTCACATCCTGACACAAAAGAAGAATTACGATACGTCATTCCGTAGCATCAGTGCCGCTACCTATCATGCTACCGACTGGATTAACCTGGAGGACAAGAAGGTGGCCAAGGAAGGTTTTGTCTCTGCCTACGGTTCTAGTGAATACAATGAGGACTTCGCTGAGATCTATGCTACCTACGTTACTAATTCTGCAGAAGGCTGGCAGAAAATTTTGGATGCAGCAGGCCCTGAGGGCACTGCTATTCTGAACCAAAAGCTCGACATCGTCAAAGACTATTTCAAAAACAGTTGGGGCTACGAGCTTGACAATCTGCGCAAGACGATTATGGAGCATTCTGCACAAGTGCCTTCTTTGAATTTACGGAAACTGCCATAAGAATAAAACCCTTATCAAAATAACGACGAAATATGAAGAAGATATATTATTTCTTAGCATCAGCTATCATGATATTGGGCCTTTCAGCATGTTCGCTGAAGGAAGATTCCGATTTCGGTGAGACGGCATCCCAGCGTTCGGAGGCCCATCTTGTGGAAATTGGAAAGTTATTGCCGTCAGCCCCAAACGGATGGCTTGTACAGTACTACGGAAACTTGAGTTTCGGTGGTTATAACGTCATGATGAAGTTTGTGGGTGACTCGGTGACTATTGCCAGCGAGAAGTGGGGACCCAGCCATTTTGCAGGTATCGGTGCTGACGGAAAGGTTATTACCTCAACCAGTCATTACAAGATGGAACAGTCAATGGGTAGCATCCTGTCGTTCGACGATTTCAACCCGACTTTCCACTATTTCTCCATGCCTGACAATCCCGACTATTCCTACGAAAAAGCCGATGGTCTGTATGGTGACTTTGAGTTCCGTGTGATGAAGGCAACCAACGACTCTATCATACTGCGTGGCAAGAAACACAACAACCGCATCATCATGACGCCTATTCCCGCAGACAAGACGTGGGAGAGTTACATTCATGAAGCTGAAGAGACAGAGCAGTTCATGGCTTCCAGTAAGTATTACCTGACTGGCGAGGGACGTACAGACGATATAGAGATTGAAGTCAAGTCAAATGGCGGATACCGCTGCCTGGTGTTCAGGTACACTGACTCTCAGGACCTGAAGCAGACGGTAACGGCACCATATATTGTTGATAAAAACGGATTCACCTTCTATGCTCCTGTTGAAGTCAACGGAATGGTGCTTGACGGTCTTGACAAAGGCGACACGGAGGACTATTTCCTCTTCCGCAACAATCCGAAGTTGCAGTTGGATACCTATGTTCCACCATTGGCAACCCAGTTGACAACCAGTCTGTGGTATCTGAACTATGGTTCTGTAGGCGAGTATGCCAAGCCCAAGTGGGATGCCATGATGGATATCCTAAAGACTGCTGGAAAGAATAAGCAGAAAATCACAATCTACACTGCAACCATCGGTAAGCTTAGTGATACGAAACTTGGTTCGAGCCTTTCTACTTCGGATGCTGTTCCATATTGGTACATGAACGTTGAGACTGGTGACTCGGAGGATATTGCCATCTTCAGCCAGAAGAGTACCGGTACCAACAAAACCGATAAGGCATATTATAACAATTACAAGTGGAAGGATGTGCTGAACACCATCTATGGTCATAAATTCAGACTGACTTGTGACAATCAGCGTCATCCATCGTATATTACTATGACCGACATGGAAAATCCGACTAATGTGATTACGATTTATGCTACGCCCATGTACTTCATGAACGATCAAAGTTATTACGACAATTAAAGAAAAGAGATTTTACTAACGGCCCTGCTGGAGCAGAGCAATACTCTGGCAGGGTCAATATTAATTTATTAAACTACAATGAATATGAAAAAAAGTTTACTTATTGCTGTTGCTGCGATTTTCGTGGCATTAGGTGCTAATGCACAGTATGTACGTGTGGCACAAAAAGCCCAATGGCTGGATGTACCTAGCGATGTAAAGATGGAGAACGTGATGACTAAGGACTTTACTCCCTATGTCAAGACGATGAAGGCTACACACCGTGTTGCAGCTGAAGGTCTGGCAGGAGAATATATCCTGAATGCAGATAATTTTGACGGTGATTTTACTGAAAGTAGTTCATTCCAGGTTGTTGCTGAGACTGGTACGATTAATTTGGACCAGTATGATGGTAATCCTGAATTCAATTACAACGTTGTTCTTAAGGATTTTACTTATACAGGTGCTACTGTCTATGGTTATTACGATGAAGAGACTGCTGTGATAGTCATTCCTGTTCAGACCATCTTTGTACATGCAACCTATAAGGAGATTGTAATCTCTGGTGGTTATCGTATAGGTGAGACCAATGTTGGCTATGGAAAGTCCATCTATCTGATTGTCAACGAAGATGGAACCATGGATATCGATCCCGATGTCGAGGAAGAAGGCGACCAGGCTACAATAGGTTGGGTTTCTTTCTTGCCGAACTATGAAGATGGTGGTCTGTGGAACTACGGATTTGATATCGCATTATTGAAGCCCAATGCTACAATGTATTATAGAACGACGAGTGCAGCTATGGGTGGCACTGGCGAAGGTTGGGAAAAAGTTGAAAAGAGAGTCGCATTAGAGGACTACGAGACAGAGTGGGTAATTAATAATTTCCTGGGTCTGTGTCCAGTAAGTGTAACGCTTGAGGCTGACCATAAATGTTCTATTCCTTTTGGTATTAAGATGTACGACTACGACCGCGATGAGCCTTATGGTATGTATCGTTTAGTGGGTATTTCAATTGATGGCCAGTATATTGTTCGTAATTATGAGAAGACCAAGTTTAACGGTTTCTGGGAGCCAGGCTTAGCTGAGTTCTATAAAACTGAATGGAAGGATGCTTGGACTGATGAAGATGGTGAACATGATGCTGGTTATTACTTCGTAGACACTGATGAGGATTATATTCGCTACGTGGCAGTTGCAACAGCAAACGACGCTGAAGGTGCTGCTTATGTTATTGGCTATGCTTGCAACATGTCTGTCGAAACCGATGAGCATGCAGCATCAACAGGCATCAACGAGGTGAATGCGAATACTCGCCAGAGCAATGGCAAGACTTACAACGTGCTGGGTCAGCAGGTTAGCGCTGGTGCCAAGGGTCTGCTCATTCGCGACGGTAAGAAGTTCGTGGTTAAGTGAGCGAAATGAGAATGCATTCTCATTTCCGAACGTGAACGAACTCGACCATAGGTCAAGTTCGTGGTTAAGTAAGTGTTAATATACATCTACTATATGAATCGGGAGAACTGACAAAGTCCTCCCGATTTTTTTACTAGAGGTTGCAGGGGGAAATACTAGGGATTTGCAGGGAGCGAGACTAGGGTTTACAGGGAGCGAGACGGCATGTTACTAATTTGCCCCGCCCGTGGCAAATTGTTGCGGCGGGCGGGGCAATATCTTGTGGCGGGCGTGCGAATGTCTTGCGGCGCCCGCCGAAAGACAAGGCTTTCTTGACTTTGAGCGTAGCTTTTCTAGATGCAAAGATACAAAAAAAATTGCAGAAATGCAAGTTTTTGGGCGGTTTTCTTTGTGTTTCGCTCGATTTTCACTACCTTTGCAGAATGAACCTAATTCACGACAAAAAAAGAATAGAACATATGAATAGACTGTTTTCAATTTGTTTGCTGATGTTGCTTGGTGCGACATCGTTGTGGGCACGACCTGCTTTATCCAAGCCTGCCGACATGAAACAGCCTGACGGCACTGTGATTACACTTTGCCTGCATGGCGACGAGTTTTTGAGTTTTTCTACCACCATCGACGGATATACCGTCGTCAAGGGCGCTGACGGATTCTATCGTTATGCTGAGAAAGGGGCTGACGGACAATTGGTGCCCACTGGCGTAATTGCCCGTAATCCTGAGGCCCGCACAGCTCAAGACCTGTCGTTCCTGGCTGCCCGTAAGAAAATGGTGGCTCCAAAGATGACTGAGAGCCAGCGCAAGATGAAGGAAATGGCTGCCCAAATGTGTGCTCCTGCTTATAAGGATGCTGCAATGGGTACACATCGTTCGCCCTCGGCTATTTGGTCGCATATTGATTATAACAATTTCAAGGGCTTGGTGATTCTCGTTGAATGGAACGACTGCAAGTTTACGATGGCTGACCCTGCGGCTTTCTATCAGCAACTGACCAATACGAGTAATCTCAGCGATACGTCTAGGGAACACTATCCAGTTGATGTCAATGGTAGTGTTCGCGACTATTTCCGTGATAACTCGATGGGTATCTTCGATCCTACGTTCGATGTGGTCGGTCCCGTCACCATTGATTACTCCTGTACCTATCCTGAACCAAAAGATGAGGAGGGAAAAGTGACTGAAGGTTGGTTTGAACGTCAATTGAATATCATTAAGGCTGTGATGAAAGAGGTGAATACCACCGTTGACTTTACCCAATACGACTTGAATAACGATGGTACTATCGACATGGTGTACTTTATCTTTGCCGGTTATGGAAGTTATGTGCAAGGCAATGACAATCATTACATGTGGCCTCATGCCAATGATTTTTCTTACTTAGCCAATTATTATAACTTGAAGTATGATGGCAAGAAGTTTGGCCGTTATGCCTGTAGTGTAGAGATACAAGATTACGAAAGTCAGAAGGAACAGCACCAGTATTTGGACGGCATTGGCACCATGTGCCATGAGTTTAGCCACGTGTTGGGACTGGCCGACCACTACGATGCTGATTATGAGGAGAACGGACAAAGCAATGATCCAGGTGAATGGGACGTGATGGCAAACGGGGCAGACCCGAATTATGGTCTGACGCCTGTGGGCTATAACGCCTTCGAGCGCCATGTGTTAGGCTTTGTTGAACCCACAGTGTTGACAGAGTCTGGTAACTATGAGCTTCAGGCCTTTGCCACTGGGAACCAGACCTTTATCCTGAAGACAGGTTCTAAAGACGATGACTTCTATTTGGAAAACCGTCAGAAAGAGGGTTGGGACCGTTTCTTGCCAGGTCATGGACTCTTGGTATGGCGTGCCGATACGTCGACCCCCAATGTATGGAAGAGCAATAAGGTGAACTGTGATGCCAACCATAATTACTTTGTCATGGTTGCAACGGCTCCCAATAGTGGTAAGCTCGTAGATTTCACCAGCACCACCGATCCTGCGTTGGTATCGTGGGCAGGCCAACCAGCAGTGATGGATCTGTGGGATATTACAGAGGAAAACGGCGTTGTGACGTTCCAGGCTGGCAAGGACCTCTTCCAGACTGTGGTCGAGGATTTCGAAGAGTCGCCATTGTCTGAATCGGGCGCCACAGATGTCAAGGGCGTCTATTGTTGGTGGGATTTGGACAAAGCCTCTATCGAACAGGTCGACGGCAGCAATGTCGTCAATATGCAGCGTTCTGGTACGCTGACATCCTCCGTCTTCGAGAATGGCGTCCGTTCGCTGGCGTTTACTGTAAAGAACGGTAGTGTCAAGGCGAAGTTCAGTCTGAGAGTGAGCACTGATGGTGGCAGCTTTACTAACTTCAGGACTATCGATAATAAGACGTCTGTGGATATCAAGAAAGACGAGGAAGCCTACATCATGTACAGAAATATTCCAGCCAACAGCAAGATACAGTTCCTGTTTTCAGCCACCAGTGCTTCTGCAAGCTGCTATCTGGATAATATTGCCGCAACGTTCTTTGATAACAAGATTCCCACAGGTATTGCTGACGTAATGAGTGATACACCTTCAGGCAACGACGCAGTTTACAATCTGGCTGGCCAGCGTGTGAACGGCAACTTCAAGGGCCTCGTCATTAAGAATGGTCGTAAATATATAAATAAGTAAAGGCGTACATCTTTGATGGATAATGTTTAGAAAGTGTTGTCTGTTGTTGTTCATGGCATTGCTTCTTGGCGTAAGTAGCATGAAGGGCGTACCAGCACATCCTCTGCCAGTGAAGGTGCAGCAGCCCGATGGCACTTACGTGACACTCAGACTGGTTGGTGACGAGTGGTGCCATTTCCAAACAACACTTGACGGCTATTCCATCATCAAGGACACACGCGGATATTATGTCTATGCCCAGAAACAGGGTGGTCAGCTGCAACCGACTGCCCAAGTGGCTCACGATGAGGCAGAACGTACTGCGTCGGAACGGGCTTTCTTGGCTGGTGTCAGCAAGTGTCAGGCTCCGGAGATGACGGAGCAGGCGGCTGCCATGTACCAGCAGGCGACACTGGCCAACCATCGTGCACAAGGCCGTCGTGCCACCAACTATGCCAATTTCAAGGGACTGATTATCCTCATAGAGTTTAAAGACAAGAGCTTTTCGCGTGAAGACTATAAGGAAATCATTACCGGTATGGTGAACCAGGAGAACTATGAGGGGTATGATGATGAGGTGTTTACTGGCAGTGTTCGTGACTATTTCTCTGACAACTCTGATGGTAAGTTCAAACCCCAGTTCGATATTGTTGGCCCTTACAAAGTAGACTACAGCCAGTATGACTGTAATGTGCAAACGGGTAAGTTCCGTGATGTCCTTCAGGCTGCTATTGACTCTGCTGATGTCGTCGGGGGCTTGGATTTCAAGGATTACGATGGCGATAATGACGGCTTTGTCGATTTGGTGTTCTATATGGTAGCCGGCATGGGTGCTAACTATAATGGTAACAACGAAAACTTGTGGTGGCCTCATCGTGGTGTTATGTGGGCTAGAAAAGACGACGTCTCGTTTTGGGACTATTTCAGTAGTGTTGAACTATTGGGATGGCAATCGAAACCCGAATCAATCAAGATGGATGGTATTGGTACCATTTGCCATGAGTTCAGCCACGTGCTGGGACTGCCCGATTTCTATGATGCAGACTACGCGATGAGTGGGGGTGAGAGCAACCATCCTGGTGTCTGGTCAGTGATGTCTTACGGCTGTTATGAGAACGACGCACGAACTCCAGTAGGTTTTTCCTTATACGAACGCTATTCGGTTCAGTTTTGCGATGCTCCAGAGAAGATAACAGAAGAGGGCCGTTATACGTTAGAGCCCTTGTATAGCAGTTTCACGGGCTATCGCATTGACTCACCTGTTGACGATGAGTTTTTCCTTTTTGAGAATCGCCAGAAGAATGCCTTCAAGTGGGATGAATATCTGCCTGGCAGTGGTATGCTGGTGCATCGTGTAGATCAGACGAATATGGACGTTTGGAGTCTCAACAGTAATGCTGTCAATATAAATCCCAATCACAATTATTATGAGGTTATAAGGGCAGATGGACCTCACAAGGATAAGGATGGCAAATACATTTCGACGGATGCTGATGTCTTCCCTGGCTCAAAGAATGTTCGCTCTTTAGACGTGTTTACCACGCCAGCCCATCTGAAAAGCTGGAGTGGCCAACTAACAGAGCTGGGACTGAAAAACATCGCTATGGAGAATGGAGTCGTCACATTCGACGTAGAGAAAGTCGTGGATACAGGAATTAGGACTGTAATCTTCGACGAAAAGACAGATGCTCAGCTATTTAACCTGCAGGGACAGCGTGTCGACGCCACCCGTCGTGGACTGGTCATTGGCAACGGTCGAGTGGTGTTGAACAAGTAAAAAAAGTTTTTACGTTAACGATTTAGTAAGAAAAAGTGGCGAAATGTGCAATGTTTCGCCATTTTTTTATTAACTTTGCAGCGTCAAAGTTTTCTGCGACACGCTAAAACAAACAAAAGAATACGATAATAGAACAAATGGAACAAGTATTTAGTTACATTATCAGTTTGGGCGCATCGGTGATGATGCCTATCCTGTTTACCATCATCGGACTCGCCATCGGACTGAAATTCGGACGCTCGCTGAAGAGTGGTCTCTATGTAGGCGTCGGTTTTGTGGGACTGGGCATTGTGACAGCCCTGCTGACTACCAACTTTGGTGGTCCGCTTTCTGAGATTTCCCAACTCTACGACCTGCAGCTGAAGGTGTTTGATATGGGTTGGCCCGCAGCAGCCGCTGTGGCATACAACACGGCAGTGGGAGCCTTGATTATCCCCATCTGCCTGGGTGTCAACTTCCTGTTGGTTATTACCAAGTGTACACGTACGGTTAATATCGACCTGTGGAACTACTGGCACTTCGCCTTCATTGGTGCTGTGGCCTATTTCGTAATGGATCAGAGTCTGGTATGGGGCTATTTTGCTGCCATCGTGTGCTATATCATTACATTGGTGATGGCTGACTTGACGGCAGACAAGTTCCAGGAGTATTACCCTGAGTGGCAGGGCATCTCGATTCCCCAGCCGTTCTGCCAGAGCTTTGTACCCTTCGCCTTGATTATCGGCAAGGCACTCGATATGATTCCCGGTTTCGAGAAGTTGAACATCGATGCAGAGGGTATGAAGAAAAAGTTTGGCGTGATGGGTGAACCGCTTATTCTGGGTGTCATTGTGGGTGCGCTGATTGGTGCACTGGCTCAGCTTGACATCAAGAAAATCCTGTTCCTGGGTGTAACGATGGGTGCAGTGATGGAACTCATTCCCCGCATCACATCTTTATTTATTGAGGGCTTGAAACCCATTGCCGAGAAAACGCAGGAGGTGGTGAAGAAGAAGTTCAATGGCAAGAAGGTGTATATCGGAATGTCGCCAGCTGTAGTTATTGGCCATCCCACGACGCTTGTTGTTTCCTTGCTGTTGATACCCGTGGCATTGGGATTGGCCGTAGTGCTGCCTGGCAACCAGTTCCTGCCGCTGGCCTCGCTGGCAGGCATGTTCTACCTGTTCCCCATGGTGTTGCCGTTTACCAAGGGTAATGTTGTCAAGACTTTTATCATTGGTCTTGTGGCATTGGCTATCGGACTGTATTTCGTTACCGATATGGCTCCTGCCTTCACGCAGGCTGCCCATACCGTGTTCGAACAGACTGGTGATAAGGCTGCCGATATTCCTGCAGGCTTCGAGGGAGGTGCGCTCGACTTCGCCTCATCGCTTTTCGGATGGGTTATCTACAAGTGTGTGAACTCGCTGGAATATGTGGGCGCAGGCATCCTGACAATTATTACCGTTGGTATGGTGGTGTGGAACCGCATGCGTATTGTGAAAGAAGAGAAAAACAATAATAACGAATAAATAATATGAAAAAGACGATTTTGACATTATTGCTTATGAGTAGTATGACCAGTGGCTTTGGCCAGCAAAATGTGAAATTCCAGACGGCCTGTCACCCTGAGGACGTCAAGCATTACGACACGAAGACCCTTCGTGAGCGCTTCGTCATGGAGAAGGTGATGGTAGCTGATGAAATCAATCTGACTTATTCACACTACGACCGTTTTATCTTCGGTGGTGCTATGCCAGTAAACAAAGACCTGAAACTGGAGAACTTCCGCGATTTGGGTCTTGATGTGGATCCGGGCATCAAGGATAAGTATTTCCTTTATAACCGTGAGCTTGGTGTGGTGAACTGTGGTGAAGGCGAAGGTTGGGTGATTGTCGATGGCAAGGAGTATGCCCTCTCTCCCAAGGAGGCCCTTTATATCGGTCGTGGTCATATTGGCAAGGACAAGGACGTTAACAAGGAGGTAATCTTCCGCTCGAAGGATGCTCAGAAGCCTGCCAAGTTCTATCTGAACAGCGCAACTGCCCATCAGCACTATAAAACCCAGTGGGTGACGCTGGACGGACGTAAGGGTTCGCTGAAGGCTGCTGTTTGGGGTCCTGTCGGCTCGCTGGAAGAGTGCAACAACCGCACTGTGTACAAGCTCATCGTTAATGACGTGCTGGAGGAAGGTCCCTGCCAGTTGCAGTTGGGACTGACACAGTTGAACCCTGGTGCTGCCTGGAACACGATGCCTCCTCACACCCATGGTCGTCGCATCGAGGCTTACTACTATTTCAACCTGCCTCAGGAGCAAACCATTGCACACATCATGGGTGAACCTCAGGAAAGTCGCGTTGTTTGGTTGCACAACGAGCAGGCCATTATGTCGCCTGAGTGGTCGATGCACGCAGCAGCAGGCACCTACTATTATACCTTCATTTGGGGTATGGCAGGCGAGAACCTGTATTACAACGACAAGGACAACATTCCTGTGATCGATATCAAATAGTCGACATCTCGTAATAACGATATAACGTAATAACGAAATAACTAAAAATATGACACCTGTTCAAACATCGAAAATGTCCAACTTCCGTTGGGTCATCTGTGCGTTGCTGTTCCTGGCAACCACCATTAACTACATGGACCGTCAGGTCCTGTCGCTCACCTGGAAAGACTTTATCGCTCCTGAGTTCCATTGGACGGACGGCGACTACGGTACGATTACCGGTATGTTCTCGCTGTTCTATGCTATCGCCAACCTGTTCGCTGGTAAGTTCATCGACTGGATGGGCACCAAGAAGGGTTATCTCATCGCCATCTTCGTCTGGTCGTTGGGCGCCGTGCTGCACGCTGGTTGCGGCTGGGTGGCTATGACTGTCAAGGGCTACGACTCTGTGGCTCAGCTGGGTCAGCTGACGGGTGATGCCGCTGTGGCTATTGCCAGCATCTCTGTATGGTTGTTCCTCTCGTGCCGTCTGATTCTCGCTGTCGGTGAGGCTGGAAACTTCCCCGCAGCCATCAAGGCTACGGCAGAGTATTTCCCCAAGAAAGACCGCGCTTTCTCTACCTCTATCTTCAATAGCGGTGCTTCCGTAGGTGCTTTGGCTGCTCCTGCAACCATTCCCTTGCTGGCTCGTGCATGGGGTTGGGAGATGGCCTTCATCATTATTGGTGCCCTGGGATTCATCTGGATGGGCTTGTGGATGTGGCTCTATGAGAAGCCCCGTCAGAACAAGCGTGTCAATCAGGCTGAGTTGAATTACATCGAGCAGGACAACGACCTGGCTGAGGTTCAGGATCGTGATGCAGTGAAGGAAGAGAAGACTATTCCGTTCTTTAAGTGCTTTACCTACAAGCAGACTTGGTCGTTCCTCGTTGGTAAGTTCATGACGGATGGCGTATGGTGGTTCTTCCTGTTCTGGGCTCCTGCCTACTTCTCTGACCAGTATGGCTATACCTCTGACTCGACGATGGGTATCCTACTGATCTTTACACTTTATGCTATCGTGACGATTCTGTCGATTGGTGGTGGCTATCTGCCTACATACTTTGTAGATAAGAAAGGTATGAACCCCTATCTGGGCCGTATGCGTGCGATGTTCATCTTCGCTTGCTTCCCCTTGTTAGGTCTGTTTGCACAGCCTCTTGGCATATATAGTCCTTGGTGGCCTGCCATCCTGATTGGTTTGCTGGGCGCTGGTCATCAGGCTTGGTCTGCTAACCTGTTCTCAACCATTGGCGACATGTTCCCCAAGAGCACTATTGGTACTATTGTAGGTCTGGGTACAATGGCTGGTGGTCTGGGCTCTATGTCTATCAATAAGGGCTCAGGTATGTTCTTCGACTGGGCAGCTGAGCAGGGCGCCAACTTCTCGTTCTTCGGATTCGACGGCAAGCCCGCAGCCTACATGGTGGTGTTCTGTATCTGTGCAGTGGCCTACCTTATTGGCTGGTGTATCATGAAGGCCCTCGTACCGAAGTACAAGCCCATTGAACTGGAAGATTAATAGCCTCTAACCGTCCAAGGCAGGAAACCTTGGCGTTTGAGAGCATTGATGAGCCCCTCGCTCATGGCTTCATTATCCTTTCGCGTATAGCGGATGTCGGTGAAGACTTGTGCGAGGGTCTCTTTTTCGTTGATACGCACAAACTCCAGATTCTCTGGGCGGTGCTCTTTGGCCTCGTAATGCTTGTCGATATCCATGGCCAGATAGTCTGCGTAAGTTTCTTGGTGAACGAAACTCTCCAAAGGCAGGCGATCGGAGAGGGGAGGCTCTTCGTCAGGCCATCCAACAGTCAGTGTGGCAACGGGGAACGTCAGCTTAGGCAGTTCCAGTATGTCTATAATCTGTTGTGGCTGGTAGACGGTAGTACCCAGATAGCAATAGCCCAGTCCTTCTTCATCCATAAGGTTACACAGTGTCTGCGTATAGAGTAGTGCGTCTGTAGCAGCATTGATGAACGACAGAAAATTGTCGTAGCCGGGTTCTGCCTTGCGACAACGGGCCCATGTGCTGGTGCGGTTGAAGTCTGCACAGATAGTCAATACCACGGGGGCTTGCGTCACCATGGGTTGGTTGAAATGGGCAGGAGCCAACTTGGCTTTCATCTCTGAAGAGCGTGTGACGACAACGCTGTAGAGTTGCAGGTTACCCATGGTTTGTGTACGACTGGCCTCTGTCATGAGGCGGTTCAATAGTTCTTCGCTGACTTCGCGGTCGGCGTACTTGCGGATGGTCTTTCGAGTAAGAATTGATTTCATTTTTATAGATTTTGGGACAAAGATACGTATTTTTCTTTATTTATTCGTATCTTTGCAGACAAAAAATAAGGATATGGAAGCAAATTCGCAAAAAGAGAGTCTTCAGCGCATAGCCCGTGAACTGGCCCAGATGGGACAACAGTCAGGAAAGCCACTGACTGAAGAGGAGATTATTCCATTGTTGGAACGCTATCAGGCAACGCTTAGACCTGAGGTGACTGAAGTTCGTCCTCAGGAATTGGAGTGTGACGTGGTCCGTTTTCAGAATAATAAGGATAAGTGGGTGGCGTTGGTGGGCTTGCTGAATGGTTATCCCTATGAGATCTTTACAGGCCTTCAGGACGACGAGGAAGGTATTATCTTGCCCAAATCGGTAACCAAAGGCAAAATCATCAAGCATATCAATCAGGATGGCACGAAGCGTTACGATTTCCAGTTCGAGAATACGCGAGGCTATAAGATTACGGTTGAGGGTTTGTCGGAGAAGTTCAATCCTGAATACTGGAACTATGCCAAACTCATCTCAGGTGTGTTACGTTATAGAATGCCTCTTGAACATGTCATCAAACTGGTTAGTTCTTTGCAGTTACAGTCGGAGAGCATCAACACTTGGAAGGTGGGTGTAGAACGCGCCTTGAAGAAGTATCTGGATGACGCTCCTCTGGAGAACGAAACTCCTGACAATCATCAATAAAAGCGTGAGGGAAAGCAAAATGAAAGTGACATCGAGCTATATTTTTCTGAACGAGGTGCGCATACATGCCTATCATGGCGTATTTCCTCAGGAGAACGAGGTTGGGCACGACTTCCTGGTGTCTGCCCGTTGTGGAGTAGATATCTCATCAGCTATGGAGCACGACATGTTGGAGGTGGCTTTGAATTATGGAACACTCTATCAGCTGATAGAACGCGAGATGGCCAAGACGTCCCAATTGATAGAACACGTGGCAGGCAGAATTGCCAAATGTGTGTTTAGCGAGTTCCCTATGGTTACCTCCCTGGACCTCACCATTACCAAACTGAATCCTCCCATGGGAGGCGACTGTAAAGGTGCTGGTGTGGAATTACATTTAATAAATGATAAAACTGGCGTGTAAATCAGGGATTATTTCAGAAAAATATGTACTTTTGCACCCACAATGAAGGATAATAAACGTTTTCTGACTATATTCATACTGCTGCTGATGGTGACGATTGTTGCCGTTGGCAAGACAGTAACCCTATCTACGACAGCCAAGCCGAACAAGTTTACACTGGTTATTGATGCCGGACATGGTGGCAACGACGCTGGTGCTATTGGTGCCATTACGAAGGAGAAAATCATCAACCTGAATGTAGCGTTGGCTTTTGGACGACTGGTAGAGCGCAACTGCTCGGATGTGAAAGTTATTTATACCCGCAAGACGGACGTCTTCATTCCCTTGCATACCCGTGCCGATATCGCTAATCGGAATAAGGCAGATCTTTTTATTTCCATTCATACCAATGCCTTGCCCAAGGGGCGCATCTCGCGAGGCATGGAGACCTATACGCTGGGAATGCACCGTGCTGCTGATAATTTGGAGGTGGCTAAGCGCGAGAACGAAGTCATTCTTTATGAGAAGGACTATAAGCAGCGTTATCAGGGTTTTGACCCCAATTCGTCGGAGAGCTATATCATGTTCGAGTTCATTCAGGACCACAACATGGCGCAAAGTGTTGATTTGGCAAAATACGTCCAGAAACGCACCTGTGCTTCTGCCGGGCGTATCAATAAAGGTGTGAAACAGGCTGGTTTCCTGGTGTTGCGCGAGACCTCTATGCCTAGCTGCCTGATTGAACTGGGCTTTATATCAACACCTGACGAAGAGCGCTTTTTGAATTCGACGAATGGCGTCAGCCAGATGGCACAAGGCATCTATCAGGCTTTCTTAGATTACAAGAAGAAGAACTATGGTGGTATCACTGTTCCCCTTCAGGCAGAAGCAAAGAAGGATGTCGAGATTCCTACTGTTGTTCCCAAGGATACCCAGCAAAAGCAGGAGGCAAAGCCAGTAAAGAAGCAGGAAAAGAAGAGCAAGGTGGCAGAGGAACTGGCTAATGCTCGTGAGAATCGTGTGCCAGAGGTGAAAGAAGAGAAACCCGCAGCTCCCAATGCCGATTCCATCCTTGCTGCCGGGGGTGCAAATACTTCACAGACCTCACAGCCTGTATCGCCAGTTGTGAACAAAACTGTTGAACCGGTCAAACCCGCTGAGCCAGTCAAACCTGCTGAACCGGCCAAGTCCGCCAACGTTTCTAGTCCCTCTAGTCCTACTAGTCTTCCTGGTACAACTAGTCCAACTAGTCAAACTAGTTCCTCTAGACCCGTCTTCAAGGTGCAGATTCTGACAAGCAGTTCAAAACTGAAGACTACCGATTCTCGTTTGAAGGGTCAGAAAGACGCTGCGTACTATGAAGAGGGCGGATTGTATAAATATACAGTAGGTTCGTCTGAGAATTATAACGAGATTTATCAGCTGCGCAAGACACTTGCTGCCAGCTTCCCGCAGTGCTTCATTATTGCCTTTAAGGATGGCAAGCGGGTGGATGTCCAGCAGGCTATACAGGAATTTAAAAGAGGTAAGAAGTAAGAAACAAAAATATTATTCGATATGAAGTTCTTTTCAAAAGAGGTTAAAATAGCCTTGGTGGCCATTCTTGGCATTGTCGTGCTCTATTACGGTCTGACGTTCTTGAAGGGGCTTACCGTGTTTTCCAGCGACGATTCCTATTACGTGACGTTCACCGATGTCAGTGGCGTGTCAGCTTCTACCCCTGTTTATGCCAATGGCTATAAGGTGGGGGTTATCAAGGGCATTCAGTATGACTACAATCCTCAGGGAAAGATTGTGGCTGAGATGGGACTTGACAAACAGATGCGCTTGCCTCAGGGTTCGCATGCGGAAATTGCCAGCGATTTGTTGGGAAATATCAAAATCAATCTGGTGTTAGGCGAAGATCCTATCCATATGGTTGCTATGGGCGATACCATCACGGGTGGTGAAGAACAGGGCATGATGAAGAAATTGGGTGCAATGGTTCCTGCCATAGAGGCTATGATGCCTAAGCTGGACAGCATCATGACCAGCCTGAACCTTCTGTTGGCAGACCCTGCTTTGCGTCAGACCCTGCATAACGTGGAGGGGATGACAGACAATCTGAATGCCACCAGTCGCGATTTACGTTCTTTGTCTGCTTCGCTCAATCGCGAGATGCCTACCATGATGAATAAAGCCAATGGCGTGCTCGATAACACCCAGCAGCTCACCAGCAATCTGGCAGCTGTCGACGTGGCTACTATGACAGCAAGCATTAACCAGACACTGGCCAATGTCAACGAGATGACACGTAAGCTAAATAGTACTGAGGGTACTTTGGGGCTGCTGATGCGTGATGCAACGCTTTACAATAACATGACTGCAACGATGGCTTCTGCCGATTCTCTGCTCATAGATCTGAAAGCCCATCCGAAACGCTACGTCCACTTCTCCATTTTCGGTAAGAAAGATAAATAAAAATTCTTCTCTATATTTATTTTGTCTAAATAAGGAGCGTTTGGAAATACTTTCAACTCAATGCCTCGCAACTGCTTGATAATTCATACTTTCTGACGTGTATAAAAGATTGTTGTGCACAATGATTGTGAGGTGTGCAGATAGTGTGTAAGTAGTTGTGGATTAAGAACTTGAATATTTGCAAGAGGGCGAATTGTTAAGAAAAATTCCTAATCATTCTAAAGTACGAAAAACAAGCGAGTTACGCACTTTTGAAAGATTGTTGATTAAAAATACAGATTTGCATATTTCAAAAATAATAGCGAACTTTGCAAGCGAAATCATTATTAACCGCACATTAGTGTAAATTATTAAAAGAACAACGATCGCCGCATGGGAAATAATCCAAAGGCGCTTTGGGACAACTGCCTTCAATTCATAAAAGACAACGTCACGGAGCAGCAATTCAGAACTTGGTTCGCGCCTATCGTCTTCGAGAAATACGACGACGACAGCCGGACTCTCCTCGTACAGGTGCCGAGCAGGTACGTGTATGAGTATCTGGAGCAGCACTACGTGAACTTGTTGAGTAAAGGGCTCTGTCGTTGTTTTGGTAATAGTGTGCAGTTGAATTACCGTATTGTTGTCGACCAGCAGCATAAGTTGACAATCGATGAGGCGGGTAGTGAACCAGTCGATATCGATGTCCCCGTGAAGCGCGAAGGCATTAACAAGTCGCCAACATTGCTCGATGCGGTGCCCCATCAGGAACTGGATCCCCAGCTTGACTTGCATAAGACATTCCAGAGCTTTATCGAGGGTGATTCCAACAAATTGCCGCGTACAGTTGGTATCTCCATCGCTGAGCATCCGGGCAAGTCGACCTTCAATCCCTTCTTTGTCTATGGTCCTTCGGGCTGTGGCAAGACGCACCTTATCAATGCCATAGGCGTACGTTGTAAAGAGGTGTACCCGCGCAGACGCGTACTATATGTATCTGCCCGTCTCTTCCAGGTGCAGTTTACGGATGCTACCCGCAGGAATACGGTCAACGACTTCATTCGTTTCTATCAGAGCATCGATGTGCTGATAGTCGACGACATCCAGGAGTGGGCAACAGCAACGAAGACGCTCGACACGTTCTTCCATATCTTCGACCACCTGTTCCGTTTGGGCAAACAGATTATTCTGGCTTCCGATCGTCCTCCTGTTGACTTGCAGGGTGTCAAGGATCGTCTTCTGACGCGTTTCGCTTGTGGACTTATCGCCGAGCTCGAACAGCCCAACGTGCAGTTGTGCATCGATATTCTGAATGCCAAGTGTCGTCGTGATGGCTTGAAGATTCCCGAGGACGTTATTCAGTTTATCGCTGAGACAGCCAATGGCTCTGTGCGCGATCTGGAGGGTGTCATCAATTCGTTGCTGGCTTATTCGGTGGTTTACAATTCCAATGTCGACATCCGTCTGGCCCAGCGCATCATCCAGCGTGCTGTGAAGTTGGACAACAAGCCGTTGACCATTGATGACATTTTGGAGAAGGTTTGTGGACACTACGGCGTCGAACAGAAGAGCATCTTTACCCGTTCGCGCAAACGCGACATTGTCATTGTGCGTCAGGTGTCTATGTATCTGGCCCAGAAGTACACCAATATGCCTGCTGGACGCATCGGACAACTTATTGGCGGACGCGACCATTCTACCGTCATCCATAGCTGTAGCGCCATCGAGCAGCGTCTGAAGGTCGACAAGTCCTTTATGGCTGAGTTGAACAGCATTGAGAACTCGTTCCGACTGAAAAAGGAAAAATAATCCTAAAAATATTTGGTAGTTTCAAAGAAAACACGTACTTTTGCAACGAAGTACGTGCATTTGTCATGCAAAACGTTACGAAACAAACAAATTTACTAACAAATAATTAAAACAAAACGATTATGAAGAAAATCTTTACTCTTATTTCCGTAGCTGTTGCAGCTATGAGTGTTCAGGCACAGTCTATCTGGAAGGCTGCTGAGTTTGACCTTGCTACCGCTGTCGAGACGGATCTGACAGAAGGCGTTTATGGTGGCGGTACTGCCGAAGGTCCTGACACAAGTATTCCTTTGACTATTAAGACATCTACGATTACTGCCACTGTTGATGGTATCACGATGACAGGTGTCTCTACTCCTAACAGCTTGAGCAAGAAGGATGTAGAAGACGGAAAAACACAGGTTTATTGGGAACTGAAAGGCTCTGTTGATGGCAATGATGCTCTGATTACTGACGATTGCACGCCACAGTTCGCCCAGTATCTGATGCCGAAGGGCAATCCTGGTTTCCAGCATTGGGAGTTCTATGAACTGAATTCTGATGGTGACGAGGTGTTCCGCGCTTACGACACTTTTTGGGAGCCAGGAGCAACAGCTATGCCTGCTAAGGGCGCATATTACAAATTTGCTGCTACTACCAGCGGTGCTCTTCGTGTAGCTATCTATGGTAACAAGAATACCAATCCTACTTATGTCGTAGACGAAGCTACCCTGACACCTATGGCTCCTGCTAATATTAATGTAAGCATCTATTACCAGAATACTGGTTTTGCTTATGAGTCTCAGAAAGATGAGGAGGGCAATGTGATTCCTGGCACTGAGAAGTATTTCAACGTTGGTAAGATGGCTGACGACTTCGTGCTGCAGCACACCAATGGTGTTACCCAGAACCGTCCTGTCCTTGGCTATATCGATTTCGATGTGGAGGCAGGCAAGACCTATTGGCTGTTCAACCCCAAGAGCCAGATTGGTATCTACGGCTTCTATTTTTCAGCAGGCTCTGCAGGTATTGCCAATGTGAAGGCTGAACTTGACAGCAATGCTCCTCGTTACAACCTTGCTGGTCAGAAGGTTGCTGAGAACTACAAGGGTGTAGTTATCCAGAATGGTCATAAGAGAATTCAGAAGTAATGTTTTTTCAATAAAAAGCATGTGGAGCTGCCTTTTGGGGTGGCTCCTTTTTTTGTCGTGAATATGGGGGACAAAACTAATACTTGTGCGTCTATATATTAAAACTACCAAAACGTAATGAGTGATATGAAGAAACAGATTGTAACTTTATTGACTTTTTTTCTGGTGTGTACTGTCGTCTCCGCACTGACAGTCATCCCGGGCATACAGGCTTTCACGTATGTAACGGCCACGTTTGTTGTTGCTCCTGAGGGGGCAGGAACCGTCAACCCCACTAGTGCGAAGGTGTTGACTGGTACACAGACGGGTAATATTACTGCCACAGCTTCTGCAGGCTACTCTTTCGAAGGGTGGTATATCAATGGCGAACTAGTGTCTACTGAGAATCCTCACAAGTTCACGCTGAATGCCGATGTCACCATTACGGCTCAGTTCAAGGAGCAACCAGCAAACACCGTATTGGGTTTCATTAAGCCGGGTTGCGAAGGCATGGGAACTGTGAGTGTCAGCCCTGAAGGCACTCCTGTCGAGGGAGGCTATAAATTCAATTATGGCACCAACGTGACATTGAAGGCTACCGCAGCCATAGGGCATCAGTTCGACCGTTGGGAGGACGGCAATGGCACGACGTTGTCTACATCGTCTACCTATCAGTTCACACTGAAGGAGGATTGTACAGTCTATGCTGTCTTCTCGAAGTTGCCAAACTATAATCCCGACCTCGTCGCGTTCCCAGGCTGTGAGGGTTGGGGCCGCTTTACGACGGGCGGACGCATGTTTGACAGTCGTGGATCGAAGGTCTATTACGTCACCCGTCTCGATGATACTGGCGAGGAGGGTACCTTCCGTTGGGCAGTGTCAACTGGCGACGACACCCCTCGTACAGTACTCTTCAAGGTCGCTGGCACCATTTTCCTGACCAGGAATGTGGACGTCAGGTCGAATACCACGATTGCTGGTCAGACGGCTCCTGGCGGTGGTATCTGTCTGGCAGGCTATAGGGTGAAGCTGGGCTCTAACATCATCATCCGCCACATCCGTTTCCGTGCTGGCGATCTGCCTAAAAACAGTATGTCGCCCTTGGGTGTGGAAAATGTGGAGAACATCGTCCTTGACCATTGCTCCTTTAGCTGGTCGATGGAGGAGAACATCACCCTCTATGACAACAACAATACCACTACCCAGTGGTGCATATTCTCCGAGGGATTGTATGACTCACGTAACAACAAGGGTAATCGTTCTTACGGAGCCCAGTGGGGTGGAAAACGCAGCACGATGCACCACTGTCTGTTTGCCCATAACAACAGCCGTTCGCCACGCTTTAATGGTGTACGTACAGAGAACCATGATAGGCAGGCAGTCAATGAGTTTACCAATAATGTCATCTACAACTGGGGTAGCGTGAATGCTATCTATGGTGGTGAGAATTCTGCTGGTGGCGAAACAGATTACGACCGCATCTACATGATTAACAACTACTATCGTCCAGGTCCTGCCACCAAGAATGCTACAGGCAGTCGTCGTTACTGGTGTTCTGCCAGTGGAGGCACCATCAATGATGTGGGACAGTGGTATCTGAAAGGAAACAAGTTTGAACTGAGCAGCAAATGGGCTCCATCAGCCAATATCTGGAAGGACGAGGAGTTGCAGAAGGTCAACGATGACAACTTCTATGGCTTTGTCAGCAACAATTCCTCACGAGCCATGAACTTCTGGTCACTCTCACCCTCGCAGGCATTGGCAGACAAGGCACTGCTCACAGAGCCCGTTGCAGGAGAACTCACTTATACCACTTACGAGACAGCTGATGAGGCCTTTAAGAAAGTCACTAGTCAGGCTGGTGCCTCGCTGCCACGCTATGACGAGGTCGACGCACGCATTCTCGCTGAGGCTGCTGGCACCATCGACCCACAGTTCGGAGGTGCCCGTGGTGCCAAGTTGGGCATCATCGACTCGCCCTACGACATTACGCTTCAGTCGCACGACGACTTTGCAGCACTTTACGAAGGCGACAATGCCTCAGATAATAAGGAAATCGATGTCACCTGCTATCCCCGTCTCCAGATGGACGACACCGACTGCGCTGTAGTCGATACCGATGGCGACGGACTGCCCGACGCTTACGAAACCTCTGTGGGCTTGAACCCCAATGATGCCAGTGATGGCATGAAGCTGACTGCCAGCGGATACAGCAATTTGGAGCTGTTCCTCAATGGTGTGGCTGACGGACAAATTGACGCCAAACTCTACACCAAGCATCAGCCCGGTGGCGGCACCTTTACTTCCTTCAATGCCGTTGTGGGCGAGGGTGAGACCTATCAGACTATCCAGGCAGCCATTGATGCTGCTCCCAGCGACGCTACACCTTATTATATATTTATAAAGAAAGGTACTTACGAAGGTCATGTTCAGATTAATCGCCAGAATGTCCACCTGATGGGTCAGTCGCGCGACAATACCATTATCTCGTGGAATAAGATAGCTGCTGAGGGTAACGTTGATAATACCTCAACCATCAATGTGACAGCCAATGATGCTTCGTTCGACAATCTGACTATCCGCAACACACGTACCAATGAAGGTCAGGCACTGGCACTCTATACCAAGGCAGACCGCATCATCATAACCAACTGTAATCTAGAAGGTTGGCAGGACACCTATCGTACGGGTAAGGACGGACATCGCCATCTGGTGCGTAATAGCAAGGTTACTGGTACTACCGACTTTATTTATGGTGCTGGCGAGGCCTTCTTCGACGATGTTACCCTGCATGTTCTGCGTACCTCGAACGTCATAGTGGCTCCAGACCATATCTCTCCCAACTATGGCTATGTGTTCCGCAATGCTACCATTACCGCTGCCCAGTCGGGCTCTACTACTGCATTGGGACGCCCTTGGGGCAATACGCCTAAGGTAGCCTTCATCAACACCCAGCTGACTAGCGGTGTCAGCATCACCGCTCAGGGTTGGAACGATATGGATGGACTGCCCTCGCAGATGGCTGAATATAACACGATGGATGCCAGTGGCAATGTTGTTGACCTGAGTCAGCGCAAGACTTCGTTCAAGAATGAAGCAGGAACCACCAAGGCCAGCAAGGCCGTGTTGACACCTGTCGAAGTGAATAGCTATCAACTCGACTATATGTTGCGTGGATCAGATGGCTGGGATGCCGACTGGCAGGGCTTCATTCTGCCAGCCCCCACGCTCAGCGTTAATGGTAATACGGTGTCGTGGAGCGATCCTACAGGCTTTGCCCAGTCGTATCTGGTTGTGGCCGACGATGTGGCTACCATCACCACCAATACCTCTGCTACAGGCAGTCATGTCACCGTGCAGGCCATCAGTGCGTATGGCGTTTGTGGCGAAATGGCATCTTTAGGCAGCCCGTCAGGCATTGCGCTACCCACCGCCTCTGCCCCAGTCGTTCGTCGCGAGTACTTCACGCCCGACGGACGCCAAGTGTCGCGTTTGCAGCATGGAATAAACGTGATTCGTGAAACACTGTCGGATGGTACGACACGCACCACAAAAGTTGTCTGCAAATAAAGAAAGAGATGAGAAAGATACTGATATCATTCGGTCTCATCTGTTCAACCACGCTGTTGGCACAGAAGATTGACTTCGACTTTCCTGGTAAGGCGAATCCAGACAAGCATACCGAGGTGGGGTTCACCTCATGGGAAGTAGGGCGAGTAGCATCAGACAGCAAGACCTTTGACAATGGTGTTACCATCACGCTGACACCAGGTGGAGCTGCCACATCGTTGGGCAGCAACTGGAGCAAGCAGGATGTGGAAACCAATAAGCTAAAGCTGATTGGCGAGCATGTGCTGGTGACTAATCTGGAGAATGGCAACTTGACCGTTATTAATGACAAGTCGACCTCGCTGACCCTGACCATTGAGGGGCTGACACCAGGAGAGCATACCCTAAGGGCCTACCATAACAATTCGGACAAGAATCAGGTACAGCCCGACTTTGATGTCAGCGTAAACGGACAGGTAGTCGCCACAGACCAGAAGATGACCTCGTCGGCACGGAGTGTGAACGAGGCTGGGCAGTCGTTTGTCAGCTTTACAGCCACTGAGGGACAGCCTGTTGTCGTTACCTATACTACTCGCCTAAAGGAGGGGGAGAGTTATACCAGTACACGAATGTTGATTTGTGGCTTGGAGTTTGACGTGGCTGCTATTGCCGCCACTGATCCGCAACCTGCTCACATGGACTTTCATGCGGGTACAGACGATGGTACTGTCCATTTCTCATGGAAGGCTCCCGAGGGCATTACCAAGCACAAACTCGTATTGGGTACTGACGAGAACGACGTTGCCACCTCTACCAATTATGAATACGAGGGCGCTGCTACGGAATACACCAAGACAGGGCTGTACTCTCTGCAGACCTACTACTGGCGTGTTGACGAGGTGGACGACAATGGTACCGTACATAAGGGTAATGTGTGGAGTTTCAAGCCCCGTCAACTGGCATTTCCTGGTGCTGAGGGCTATGGACGTTATGCCAATGGTGGACGAGGGGGCATTGTCTATCACGTCACCAGCCTCAGCGGTGGAAGGGAGCCTGGTACACTACTCTATGGTCTGATGGATATTGATGCCCCCCACTATGTTGTGTTCGACGTGAGTGGTATCATAGAACTGGACTTTAACGCGCACTTCACCAAGTCTAACATCACCATAGCCGGACAGACGGCACCAGGCAAGGGCGTCTGCATCAAAGCTTCGAACATAGGACTGGGCTCGGATGTAATTTGTCGCCACATGCGTTTCAAACGAGGATTGGGTGTCTATGGTGAGAATACTGGCAATGCGTTGGGTGCAGGTAATGACCATACGATTCTCGACCACACCACAGCGGCATGGGGCAGTGACGAGACATTCTCCAGTCGTGGAGCCAAAAATATCACCTTCCAATACTCGATGATTACTGAGGCCCTGGGTATTACGGGGCATAAGAACTACGAAGATGGCAAGAATCACGGCTTTGCCGCTACAATCGGTGGTAGCGTGGGCACATTCAGCCATAATTTGTTGGTTAACTGTCAGGGACGCAACTGGTCGATGGGTGGTGGACTCGATGGTGCAGGCAATGCTGCTGGCGAGTTGGATATGTTCAATAACGTGTGCTACAACTGGGGCGGGCGTACTACTGATGGTGGTGCCCGTCTGATGCAGTTCGTCAACAACTATTATAAAATGGGTGAGGCCTCGTCAAACAAGTACCTGTTTACTGCCCAGAACGAAGACTTTGACCATCGCTCACAGTTTGCCTATGTCAGTGGTAATATCCGTGAAAATAAGAACCATACGCTGACTGAAGACAAAAAGGGAGAAACCTATAGGGCTACGGGTCCTGAACCTGAGTTGACGTGGTACGACGCTCCGTTCTTTACGTCCTATGCTACCATCCATTCTGCCAAGGAAGCCTTCAAGATTGTAACCAGCGATGCGGGTGCCACGATGCCCATGCGTGACGATCATCATCTGCGTAACATCCAGGAGACGCTGAAGGGTACGTGGACCTATATAGGTAGTCGTTCGGGTATCAAGGGTGAGATAGACCACGAGGACGATGCTGGTGGCTGGGAGAACTATCCTGAGGAACATCGTGATGCCAATTGGGATGCTGACCAAGACGGTATGCCTGACTGGTGGGAACAGATGGTTGGCAGCAATGCTAGTGTGGCAAACCAAAACGATGACCCAGACCATGATGGCTGGACGCTGTTGGAAGACTATCTTGAATTCATGGCCCATCCGTATGTGATAGTAGGACACGGTGCCACAGGCACAATGGACGTGAAGCCATACTTTACCGGTTTTTATGGACAGAACGCTAATTATGACAAAGTTACTCCAGCTTATACAGTGACTGCTGAGAGCAGTTTGTTTACAACTGCTATCAATGGTTCAGAACTGAATGTCGTTGCGGGTCAGAATGCTGGTTTTGGCTATGTCAATGTAACTGTCGACGATGGTGAGACCCAATGGACACAGCGCTTTGGCGTAGCCGTAAGCAGTGCTGCTACAGGAGTTCAAACCATTAATCATACCCCTCAGTACAAGGATCCCACCTTCTATGACCTGCAGGGCCGTAGGCTGAGTGAGCTAAAGAAAGGTGGAGTCTACATCCAGAATGGCAAGAAGATAATAGTGAAGTAATTGATACGATAATTGATGCAAATGAAGAAGATAGTGACCTTTTTTGTTGCCCTGACGGTAATAGCCTTAGACAGTCTGGCACAGACGCTGGCCTTCCCAACGGCTGAGGGCTTTGGCAAGTATGCCTCGGGCGGACGCGGGGGCAAAGTGGTCGAGGTGACGAATCTCAACGATGCTGGCGAGGGCTCTTTGCGCTGGGCACTGACGGAGGCGGGTCGCGAGAATGCCACCATCGTGTTCCGCGTCAGAGGCATCATCGACATCGGCCCTGATCCGCAGCGTAAGCACGAACGTTCCATCCGCGCCAAACTGAAGAACGTGACCATTGCTGGTCAGACAGCCCCTGGCGAGGGCATCCTGCTACGTGGTGGAAAGCTGAACCTGGGCGGTTCCGAGAATGTCATCATTCGCAACATCCGTTCGCGACTGGGTACCATTGGTGACCCAGCGAAGTCAAAGAAAGAAAATTTCATCGAAGGTGGCGCCATTGGCATCGAGAATGCCCGCAACATCATCATCGACCACTGCTGCTTTGGCTGGAGTGGCGAGGAGAATGTCACCATGTACGACAACCACTATACCACTCTTCAGTGGTGCATCATTCACGAGGGACTCCATGACGCAGGCCACAAGAAGGGTGTTCGCGGCTATGGTTGTCAGTGGGGCGGCTCGCCTGCTACGTTCCATCACAACCTGCTGGCCCACAACGACAGTCGTTCGCCACGCATCAATGGTGCCTCGAATCCCAAGGGCGACCGCAATGTCTTCCTGGAATACCAGAACAACGTGAACTTCAACTGGGGCCGTCGCAATTCCTGCTATGGTGGCGAGAACGAGGCTGGCGAGGGTAGCACGCACGAGTGCAACTTCGTGGGCAACTACTACAAGCCCGGTCCTGCCCATCCCGACGATAATGTGTTCATCGAGTTGAGCAATGCCCGCAAGGGCAAACAGCTTACGTCGCCTTCCCGTTGGTATATGAACGGCAACGTGATGGAGGGTGTGAAGGCGCGCGACAGCTGGGCACTCGTCAGCAATCAGACGGGCTTCACTATTGACCAACAGAAGTCCATGCAACGCCTGCAAACGGCTGACTATCAGCCTTATCTCACCAAGGCAGAATCCGCCAAGAAGGCCTATAAGAAAGTGCTGGCGAAAGCAGGCACTATTCATCGCGACGCCGTCGAACGCCGAATCATCGAGGATGTGCGCAGCGGAAAACCCCGATATCAAGGCCAGTCAGCCCATAAACCAGGCATCATCGATTCGCCAGCCGATGCGGAAGGCTGGCCGCAATATGCTGATGCACAACCTGTTGCCGACAACGACCACGACGGCATGGCCGACGAGTGGGAGCGTGCCCACGGGCTGAATCCCAACGTTCCAGACGACCGCAACAAGGTGATCTCAAAAGCCGGATACACCGCCCTTGAGGTCTATCTGAATTCCCTTATGGGAGAGTAGGGAGAGTAACAATAAGACAATTTATTATCAACATGAAACATAGACTAGCATTACTTTTTTTGACCTTCTTTACTCTCTCGGTTCAGGCTGAGGAAATTGTCGACATCTCGTCGAAATTTACGTATTGTTGGGGAAAATCAGAAAGCTTTACCCGCAATGCTGACGGTAGTATCACATTTTACGGACAACAATGGGGCGGCCTGGTGGCTTGGTTTGGCGACGAGGACTGGTCGGAATATAGTCAGTTGGTGTTCGAACTGGCTGAGCCTTCACCTTGTGCCGTACAGCCCTTGGTGCTCTATCCCGAAGGCGTGGACAATGATCATCATTACATGGAGACGGGTACGACAAAAGCCTTTGTTGAACTGTCGGAGAACAAACGGCAGCATGTCACGCAGGTGGCCTTTCAGACCAGCAAGCCTGCAACAGTTGTCATCACGCGCATCTATTTGGTCAAGGCACCTATGCAGGACTATGGCGAGCAGAAAGGCCAGCTGCGCATCAACGAACTGATGCAGTCGAACATCGATTGTATCATGGACGATCTGAACGACTTCCCCGACTCGTGGGTAGAACTGTATAACAGCGGCCCGACGCCCGTCAACCTGCGACGTTACAGGTTGGGTCTGACAAACGATGTCAACACGGCCTGGCAGTTGCCTATGCAGGTCCTGGAGGCTGGCCAGTATGCCGTGGTCTATTGTGACAAGGTGGGCAACAAACTGCACACCGACTATCGGTTGGACTCTGGCAAGGGCGGTTCCGTCTATCTGTTTTTCGATGGCGAAGTGGACGACAAGCGCGAGAACATTGAAAAACAACCTGCTCCCAACATTTCGTTAGGCTACAAGACTGAAACCGACCTGTCGTGGGGCTACCAGTATCAGCCCACGCCCGGAGCAGCCAATTGCGGTACGCTATGTACGAAAAAACAACTGCTGGGTGAACCCGTGTTCAGCCAGAAGGGTAGGGTACTGACCAGTGCTGAAACGCTACAGCTTCAGCTGTCGCTGCCCGATGGCTCACCCGAAGGTGCCGTGATTCGCTATACGCTGAATGGTAGCGAACCCACGACCAACAGCCCTGTTTATACGGCTCCCCTGACCATCAATCATACGATGACGGTGCGTGCTACGACCTTCTGCGACGGATACCTGTCGCCTCGCAGTGCCACGCAGTCGTACATCTTCCTGGGTCGCGACATGACGCTGCCTGTCATTTCGCTGGTGATGGACGGCCACTATTGGTACGATTCGCAGATTGGCATCCTGCCCAACAACACTTCCGACAAGCGCAACGACTGGCGACGCCCTGTCAATATCGAGTTTTTTGAGACGCCCAACAGCGACAGCCAACTCAACCAGTTGGGCGAGACGCGCGTGCAGGGAGGTGCGTCACGAGGTGCCAAACTGAAGTCGCTGGCTGTCTATGCCAACAAGCGTTTTGGCGAGAAACGCCTGTCCTACGAGTTCTTCCCCGACCAGCGTCCTGGCGATACGGAGTTCAAGTCGCTCGTGTTGCGTAATGCGGGTAACGATTTCGACTATCTCCTGATGCGCGATGCCGTCATCCAGCGCACGGTGGCCCAGCATGTTGACCTCGACTGGCAGGCCTGGCGCCCGGCCATCGTCTTTAAGAATGGCGTGTATAAGGGCATTCTCAACATCCGCGAGCGTTCCAACGAGGACAATATCTATACCCACTACGACAAGCTCGAGGATCTTGACATGATCGAGAACTGGTATGACTTGAAAGAGGGCGACTGGGAGAACTTCAATCGTTTCAAGGCTTTCTATCAGGAGACGGGGCACACGCTGGCAGAATACGAACAATGGATGGACTGTACGGAGTTTGCCAACCTCATGATAATGAACCTCTATTACAGCAACCGCGATTTCCCAGGCAACAACATCGTCCTTTGGCGACCCCGTACCGAGGGTGGCCGTTGGCGCTTTATCGCCAAGGATACCGACTTCGGACTGGGACTCTATGGCCATTCGTCTAGCTACAACACCATTGCCTGGATTAACAATCACGATTATGACCCGTCTACCAACTGGGCCAATGGCGAGAATGAGACCATGCTATTCCGCCATCTGATGGACGACGCAGGGTTCCGTCAGCTGTTCCTCGAGCGCGCTGCCGTCTATATGGGCGACTTCCTGAACGAGCGCGGCACCCGTTCCGTCTGGGATCCGATGGTCGACATGATCAAACAGGAGTTCCCCTACCACAAAAAGGCTGTCAGTGGCTGGGTCAACTATGACAATGAGTTGAAGAACGCCCGTCGTTGGGTGGCCGAGCGTACGGCACATTTCTATCAGCAACTGGCTGACTACTACCACTACGGCACGCCTACTGCGCTGACTGTCAACAAGTCAATTCCGTCTGACAAGCTGGCTGGCATTACCGTTAGCATCAACAATATTCCCTTGAGCCAGCCCCTCTTCGACGGGAAGTTCTTTGCGGGGCGTGACGTGGTGCTGCGCGCACAAGGTGGTGAACAGCCCGTGAAAGGCTGGCAGATCGTTCAGGTGAACAACGACGGTTCGACGACGGAGAACGTAGTCGAAGGCGAGCAGTATACTTTCACGATGCCTTCGTGTAAGTTGCTTACAGTGAATGCGTTGTTGGAAACTTCAGGTGTGCATACCATCAAGGTTTCCGACCCGTCGTCTGATGCATGGTACACCCTTGATGGGCGCCGCTTGAGTGGTCGCCCGCAGCAGCGAGGCCTTTACATCCACGCAGGTCGGAAGACAGTTGTCTCTCAACTCTAAACTCTAAACTCTCAACTTTATATGGTAATCTCCCCCGAGCCGTAGCAGCGGTGGTGCTGGGCATCGTAGACGGCGCAGAATTGTCCGGGTGCCACGCCATGAATGGGTGCTGCGGCATGTACCATGTATCTGCCGTCCTCCATTGTTTCCAGTCGCGCTGGCAGGTATTCAGGTGTATGACGTATCTTCAATGTGATGTCCGTTGGTGGCAACACGCCGTTGATGCTGTGGAAGTCGCGGATGGGGAAGTCCTGCTTGTAGGCCGTCTCGGGGTCGTAGCCGTGCGACACGTAGATGATGTTCTGCTCCGTGTCCTTCTTCACGACAAACCACGGGCCGCCACCCAGTCCCATGCCCTTGCGCTGGCCGATGGTGTGAAACCAGTGGCCTTTGTGCTGCCCTATCTTCTTGCCTGTCTCCAGCTCAACAACGTCGCCAGGCAGTTCGCCCAGATAGCGACGGATGTAGTCGTTATAGTTGATTTTCCCTAAGAAACAGATGCCCTGCGAGTCGCGTCGGTGGGCGGGTGCCAGGTGTTCGCGCTCGGCAATCTCGCGCACCTCCTCCTTCATCATGTGGCCAATGGGAAACAGCGCCTTCTCCAACTGCCAGTCGTAAATCTGCGCCAGGAAGTCCGTCTGGTCCTTCACTGGGTCCGGACTGGTGCAAAGCCATTTCAGCTTTTGGCTTTTGGCTTTTGGCTTTTGGCTAACAGCTAACTGCCAATCGCTAATAGCTTCCTCCTCAGTCGTCGCATAGTGTCCTGTGGCGATGAGGTCGTAGTCGTGGCCGCGCTTCTCGTGGAATGCGCCGAACTTAATCAGGCGGTTGCACATCACGTCGGGGTTGGGCGTCAGTCCCGCGCGTACCTTGTCCATCGTGTATTTCGTCACTTGGTCCCAATATTCCTTGTGGCAGTCGATGACTTCCAGCCTGCAGCCGTACTTATGGCTCACAGCGGTGGCCATCTCCAGGTCCTCCTCGCTCGAGCAGTCCCACTCTTCTTCCTCCTCGGGTCCAATCTTAATGTAGAAACAGTCGGGCTGCAACCCCTGGCGCACCAGTTCGTAGAGCACCACGCTCGAGTCCACACCCCCACTCAGCAATACGGCAATCTTCTTGTCTTTCAAATCCATGATGCAAAGATAGTGCAAAATTTCGATTAAGCGAAGGAAATGAGAATATATTTTCATTTCTGAGCGTGAGAAAGTTGATTAAATCGAACGAAAAACCAAATTAATTTGAGTTTTTCTGAGATGCCGCCATTGCAACGCCACACTTTGAATGCGAAGCCACACTCATACCTTCAGGTGTGAGAACCTTTAGGTCAAAGAATCTTCTCCCCGTTTTTAGCAACACGGCTTTTCTCTGGCAGAGAAACGGCCTCTCGCTATTAGAGAAACGGTGACGTGTGGCGTTGCGAACGGGTATATGCCTACACGTTGCCACCCGCTTTTTGTTCAGATAGTTCCTTTCAGGGTACAAACCCCGTCCGTGTCGGGTGCGAAAGCCGTTGTGGGAGGGACTGAGAAGCCTTCTCGCAACCGTTTGCGTTAGCCCAAACAACCGTTTGCGCCTACGCAAACGACCGTTCGCGTATACGCAAAAGCTATTCTCGGATTTTTGCAGGGGGCACTGTTGGGGCGGGGTTGTGGCTATGTTTTTTTCTTTTTATTCTTATATATATAAAAACACTAACCCCGAAGTATGCCATAGGAAGGCGAGCCGAATTTCCGCCTCAGGCAGTGATTTCAACAGATGGCGATGATTTGCCTGCCCGATTTCTTGTATAATTCATTTTTATTCCCTACATTTTCCAAATACAAATTGATAAAAATGCTCTTTTTTAATTTATTTTCCGTAATTTCGCAATATGAAAGCAAAAATTGCTGAAGGAAAGCGGTAGAAAGTATTCGTTTAGCAGGAAGAATTATCATCTGTTGGAAATAAAGACTAGCGATAAGACATCAGGGACTGGGACTCTGTCTCAAGGGAAAATCATTGGGGCCCGTCTTCGCGACGCAAGACGGAAGAGAAGGACGTGATGGTGAAGGTGGTGGTTAACCTGATCAACCAGAGGAATTGATTAAATAACAGAAAAAAATTTGGAAATCTCGAATATATTGTCTACCTTTGCAGCAAACTTAAAGGTACACAGGGTGACAGGCACCGTGTGAGCGCATCAAAATGATTATCAACCCTAAAAAACTGAAAAATGGAGAACAAGGAGTTTGCCTTTAAGGGCATGGTAGTGAATGGTTTTGTGATGTTGTTCGTGAACTTTGTCGTGCTGGCATTGACCATCTGGGGCATCGTAGAGAGCGTCATTCTGCTGAACGACAGCGATGGGGCACTGGGTGGCTGGCTGTTGGCCGGATGCTGTGTGCTGCTGGTGGTGAACATCATCATGTGGTGTGGCTTTATGATGCTGGAGCCCAACGAGGCGCGCGCACTGACGTGGTTCGGAAAATATTCCGGCACATTCACGCAGGCGGGATACTACTGGATTAACCCGTTCTATGGTATGAAGAAGGTGTCGCTGCGTGCCCGCAACCTGGACGCTGAACCCATCAAGGTGAACGATAAGACGGGCAACCCGGTGATGATAGGTCTGGTGCTGGTGTGGAAGCTGAAGGATACGTATAAGGCGCTGTTTGAGGTGGATTCGCAGACGATGGCATCCACGGCTCAGGGACAGATTGGTGGTGATGTGCGCTCGATTATGAATGCCCTGGAGCGTTTCGTACGCGTGCAGAGCGATGCTGCCCTGCGTCAGGTGGCCGGACAGTATGCCTACGACGATGAAGATAATAAAACCAATGAGCTGACCCTGCGTGGTGGTGGCGAGGAGATTAACGACCAGCTGGAGCAGAAGCTGAACGAGCGTCTGGCACTGGCTGGCATCGAGGTCGTGGAGGCTCGCATCAACTACCTTGCCTATGCTCCGGAAATCGCTGCCGTGATGCTGCGTCGCCAGCAGGCGTCGGCAATCATTACTGCGCGCGAGAAGATTGTGGAGGGTGCGGTGTCGATGGTGAAGATGGCGCTGGACAAGCTGAAGGACGAACAGGTGGTGAACCTGGACGACGAGAAGAAGGCTGCAATGGTGTCGAACCTGCTCGTGGTTCTGTGTGGTGACGACTCGGCACAGCCAGTCGTAAACACTGGGGATATTAGGTGAGAGATAAGAGTTTAGTGTAAAAAACAATGATGAAGATATTCCAGAGTTCGATATTCAGGGCATTGTGCGCCATCGTGATTGGCGTGTTGCTGGTGAAATTTCCACAGGACGGTGTGACGTGGCTGACAATGGCCATCGGGGCGCTGTTCCTGTTGTCGGGCATCATTGCCCTGATAGCCTATTGGCAGGCCAAGCGGCATGCTGGCGAATATTCCATTACCGACCAGCAGGGTCGCGTGGTCAGGGGCGGACAGCCTACGTTCCCCATCGTGGGGGCAGGCAGTGTGATATTGGGACTGGTGCTGACGTTGTCGCCTAACGCCTTCGTGAACGGACTGATGTATATGCTGGCAGCGGTGCTGATTCTGGGTGGCGTGACGCAGCTGATGGCGCTGGTGGCAGCACGCAGGCTGGGCAGCATTCCCTTCGGATACTGGGTGATGCCGTCGCTGATTCTGCTGGTGGGGCTGTTTATTGTCCTAAAACCTTTCGAGTCTGCGGAAACGTCGCTCCAGGTATTGGGCTGGTGCTCGATGGTGTATGGTGTGATAGAACTGGTGAACGCGCTGAAGATTTACCGTGTGCGTAAAAACGCCGACCGCCTGCGTGATGCCGAGGAGGCCAGACGCAAGGCGGACGGAGAATATGGGGCCGAGGAAATTGAATCACGACTCGGCACTGACGACGGCAAACCGTCAGACGTTGGTGACGATGCCCTCGATGTAAGTTCGGAGGATGTGGATACCGGTCTTGTTGTCGCCCCCGGAGGGGATGATTAGGTCGGCGTACTGCTTGGTGGGCTCGATGAACTGGTCGTGCATGGGCTTGAGCACACGCTCGTAGCGCTCGAGGACCTGGTCGACGGTGCGTCCGCGCTCCACCACGTCGCGACGGATGTTGCGGATGAGTCGCACGTCGGAATCGGTATCGACGAAAATCTTCAAATCCATCATGTCGCGCAGTTTCTTGTAGTGCAGCGTCATGATACCCTCAAGAATGATGACGGGCTTGGGCTCGACGTGTATCGTCTCAGGCAGACGGTTGGAGATGATGTATGAATAGGTAGGCTGCTCGATGGCCTGCCCATTTTTCAGCATATTGATATGCTCCGTCAGCAGCTTCCAGTCGAAGGCATCAGGATGGTCGAAATTGATGGCACGGCGCTCTTCGTCGGTCATGCCCGTCGTGTCGTTATAGTACGAGTCGAGGGGTACGATGGCAGCGCAATGGGGCGGCAGTGCCTGAGCGATTTTCTTGACGACGGTGGTCTTTCCAGATCCGGTTCCGCCAGCGATTCCGATGATAGTCACCTTAATTTACTATTTGACGATTTACTATTTACGATTTATTTGGCGATTTACTATTTGCCGATTGACTATTTCTGCTCCTTGACGAGATAGACGAGGGTGGGGAGGTGGTCGCTATATCCGTCGAGCCAGACACCACCGGCATGTGTGCGCAGCGTGTTGCCCTTGTAGTTGCCCTCCTGTTGGAACAGGTAGTCGCGACGGAAGATCTGTGGCTGGTAGTACTTCAGCGTCGAGAAGTCGCGCTTGCCAGGCATGTTCAGCAATGACTTGGAGAGGATGATCTGGTCGAAGAGGTTCCACGAGCCGCCATAGGTCAGCGTGCCTGTGCCGCTGGCGTGGATGTTCCAGAAGGGGTTGAAGAGTCCGCCGTCCTCGACATCGGCAATCTCGCGACGGGCACCCAGTGCTTCGGACATGGAAGCATCGGCAGGGTCGTCGTTCATATCACCCATGATGATAATCTTCACGTTGGGGTCGTCGCGAAGCAGCGAGTCCTTCACGACGCGGATCTGCTTGCCACCCAGCTCGCGATAGTAAGAGGTGGCACCACGTGAAGGCAGGTGGTTGACGATGATGGTGAGGTGCTCGTCGGCCAGTGTACCGCTGACAACGAGGAAACCACGCGTGGCACGGTTCTTCTCGATGTCTTCCTGGCGCTCATATATATAAGGTACTAGCTTGACGTCGCGAACGGTGAACAGGGCGGGGTTGTAGACCAGTCCGCAGTCGACGCCGCGCTGGTCGGGACCTTCAATATGTACGAACTGGAAGTTACGACGCTTCAGGGGCTCCTGCTCGCAAAGGTCGGTGAGACACTTCGCATTCTCGACTTCGGAGACACCGATGGCAGCACAGCCCACGAGGGGCAGTTTGTCGGTTCCCATGTCGGCCAGCACGCGCGCCATGTTGCGCAACTTATGGGTATACTTCATGCCCGTCCACTTGTTGCGGCCATCGGGCAGGTACTCGTAGTCGTTGTGACCTACATCGTGACAGGTGTCAAAAAGGTTTTCAAGGTTATAAAAACCAATGGCATAAACTGAGAATTTTCTCTCCTGAGCCTGGGCATTCATCGTTCCCACCAGGAACATGATTGCAATAATTGATAACAGTTTTTTCATAATAGTTTCAGATTTTTGTGGCGAAGATAGTGATATTTTTTCGAAAAATCAAATTTTTCACAAAAAAAATACAAAAGATGTATGTTTTTTACATTTTATTTATTATCTTTGCAGCAATATTACAAATAACTAACTAAAAACTGACTTATGCAGAAAAAGGTGAAATTAACAGTGATGGCACTATTCATCGTAGCAACGGCGCTGGCTCAGACTGAACAACCCAAGCAGACTGAGGCCCAGGAAGACGTTGTCAGCGAGGAGGCCTTCACCTTTACGGAAGCTCAGTTGGGTGACGACGATGACATGTCGCAGAACGTGTCCATCATCTCGTCGAATCAGAACATCTACGCTTCAACGGTAGGTTTTCTCTTCAGTCCCGCACGTTTCCGTTACCGTGCTTTTAACCAAAAGTACAACGAGATTTACATCAATGGTGTTTCCATGAACGACATGGAGAGCGGACAGTTCCGTTATTCGCTGGTAGGTGGTTTGAACCGCATCACCAACCGAAGCAAGGAGAATGCACTGCCCTTCGAGTTTACCAACTTTGCTATGCCGGGCATGGGTGGTTCAAACAATTTCGACTTCCGACCCAGCAAGATGGCCACAGGACAGTATGCGGCTGTTTCTGGCGCTAACCGTAATTATACGGTACGTGCGCAGTACGCATACAATACCGGTCTGCGTCCTGACGGATGGGCACTCTCGGCCACAGTGACTTATCGCTGGGCCAACATGGAAACGTCGTATGTGCCGGGCACGTTCTACAATTCGCTCTCGTACTACCTTGGTGCCGAGAAGAAGCTGAACGACAGGCACTCCCTTTCGCTCGTCACATGGGGTAACCCCACGGAGCGCGCCGCTCAGGGTCCCTCGACGGACGAAATGTTCTGGATTGCCAATACCTACTTCTACAATCCCAACTGGGGTTACCAGAACGGCAAGAAGCGCAGTGCCCGCGTGGTTACCGATTTTGCTCCCACAGCCTTGCTGACCTGGGACTGGAAGATCGGACAGGACACGAAGCTGACCACCGCATTGTCGGGTCGCTATTCTTATTACAAGACGACGCGCCTGAACTACAACAACAGCGAGAACCCCAAGCCCGACTACTGGAAGAACCTGCCGTCGAGCTACTACGATGTGTGGTATGAGGACGATGTCGCCGGACGCACCGCAGCAGGCTACAATGACTTCTATCGCGCCTGGTCGTACCTGTCGGGTAGTGAGGAAGCTCGCCAGATTCAGTGGGACCGCCTGTACTATGCCAACCAGCAGGGCAATGCCAACGGAAGCGATGCCATGTACTTCATGACAGCCAGGTATAACAACAACATCAACCTGTCGCTGGCATCGACGCTGAACACCAAGCTGGGCAAGAACACCGCGCTGAACGTGGGTCTGCAACTGGCAGCCAACATCAGTCAGAACTATCAGAAGATTGACGATTTGTTGGGAGCCTCCCATGTGAGCAACATCAATACCTATGCACTGGGTAACTACCCCATGGGTGACCCGCACGTGTACTACGACATGCGCAATCCGACAGCAGAGCTTAAGGAGGGCGATAAGTATAGCATGGATTATGACCTGCACACACGCAAAGCCCAGTTGTGGAGCTCGCTGAAGTTCGGCAAGGGCAACTACCAGGGCTTCTTGGCAGGACGCGTCGGTGGTGTGATGATGTATCGCGACGGTAAGATGGAGAACGGTATCGCAGTGGCTCAGGGCAACGGCGTTACCTCGTACGGCAAGAGCGAGACGGGTAAATTCCTGGATGGCGGTGCCAAGCTGGGCATCACGTCGCACACGCTGAGCAAGTATGGCATTACCTGGAACTTTGGCATTGGCTATGAGTTCCGCGCTCCGACTCCCAAGACCGCTTTCGTATCGCCCGAGGTGAACAACGACTTCGTGAGAGACCTGAGAAACGAACGCGTATTCTCGAGCGAGGCTGGCTTGCAGTACGAGACAACTTGGATGAAGGCCAACATCGGCGGTTACTTCAGTCGCATCAACAATGCTACCGAGTGGCAGCAGTTCTTCGACGACGATGCCTGCTCGTTCACCTACGTGTCAATGACAGACATCCAGAAAGAATACTACGGACTGGAATGGGGTGTGAAATTCAAGATTACTCCTTCTATCAGCATCAAGACGCTGGGTACCGTCAGCGACGCCTTGAACATGAACAACGCCAAGGCCATCTATATGAAGTCGACGGAAGGAACATATCATAATGATATAGTATATAATAAGGACATGCGCGAAGCTGGTACACCGCTGACGGCACTCAACCTGACACTGAGCTATAACGCCAAGGGATGGTTCATCGACGTCATGGGTAACTACTACGACCGCATCTATCTCTCGTACTCGCCCTCGTACCGTTACGGTTCGACACTGCTGAACCGCCAGAAGTCGTACGAGAACAGCGGCATCGAGGCTGAGAAGGTCTTCGAGACCACTGCCACTGGCGAAAAGGTGCTGCTCGATCAGGCTGTAGCACAGGCTAAGGGCAGGGGCGGATTTATGCTCGACCTGTCGATCGGTAAGAGCATCCGTATGAAGAAGGGACAGCTCTCAGTGAACTTCTCGGTGACCAACGTGCTGAACAATAGAAGAATAGTGACTGGCGGTTTCGAACAGAGCCGAAGCAACTATTCGGTCAACTCTACCACTGGCGACGTAGGCAGCACACGTGTCTACAAGTTCAACCGCAACCCGTATAAGTTCTACTCGTACGGAATCAATGGTATGCTGAACATCGGTTATAGATTCTAAATAATGCAGACGATTATGAAAACCAAGAAATATATTCTCTTTGCACTGGCAGTTCTCGGACTGGCCACATCGTGCCAAGACAAGGATTGGGATACGCCTCCATCGGAGAAGGGTATGGAGGCCTATGGCAATAAGTATTTGCAGGAAACCAATGTGAAGACCATTGCCGAGGTAATAGCCCTATATAGTAATGAGATTAACAACAACTCGCTGAAGGAAGTGAAGCAGCCCATGCAGATCAAGGGTATCGTTACGGGTAACGACGAGGGTGGAAATATCTATAGCGCCCTCTATCTCCAGGACAATACGGGAGCCATCGTGCTCAGCATCTCGCAGAGCGGACTCTACGGCGCCTTCCCCGTGGGACAGACGGTGCTCGTGGAACTTCAGGGACTCTATGTTGGAGGATACGGCAAGCAGCCACAGATTGGTACGACCTATACCAATCCGAACAAGGAGGGTGCTACGCCCCAGGTGGGTCGTATGAGCCGTTACATCTGGAAAGACCACTACAAACTGTTGTCGCCCATTCCTGGCCTGATGGTGACGCCCATCGAGGCGAAGTGGAACTTCAACCTGCTTGACATTTCCAAGGATGCCGGTAAGCTGGTAACCCTGAAGGGTGTCACGCTGGCAGAGGCTGACGGCAAGGCTGTGTTTGCACCCAGCGATGGTAGCGTATCGCTTTACGGCGGTTGTGCCCACCGCGTCATCAGTGGACTGAGCAACGTCGTAGTGCGCACTAGTACTTATGCAGACTTCGCACAGCGTCTTCTGCCTACCACACGTGTCGACATCACTGGTGTGGCTGCCCGCTACAACGACACGTGGCAGATTATGATGCGTACGGAAAAGGACATCGTCGAGTCGACGACGGAGCCCGCTCCCGTGGCAACGCCCGAAGGATCTGGCACACTGGCTGATCCATACAACGTAGCCGCTGTGACACAACTTACCAAGTCGCTGCCTGCAGATGGTACTAAGAACAATATCTACACCAAGGGATATATCGTCAGCGTGAGTGATATCGATACCAGCGGATCGTATGGCAATGCCACTTATCTGATTTCCGACCGCAAGGACGGAGCAACGGGTTCGTTCCAGGTGTATCGTGGCTTTGGACTGAACGGTGAGAAGTTCAACAAGGATGGTGCCACCATTATCAAGGCTGGTGACGAGGTTGTCATCAAGGGTAATGTGGTCAACTACAAGGGTAATACCCCGCAGTATGCTCAGGGAAGTACGATAGTGTCCATTAAGTAAAACAGAAGAAATAACTAAAACATAAAAGATATGAAAAGAATAGCTTATTATCTGACTGTGCTGGCCTTAGCGGTCTTCACATTCACCAGCTGCGAGGATGTCCCCTCTCCGTTCGGACAAATCGTGGCTCCTAAAACAGATGACGTCGTAGTCGTCGAACCTTCGGGAACCGGTACACAGGCAGACCCGTTCAACGTAGCAGGTGTCATCGAATATCTCGGTGGACTGGGCGCTGACGTTCCATCTCCCAACGAAGTCTATATCGTGGGTTATATCACCTCGATTACTGAGACCTTTGGTACTCAGTATGGTAATGCAACCTTCGAGATTTCGGATTCACAAGAGGGTGGAAACAAGTTCCTCTGCTATCGTGTGCTCTATCTGGGCAACCAGAAGTACAGCGATCCGTCAGCCACGAACATCAAGGAGGGCGACAAGGTGGTTATCTGCGGTAAGGTGGTTAACTACAAGGGTAACACGCCTGAGACACAAGCCAATGGCGCTTATGTGTACTCCATCAACGGCACTGGTGGCGGTGGCGGCGGTGGTACCACCACAACGACTTTAGGTACGAAGGATGCTCCTATCACCGTTACCAAGGCATTGGAGTATATCGCTGCTCTGGAAGACAACGGTACCACGAAGGAAGATGCTTATGTTACTGGTAAGATTACCAAGATTAAGACTTCTGATGCCAATATTGCTCAGTATAAGAACATCGATTATGTCATCTCTGATGGTAAGGGTGAACTGACCGTGTTCCGCGGCAAGAATCTGGATAATACCGACTTCACAGCTGCTGGACAGATTAACGTAGGCGACGAGGTGGTTGTCTTCGGTAAACTGACTAAGTATGTGAAGGACGGCAATGTTACTCCTGAGGTTGCTCAGGGCAACTATATCGTCAAGCTGACGAAAGGTGGCGGCGGTGGTACTGGCGAGGCTAAGGGTACTGGTACTCTTGCTGATCCGTACAATGCAGCAGGAGCAAACGCGTATATTTCCTCGTTGGCTGCTGACACAGAGTCTCCTAATGAAATTTATATCAAAGGTAAGTTGGTGAAGTATGCCAACAACGGCGAATTCAACACGCAATATGGAAATGCTTCTTTCTATCTCTCTGACGATGGCACTGAGAGTGGTGAGCAGTTCTATGTATTCCGCACATTCTATCTGGGCAACGTTAAGTATGAAAGTGGTGAAACGCCAAAGGCAAAAGATGAGATTATCATTTGTGGTAAGGTGGTCAATTACAAGGGCAACACCCCTGAAACCGCTGCGAACAAGAGCTATATTTACTCTCTGAATGGAAAGACCTCTGCTGGCGGTGGCGGCGGAGGCGAATCAGGCGCAGCTAAAGGTACTGGTACAGAGGCCGATCCGTTTAACGTGGCAGCTGCTATTGCCAAGTGTCAGGAAGTTGGTACTACTGCCTCCACTGAAAAATACTACATCAAGGGTATTGCTGACGCAGATTACACAGTCACCAGCTATAAGAATGTGGAGGTAGACATTGTTGATGCAGCAGGTTCTTCTGATAAGTTTAAGGTGTTCCGTGTAAAAGATAAGGATGGCAAGGGTATCAAGGAAGGTTACAAGATTGCTAAGGGTGCGACAATTATTGTCTATGGCCCTGTTGTCAATTACAAAGGTAATACTCCAGAGACGGCCACAGGTGCTTATCTCGTCAGCGTTAACGGCCAGGCTCCTGAGCTTGATGGCGAAGGTGGCGGCGGTGGCGGTACCTCTGGTGGTGGATCATCAGCTTCATCGCTGACCAATGGTGATTTTGAAACATGGGCTAATGGACTGCCTACTGGCTGGAAGTCTGCATCAACAGCAAGTTCTGCTACGCTGGCTCAGAGCACCGATGCTCATGGAGGTAGTTATTCATGCTTGGTGAAAGGTGACGAAGGCCAGAATAAGCGTCTGGCCAGCCAGGAGATAACCTTGGCTGCAGGCACCTATGTCTTCTCGGTTTGGATTAAGGCTACGACCTCTGATGTTGCACAGGCACGTCCGGGTTATGTTCCCATCGGAGCTGATGGAAAGGCTGGCAGCTATGCTTATGGCGACTATGCTAACCTCAGCACCAGTTGGCAGCAGTTCAGCTACGAGTTCACCCTCGATGCAGAAAAGACTGTATGCTTGGTAGTGATGAATCCGAAGAAGTCAAACTACTCATCTGGTAAAGACATCCTCGTTGACGATGCAACATTGACCAAGAAATAATAATCTTGCACCTTTATACTTAAGCGGCATCTGATAACCATCAGGTGCCGCTTGTCGTTTACTTCTGCTAAAAAAAACAATGAAATGGTTGTTGATATCAACTATTTTTTGTACCTTTGCAACTACAAAAACAACTAAACAACAAAAAGACAATGAAGAAAACTGCTTGTGGGAGCATCCCCTATAAACATTGATCCCGCAAAACCCGTCGCTGCCGGTCAGGATCCCTTTTGCATACACAAAATGCATATGATCAGCCCTTCTTATCCTAATTTTTTAGACAACACAGCGGAACAACATAAACACCGTTCTCCATCCTATAAGCCACCTTATTTTTCGTAACGACCATAAGGAACGCCGGTTTACCGGTCCTTTCACAGTCAATATCGTTGGAGATCTTTATCAGATTATCGGCCGCTTTTCGGATATCGTCTTCTCCGCCGAGCTTTACTTCAATAAGCGCCCATGATCCGTCCGCAAATTGAAGCACTGCATCTGCCTCACGTTTTTTTGAATCACGATACTTATAGACTCGCGCTCCTATCGCATCAGCATATACTCTGAGATCATGTACTACCAACGATTCAAACAGCAATACGAATGTCGTTATATCTTTAAATATCCCTTCCGGAGTAATGCCCAGCGCTGCAGCGCCAATCGATGGATCCGTAAAATGCCTTGTCTCCTTCGTTCGGATGGCTGTCTGGCTTCTGAGGTTCGGATTCCACGCAGGAAGTTCCTCAATGACATACAGATTTCTGAGGGCATTCAGGTATTTTGCAAATACATCCTTATCAAAAGTATCATCGCTTCCCGTACAATCCTCCAAAAGCGTTGTATCAGCCGCAGCTATGGAAACATTTCTAGCGTATGAACGCATAAGTTTCCTCGCTTTCTGTTCATCTTTCTTCAGCGGGATGTCTTTCAATGAGAAGATATCATCCGTAACGACAACTTCATAGTAATCCCTTGCCTGTGCCAGAGATACATCCCTGTCCTTGCCTATAGCGATCGGCCATCCCCCTCTGCAGATATAATA
>JAEEGJ010002724.1_pt1 | contig 81124 bp, 50 predicted proteins | sample 8958761 | NCBI WGS metagenome assembly JAEEGJ01 (sample SAMN16246546, study PRJNA631951) | gut metagenome | biome: gut microbiome; feature: rumen; material: RS-attached | host: Bos | place: Iran: Karaj | collected 2018-10 | reverse complement strand
CGTCGACGTCGATGAACATCGTCGGTTTGCTCTTTCTCCTCACACCACCCTCTATCCCTTCTGTCGTCGAGAATTCCTCCGGCTCCTCGCCGAAGTAAAGTTCCTCACGCTCCTTGTCGGTAGAACTCGAATAGTTGACATGGACAAGGTCACACACGATAGCAGCCACCAGCACCACAGCCAGCACACCGCAATACAAACGAAGTTTCTTCTTCATAACAGTAATGTTTTATTGTTAAACGATAAATAATTTCGGTGCAAAGGTAAGGAGTTTCATTATTCCCTGCAAGGAAAAACAAGAAAAAGTTATTGTTTAACGATAATATTCCCTGCTATACATTTTATATATTATAAGGAGAGTTTCCTTATTCGCAACTTCATTCGTCCACATTGGCTGGACAGAAATGAATTGTGATAATAAAACAACGGATTACCCGGATTCGGTAATACAGATAATCAGCAAATGGGATAATCTGTTGAATCCGTGTAATCCGTGTAATCCGTTGTCTTCAGCTATGCCCGAAGGCTCTGTCTCATCCGGAGCAAGGGGCTGGAGCGCTGTCTTGCTCTTTAGTAAGAAACGCCGCGAACCGGCAGGCCATAGGTTTTACTTAAATCATTACTGATTGTGCCAGCTTTAAAGTAGTAGGGTTTCCCTGTCCCTGAGTTATTGCTTGTCCAGAACCTGTTTCCGCTGTAAAAATCTGTCCCTGAGAGATAACCTGAATTGGGGAAGAAGACGCGCTTGGTGATGTCCGAGGTGCTCACGAAGAGGGTGCCGGCAACGCCCGTATAGCCTGGTTCGTAGGTCTGTGTTTCGCTGAGCGAGTAGATGCCACCTTCCGTCACTCTGCCGGAAAGCGTCTTCCATTGGTTTCCGCAAGCATCGGCAAGAGCCGTGTATTGGTCTTTGGTCGGGGTGAACCAGCCGGTGCCCATGTTTTGGGTGGCGGCGTCATGGGCGGCATCGAGCGACGAACCGTTGTACGAGACATAGTGCGCGACGCTGTAGCCGCTGGGGTATGACGGCTTCATGGTGATGGTGGCTTCCGATGCCGAGGTGAAGGAGATTCTGGAGTAGCGTGGCGAGGTTTCGCTCCATGCGAAGTAATCGCCGAAGCATGTTTGAGGCTCGCCGGCAACGCTTGTTGCGCCGACATTCTTCGTGGCCCACTTCAGGCCGCCTATCTCCACATATTCGGGGAAATAGGATGTGACTTCGCACTTCGCCTTCACCCCGCTGCCGTCTGCTGCCGTGCAGGTGACGATGCAGAAGCCATCGCCGTTGGCTGTGACAAGACCATTCTCGTCCACTGATGCCACTGACTCATTACTGGAGGTCCACACCACATTCTTGTTGGTGGCATTGCTGGGATAGATGGTTGGCGTGAGCTGGTATGTCTGACAAGCCACAAGGTTGATTCCCCTCTTGTTCAGCTCGATACGCTCAACAGGCTTGGAGGTTGACACAATCGCATGGCACATTCCATATACGCCGCTGCCGTCCGTCGCGCGGCAATAGATCCAGCAGTTGCCTTCGCCCGTTGCCGTGAGGAAACCGTCGTTCGACACGGTAGCAACATTCTCGTTGGTGCTCTCCCAAGACAGCGTTTGGTTGGCGGCATCCTCGGGATAGATTATCGCCGAAATGGTGGCTGTTTCGCCCACCAAGAGGTTATATTCTGTGATGTCGAACACTATTGATTCCACAAGCTGCGGAGGCTCGGTGCGCGTCAGCACCTCGATTTCCTCCACCTGCCTTGCCCATGTGGTTGTCACGATGCGTTCGTCGTCTCTGTCGAGGACGCGCATGAAGTACAACGGTTTGTTCGTCGTGCGTTCGTAGATGACGATGTTGCCCTGATAAGGGAAGTAGCGATAGATGAAGTCGCCGTGCATGCCTTGATTCCATGCGTTGTCCCAACCGGACGTCGTGCCGTCCTCGTTGAAGACTATCCACTCTTTCTTCGTCCTGTACCATTTTCCTGCGATGAGGTCGTTGAGCGGCGTGAAGGGACCGAAGTCCTGGTCCGTGCCGATGCCGTCGTAGAACACAATGCTGTCCGTGCGGAGGCTGAACTGCGCCACCGTACCGTCGCTCTTGTAAACGCGGAAGCCTTGGCCCATCGATGTCTGCACGCATGCTAACAACAGCAGCAAGGCTGCCAAAATACTTCTTGCTTTCATAAGGATTCTGTTAGGTTAAATAGTTATTTTTGCGTTATAATGTCTCCCAATCTGCTGCAAAGATACGAATAAGATTGAGAAAAACAAAGAAAATACTGCTTTTTCTCCTATTCTCGTCTATGTGTTACTCCATGAAGACTTTCTTCACGGCATCGAGGTAGCCATAGCCATACACATTATCGGGCTGGAGATAGCTTGTCTCTGTCCATTCGTTCCAGGAGTTGATGGTGAGGAGCGGATGGAGATGAGGTCTTGCATCGAGATAAGCCTTTGCCTTTCGCAGAGCCTGCTCGAAGCGTTCGGGCGTGTTGTTGCGAGTGACGGCGCTTCTGCCCGTTCGCGGACTGTTGTCCCATCCGATGCTGATGTGTGGGTAGTAGGGGATGGTGAACTCCTTTTCGAGTTTCTCCCATTCCTGATAAGCTTGCTCGAGGATGTTGGCATAGTCGTCGTCCACGTTGATGAAATGGCAGAACTGGTAGTGCGACATGCTGTTGAAGCCGAGCCGCCTGACGAACTCGTCGCGTGGCTTGTCGGTCTTTGCCGCATCGAATCCGCTGTAGTTGAACTGCGGAGCCCACATGGTGAACTGCAGCTCGAGGTCGGGGAAGCCGGCCTTCTTCACTTCCTTTCGGAACCATTTCAACGCATCCCTGGCCTGCTCCACTCCTCCGACACCATCGATGAAGGTCGAGAGCTCGTAGATCATGAACACGGGCTTGCCGTCTATCTTGTAGTAGTTGGGCTGACGGAAGAAGAGCTCGATGTTGCGTCGGCACATCTTCTCGAAGGCTTCCCTGCTCACGCCGCCCCGCCAGATGATGTTGTTCTCGCCGAGATGGGCGATGCGCGTGTCCCAGTAGTTCTCCACATTGTGGTTGGCCCACATGAGGTAGAACTTCATTTTGCCCGAGTTGCTGGCTTTCAGGAAGCCGTTGGTGAGTGTGGTCTCCATGAAGGGGCGCTCGTCGAACCAATACCAGTCGAAGATGAAGACGTTCACGCCGTGGCTGGTGGCCTGCTCTATCTCCATTTCCATGACGGCAGAGTCGGCCTCGTTGATGTATCCCCACAGCGGACGACGGTTCCAGTAGTGTCCGGGATTGCGTTGCTGCATGGTCATCACCGTCTCCCATTCGCCCATACCTGTTGGCCAGAAGGGGCGCAGACGGGGGTCGTCGGCAGCATAGGCTGGATAGAGGTAAGCCGCAACGTCATAAGTTCTTTTCGGTTGAGCAAGGCAGGCGATGACAGACATCACCAGACTCAGCATAATGGTTGTTCGTTTCATGGCAGGCATTTCTTTCTAGTGGTCTTCCTCTTTTTCTTCGAGGAGGGAGGACGAGTTGAGCGACTTCTTCTTCTTGTTTTCCTGAGCGCCGAACTTGAGGAGGTTGCGTGCGGCGATGGTGATGCTGGGGCCGGAGGGGGCGGTGACGACGGTGAGTTCGTCGAAGCTGCGGCGCGTCCTGTCGAGCATTTCGCCGACCTTTGCGAAGCGTTCCGCAAAGAGCTGGACGCGCTCCACGAGGGTGTTGGCGCATTGCATCATCTTCTCCTGGTTCTCCACCTGCCTTGTCTGCTTCCAGGTGAGTTCGAGCACACGAAGCGTCATGTAGAGCGACTGGCTGCCGGAGATGACGACGCCTTGGTCGTAGGCATCCTTCCAGAGTGTCGTGTCGCTTTGCAGAGCAAGTTGCAGGGCGCTCTCCTGGAAGACGTACATCAGGACGAAGTCGAGCCTGCCTTTGTCGCTCTTGGCATAGCGGAAGTACTGTTTCTGAGCGAGTTCGCGGACATGCTGCCGCATGCTGGCGAGGTGGCGGCGCAGGGCTGCCTCGCGCTCAGCATCCGTCTCGGCATTCATATAATCTACGAAGGCCGTGAAGGACATCTTGCTGTCGATGATGACGTCGCGCCCGTCGGGGAAGTGCAGCACGGCGTCGGGAATCATGCGACGGCCTTCTTCGCTCGTGATGGTGCGCCCTTGCTCATCGCGCATCGTCTCCTGCGTGTCGTATTGCAGGCCGCGCTCCAGCTCCATCTGCTCCAGTATCTGCGTCAGCTTGAGTTCGCCGAAGTTGCCCTGTATCTTGTTCTGCCCCGTAAGCGCCTGCGCCAGACGTTCCGTCTGCTCGCCCATCGCCCGCTCGCGCTCCATGTTGACCTGTATGGCCGCTTTCAGTTCGCGCAGCGAGTCGTCGTGGTCCTTCTGCATCTTCTCCGTCTGAGAGCGCATTTGCCGTAGGTTATCCTGCAGCGGGTCGAGTATCTTGGAGAGCTGTTCGCTGTTGACGGCCGAGAGCTCTGCCGCCCGTTCCTTGAGGACGCGCTCGGAGGTGGTGCTCATCTGTTCGCGAATGAGCGCCATCTCCTGTTCCATCTGTTGCTGCTGGACTTCCCTTTGCTCCTGTATCTGCTGCTGATGTGTCTCTTGAAGCACCTTCATCTGCTGACGGAAAGTCTCCTGCTGGTCACGCATCTGCTGGTGCTGCACCTCCTGCTGGTCGCGCATCTGCTGCTCTGTCGAAGTGCTGCGCTCCTTGGCAGCCTCCACCTGCGCCCGCATCGCAAAATACACACCCGCTGCACCCAGCGCAATGCCTATGACGAGGAATAGAAGATAATATAGTTCCATATAGTGCAATATATATATTTATTGGTGCAAAGTTACGGATAAGCGAAGACAATACAAAAGAAAAGACTTTATTTCTTTTTATTGTTGAGCGAAAGTAGCTTCGACCGTAGGTCAAAGTTACGAATAAGTGAGCGAAACGCCAAATATATCCGTGCATTTCCAAGAGAAAGTGACTGCCGTAAAATCAAAGTCACATAAAAGCGTTTCATCTGCAAACACTTTTCTAAGAAAAAGCGCACTTTTCTTCATTGGAAAATATGAGTGCCGCATTCTGCATACCTCTTTTCGCCCTTTTGCCTTTTCATTTTCCCGCTTTTTCGTCTTTTATTTGCAGCTTGCGAACCGACGTGCGCAGCTTGCGTACCTACATACGCAGCTTGTAAACCTACGTACGCAACCTGCGTCGCAAGAACCCACTTTTGGGAATTTAGCTTTTAAACTTCCGGCGGAAAGGTTTCTAATTCGGGGAAAATAGCTATCTTTGCAAACAGAATCATAGACAGATGCTTGATTTCGCGGCGATAGACTTTGAGACGGCCAATAACGAGCGCAGTTCGGTTTGTTCTGTAGGCGTCGTCATCGTGAGGGATGGCGAGATGGTGGATTCCTTCTACTCTCTCATACAGCCTGAGCCGAACTACTATAACTATTGGTGCCAACGGGTTCATGGGCTCGGCTACAAGGATACGGACAATGCCCCTCTGTTCCCTGAAGTGTGGGCACAGATAGAGCCTCTGATAGAGGGCCTGCCGCTTGTGGCTCACAACAGGCCCTTCGACGAGAGCTGCCTCAAGGCGGTGTTCCGAGTCTATCGTATGGATTATCCCGACTATGAGTTCTACGATACGCTTTGTGTCTCCCGACGCAGGTTCCCGCATCTGTCGAACCATCAGCTCCAGACTGTTGCAGAGGCTTGCGGCTTCTGCATGAAGAACCACCACCACGCGCTTGCCGATGCCGAGGCGTGTGCATGGATTGCAAGGGAGATACTGTAAAGGACAACATACCTCCGTGCATCAGAAGGGTGCCTCAGTGCCAAAGCATCCCCGAACGGACAAAAAGAAGGGATAATTAGACATTTATAAGAGAACTTCGAATGGCTTTCGGAGTTTTTTTTATATCTTTGCACAGACAATACTCTATTTTAGCTATGATAATGAAGAAAATACTCTTTGCCGGCGCACTTTGCTGCAGTGCTCTCTGCATGCATGCGCAGATAGAAACTCCCACTATGGGATGGAGTTCGTGGAATACCTTCTTAGTCAACATCTCGGAGGACATCATCAAAGGCCAAGCGGATGCGATGGTCTCGCAGGGTCTGAAGGATGTGGGTTACCAGTATATTAACATCGACGACGGTTTCCAGTATGGTAGGACTTCTGATGGGAAAGTCCGCATCCACCCTCAGCGTTTCCCCCATGGCCTGAAGGTGGTGAGCGACTACATCCACTCCAAAGGCCTCAAGGCAGGCATCTACAGCGATGCCGGCGACTGCACTTGCGGCAGCTTGAGCAATGGCGACACTTACAACACCAATGTGGGCTTCTACGGTCACGAACAGACAGATGCCGATTACTACTTCAAGGAGCTGGAGTTCGACTTCATCAAGGTGGATTACTGCGGCGGCAACCACGCCGGCCTGAACGAGCAGGCGCAATATACGGCCATACACGATGCCATCGTCAACACAGGCAAGGATGTGCGCTACAACCTCTGCCGATGGGCCTACCCGGGCACTTGGTGTCACGACATCTCGACCTCCTGGCGTACGACTGGCGACATCTATGACGGATGGGCCTCCGTGAAAGGCATCATCGCCGAGAACCTCTACCTGTCGGCCTTCTGCTACGACGGTTGCTACAACGACATGGACATGCTGGAGGTGGGGCGGTCGATGTCGGAAGAGGAAGACAAGACGCACTTCGGCATGTGGTGCATCATGTCGAGCCCCCTGCTCATAGGCTGCAATATGGCTACCATCAAAGAGCGTCCGCTTGCCCTCCTCAAGAACGAAGAACTCATCGCCTTGAACCAAGACCCGCTTGGCTTGCAGGCATACGTGGTGCAGCATATCGGCGAAACCTACGTCCTGGTGAAGGACATCCTGACGCTTCACGGCAACACACGGGCTGTGGCGCTCTACAATCCCTCGGACAGGGAAGAGGAGATGTGCCTGAGCTTCAGCGAGGTTGACCTGGGAGGCAAGGTAAAGGTGCGCGACCTCTTCGAACACGAGGACTTGGGAGAGATGGAGGGAAGCTTGTCTGCCGTTGTGCCGCCTCATAGCACTCGCATCTACAAACTCGAGGCAGAGGAACGCTTGGACCGCTATATCTATGAGGCAGAGACGGCTTTCCTGCATGACTATCAGGAGATATACAACAACCAAGCCGTCGGTTCGGCCATCCACGAGAAGAACTCAGCAGCAAACGGCGGTGCTTTTGTCAGCTGGCTGGGAGGGAAACGAAGCAACTCTCTGTTGTGGAAAGATGTCTTTGTGGCTGAGGAAGGAGACTATACAGTCCACTTTGCCGTTGCTTCGCAGGAAAGGCGCCAGTTCAGCGTCGTCGTGAATGGAGAAGAGATGGGCAATGTGACAGCGCAGACCACCAACTGGATTTCCTTCAAGGAGTACAACATGACGCTCCACCTGAAGGCAGGCTCCAATGCCGTCGAGCTATACAACGAAAGCGGATGGATGCCGAATGTGGATTATATGAGCCTGGAGATAGTCGGCGAGAACACCATCCTGAACCGTCGGTTGGGCGAGATGATCATGCACCTCGAGGTGATGGGCCAAAACAGCCTTCTGACCGATAAGTTGCGCCAGAGCGTTGAAAGCTTTCTGACGAGAGCAAAGGCAGAGGGTCTTACCGTTACTAAGATAAAGTCCTTGCTTACGGAGGCACAGAACCTGCAGAACGTCATCAGTCAGGTCGTTCCCGTCTGCGAAGAATACCAGTCCTGGAGAAGCTATGCAGAGAAGACTGTGAATGCAAGCATGGAGTCAACGCCGCTCACTTCTTTCGTTGCAAAGATCAAAAAAGCCGACTCTTCACTTTCCAAGGCCAACACCCTGGATCTTGCAAGAAGCGCATTGAACACCCTGAAGTCTGGAATAACAACATACCTGAAGTCCGAAAGCGCATTCCCCAAGAAGGATGAGTACTTTGATATGACGTTGTTCGTTGCCAACCCTGACTTCTCGACAAAGGAAGGATGGGAGGGAGAGCCGACCTATCGTGATGGGTGCGGCGAGGAGTTTAACAAAGCCTTCGACCTCTACCAATCCCTCTCGAACATGCGGCCCGGCGTATATACCGTCAGGTGCAATGCGTTCTACAGACCGAAAGGGAACGATGGAGGAGCTGCTTACAGGGCAGGGACAGAGAACATCAGGGCCTTCCTTTATATAAACGACAAGACGGTGAAGGTGAAGTCGCTTTATTCAGAGACTTGGCCGGATGCAGCATCGTATGGAGGTGTTGACAATCAGAATGGCTATCCGCACAGCATGCGGGCAGCAGGCATCCGCTTTGCCGAAGGCTGTTATCAGAACGAGCTGGCCTATACTCTCTCTGAAAAGGGAGCGCTGAGGTTCGGCCTAAAAAGCAGTACCGGCGGCAACGGCAACTGGTGCTGTTTCGACAACTTCGCTCTCTACTACCAGGGTTTGCCCGATGTCTATGTCGGGATAGAAAGTCCCGCATCTGACGTTTCTCTCCACGAAGGTGAGGAATATGACCTCAGCGGCCGCAAGGTGACAAACAGAAAAGCGTCGAAAGGCATCGTTATCCGTAATGGCAAAAAGATTATGGTGAAGTAGGAAAAAGAGAAAAGAAAGGCATCGGGCGAAGAAAAACAGGAAAATCTTTTGCGCTTAATACTTTTTTTCGTAATTTTGCCTTGTCAATAGCTATTTATTAACCACCTAAACATTATTTACTATGGCTTACAAAATTATCGACATCGAGGGCATTGGCGAGGCTTATGCTCCGAAACTCATTAAGGCTGGCATCGTGAAGGTTGAAGACCTGCTGGCAAAGTGTGCTGCTCCGAAGGGCCGTGCTGCTCTGGCAGAGGAGACGGGCATCAGCGAGAAGCTTATCCTGACATGGACGAACCATGCCGACCTGTTCCGCATCAAGGGTGTTGGCCCACAGTTTGCCGAGTTGCTCGAGGCTGCTGGCGTCGACACAGTGAAGGAGTTCCGCCATCGTGTGGCAGAGAACCTGGTGCAGAAGATGCAGGAGACCAACGACGCAAAGCATCTTGTCCGCCGCGTTCCTTCTGTGAAGCAGGTGGAGAAGATGATTGCTCAGGCAAAGGAGCTCAAGCCCGTAATGAAGTACTAAGAGACAAAAGACCTGCGCGACTGCAATCGCACCTGAGTGACAGCGTATCTCAGAGGAGAAAAGATTTTGCAGTCTTAGGTAAGATGAAGAAGCCCACGACCATCGTCGCGGGCTTCTTTTGTATCATAATCGCACACGAGGTGCGGACTTCGAGAACACTCACTTCCCTTGCTTCTTCAGTTTAGCGAACTCTTTCTTTGCTTTGGCGAGCTGCTCCATGAATTCGTCATTGTTGAGCAGAGCGGGCAGGACGAGTGCGCCTACCATCTGGCCGGCCTTGACATCGCTGTAGTGATGGAAGCCCACTATCCAGCGGCTTTCGCCGAAGTCGAGGCCTCGCTTGTAGAGCTGGTCTTGCCTTTCGGGATTGATGGTGGCAAGCACCATTGAGACGGCGACGCCGGTTGCGCTGTGCCCGGACACATAGCTGCCGTTATTGCGGAGCCCTTCCTCAGCCTCGGGGACGGAGGTCGGCTCGTCGTAAAGGGCGTACGGACGCATGCGTTTGTAGGTGTTCTTCGTGCAACGGGTTGCATAGCTGCCGGCATCCTCCTTCATCCTGGCGATGAGTTTGTAGATTTCGGGCGTATCCTCTTTCGAGAGCTTCATGCCGAAAGCCTCCGAGAAGACGTCGAGGATGTTGTCGGTCGAGGTGTTGGCATCCTTGATGGCCTGCTGGCCGCGCGGAGTGTCGCGGAGCGTCTTGCCGTATTGATACATATGGAAGTCCTGTTCGAAGAGCAGCGAGCCGAATGCTGGCGGAGGACCGATGAAGGTTGTGTCGTGCGGGGCCTCCTCTTTTGTCAGATAGTGGTTCGACTGTCCGTAAGCGATGATGGCTACGAACAATAATGCAATAAAACAGATGGGTTTTTTCATAGTGATAGGTTAGTTTTAATGTTTTTTCTGCCTGCAAAGGTACGCAAGAAAGCCCAATCTGCCAAATGTTTTTGGAGAAAATTTCAAAACCATAGCAGCCTGGTAAATTAGGCTCCATCCGGGAGTGGAGTAGGGGAGCATGCTCTCCGCATCTCTTGGTATGTGTTCCCTGCCCTCTCCTGCTAGGGGAAGTTGGCATCAATACTCCCCTCCCATCTAAGGGGAGGGGTAGGGGTGAGGAGGCTTCCTGTGGCTCCTTTCAAACCCCCTCTGGAGGGCATTGAAAACGCCGCAGGCGGCGATTGCAATCCCCGGCTGCGGCGTTGGTCATCCCCGCGTGCGGCGTTGGCAATCCCCGCAGGCGGCGTTTTAGGCTTCTCTATGTGCTACATTTTCAGCACCTTGCGTCCGTTCATAATGACGATGCCCTTGTAGTTCTTTCCGACCTTCTGACCGGCCAGGTTGTAAAGCAAGTCCTTTCCTTCGGAGCGGGCTGGGGTGAGGCTCTCTATGCCGTCGATGTAGTCCTGGCTGCAGATGACAACCCACTGGTCTGTGATGTTGTTGTCGTTGGCATCCAGGATGTAGCCATACGGTATCCACATGTCTTCTTCTTCTTCTACCAAGACATCCACGATGCCGCAGTGTGCGCCTTCGGGCAGACCAAGCACCAGTCCGTCGCTGAGCGAGAGAACGGCTTCCTCGCTGTCTGCTCCGTAGATTTCTACGGCTCCCTTTGCGCCCTTGAGCATGACGACGGTCTCTGAGCCGCTGACAGCAAGGGGATAGAAGCTCCAAAGAGCACTTCTCGTTTGGCTGTCGGCAGTCACCTTGGCACCTCCTTCGATGACAAATGATCCATTGAGAGCCTCGAATTTTGATGTCACGCTGAGTGAGCCAGGACCTGTTATCGTAAATGATGCGTCGCTATAGATGCCATAGCCTTCGGGGGCTTCTATGCTGTTCTCGCCTTCGAGCTTGATGATAACCTCGTCAATCTGTGTCGAGAGTCCCTCGCCCTCTGCCTCTGTCTCGATGTTGGCATTGTTGAGCGTCAGCGTGTTCGTCTCTGCATCGTAACTAACCGTGCCGTCGCCAAGGACGTCCGCCTGATTGAGGCTCGTCACTTGTGTGCCTGCGATGAAGATTTCGTAGCTCTCGACAGACACAGGCGCGCCAATCACGACCCATTCGCCCTTGATGGCCTCGCCCTCGGCATTGACGATGTTGCCCGTATCTTCGTTGTAGTATGCGCCGACTGGCTGCGTAAGCTCCAGTCCGTCTTCGAGCTCGGGAGCAAAGCCGCTATAGGTTCCTTCCTCGCCCTTCATGCCCAGCACGGTCTCTGCGCCGCTAACCGTCAGGAATTGTGTGAGGATGGCATAGGAGCCTGTACTTTCTGCCGTTACATGTGCGCCGCCGCAGACGTTCAGACTGCTTGTGGCACGAATCCCGGTGTATGATGCTATGATGTCGAGCGTGCCGGGACCGTGGCTGTCGTCGGTCGTTGCTTCGATGCTTAGAGTATGCCCCATGATGCCGGAGCCTTCGCTCGTAATATTGTTCTCGCCTTCGAGCTTGATGATAACCTCGTCAATCTGTGTCGAGAGTCCCTCGCCCTCTGTCTCGATGTTGGCATTGTTGAGCGTCAAGGTGTTTGTCTCTGCATCGTAACTAACCGTGCCGTCGCCAAGGACGTCCGCCTGATTGAGGCTCGTCACTTGTGTGCCTGCCACATAGATGTTGTACTTGTTGACCTTCTGGATTGTTACCCAAGATGTTACGATGTCGTTGCGGCGGCCTACGCAGATGGCGAGTTTGGTCAGATTGAACGAAGCGCCTGCAGGCTGAGTTATCTCGAGCTGGTCGTTCAGGTTAAGAGCTGTGCATCCGAACGAACCATCGCCGCCCTTGGCGTTCACGATGGTCTCTTCGCCGCTGATGGTTGTGATGCCTGCCGTGATGCCCTTCAAGTCTCCCTCGGCCGATACCTGTGCGCCATCAAGAATCTGCAGCGGTTTGGGCTGATTGTTTCCTATAGCATAGATGCCGTACATGGCAGTGATGGAGAGCGAGCCAGGGCCTTCGATGAAGCCTTTGCCCTTGAACCAGATGCCTTTGCTTGTGCCGTTCAGCGACCTTGTGCAAGTGATGGCGCTGCTGCCCTCGAGTTTGATATGGAGTTCCTGCTCAGCCTCGATGCCGCTGCCGTTACCGCCGTCGATGCTGGCATCGGTGAGTGTCAAGGTCAGTGTCTCGGGGTCGTAGTTTATGGTGCCGTCGCCCAGCACATCGGCCATGTTGTGGTTCGTAACCTGTGTGCCTGCAACCTTAATGCCATAGTCCGCGGTGTACTGAATGGTTACCCATTCGTCCTTGATGACGTTGCCGCTGGCATCCTTTATCTCGCCATCGACATACTGAGCGCTTTCGGGCGTGTCTATCTTGAGGCCATCGTTGAGGGTGAGGCTGGTCGATGCTCTGAATGTGCCGCGGGCTTCAGGGCCGCACTTCATCCTTACGACAGTATTCTCGCCGCTGATGGTTGTCTCCTGTCCATTGATGGCATATTGCGTCGAACCTTCAGCCGTCACCTTTGCGTCGTCGCTGATGAAGAGCTTCGACAGATGAGCATCGATGCCGTATTTTCCGTTGACATAGAGCGAGCCAGGGCCTTGGATGTAGCAATATTTGGAGGCAATGCCGTATGTCGTGCTGTTGATGGTGTTCTCGCCTTCGAGCTTGATATAGAGGGTCTTGCCTGCATTGATGCCTGCTTCAGAGCCAGCCTCGATGTTGGCATTCGTGAGGACGAGCGTGCCAGCGCCACCATTGAACGCAGGTTCTTGGAAGACAACGGTTGTGTCGCCCAACACAGCATGCTGATTGGCATTGCTTATCCTTGTGCCTGCCACATAGTAGTTATACTCGCGCAACTTGCCGATGACGACTTCGTCACGGATAGTATGGCCTTCAGCGTCGAACAGAACACCTTTTCCTAGAGTTATGTAAGCTCCTGGATGTGTTACGACAATGTTATCGTCTTCAAGGACGAGGTTGTATGCCGACAGAGTGTTTTGGCCATTGCTCTTGACACGAAGTTCTGCATCGTTCTTAACATAGAGTATGCCGCCGTCAAGGACGAAGGGATAGGTGTTGCTGAGACTCTTTGCTTCGATGCGTGCCACACCGCTTATAACACAGTTCTCGCATGATGGAAACCTAATTGCCGCTTCTTCTGTGCCGACAACTGTCAGTTTCTCGCTGTACCAGTATTCCTCTTTCGTCGTGATGGTCAGTGTGCCACTACGAGAATAATTGTTGTCGTCGTAAAAGATGCCGTAGTTCTTGCCGGTGATGTTGACAGGGTCTTGCCCAAGCTCAATGGTCGGGTTCGCGTCGGCGAGTTCAATTTGGATGCCCGTGTCCTCTTCGTTCACAATATCCACACCGTTGAGGTAAAGCGTGTTGGTCGTTGGGTTGTACCTTGCATAGCCATCTTCGCAGTTCTTCGTAACGCCGGGCAGTGCGGTCAGGTCGTCTGCATTTGCCGATGTGATATAGTTGCCTCCAATCTTTACATTAAAAGCGACATTGCCCTCTTCATCCAGTCCGCCAACAGTGACGTTCCATCCTTTGTTCTTTGCAATGTTAGCCTGTTCGTCGGAGCAGACGTTGTCGTTCGTTCCGCTATTGCTAATCACTATCTTGTGCTCTCCTTCAATGCCAGTCACATCTGGCAGACTTTCCAGCACATCAGTCATCCATCCGTTAATCCTGTTCCCAGAAATATTGATATCGTTTATTTTGGGACATCCGGAGAAGTCGATGTTGGTGATCAGGTTGTTGGAGCATTCAAGCGTTGTGAGTCGAGGATGCTCCGAGAGGCGAAGTGTTGTGATTTGGTTATTGGAGCACCACAGGTTTTTCAGGCACTTGTTCTGACTGAGGTCGAGGTACGTCAGGTTGTTACTGCGGTAATCGATTTTTTCCACGAAGCGCAGGTGCTCGATGCCTCGGAGAGATGATGTGCTTTTGCTGTAAACACTGACATCGTTAGCTTTTAATGTTTCAAGGAAGTCAAGCTCTCCATTACTGTTGTCATCGAATTTCTCGCTAACATAGTTGCGGAAGGTCTCGTCGGGGAAAGTCTGCTCGTCGATGGGAATGTAAGAGAGGATGGCTACGCCTTTTGCTCTGGTGTTGTCCTCGGATGAAAGGAACGTCTGCTCTGTCTCGCTGTAATAAACAGGAGTCGTTGTTGGATATCCCTCATAAGTATACTGATAATGTTGACTATGTTGGAATACTGTCATTCTTTCCTTTCCTACTAAGGTGAACTCCTTCAGGTTCTTGACGCCGACGCCTCTTGCTGTATTGATGAGCAAGGAACTGTTTTGTACGCCAAGTTTGGTAATGTCTTTTATGCTACAGTCTTCCCACGCTTTAGCCAGAACAAACGCATCAACAAGGATAAGTTTCTCATTCCCTGTGTTGCCATAGAAAGCGGCGCTATTAGTTGAACAGACATCCATTTGGATGTTTGAGATGGTAAGTTGCGCACCATTGGAAATGGTAATGGCGTCGCTGTTCCTCGACCAAATAAATGAATACAGAGAGAGATTAGACTGATCGTACCAGCCATATAGCCCTTTTGTGCTTGTGATGGTGGTGTTGGCATTAAGGCGAATGGGCGAAGCATCTTGGGCTTCGAGGTAGAATTCGTCATCGAAAACGATGGTCAGTCCATCGCAACTCTCGTTCAGGATGGCACGGTTGCCGCTGCCTGTGCGCTTAATCCTAATGTTGTGCAAGGTGAGCGTCTTCGTTGAGGGTTCGTAGCGTACCCAATAATCGCTGTTTTGGCCAAAGCACCTTTTGATGTTCTCGCCAGTGATGTTCTCGCAGTTGTCGGAGGTGACGCTTACGCCTGCAACCTTGATGCCGTAGTATTCGGCACGCGCTGCCTGAGGCACGAAACATGCCAGCATCAACAGCAAAATGGAAAAGAAATGAACGTTCTTCATAATCTTCGTATATTATATGGTATTATTTAATGTGTTACTTTCTCAGATACTTCTTGCCGCCCTGGATGACGATGCCCTTGTAGTCCTTGCCCACCTTCTGGCCGGCCAGGTTGTATGTTCCTTCGCCTTCGGAGAGGGTTGGGGTGAGGCTCTCTATGCCGTCGATGTAGTCCTGGCTGCAGATCGTTACCCACTGGTCGGTGACGGCCTCGCCATCGGCTTTTACGATGTGATTAGTCCTGTTGTCGAAGTAAGCGCCTGCGGGAACACCGATGATGAGTCCGTCTTCCAGTGTGAGCGATGGGAGGTTGTAGGGCGCCTCTGCACCCTTCATATTCACGATGGTCTCTTCTCCACGGATGGTGATGCCGCCTGCCGAAGCGTTCTTCTTGCCCATGCCGAAGCCTATGGTGCCTTCTGCTATGACATTGACGCCGCCGTCGATGGTGATGCCGGGAGCTGAGGAGTAGATGCCTGTCTCGCCTTGGCAACGGAGCGAGCCTGTGAGGATGCTCGAGATGGTGGTCTGCTCGGTGATGTAGAGACCGTAGATGCCCTTCAACTCGTTTTGCCCTTCAACCTTCAATGTAAATGGTGTATAGGCAAAGATGCCATAGTTGTCAGTGCCGCCATCGATGTTGGCATTGTTGAGGGTGAGCGTTTTTGTTTCAGGGTCGTAGCTTACGGTACCTTCGTCACCAAGAACGTCGGACAGGTTTGTGTCGTTCACCTCTGTGCCGGCGATGTAGATGCCATAGCCCATGCTCTTGCCGATGATGACGGTGGTATTGGTCAGTCGCTGTTCTTCCGCATCCACTAAGGAACGCTTTTCCTCGCTATAGGTTGCGCCGACGGGCTTAATGATGCCGATGCCGTCTTCCATGATGAGTTTGCAGTTGTAGTCCATCCACAAGGCTTCCTGCTTAGCGGTAAGTGTCAGCCTGGCATCTTCTTTCAGCGTCAGGGCGGAACCTATTGCTTCTGTGAGGGAGAAGGCAGACTTGCGTGTGCTCTCTATGTTCACCTTGGCTCTGCCTGCTATCGTTACGCCGCATTGGGCCAAGAAGCTGTAACCTTCCGTAGAGATGGTGAGACTGCCATCCGCGTCTGCCCATTTCTCTGTGGTGATGGTGAGGTGCGACTGGACGTTGCCGCTGCGATGGATGCCTTGCGTGCCAAAAGTCAAGTCGTAGCTGTCGAAGTAGTTATTGTAGATGCATACAGGGTCGTTGCCGAGCACGATGGTTGCGTCGCGGAAGGTAGAGATGTCGAGTGCATGAGCCTTCGTTTCGGCATCCACCTCGATGTCCACACCGCTCAGGTGCAGCGAGTTGTCCGAAGCGTCGTAGCGTGCATAGCCACCTTCCGTGTTGAGCGATATGGCAGGCAGGACGGTGAGGTCGGACGCGATGGCCGACGTGATGGTGTCGCCTGCAAAAGCTATATTATATATAGTGTTGCCGTAGGCATCTGTGTTGTGGGCATCCACGAAATCCTGACCGGCTATGGTCACCCATTCATTCTTGATGGTGGAGCCGCTGGCACGCACGATGCCGTCCCACTCGTCGCGGAAGTAGGCACCCTTAGGTAAGGCTATCTGCAGGTAGTCCTCGAGGGTGAGTCGCTTGAAGTCGATGGCTCCTCGCACACCTTTCAGTTCGACAATAGTTTCTTCACCACGGATGACGACTTCCTCAGCGCTGCTGTATCTCTTGCCCATACCGTAGCGTTCGGTTCCTTCGGCCTTCACTTGTGCGCCGTCCTCGATGTAGAAGATGGGCGTGTTGGAGTAGATGCCGTACTTGCCGGTAGCGTTGAGCTTGCCAGGACCTTTGATGTGCGTCTCTTTTTCGAAGGAGATGCCGACGCTGCCATTCACATTGTTCTCGCCATTCAGGACGATGTCGAGCGGGATAAGTGAGTTGATGCCGTACTGGCTGGTGCCGCCGTCGATGTTGGCATTCGTGAGTGTGAGCCTGTCAACGCCGTTGAAGCAGACAGAGCCTCCGTCGCCCAGTACGTCGCTCAGGTTGCTGGTGTTCACCCTTGTGCCTGCGATGTAGAGGTCGTAGTTCTTGGGCTGACCGAAGAGGACTTCGCCTTTCAGCTCATTGCCGTCCTTGTCAACTATGAAGCCCTGGCTCTTGTCGTAGTGTGCTCCGATGGGCGAGACGATGTCGATGCCGTCCTCATAGATGATATCGCCGTATATGGTGCCGTTCCCTCCCATCCATAAGGGATCGGAGTAGGAATCGGTTACAAGCTGCAGCTCTGCATGTTCCTTCATGGTCAGGTTGCAGCTGGCGCATGTGAGCGGTGTACGTTTCTCTGAGGTCAGTGTCACCTTTGTATAGCCGCCTATCACAAGTGGGGAAGAAGTGTATATAGCATAGCCTCTGGTTGTGACGTTCAGCTGCGAGGTGGCATTTCCCTCGCTTGTGATGCTAAAGGTCTTACTAGACGAATCGACGTGGATGCCCGATTCCGAGAAAATGTTGTTGACGATGTTGACAGGATTCATGCCGAGTTTGATGCTGAAGTCGCTTTTCATACCAACTTCGAGGGTATATTCATTGAGGCTGTCTGGCACAACGATATCTACGCCGCTGAGGTGGAGTTCGTTCTTTGTGTTGTCATAGTACGCATAGCCTACGTCGCAGTTCTTCGTGACGTAGGGAAGCACGGTGAGGTCGTTCTTCGTGGCAGACGTGATGTACTGTCCGGCTATCTTGATGGGGTAATACATGTTGCCGTCGTCGTCGATGTTACGGATGGTGACCTTCCATCCTTTCTGCCTTGCGATGTCGGCTTGTTCGTCAGTGCAAGTGTTGTCAATTCCTGTATCATAAATAGAAGAAATATAGATACTGCCACTACTTGTGACGGGTAGGCTCTCGAGTGTTTCGGTCATCCAGGTGTCGATGCGGTTGCCGCCCATACAAATTTCCCAGAGTTCGTTGCAATGCGAGAAGTCGAGGTACGTGAGAAGGTTATTCGTGCAATTTAAAAATATGAGGCTGTCGCTTTTCGAGAGGTCGAGGCGTGTCAGTTGGTTATAGTCGCATCTCAAGCTGCGCAGCTGCGGGCTTTTCGTCACATCGAGGGATTTCAGCGGATTGGATGTGGTAATAAGCTTCAGAAGGTACTTGAAGGGTGACACGTCGAGTTCTGTGATGTTGTTCCTGGTTATATCCAAAACCTCCAGATTTGGGAAGTACTCTATTCCTTTCAGCGAAGATATGTCTCTGCCTGTGACGTCTATGGTGACATAGTAAGTTGACTTGTTTGTTTTATCTGAAGAAAACACATTCGCTTCCTGTTGGTCGAGTCTGCCATCGGCGGGCCTGTCGTCCTTTTCTTCTTTAACGTATGCCCGGAAGTTGTCGTCGGGGAAGTGTGCCTCGTCTATGGGTATGAAAGGCACAAAATCCAGATCCCCAAAGACTGCCCAGTCTTCGTCTTCCCAGTCTGGTCTGAACAGGAAGATTTTCTTGTCACTGTCGAAGTGAGCAGCGTATCCTTCGTTAAAATAAAAGGTCTTTGCCATCATATTTGGGCTAAGAAAGAAGTTCTTGACATTCATCACAGCCCGTGCGCCACTTTGGTACGTGATGGGTACGTAGCTGTTCTCCACAAAGACAGAGACAAAGTTATTGATGCCGGCCCATTTGACATTATCATGATACGCTACGCCACCTTGGTATAAACGAAGTCCCTCACAGTCTGTGATTGTAAGAGTCTCAGATCCAGTGTCGCCTATTATGCCATTCGAATGCTCTGCCCCGATCCACATAGGTGGGCAGTTAGTAAAGGTCAGCGAAGCACCATTCCCTACGGTGATGCAGTCTTCGTAATCACCTTTGACGAATATACAGGAGCTCCTGTAGATACCTTTTTGAACTCTTTCCATCGGTATGCCCGTGATGGTGGTGTTGGCATTGAAGCGCAAGGGAGAAGCGTTCGGGGAATTCATTGCGCAGGGACTGACGAAGCGGATAGTCAGACCGTCACAGCTTTCGTTGAGGATGGCACGATTGCCGCTGCCGCTCCTCTCAATTAAGATGTTGTCGAGGGTAAGCGTCTTCGTGCTGGGGTCGTAGCTGGCATGGGGCGTCCCATCGAGGAAAGCCTTGATGTTACTGCCAGTAATGTTGTTGCAGTTGTCGGACGTGACGCTTACGCCTGCAACCTTGATGCCGTAGTACTCGGCATGCGCTGCCTGAGGCACGAAGCATGCCAGCGTCAACAGCAAAAGGGAAAAGAAATGAACGTTCTTCATAATCTTCTTATATATTATATAATAATGTATATATAATGTGTTACTTTCTCAGATACTTCTTGCCTGCAGTGACGACGATACCCTTGTAGTCCTTGCCCACCTTCTGGCCGGCCAGGTTGTACATGGCGTCGTTAAGGTTAACGTCAGTGTTAATGTTGTTGATGCCATCGACATAGTCCTGATTGGCAATCATTACCCATTCGTTTGCAACGACAGTCCCGTTGGCTCTGACGATGTTGCCTTTCTCTTCGTCGTAGTAAGCACCTTCGGGCTGAATGTAGGTAAGACCGTCGGAAAGTGTGGGCTCAGAACCCACATAGGCACCATATCCATACTTACCCTTCAGCATCACAATCGTTTCTCTGCCGCTTACCGTAAGGCTTCCGCCCAAGAAACCATACGCTTTAGTGCCTTCCAGCGAGACTAATGCGCCGCCGCTTATCGTGAGACCACTTGTCCTGACACCAGTCGTACCCTTTACTATGAGCGAGCCCGGGCCTTCTATGGTGGTTCCCTTGAGGTTCATTCCCAGCCTTTCGCTTGCGATGTGGTTCTCACCCAAAAGTTTTATGTGGAGGTTCTTTTGTGCCAGGATTCCCGTTGTAGTCGAATTGATGTCAACATTCTTGAGTGTCAGCGTGCCACCGGTGCTTGTGTCGAACGATACCTTGCCGTCGCCCAGGATGTCGTGCTTGTTGATGTTGAACACTTGTGTTCCGGCAATGAAGAGGTCGTAGGCGATGGGTGCCTCCTGGCTTGTCGTTACCAGGAAGGTTGCCCTGCCTTCTGTGTAATGGATGTTGGCCTCGCTGGTAGCGATGATTGTGGCGGTGCCTTCCTTCAGCATGGTTACCTTGCCCGTCGCAGCATCCACTGTGGCAATGGACTCGTCGGAGCTCTTGTAAGAGACTGCCAGATTGCCAGGCGTCTTCAGCAGCTGGGGAGCCGATACCGTTGCGCCCACGCTGGCCGTCACAATATTCTCGGTGAACTTCAGGCTCGGCAAGTTCTTCTTGTAGATGGCGCGCACGGTGACGTCGTTGGGCGACATGTGTATATAGCCATCTCCCCAAGTGGTCGAGTCGCTCCACCATGAGTGCATATGCTCCCATGTCTCTTTATCGTTGAAGGAAGGACTTGTTTCATCTATCAGGCCGCTGGCATCGCTGACAACTTGCCAGTACAGGAAGTCTGCTCTCCATTCGTCATCAGGCTCCACTTTTACATTCTGGCCGCCTCGCACTTGCAGCGAACGGCTCGTGTTCGTGTCGAGCACGCGTGTTGCCCCGTCGTAGGTGAACGTCGTAGCCACACCGTCCAGCACTGTCAGCGTGTACTTCTCTTCCGTCTTCTTGATGTTGGAGGTGACGATGATCTCAGGGTCGGGGAATGTGATGTGCATGGTCTTTCCCTCCTGGTCGAGAGCCGTGAAGTCCAAAGCTATAATGGTTCCGTTGTCCGTTGAGCGCTCTTTAGAAAGTTGGTTACTCAGGTCAGGCGTGACGGAGAGAGTCATGCCATCAATGCTCACTTTGGTCCAGTCGTCTTCATCTATGACATTGGTGATGGCAGCGATGCTGTTGCGACCAATGGACTTGAGGTTGATGGTCTGTGTGGGAGGCTGCTGGCCATAGGTCCACTCGAAGTGGAGTCTGGTCTTGTTGGGCTTCAGCCTGTAGTCCGGACCGCTGTAGTCGGTGATGCGAGTCTCGACATGTTCATCATCGTAGAGGCAATGGCGCTGCTCCATGCCCTTCACCGTTGTGGTAGCCTCGCGGATGGTTTCCCAGTCGCCCCAGTCGTGGCCGGTACGCGGTTCTCGATGGCCTTTCTCGACGAGCTTGTTGCAGAAGTTGCAATAATAGTCGCCCGAGTAGCCATCCTTTGTGCAGGTTTCCCAGACTATGTTCCTCAGAGTCATATACCCATGGCCTTCCTGAAGGTGACTTCCAGAGCTATCCACCCAGTAGCTGCCGTGCTTCTGGGGTGTCCTCTTACCTTTGACTTTCTCGCCGCAGCGGTTGCAAAGGAATTCGCCAGTGTAGCCGTATGTGCTCCAGGTGTTGATACGGCCCCCCGTCATGCAGTACTCCACGATTTCCGTGCCTGGAATCGGTGTGTCGGGCAGGTCGTGTCCGAGGGCAGGGATGCGTGCGCCTTCCTCCAGCATAGTATCGCAGTCCTTGCAAATTGTGTTAGGCTCATGGCCATGGCTTGAGCAAGTGGGCTCCACGCGCTTGCTCTGTTTGGTTCCGCCTGTGTGGTCGCAATCTTCGGTGACTGCGAAGGCAACGGCAGGGCCGTCGGGCATAGTAAATGAATATAGGCCAGCAGTTTGATTGAATCGGAAGGTAAAGCTTTGGAGGATGATGTCGCTTCGACCACCGTCCCACGGGATATCGTTATCGCCCCCCGGAGAGTAACCACTAATCCACTGCTTGAACTTAACAGGCACATTATTAAAGGACAATTCCACCTGAGCTGCCTTCGGGTCGTAGGCGAGGAATATGGTCTCCCCCGGTTTGGCGTATGCAACTTCCTTAGATCTTATGATTCTTCCATTCCTTATGGTTATATCGTAAGCCTTGCCGCCAAGAACCATGATGGGCCAGAAGCCGAGGGGATAGTACTTCTCTTCGTGGTAGCCACAGATGTCGCAGTAGCGCACAAGCTTGCCGGGAATGGTGTCCGTACCAGAAATCTTGGCGTCTCTCGAGTTCTCCCACACCGGCCATACGTGCTTCTCGGTATTCTTCTCGTTGCAAGTCTTGCACTTGACGGTGTGCGAATTAGGTCCGTAGCTGCCCTTCGTTGGGTCGGGCCCCCAATGATGGTTAGGCAAATACATTCCTATTTCGTCGAACGTGTACCAGACGTGCTCGTGTGGTAGTTTGTCTATCTTTGCCGTCTTCGAGTAACCGCATGCGGAGCAGGTAAGCCTGTTTTCGCCAATCTCAAATTGGGTAGGCTCTGTGATGACTTCAGTCTCGTCGAAGTTGTGGTCTTGTGCAGGCTCAGGGCTTGAGATGCCGCAAGAGCAAACGAACCAGTGCTGCGTGATGCTGTGCTTTGCTATGTCGTAAGAGTGAACGTGGCCAGGCTCTACCTTCGGGATGACTTCGCTGTTCTTGTACTGGCAGTCCAAGCAGGTCTGTTCGCGCAGGCCCGTCTCTTCGGAAGTGGCAGGACGAACAAGTGTCCACTCTGTGAAGCGGTGCTTGGAGACTTCCTTCATCGCGCTGCACTCGCCGAAGCAGTAGTTCTCGTGCGTTTCGCTGTCCTTTGACCTGTAGCGACCGAAGACGTGCTGTGCCTTAATCGTGACGATGTCGGACGTCACGCTGCCGCGCTCGTTCGAGATGACGCAGTAGTACTTATTGTATTGTTGCTGATCTTCATCGCAGGCATCGCCATGGACGATTGCCTTCAATGTTGCTGTCTGTGCGCCGGCATGTTGGTAGAAGCCGTCTTCGTCGGGCGTGTCGTCCGTGACAGCACTATAGCCGCTGACTGTCTTCCTGTACCACTGATAGCTCAGGTTCGCGCCGCCTGCCTTCACCTTGAATGTAGCATAGCGTTGAGGCACATCAAGATAAGCGCTGGTGTTGGTCTTGCCTGTGTAGTCGGTTGGCTGGCTGAGGATGTAGGGCTTGCCGTCGGCAGCTACCTCAACGTATGGAATGGAGATGATGCTCATCCTGTATTTGCAGACTTCGCAGTTCACCTGAGCCGTTCCGTTGGTGTGTGTGCTGGGGTTGGGCGCAGTCAGGGTGACGGGCGTTCCCTCGGAATGGATGGCTTTGTTCAAGGCGATGCCGCAGTCCTCGCAGACATTCCAGTGAGCGTTGGCGTCTTTCCTCCAGATGGTGCTCACGTTCTGGTGCAGGCATTCTGCATCGTGCTCGCAGAGTTCGAGGCACTGGTCGTCCTCATAGCACCAATGCTCGGCAAATTCGTCGCTCTCGATGCAGAGGTCGTGGTCGCAGCCAACAGAAGACGTGTTGTCGGCGCAGCAGTCGAGACAGAGCTCGCAGATGTCGCAACGCTCCTCGCCTTCGTAGCAGTCGCCGCACTGGTCGCAGATGAAGTGTCCGCCGAAGTCGTCGTCGCTCTCCGGGCAGACATCGTGGTCGCAATGTTCGCGGCAGTTCTCGCACAGTCCGCAGTATTCGCAAAGCTCGCCTTCGTCGAAGCATTCGCCGCAATCGGGGCAGACGTGGTCGTCCCAGTCAGAACCGTCGGGACAGAGTTCATGCTCGCAGTGATAGTCTGCTTGGCAATCGGGGCAGAGGCCGCAGTACTCGCATTCTTCATCCTGCGGGCATGCTCCGCACTCGGGGCAGAGATGGTCTTCGTAGTCGGCGGAAGCGATGCAGTAGCCATGTTCGCAACCCTCCGACTCGCTGTTGTTATAGCAGCAGTCTTCGCAAAGCTCGCAGTCGGAGCAAAGTTCGACGCCGGCTCCTTCGGTGCACTTGCCGCATTGCGGACATTTCCAGTCGTTCTCTTCGCAGCAATGTATGCAATGCTCGCCGCCAAACTCACACCAGACCACTTCGTCGCCGAAGCAGGCGCCACACTCGGGGCAGTGTTCCTCGTAGGCAGCACAGCTCTCGCAGAGTCCGCATTCGTCGCAGACATCTTCGTCGCAACGGAAACATTCGCGGCAGTGGATGAAGTCCTCGGCCGCAGCATCTTCCATGCAAGGATTGCAGATAGCGTGTTCCACACAGGCATCGCCTTGCACTGCCTCCGTCTCTTCTCCGTCGATGACCATGCAGATGCCGCACCTGTCGCATTGCACTTCGCTGCAGTCCGTGCAGTGTCGCACTATCATCGAGTATTCGCAGTCGCACTCTGAGGCACCTTCGCCGAACAATTCGTGGCAAAAGTAACAGGCATCAATCTCCCCGACTTCGATCAATTCGTCGGCACAGTCGTAGCAGATTCTCATGTCGGTCTGGTTGTAGATGCCGTCGTGGTATTCGCCGTCGGCAATGCAGTTTTCGCAGTAGCGGCAGTGGTGCTCATGCCAGCAGTCGGAATTGACATCTGCCGTGCAGCAGCCGCAGTCCGAGCAGAAGAGATCTTCGGCTGCTGCCTCTGCTTCGGCAGAGCTTTCGGCATAGATGGCGTACTCGGAGCCGCACTCTTCGCACCAGGCGACGGCTTCGCCCCAGGTGTCAGTCCACTGCCAGTCCCAGTCGGCATGTGCTCTGAGCAGTGGGAACAACATTATGGCCAGCGCCATAATCATTCTCATAGGTGTTTGAGATGTTTTCATAGTTGTATTTTTTAATATTTATTATTATTATGTGTAAGCAAAGATACAATTTTTTACTTATGAAGCCAAGCACTCTCGAATTTTTCTTTCTATAATCTGCTCCAATTGAGGTTCTATCTGCTTCCACTTCCTTTCGAGAAGCCTGTCGACCAGTGCCTCATGCTCATCCAGAAAGCTGAGATACTCTGCTGCAAGTTGGTGAGCTGCCTTTTGCTTCTCTGATAGTTTCACGACGGTAAATAGAAAGGGGTTAAATGGTAAATGCTTTGTTTTCTGCCGCAAAGATACGGCAAATATTCTTTAGGGTGGTTGATAAAATCTTCCAAAATAAGGTATTGCATTTGTCATTTTCTTCCAAAATGCATATTAAAAGGCAAAAAATCCCGATGAAAAGGGGAAAAATTAAAGAAAGCGGGTCAACATTCGGAAGCCCTCAGGAGGGGATAGAAAACGCCGCGTGCGGCGATGGCAATCCCCGGCTGCGGCGATGGTCATCTCCGCGTGCGGCGATTGGCAATTCCGCAGGCGGCGTTTGAAAGGGCTGTTCAAGGGGGATTTCAAGGCCCCACCCCAACCCCTCTCCATCCACGAATGGGAGGGGTGCATTAGGCACAAAAAATCTCCCCGCACCTATGAGGGGAGGGGTAGGGGTGGGGTAAGCAAGCACAGCAGTTTCCCTCCCCTATAATGGGAGGAGTTAGGGGTTAGCGGCGAATCTCCCCGCCCCTATAAGGGGAGGGGTAGGGGTGGGGTAAAATATCAGGCAGCCTTAGAAGCCCGACCAGAACTGCCGCCAATACTTGCGGGCCAGTTCGTCCCAACGGCCAATGGTGGCATTGAAAAAGTCCGCCGTGTAGCCATTCAGGAAAGCCGTCCGCTCCTTCTCATCGGTGTTCCACCAGGTCCGTTCCACAAACACCTGTTCGCGCTCTGCTTTGTCGAGGAAATATTGCTGAGCTTTCCGTAGCGATTCGCGAGTTTGTCCCCATTTCATCGATGAAATTCGGTTTGCCTCGCGGTAATGCCAGAGTGCTGCATCGTCTCTTTTCCGATGCTGGCCACAGACGCCAAGCATCATGGGCAGCTCAGTATTTCCAGAGAAAATGGGGAAGCGAGGCGACTGCCCCGGATTGTCGAGCGCTACCCAAGCCACACCGCCTATCTCGTCGGGCATCCACGAACGCAGCTGAATCACCGTGCTGTAGGCGCACCAGGAGACGCTGACGGTGCGGATGTTGGCCATCGTGCTGTCGTTCAGCAGACCGGCATAGCGGCGAATCTCATCCGGACGCATCCAGGGGTTGCTTATCAGCGGCTTGCCTCCTTTCAGTTTCACTCCGTTGCCATCCTTAGCCAGCGAGTCGATTTTGCACGAAAGACTGAGGTCCGTACCCTCATAATATGAACCGAGAAGCTTTGAAACCCTCTCGACGGAAACCTTCTCTTTCGGCTTCACCGAGAGTGGTAATTCGCCCATTTCATCGGTAAAATTGGCATCGGGAACAAGCTGCTGCATGATGAAAAGTTCGCGCACGCTGTAGTTCTTCGGCTCGTTGAAGTAGTTGCCGCCAGAGTAAGCCTTCCAAAAAGAGAATTCCTCCTTGCCGTCCCAAAGGTTTAACTGCTTGGCTACGGAGAAGATATTGTCCGAAGCCATGAAGTGGTCCGTGTCGCTCAGGTCGATTTTGCCTATGCGGCAGATGTTCGCGCTGACCGCCACCTCGTCGTCGGGTATGCGCTGGGCTGCCCAGACGCCCCCAATCTGTTTCGGTCCCTCGCCGAACACCTCGAAGATCCACACCTCTTTCTGGTCGGCGATGGTGAGGCATTCGCCGCTGTCGCCGTAGCCGTACTGCTTGATGAGGCTGCCCATGAGCCGGATGGCCTGTCGGGCCGTTGTGCAGCGCTGCAGGGCAACGCGTTGCAGCTCCTCAATCATGAAGAGCCCCTTCTTGTTCTGCAATGTGTCGCGGCCGCTGATGGTCGTCTCGCCCATCGCCAGCTGCTTCTCGTTCAGGCAGGGATAGGCCGTGTTGAGGAAGCGGTAGGTGTGACGCGCCTGAGGAATCGTCCCCCTTTCCTTGACATCCGTCATATCCTTGGAGTGCTCGGTGTGCATCGTCCCCTCGTAGATGCTCATGATGGTGTCGCGGGGATAGTCCTTTGCAGGCTCGATGCTCATCCAGGTGCGATACCACGAGTCGCAGGTGTGGCTCGTCATGACCGAACCGTCGGTCGATGCGTTCTTTCCCACCATGATGCTGGTGCAGGCATCTTTCTCTGTCTGTGCCGAGCAGAACCATGCCCAGCTCAGGAGTGTCAGGAGTGCTATGTGTCTCATTGCTTCAAGAGTTTCTTTCCGTCGTGAATGTAAAAGCCCTTCGCAGGTGTGCCCGCCAGTTTGCGGCCGTCGAGGGCGAAATAGTTAGGGTCTTTGGGGTTCTTAGGTTCTTTAGGGTCTTTAAGGAGTATAGGGTCGATGCCTGTAATTTCGTCGTCGGAGAGGACGGGATGCAGCGTGATGCGGTCGAAGTTAGGTGCCCAGAGGTCGTCGAAGGCTTGAATGGTGATGGTGTTGTTCGAGCCTTTGTTCAGAGTGATGGGAATCATCTTCCATCCCATCCCGTCGGGGTCCCAAGAACTGGTGCAGTCGCCGTTGCTTTGGTAGAATATCGTGTCGCCAATCTGCACGTCGTTGACGAGAAGCTTGGCCGGCCGCGTGTCCTTCGAGATGTAGTAGATGGTCAGGATGTAATCGCCTGTGTGAGAGGCTTTGATGCGTTTGAACTGAATCTTGCTGCCCAGCCCGACGTCGCCTACGAATTTGCCTCCGGAAGCATGAAGCGAAGAGTATTCCTTCACTTTTGCTCTGCCTGTAAGCGTATTTGTGGAAGCTTCAGCCTCGTAGGTGGTGCGCTCCAGAGGCACAGCGAGGTTGTCGTCGGGAGAGATCTGCATGAGGAAGCCGCCTTCGCTGATTTCCTTGATGGTGATGGTGTTGCCTTTCGTCACTTGCTTCTTCTCGAACTTGAGGTCGGAGCGGCAAGAGCCGTCCCGATAGATGTAGGCCGTATAGGATGTTCCCTCTTCGAGGAAGTCCAGTTTCAGTCGGCAGGAACGCTCGTTGACACTGATGCCCGACACCCACCAGTCGCTGCCTTTCCTCCTGGCGACTGTGGCGAATTTCTGCGGATTGCCTTCCAGAAGCAGACTCTCATCCCATGCAGCGGGCAGACGCTTCATGATGTCGCGACCCAAGAAGTATTTCAGGTTCTGGGGGCACTCGGCAATATGAACGATTCCACTCTCGAAGAGCGTCAGCAGAGCCATGTGATGCCCCATACTTCTATGGGTCATGATGCTGCCTCGCCAGGTTGCGAAGTCGCCGGGCGTGTAGTCCATCGCCCCGACCACATTGCGGGTAAAGAGGACGCCTAAGTGTTGCTGAGTCGTGTTCTTCTTTGAATGCCAGAAGTTCTGCTCGCCGCCAAAGATGCCTTCCTGCGTCATGATGTTAGGATAGGTGCGGCGCAGTCCTGAAGGGCGCGTGCAGCCGTGGATGTTGACCATCATCTTGTACTTCGCCGCAGTCTTGTAGAGTTTCTCGATTCGCTCCATGGCTTCCTTCGAATCGTCTTCCCAGAAATCGACCTTGATGCCCTTCATGCCCCACTGGTGCCACTTCTTCATGGTCGCGTCCATCCTCTCGTTCGAGAAGTCCTGACTGTAGATGAGCCTGGAGTCGCCCCAAAGGAGGCAATCTACGCCTTTTGCATTCGCATCATTCACGAAGCCGGGGAACCAGGACGAGCTCCAGCCTGCATCGATGAGATAGTAGGGCCAGCCCATTTCTGCTGAGAGTTCGCAGTGTGCCCACTCGCCTTCGCGGAGTCCGCCATAAGCATTCTTTATCTCACCCTTGCCGCCATCCGAGCCGCCCCAATACCATGCAGCGACGCCTGGCTTAATCCAGCTGAGGTCGCTTATCGTGGTAGGCGGGCACAGATTCTCTGTCATCGTCGTTTCGAAGATGGTCTTTATGTCGCCGCACACCACCATTCGCCAAGGTGTATAGGCGGGCAGGTTGCATGTGATGCGGTGTGCTTTGTCCTCGGCATAGTCTTTTGTCTGTCCGGCCCAACTGTAGGAGAACTCGCCCACTTGCTCCTCGGCTTTTGTCAGAGAGGTGCAGAAGATGCCGCGGCAATCGGCTTCGGAAATGAGGAGATAGTCGGTCCCATTATAGACGAGGGTAGGGGAGTTGTAGCGCCTGTCGCCAGTCTCGAGAAGCGTTTGCCAGTCGGTATAGTTCGTATAGAGCCCTTCGTAGGGATAGTTAGGGTCGTTGCCGCCCGAATTGCCCAGGAACCGACAGGCAAGCGTGCTGGCGATGTTGGCCACACGGATGCGGCTTGCTTCCTCGGTGAAGTTCGCCGAAGTGTGTCCCCCGTACTTTGGGATGATGTATCGGAAAGCAAAACCGTCGTCGTAGAGGCGGAAGAGGACGGTCATCCTCCATGTCCCCCTTTTCGTTGTAACGGAAAGTGTGTTGCAGCGGTCGCGGTACTGACTGCGTTTGCCTACGGGAAGAGAGTAGGCATCATCGACGGAATCGTTCACAGCCTCCACCAGCTCCAGCTCTTCCGAAAGGTTCAATGTAGAGAACTTAAGTCCTAAAGGCGACTCGCTAACTATGGTTCTGCCGTCTTTTCCGACAGAATAGCTGAGCTTCCCGTCGGTGAGAGATACCGTTGCTTTCAAGTGTCCGTCGGGAGAAGACACGGTGAAGTCCTCTGCCCACAGTGTAAGCGCTTGCAGCAGGGCAGCGCAAAGTAAGAGTGTTCGAGTTTGCATGATATAATGGGTTTTTGTTTGCAAAGATACTAAAAATTCCATAAAAACACATAATAAATAAGAAAAAAAGCGGCAAAATGCTTGGCGGATTGAAAAAATGTCGTACCTTTGCAGCCGGTTTGGAAAAAGTCGTCTATTGGAATAGACTAAAAAGAGAAGATTAGAAATGTCTAAGATTTGTCAAATTACCGGTAAGAAGGCCATGATTGGCAATAATGTGTCACACTCCAAGCGCCGCACCAAGAGGAGCTTCAACGTGAACCTGTTCACCAAAAAGTTCTACTATGTGGAGGAGGATTGCTGGATTAGTCTGAACATCAGCGCTTCCGGTCTGCGCTACATCAATAAGGTAGGACTCGACGCCGCTCTGAAGAACGCAGTGGCTGAAGGTTATTGTGATTGGAAGGATATTCGTGTAATCGGTTAATCTAACGAAGGAGTTAACGAAATGGCAAAGAAAGTTAAAGGCAACAGAATCCAGGTGATTCTGGAGTGCACCGAGATGAAGCAGAGCGGTCTGCCCGGCACATCTCGCTACATCACCACGAAGAACAGAAAGAATACTCCCGAGCGTCTCGAGCTCAAGAAGTATAATCCCATCTTGAAAAAGATGACTGTTCATAAGGAAATCAAGTAATAACCCATTAAGTGTAATATAAGTTATGGCAAAGAAAACAGTCGCAACCCTTCAGACGGGTAAAACCGATGGCCGTTCATACACCAAGGTTATCAAGATGGTGAAGAACCCTCAGACAGGTTCCTACTCATTCGACGAGCAGATGGTTCCCAATGAGGCCGTAAAGGATTTTTTCAAAAATTAGTGTATAAGTTTATATGAGTTGGGAGGCGGGAAGCAGTGATTGTTTCCCGCCTTTTTTTTTTAATATGTTCACAACTTACACTCTTCCATGCGGCCTCAGGCTTGTCTGCACTCCGGGACAGACGGATGTGGTGTACCTGGGCATCGCCATCGATGCCGGCACTCGGCACGAACTGCCCCAAGAGAGCGGAATGGCCCATTTCATCGAGCATATGTCGTTCAAAGGGACCCGCCGTCGCTCGGCTCGGCAAGTCATCTCGAGCATGGAGAGCGTGGGCGGAGAACTCAATGCGTTTACAGGCAAAGAGGAGACGGTCTATTATTGCACTTGCCTGAAACAACATGTTTCGAGGGCCATCGACCTCCTGCTCGACATCGCTTTGGAGAGCACCTATCCTCAGGAAGAGATGAACCGCGAGGTGGAAGTGGTCATCGACGAGATAGAGAGCTATCAGGACCAGCCTGCGGAGCTCATCTACGACGAGTTCGAGAGCCTTATCTTTCCGTCTCATCCCCTCGGACGCAACATTCTGGGCGATGCCGAAACGCTACGGAAGTTCCGTTCCGGCGACCTGCATCGCTTCGCCCGGCGCCTTTATCATCCCGACAGGATGGTGCTTTATGTATTGGGCAATGTGGAGCCTGAAAAAGTGCTCCGTGCGGTGGGAAAAAACGCCGCGTGCGGCGATGCCCAACGCCGCACGCGGAAATTGCCAACGCTGCACGTGGAGATTGGCATCGCCGCACGCGGGGATTTTAACGTCCTCCGAGAGAAGAATACACACCAGGCTCATGTGGTTGTCGGAGCCCCGTCGTTCGGGGGTAACGACCCTCGCCATCTGCACCTTTATTTCCTCAGCAACATGCTGGGCGGACCGGCCATGAGCAGCCGTCTGAACCTCGCTCTTCGCGAACGCAACGGACTGGTCTATACCGTCGAGAGCAACCAGACAACCTACACGGATACAGGCGTTTGGAGTGTTTATTATGGGTGTGATGCAAAGGACAGAGTCCGATGCCACAAACTCGTCCTTCGAGAGTTGGACCGCTTGGTGCAGCACCCCCTTTCCCAGCATGCTCTCGATGCTGCCCGAAGACAGCTGAAGGGGCAAATCGGCATTTCTTACGATAACTTCGAGAATGTGGCCATCGGAATGGCGAAGCGTTATCTCCATTATGGCACCACGCTCTCGCGGGAGCAACTCTTCGAGCGCCTCGATGCCATCACTCCCGAGGATTTGCTCTCGACAGCTCAGAGTGTCTTCTCCCCCGACCGCCTTCTGACGCTTGAATACGTCTGAAGGTTTTTTTTATGTTCTTTGTTGCCTACCTTTTTGAATTTCAGTCGATTAGAATGCAAGGAGAGAGCGTCAACATCATCCGTCGGACTGACGGTAGCGCCATAAAGGTTCTGCAGAGGTAAACCGATACAAACAAAAATGCCACACGAGGAAAAGGAAAAATCCACGTGTGGAAAACACAAACGCGACACGTGGATTTTGCAAAGTCCTCGTGTCGCGTTTTGAATCCCCATGCGGGTATTGGGAATCAGAGAGCTGACGCAATCATTCTTTTCCCTGGGGAAGGCCGAGATGCGTAGGCGGGCAACTCCCATCGTGACGAGAGTGATGGGCGTTGTCGTTTCGGCACGCTTGGCGTAGGAAAAGCACAGAAGAATGGTCGTCAGAGAATATTTAATGTAAGTTAACCCACATAATACATGTGGTTTTGCATATAAACATGGCAAATGTGCGGTGTATTTCAGTCGAAATGAAACTTTCCCCCACCAATTTTGTAATGTTGGCGAAAAAGTTTTCAACAGCACTTCCTTATATGTCATAGAGTGCTGAAAGTCCTTTATTTATGGGCTTTTGCGAAAATAAAAGGGTGACGCTTTGACGGGTTATCAACAAGATAAGTTAAGAGGTTAAGAAAAAAAAGTTTGCAGAAAGTGTGGGGAATTGTGGGGAATTGTGTATCTTTGCAGCAGATTTTCTAAAGAAAAAGGAAAAAACGATGAGATTCACGGGTAGCATAGATGCCAAGACGGACGAAAAAGGACGTGTTTTCGTGCCCAGCGTCTTCCGAAAAATCCTGCAAAAGGAAGAGGAGGAAGGCCTCGTGTTGCGTCGTGACCTCTTTGAAAACTGCCTTGTGCTCTACCCGAAGAGTGTGTGGGATGCTCAGGTCGATAGCGTCAGAGCCCGCACCAATCCCTTCGACCGCCATCAGCGTCAGGGCATGCGTCTCTTCACGGCCGATGCAGAGAACATCACCCTCGACAGCGGCGGCCGAATGCTCATCCCCCGTCGATACCTCGAGCATGCTGGCATAAAGAGCGACGTGAGGTTCATCGGAGTGGACGACACCATCGAAATCTGGAGCAAGCAAGCTGCCGAAGGCCTCCTCAGCGATCCCGATAAGGTGGCGAACATCCTGGAGGAAATGATGAAATCCACCGATTCCCTTTAGGAAAGGAAAGGAAAAAGGTTCCTCCTTAAGAGGGTTAGGGGGGTCTTAATATATTAATAATGTACGCGAAGTGTGAGGAATATCATGTGCCGGTACTGCTGAAAGAGGCAGTCGACGGACTGGACATCAAGCCCGGAGGCATATATGTCGACCTCACATTCGGCGGCGGCGGTCACAGCAAAGAGATTCTCCGACGCCTTGGGGGCACAGGACATCTCTACAGTTTTGACCAAGACGAAGATGCTCTGCTGAATGCAAAAGAGTTGGAAGGCGAAAAGAACTTCACTTTCATCCGCAGCAACTTCCGCTTCCTGAAGAATTGGATGCTCTATTACGGGCACGAGCAGGTGGACGGCATCCTTGCTGACCTGGGCGTAAGCAGTCATCATTTCGACGAGGAAGAGCGAGGCTTCAGTTTCCGTTTCGATGCTCCGCTCGACATGAGGATGAACCGAAAGGCCAGCCTCGACGCAAGGAGGATAGTGGAGGAGTATAGCGAGGAGCAACTCTCGGGTATCCTCTACCTCTATGGAGAACTGAAGAACAGCCGCCGCATCGCCGCCAGCATCGTCAAGGCACGACAGCAGAAGCCCATCACCACTACAACAGAGTTGGTGGAGGTGTTGAAGCCTTTGATGGGGTACGACCGCGAGAAGAAGGATCTGGCTCGTGTCTTCCAGGCGCTCCGCATAGAGGTAAATGGCGAGATGGTTGCCCTGAGGCAGATGCTCGATGCAGCCACAGAGCTGCTCAAGCCTGCGGGTCGCCTCAGCATCCTCACCTATCATTCCCTCGAGGACCGTATGGTGAAGAACATCGTCAAGGCCGGCAATGCCGAAGGAAAAGTAGAGACCGACCTCTTCGGACGCAGCAACGCACCGCTCGAGGCAGTCAATCGCAGCGTCATCATACCGAGTGAAGAAGAGCAGGAAAGCAATCCTCGCAGCCGTTCGGCAAAGCTTCGAGTGGCAAGGAAGAGGGATTAAAGATTAGGGATTAAAGATTAAGGAATAGGGAACAACCTATGGCTGAGATAGAGATAGATAACATCGAGGAACTCCAGGAAGTGATTCCAGAAGCTTCAGAAGCTTCAGAAGTTTCAGAAACTCCGGAGAGTCCGGAAGTTCAAGAAGAGAAGGAGCCCGTCAGCAACAAGGAAAAGCTGATGCGTTCGCTTGTTGGCGACGAGGATGATGTCGATGAAGAGACCGCTGCCAGTCTTCGTCAGATGCTGGATGCTGCTCCTCGCTGGTTCCTGAGCCAATGGAAGATGATGCTCCTGGTATTGGCCGGAGTCTTCCTCTACATCACAAATGGCTATCAAGCACAGGTTGAGATGATGAAGGAAACAGAGCTCGAGGCAGAACTCAAGGATTGGCGATACAGAAGCATCACTCGTGTAAGCGAGCTCACGCAACTCTGTAGGCAAAGCCAACTTGAGCAGAAACTCCGCGAACAAGGCGACAGCACGCTGACTCCCAGCAAAGTAGCGCCGTTTATTATCAATGTAAAAGAGTAAGCCCCTGATTATGCAAACCAACAAAGATAAAGCCCCAAGACGCTACATCGTTATCTTCGTGCTGATGTGCTTGGCAGGATTGTATATCCTGGGCAAGGCTCTCTATACAATGTTGCCACCCGAGAGCGACTATTGGAAGGAAGTGGGTCGTAACAGCAAGATTGCCAAGATTCCTGCCAATCGTGGCAACATCCTTTCTTGCGACCGCCAGGTGCTCTCCGGCACTGTGCCCAAGTATGCGCTTTATATGGACTTCGCCGTGCACGACCCCGATTCGAGTATTGAGGCAAAGACAAGAGCGTTCCGCGATTCGGCATTCCGAGTTGACCTCGACAGCATAGCGCAAGGCTTGGCCCGTATCTTCCCGGATCGCGATGCGGAGTGGTTCCGCCAGCGTCTTGTGCAGGGAAAGGGCCGCGGCAAGTACTCTTGGCGCATCTATCCCAAGCTCGCCTCATACGTTCAGTATCGTGCTTGCAAAGAGTTGCCGCTTCTCAGGGAGAGCATGTATAAGAGCGGCTTCCATGCCGACGAGATGCTGCTTCGCCTCAAGCCGTACGGCGGATTGGCAAGCCGCACCATTGGCGAGCTGTACAACGACACAAGCAGTCAGGCAAAATGCGGCCTCGAGTTGAGTTTCGACAGCATCCTTAGAGGACGGCCCGGCTCGAAGCATTTCATCACCGTACGCAACAGGAGGGTTCCCATCATTGATGCTCAGGCAGAGAACGGGCACGACCTCCTCACGACTATCGACATCAACATACAGGACTTTGCCGACCGCACCCTTCGCAGCAAGCTGAAGGAGGAGCTGGTGAACGGCGAGGTGGGCGTTGCTGTCGTGATGGAGGTGAAGACAGGCGACGTGAAGGCTATCGTCAACCTCACTCGTGGCGAGGACGGCGAATATTATGAGATGAAGAACAATGCTGTGAGTGACCTCTGGGAGCCTGGCTCGACATTCAAGACCGCCAGCATTATGGTAGCTCTCGAAGACGGCAAGATAGACCTGAACAAGTCTGTCGATTGTGCTCCGGGCATCGTCAATATGCATGGCAGAAACATGAAGGACCACAACTGGCATCGTGGCGGCTATGGCACATTGAAGGTGGAGGACATCCTCGGTCAGAGCAGTAACATCGGTGTGAGCAAGATAATCGATGAGGCTTATGGAAGCAATCCTTCCGCTTATGTTGATGGCTTGCATCGCGAAGGCGTCGGCATTCCCTTGAATCTTCCATTTGTAGGCAGGGGTGAGCCTTATGTTCCGCATCCAAAGGACAAGAACCACTACTGGAGCAAGCCAGACCTGCCATGGATGAGTATCGGTTATGTGACGATGCTTCCGCCCATCAGCACCCTGACGTTCTACAATGCCATTGCCAACGGCGGCAAGATGGTAAAGCCTCGCTTTGTGAAGGCCGAGCTGAAGGACGGCATGGTGATACGCGAGTTCCCGACGGAAGTCATCAAGGAGAGGATATGCAAGCCCTCCACGCTTCGCGACATCCAGTACTGCCTGGAGCACGTCGTGAGCGGCGGTCTCGGCAAGAAGGCCGGCAATGGCGGCAAGCTCTTCAAGGTCAGCGGCAAGACAGGAACGGCACAGATAAGTGTGGGCGGTTCGTATGCAGCACGCAAGTATATGGTCAGCTTCTGCGGTTACTTCCCCAGCGACGACCCCAAGTACAGCTGCATTGTCTGCATCCGCAAGAGCGGCTTGCCTGCATCGGGCGGCGGCCAGTGCGGTCCCGTCTTCAGCGAGATATCGCAGTTCATCATGTCGAGGGACTCTATGCGCAATGCCATTGCAGCCGCCGACACGAACTCTGTCTTTGTGCCCGAGGTGACGAAAGGCAGCAAGCAGCGTGCCGAAGCCATCGTGGAGGGCATGGGCCTTTCGAAGAAGCAGCTCAGCCTGACTGAAACGGACACCGTTTCGTTGAACAAGGTTCCCGATGTTATCGGCATGGGCGTGAAGGACGCAGTCTTCGCATTGCAGAAGCGAGGCTTGCGAGTTCGCATCAATGGCTGCGGAGAGATCACAAAGCAGGACATTGCAGCCGGTTCTGTCGCTACCAAAGGCAAATATATCACACTGACAGCATCACCAAAGAACAACTAATTGAAGACAATGAAACTACAGCAACTCATACATGATTGCAAGCCACAGCAGGTGGTGGGAAGCATAGAAAGGGAAGTGACAGGCATCGAGATAGACAGCCGTCGCATCCAGAAAGGTGCAGCATTCGTAGCCATGCGAGGTACTCAGGTTGACGGCCATACCTTCATCGACAAGGCCATCGAGCTTGGTGCAGGCGTGGTGGTATGCGAGAAGTTGCCCGAAACAATCAAAGAAGATGTGACCTATCTCGTCTATCCCAATACAGGGGATGTGGTCGGCATGCTGGCCACGCACTTTTTCGGCGACCCGAGCAAGCGCATGCACCTCATCGGCGTGACCGGCACAAACGGCAAGACGACCATCGCCACCGTGCTCTACAACATCTTCCGCCAGCTGGGCTACAAGTGCGGCCTGTGCAGTACCGTCTGCAACTACATCGACGGCGAGCCAGTGCCTACTGAGGTGACGACTCCCGACCCCATCACGCTGAACCGTCTGCTCGGGCAGATGGCCGACGAGGGCTGTGCCTACGCCTTCATGGAGGTCAGCAGTCACAGCGTCAGCCAGAAGCGCATCGGAGGCCTCTCGTTCAGCGGCGGCATCTTCACCAACCTGACGCGTGACCATCTGGACTATCACGGGACGTTCGAGAACTACCGCGACGCCAAGAAGGGCTTCTTCGACGCTTTGCCAGCCGACGCTTTCGCCATCATCAATGCCGACGACCGCAACGGAATGGTCATGGTGCAGAACTGCAAGGCGACGGTCAAGACGTATTCCCTCCACTCAGCCGCCGACTTCAAGGCCCGCATCATGGAGGAGAGCTTCGAGGGTATGGATCTTGAGATAGACGGCAGGGATGTCAGCGTGCAGTTCGTGGGGCGCTTCAACGTCAGCAACCTCTTGGCCGTCTATGGAGCCGCCGTTATGCTGGGCGTCGAGCCACAACAGGCACTCGTCCTGCTCAGTGCGCAGAAGCCCGTCAACGGCAGGTTCGAGGCCATCCGCTCGAAGGAAGGCGTCACAGCCATCGTGGATTATGCCCACACACCCGATGCCCTCGTCAATGTCCTCACAACCATCAACGAGGTGTTGCAGGGCAAAGGCCAGTGCTGGACGGTCTGCGGCGCTGGCGGCAACAGGGACAAGGGCAAGCGCCCCCTCATGGCGCAGGAAGCCGTCAAGAACAGCGACCGCGTCATCATCACGAGCGACAACCCTCGCAACGAAGACCCTCAAGAGATAATAAACGATATGCTGGCAGGCCTCGACAGCGGTCAGAGGCGCAGCGTCATCAGCATCGTGGATCGCAGGGAAGCCATCCGCACCGCCTGCACAATGGCACAGCCGGGCGACGTAGTCCTCGTGGCAGGCAAGGGACATGAAGATTATCAGATAGTTAAGGGGGTAAAACATCACTTCGACGACCACGAGGTGATACGCGAAGCGTTCGGAATATAACCCCCTCAGAAGGGGCTTGAAAACGCCGCCTGCGGAAATGCCCAACGCCGCACGCGGAGATTGGCAACGCCGCACGCGGGGATTGCAATCGCCGCAGCCGGGGATTTCAGACACACTAAAGAGTACAAAATAACCCAACATAAAGTCATATAAAAGACATGCTATATTACCTGTTCAGATACTTAGGCGAATTCGGAGTTTCAGGTGCTAATCTGTGGCATTACATCTCCTTCCGTGCAGTGCTTACGCTGGTGCTGAGTCTCATTATCTCCATGTGGTTCGGCGAATATTTCGTCCGCTGGATGAAGAAACACCACGGCAGCGAGGCTCAAAGAGACCCCAGCATCGACCCCTACGGTGTGGAGAAGCAGGGCGTGCCCACCATGGGCGGCATCATCATCATTGTTGCCACGCTCATCCCCTGCCTGCTGCTGGGCCGCTTGCGCAACATCTACATGCTCCTCATGCTCTTCACTACGGTATGGCTCGGCGCACTCGGTTTTGCTGATGACTACATCAAGATGAAGAAGACGAAGGACGGCATGCGCCCCATCTGGAAACTGCTCGGACAAGCGCTGCTCGGCCTGGTTGTCGGCCTGACGCTCTGGATGAGCCCGGATGCCGTTATCTGCGAGAACATACAGGATGAGAGGCAAGGCACTGAGCAAGTCGTGACGCACAGAAGCGAAGAGGTGAAGAGCACCATCACGACCATCCCGTTCGTCAAGAACAACAACCTCAACTACGCAGACATCTTCAGCTTCTTGGGCAGATACCGTACTGCGGCAGGTTGGATCTTCTTCGTGCTGGTCACCACATTCATAGTGATGGCAGTCAGCAACGGTTCGAATTTGAACGATGGAATGGACGGTTTGTGTGCAGGCAATGCCGCCATCATGTGCATCGCGCTCGGCATCCTGGCCTATGTGAGCAGCCACATCCACATGGCTGCCTACCTGAATATAATGTATATCCCCGGGTCGGAGGAACTCGTCATCTTCATCTGTGCCTTTGTCGGCGCATTGATCGGCTTCCTCTGGTACAATGCCTATCCCGCTCAGGTGTTCATGGGCGACACGGGCAGCCTGGCCATCGGCGGCATCATCGGCGTGACGGCCATCATCATACACAAGGAACTGCTGCTGCCGCTGCTGTGCTTCGTCTTCCTCATGGAGAGTTTGAGCGTCATCCTGCAGACCAACTATGCCAAGATGGGCAATCGGCGCGGACTGAAGTGGCGCGTGTTCAAGCGTGCGCCGCTGCACGACACCTTCCGCGTGGCCCCGGGACAACTGCCCTCCAACTTCAAGGTGCTCATCAACTGGCCTAAAGGCTGTTGGCTTGAATCAAAGATAACCGTCCGCTTCTGGATAGTGACTATCATCATGGCGGCACTCGCCATAGTAACATTAAAGATAAGATAGAAGACCCCCTAGCCCCTTTAGGGGGAACAAATGGTAAATGGTAAATGGTTAAATGGTAAATGAAGAGATGAAAAGGATTGTGATACTTGGAGCCGCCGAAAGCGGCGTTGGAGCTGCTGCACTGGCTAAGGTGAAGGGCTTCGACGTCTTCGTCAGCGACATGGGCAAGATAAAGGATAACTACAAGCAGGTGCTCCGCGACTACGATGTGCCTTGGGAAGAAGGCAAACACACGGAGGAACTCATCCTCAATGCCGTTGAAGTGGTGAAGAGCCCAGGCATTCCCGAGGATGCGCCGATGGTGCAGAAGGTAAGAGACGCAGGCATCCCCGTCATCAGCGAGATAGAGTTCGCCGGCCGCTACACGGACGCCAAGATGATTTGCATCACCGGCTCGAACGGAAAGACGACCACCACGAGCCTTATCTACCACATCTTCAAGAAGGCAGGCTACAATGCCGGCCTCGCCGGAAACATAGGTCGTAGCCTCGCACTGCAGATAGCCGAGGGCTGCACCTACGATTACTACATCATCGAGCTGAGCAGCTTCCAGCTGGACAACATGTATGACTTCCGCGCCAACATCGCCATCTTGCTCAACATCACGCCCGACCACCTGGATCGCTACGAGAACTCGATGCAGAAATACACGGATGCCAAGATGCGCATCGTACAGAACCAGACGGAGGACGACGCGTTCATCTATTGGAACGACGACCCCATCATCACTGCCGAACTCAGGAAGTATGGCATCAAGGCCAAGATGTGTCCATTCAGCATCATCAAGAAGGAAGGCATGATAGGCTACATCGCCGACGGGCAGTATGTCATCGAGTACCCCACGCCCTTCAACATGGAGCAGGAAAGCCTGAGCCTGCGCGGCAAGCACAATATGTATAACAGTCTGGCAGCAGGTATCGCAGCTCGCATCAGCGGCATAGACGACGCCTCGCTCCGCCAAAGCCTGAGCGACTTCGAAGGCGTGGAGCATCGACTGCAGAAAGTGGCTCGCGTGGGAGGTGTGCAGTACATCAACGACTCGAAGGCAACCAATGTGGATGCCTGCTGGTATGCGCTCGAAAGCATGACCACACCCACCATCCTCATCATCGGCGGTAAGGACAAGGGCAACGACTACAACGCCATCAAGGAGCTCGTGCAGAAGAAGTGCGCAGGCCTCGTCTATCTCGGCGCAGACAATAGCAAACTGCACGATTTCTTCGATGGAATGGGCATTCCTGTGGCAGATACCAATAATATGAAGGATTGTGTTGAGGCTTGCAGCCGTATGGCCAAGCCAGGCTACACCGTTCTGCTCAGCCCCTGCTGCGCCAGCTTCGACCTCTTCAAGAACATGGAAGACCGAGGCGAGCAGTTCTGCGAACAAGTGAGAAACCTATAAACAGAAAAAGGTCCTGAAAGTCCTTAAGGTCTCTAAGGTCCTTAAGGCCATTAAAAAGAATAAGAGAAGAGAAATGAAACTGAATAAGTTTAAGGACAAGACGTTGATACATGGCGACCTGGGCATCTGGGCTGTGTTCCTCATCCTGTGCGCAATCTCGCTCATTGAGGTATATAGTGCCAGTTCGCGCATGACCTTTGCCTCCGGCGCATACTGGGATCCTATCATGCAGCATGGCTCCTTCATGCTGATGGGCATCTTCATTGCCTGGCTTGTGCATCTCATCCCGTGCAACTACTTCAAGTTGTTCTGCACCTTTGGCATGTTCATCTCAATCTTCCTGCTGATAGCTGTGCTGGTTATCGGTCAGAAGACGAACGACGCCGGTCGATGGATATCGATAGGCTTCATAAGGTTCCAGCCCAGTGAGCTTGCAAAGCTGAGTCTTGTGGGCTTCAGTTGCTTCATCCTTTCCTCGTTGCGCGATGAGAAGGGAGCAAGTCCGATGGGCTTCAAGATAGTGGCTCTGACAGCGTTCATTACGATATTGCTTATCTTTACGGAAAATGCCTCTACTGCTTTCATCATAGCCATCGCTATGTTTGGCATCTGTTTCTATGCGCAGATTCGCAAGAAGATACTCGTCGGCGCACTCCTGTTGGGCATGCTTGGCATAGGCAGCATCTTCGGCATAGCATATTCCATCCCCGAGAAGACACTCACCGAGTGGCAGATGTCCGATGGCCCTCTGCATAGAGTGCCGACTTGGATACACCGAATCACCGACAAGCAGGAGCGTCCGGAGAACCCCAGCGAATACAGGCCACAAGATAATCCGCAGAAGGCATACGCGAAGGTTGCCATAGCGACAAGCAATGTCATCGGTCGAGGCCCTGGCAACAGCCGCCAGCGCGACTTCATCCCGCAGGCTTTCTCCGACTTCATCTATGCCATCATCATAGAGGAGCTCGGCTTCCTCGGAGCTGTTCTTGTGCTGAGCCTTTACCTTGTACTGATGTATCGTTCCATGCGCATTGCACAGAAATGCAAAGCGCTCTTCCCATCTTATCTGGTGATGGGTTTGGCGCTGATGATAGTGGTGCAGGCGATGATGAACATGGCTGTGGCAGTAGGCGCTTTCCCCGTGACGGGACAGCCCTTGCCGCTCGTCAGCCGTGGTGGTACGAGTCTCTTCATTACCAGTACCTACATAGGGATGATCCTAAGCGTGAGCCATACGGCAAAGCGCAAACCTGAGTATGAAGCCAAACAACTAACAGAAAGCCTATAGTCAATACAGTTTCTATTAGGCCCTATAATATATATAATATATATGGATGAACTGAGAGTCATAATAAGTGGTGGTGGCACAGGAGGACACATCTTTCCTGCTGTGAGCATAGCCAATGCACTGCGTGAGATAAATCCCGAGACGAAGATTCTCTTCGTAGGTGCGGAGGGAAGGATGGAGATGCAGCGAGTGCCTGCTGCCGGATACGAGATAATAGGTCTGCCTGTACGCGGCCTACTTCGTCCCTTGTGGAAACCGGGTAACATTGGCATCCTGATGGATTTCCTGAAGAGCAAGCGTATGGTAAAGAAGACATTGTGCGACTTCAAGCCTGATGTGGCGGTTGGCGTAGGCGGCTATGCCAGCTCTGCTACCCTCAATGCGGCATACGAACTCGGCATACCCTGTCTCATTCAGGAGCAGAACAGCTTTGCCGGCCTCACCAACAAGACATTAGCCAAGAAAGCAAGCAAGATATGTGTGGCCTACGAGGGCATGGAACGCTTCTTCCCAAAGGAGCGCATCCTGCTCACAGGCAACCCCGTCCGTCAGAGTTTGCTCAACGACTCCTTGACGCGTGAGGAGTGTGCCGCAGCCTTTGGCCTCAATCCCTCGAAGCCCACGATACTTCTCATTGGGGGAAGCTTAGGAGCGCGTACTCTGAACGAGAGTGTCATGCGCAACCTTTCCCGCATCGCCGCATCGCCTGCACAGTTCATCTGGCAGACAGGCAGCTATTACAAGAAAGACATAGAGCAAACGCTCGACGTGAAGGGCAAACCCGGCAACCTCGTCGTGACGGACTTCATCAGCCGCATGGACCAGGCCTATCACCTGGCCGACCTCGTCATCAGCCGTGCCGGTGCAGGCAGCATCAGCGAGCTCTGTCTCTTGGGAAAGCCAAGCATCCTTGTGCCCAGTCCCAATGTGGCAGAAGACCATCAGACGCACAATGCGATGGCGCTCGTCAACAAGCAGGCGGCTTTGCTTGTGCGCGATGCTGATGCTCCCGAACAGCTCATACCGCTTGCATTGGAGACGGTTGTTGATACAGATAAGCTTCAAGCTCTCGGCAGGAATGCAGAGGCTATGGCTTTGCGCGACTCGGCCCGCATCATCGCCGAAGAGGTAATAAAACTTGCACAACAGAAGAAGGTATGAAGGCAGTATATTTCGTAGGCATTGGCGGCATTGGCATGAGTGCCATTGCGCGTTACTTCCTCAGTCGTGGCCTTGTTGTCGCTGGTTATGACAGGACACCGAGCGACCTCACCGAGCAGCTTCGAAAAGAAGGGGCTCTGATTCACTATGAAGACAATGTGAACCTCATTCCTGCTCCCTGCCGCGCCAAGGAAAGCACACTTGTGGTCTATACTCCTGCCATCCCTGCGGAGCATACAGAATTGACGTTCTTCCGTCAGCAAGGCTTTGACATACAAAAGCGTGCCCAAGTGCTCGGCACCTTGACGCGTTCCCTGAAAGGACTTTGTGTGGCAGGCACGCACGGCAAGACGACGACCTCGAGTATGGCTGCGCACATGCTTCATCAGAGCCATGTGGACTGCAACGCTTTCCTTGGCGGCATCACGAAGAACTATGGCACGAACTACATCCTGAGCCAGAAGAGCCCGTATGTTGTCATCGAGGCAGACGAGTTCGACCGCTCCTTCCACTGGCTGACACCCTTCGCCAGTGTCATTACGGCTACAGATGCCGACCACTTGGACATCTACGGCAGCGAGGAAGCTTATCTGGAGAGCTTCAGCAAGTACAGCAGCCTGATACTTCCCGGCGGCTACCTCGTGATGCATACTGGACTGAAGATGAGGCCTGCCGTGCAGGAAGGCGTCACTGTCTATACCTACAGCCGAGAGGAGGGCGACTTCCATGCAGAGAATGTGTGCATCGGCAACGGACGCATCACCTTCGACCTCGTTTCGCCATTGGGAAACATCTCGGGCATAGAACTTGGCGTGCCTGTCAGTGTCAACATCGAGAACGGCATTGCTGCGATGGCTTTGGCACAGATAGCAGGTGCAACAGCCGACGAGATACGCCGGGGCATGGCATCCTTCGGTGGCGTTGACCGTCGCTTCGACTTCCACATCAAGACAGACAAGATGGCCTACCTAAGCGACTATGCCCATCATCCGGAAGAGATACGCCGCAGCCTCGAGAGCATCCGTGAACTCTACAAAGGCCGACGCATCAAAGCTATCTTCCAGCCACACCTCTATACGCGAACCCGTGACTTCTACCGCGACTTCGCCGATGCCCTTTCGCTGCTGGACGACGTCTGCATCGTGGACATCTACCCTGCTCGCGAAGCGCCCATCCCTGGCGTGACGAGTGCCCTTATATATGACAACCTCAAGCCTGGCATCAGGCGACAGATGTGCCGCAAGGACGAGATACTCGATGTGGTGCGTCAGGGCGGCTTCGATGTGCTCGTCACGCTCGGAGCAGGCGACATCGAGGACTATGTGCAACAGATAACCGAAATACTGCGACCTCTATCATGAAGACTGCAATAAAGATATTCCTGCTTTTGGCAGTGGTGGGCTACCTCGTGGTTGCCGTCTGGAAATTCGGCGGCCAGGCAGAGGACAGAACTTGCGAAGGCGTTCGTGTCGAGATAATAGACACTATCCCCGACGGCTTCATTACCGACGAGTTCGTTCGTTCCATCCTGACACGAAACAAGATAACGCCCGAGGGGATGAAGATAAGCGACATCAACCTAGAGCAGATAGAACAACTGATGCTTGAGGAGTCGCACATCGAGAGCGCCTCCTGCTACTACGATGCGGCAGGCAGACTTTGCATCAAGGTCGTTCCGCAGCAGCCCATCTTGCACGTCATCAGCCAGAAGGGCGAGGACTACTACCTCTCCAGCACAGGCCTGACGATGCCTACCGCCAGCTTCAATGTGGACTTGTGTGTGGCGACGGGAAATGTCACGAAGAAGTTTGCCTCCGAACACCTCCTGGAGCTTGCCAGATTCATCCACGACGACCTCTTCTGGAGCGAGCAGATAGAACAGATACATGTCGTTGGCCCCGACGAAATAAAGCTCTATCCTCGCGTCGGGCAGCATGTCATAGAGTTGGGCAGTGCCGAAGGCTTCCAGGAAAAACTCAGCCGCCTGCGCATCTTCTATCGCGAAGGTCTGGAGCGCGTAGGGTGGAATAAATACAAGACCATCAGTCTGGCGTACGACGGCCAGGTGGTATGTACTAAAGCAAACATTAAGAAGAAATGATGTTCACTTCACTTCTTTCCAATCGGCCAAGTCGTTGGTTTCCAGCGAGGAAGCAGTGTCGCCAAACGCCGCCTGCGGCGATGACGATTTCCGCGTGCGGCGATGGCGATTTCCGCGTGCGGCGATTGGCAATTCCGCGTGCGGCGTTTGGAAGCGCCTCTGGCGGCATAAAATAGCATCATATAAAACATCAAATATTATGGGAGCAGAAAAAGACATTATCATTGCAGTAGAGCTGGCATCGACAGCTATACGTGCTATCGCAGGCAAGAGGGAACCCGACGGCAGTATGCAGGTACTTGCCTATGCCCAGGAAGATTCACCCAACACCATTCGCAAGGGCATCATCGACAACATCGACAAGACTACCCAAGCGCTGACGCGTGTCGTTAGCAAGCTGAACGACAAACTGGGTGTCAAAGTCAACAGTATCTATGTCGGTTTGGGAGGACAGTCGTTGCGCTCAGTACACAATCGTGTACTCCTGCAGTTCGACGGCCTCGAACTCCTTTCCCACAAGACCATCGACAAGATGCGCGACACCAACAACGGTGTCGTCTATCCCAATGCCGAGATAAAGGAAGTGGTGCCTCAGGAGTTCACTATCGGCAGCCGCAGCATTGTCGATCCTGTAGGCATGCAGGCAGAGATGCTCGAGGCCAACTTCATCAACATCGTAGCCCGCCCAACGCTCGAGGAGAACATACGCAAGTGTGTCAAAGGTGCCGGCCTGGAGGTGCAGGAAATCCTCATCTCGCCTCTGTGTGAAGCGGACGCTCTGCTCACAGCCAACGAGAAGCGTTCCGGCTGTGCGCTGGTCGATATGGGAGCCGACACGACTACGGTGAGTGTGTACTTCAACAACATCCTGCGCCACCTCTGCGTGATTCCTCTTGGCGGCTCGAATGTGACGAGCGACATCACCAGCCTCAAAGTGGAGGCAGAAGAGGCGGAAGAATTGAAGAAGAAGTACGGCACGGCCTACCGGTCCGACAGCGAAGACAAGACAGGACAGAAGATAAATCTGAGCTTCGACCGCACAGAAGACGAGGAGAAGCTGCAGGAAATAGTCGAGGCTCGCTACGAGGAAATCATAGCCAACGTCTATCATCACATCTCCGCCTACAAGGACAAGATGCTTTCGGGCATCATTGTGACAGGAGGTGCCGCACGCATACCCGACCTCGTCAAGGCCTTCTCACGTCAGACCTCAGGCGAACTCAACGTACGCATCGTAAAGGGACACCCGGAGAACGTCACCATCTCCTTCGGCCTGCAAGTGACCGACCACGACCGCCTCAACACACTCTACTCCCTCCTGCTCGCAGGCAAGGAGAACTGCGTGGGCGAAGCTGCCAAAGCTCCTGCTCAGACAGAGATTGATTTCGAGGCGAAACAGGAAGAGGAGAAGAAAGTGGTTGAACCGGAACCGCAGGAGGAGCCTAAGACGCCAGAGAAACCCAAAGGCCCCTCTGCCTTCGGCCGCATCTGGAAGACCTTCGAGAGAATGCTTTCCGATGACCCTGAAGGCGACGACGATAACGCATAATTACATTACCTTGAATGATAAAACACTACAGCTATGGCAGAAGAAAAGAACATACAGCCCTTTGGCGGCATTAACTTCAATGTGAAGAAGACCGAGAACCCTTGCATCATCAAGGTAGTGGGCGTAGGCGGCGGTGGCGGCAATGCCATCAACCACATGTATCGCGAAGGCATACACGAGGTGACCTACGTGGTTTGCAATACTGACAAGAAGGCCCTCAACGACTCGCCTGTCCCCAACCACTTGCAGTTGGGCAAGGATGGTCTTGGCGCCGGCAACAACCCTGCTGTAGGCCGTCAGCGTGCTGAGGAGAGCATCGAGGATATCCGCGAGATGCTCAACGACGGCACACGCATGGTCTTCATCACAGCAGGCATGGGCGGCGGCACAGGTACTGGCGCTGCTCCCATCATTGCACAATGTGCGAAGGATGCAGGCATCTTGACCGTCGGCATCGTCACTATTCCCTTCAAGTTTGAGGGAAACAAGAAGATAAATCAGGCACTGGACGGCGTAGAGGAGATAGCCAAGCACGTAGATGCCCTCCTCGTCATCAACAACGAGCGTCTTCGCGAGATTTATCCCGAACTGACTGTCATCAATGCCTTCGCCAAGGCAGACGATACGCTCAGCATCGCCGCCAAGAGCATCGCAGAGATCATCACGATGCACGGCACCATCAACCTCGACTTCCAGGACGTTACGACAGTCCTCAAGGACGGCGGTGTGGCCATTATGAGTACGGGTTATGGCGAGGGCGAGAATCGTGTGTCTAAGGCCATCCAGGAGGCACTGAACAGCCCGCTGCTCAACAACAACGACATCTTCAATTCCCGCAAGGTTCTCCTCAACATCAACTTCTGCAGCGAGAACGAGACGGGCAACCTGATGATGGAGGAGATGAACGAGGTGAACGACTTCATGAGCCGCTTCCGCAAGGATGTGGAGACAAAGTGGGGTCTGGCCACCGACAGTTCGCTCGGTGACAAAGTGAAGATCACGCTGCTTGCCACTGGTTTCGGCTTGCAGAATGTCCCGGGTGTGCGTAGCATCGTGGAGCAGAAGGAGCAGGAGAAGACTGCCGTCGATCAGGAACGCGAGGACTACAACGAGGAGCGCGCTGGCTTCTATTACGGCTCATCGACGGGTTCGCCTGTGCGTCGGCGTCGCCACAACACCTACATCTTCTCGGACGAGGACCTCGACAACGACGACATCATCTCGATGGTCGATGCCCGTCCTGCCTACAACCGCACGAAGGACGAGGTGAACAAGATAAAGGAGAAGAGCAGTCCTGTTCAGGAGACTGAATCGCCGACAATGGGCGTTGCTTTCGATCTGTAGGAGGGCGTCTTAGGCCAAGAGTTCCCGCAAGACGGCAAGCGAGCGGAGGTCGCGAAACTCCGGCACATGCAGTTTATAGTACGAGGTCAGCACATCCAGGATGCGGTTGCGCTGGCTTCGGTTCAGGCGGAAGCTGTGCATGTTTCTGATGTTCATTCTGAGAAAGAGGGGCAGCCGCGCAGCCTCTTCGCCTTTTAGGAAGAAGTTGTGCGAGGGTTCTGTCTCTGTGGCAATGCTGTCTTTCAAGTCAAAGAAAGGCAGCATGTTCTTTGTGTCTATGTTTGGCCAGAAGCCGAGATAGTGCGTCAGGCGTATGAGGAAGGCAACATGGAAGTTGGCCAATCCTTCGTTTGTCGCATCGTACCATTGCAGACTATATAATATATAATGGTATAGGTCTTCGTTCTTCACCTCGTTCCTCAGGGCGTTATGCAGGAACTCCGAGAGGAAGAGGGCCACTGTCTCCTTTATCGGGTTATAGGGAAGGGATGTGTAGCAATGTGCGATGTGTACCTCTTGAATCTTCTGCAAAGAAGCGGATGGCCGATAGTCGAACACCAGCTCTACGATGTTGAGCGGGCGCAGAAGCGTGGCGTGCAGCCCGCCTTTACGTTGCCCGCGGCGGTCGCGCACAAGAAAAGAGACACTGCCTCGCGACAGCGTGAAGATGTCCACGATGGCGCTGTCGTCGTTGTAGCGGTTGTAATGCAGCACAATGCCGCGAGTTGTCTCAATCATGATATATAGTGCTTTTTCTTATGTAAAGATACGCAAAAGTATCCGTTTTGTTAACCAATAAGAGGAAAAATGCAGTGAAAGGAGCATTTTTCCTTGAAATTATTTTGTCAGTCTCGGAAATTGTTATACCTTTGCACCCGCAATTGAGCCCTCGTGCTCGAAAGCTGTGGCTAAACAGCCGGACTTTTTCGGTAAGCCAAACGAACAGAAACAAGTTTACTTGCTTTCAGTCATGGCGAGAAAAAGGCGCACTTAACGAAGTGCGAAGGTAAGGTCCCTTCGTCTATCGGTTAGGACGAGAGATTTTCATTCTCTAAAGAGGAGTTCGACTCTCCTAGGGACTACAAAACAAACAAGTAATAAAATTAGATAGAAAAACAGATGGCTAATCACAAATCATCATTAAAGCGCATTCGTCAGGAGGAGAAGAGAAGACTCCACAACCGTTATTACGCTAAGACTATGCGTAATGCAGTGCGCAAGCTTCGTGCTACAACCGAGAAGGCTGCAGCAATTGAGATGTATCCCAGTGTTCAGAAGGCACTTGACAAGCTCGCAAAGATTAACGTCATTCACGAGAACAAGGCTTCCAATCTGAAATCTAAACTGGCTAAGTACATTCAGAAGCTCGGCTAATAAGCCACAATCTTTTCGCTATAACGTACAAGCGGCAGCTCATCGAGCTGCCGCTTCTTTGTTTATTGAGAGGCTTAGGAAAGCCTAGGAGTTCCTAGGAAGACCTAGGAAAGCCTAGGACTGCCTAGGAAAGCCTTATGCGTCGATATTGGCGAAGGTTGCGTTCTTCTCGATGAACTCGCGGCGAGGGCCTACATCTTCGCCCATCAGCATGGAGAAGACGTAGTCGGCCTCTGCGGCATCGTCGATGGTGACCTGCTTGAGGCGGCGCTGTTCGGGGTCCATTGTGGTCTCCCAAAGCTGCTTGGGATTCATCTCGCCGAGACCTTTGTAGCGCTGTGTGTGGAGCTTCGTGTCGTCGGCGTCGCCGTTGCAATAGGTCTGGATGAAGCGGATGCGGGCGTCCTCGTCGTAGCAGTACTCCTCGACCTTGCCGTAGCTGCAGCGATAGAGTGGGGGAGTGGCGATGTAGAGGCGGCCGTCCTTGATGAGCTGGGGCATATAGCGGAAGAAGAGCGTCATGAGCAGCGTGTCGATGTGTGAGCCATCGACGTCGGCATCGGTCATGATGATGGTCTTGTAGTAACGCAGCTTGTCGTAGTTCGCTTCCTTATAGTCATCGGGGTTGAGGCCGAACTTCACGCCGAGTGCTTGTATGATGTTGTTGACTTCTTCGTGTTCGAAGGCTTTGTTCCACATCACGCGCTCCACGTTGAATATCTTGCCTCGGATGGGCAGTATGGCCTGGAAGTGACGGTTACGGCCTTGCTTTGCTGAACCGCCTGCGGAGTCACCCTCGACGATGAAGAGCTCAGCGTTTGCGGGGTCTTTGTCCGAGCAGTCGGCCAATTTGCCGGGTAGTCCGCCACCACTCATCGGGCTCTTACGAAGCACCTTTTCTCTGGCTTTTCTTGCTTCTACACGAGCCTGAGCAGCAAGCAAAACTTTATCTACGATGAGCTTTGCTTCTCTTGGATGTTCCTCGAGATAATTGGTTAGCGCCTCACCTACAGCCTGTTGTACGGCACCTGCTACCTCGCTGTTTCCCAGCTTGGTCTTGGTCTGACCCTCAAATTGAGGCTCTGCCACCTTGATTGAGATGACGGCAGTCAAACCTTCGCGGAAGTCCTCGCCACTAATTTCGATGCCGTTCTTGGCGAGTTTCTCCAGAACTTTATCGAACTTTTCCTCGGCATATTTCTTGAGGACACGAGTCAGCGCCATGCGGAAGCCCTGCAGGTGTGTGCCGCCTTCGATGGTGTTGATGTTGTTGACGTAGGAGTGGAGATTCTCGTTATAAGCCGTATTATACATGATGGCCACCTCGATGGGCGTGCCCTGCTTCTCGGTGTTGAGATAGATGACGTCGTCGAAGAGATGCGTGCGGCTGCTGTCGATATAGCGGACAAAGTCCTTCAGGCCGCCTTCGCTGTGGAACTTTTCGGTCTTCGTGTTGCCCTCCTCGTCGGGTCTGAGGTCGGTCAATGTAATGGTGATGCCGGCATTGAGGTACGCGAGCTCGCGCATACGATTTGCGAGGATATCATACTTGTATGTGGTGGTCGTGAAGATGGTCTTGTCCGGCCAGAACTGCTGCCTTGTGCCGCGAAGCTCTGTTGTGCCGATGACTTCGACGCCCGTCACGGGCTTGCCGATGCTGTACTCCTGTTGGTATATCTTTCCGTCGCGGAAGACCTGGCTAATCATCTTGGAGGAAAGGGCGTTCACGCAGCTCACGCCTACGCCGTGCAGACCGCCGCTGACCTTGTAGCTGCCCTTGTCGAACTTACCGCCGGCGTGCAGCACAGTCATCACGACCTCGAGGGCGCTCTTGTGCTCCTTCTCGTGCATATCGACGGGGATGCCTCGTCCGTTGTCCTGAACGGTGATGCTGTTGTCCTCGTTGATGGTCACTTCGATGTGTGTGCAATAGCCGGCGAGGGCTTCGTCGATAGAGTTGTCGACGGTTTCATATACAAGGTGATGCAAGCCCTTCTCGCTGATGTCGCCAATGTACATAGCGGGGCGTTTGCGTACGGCTTCCAGTCCTTCCAGCACCTGTATGTTCGAGGCACTGTATTCCTGCGGGGTTTTTTCGAGTTCTTCCATAGGGAGTTGTTAGGTGTTTCTTTTAAATTTGCATGCAAAGGTACAACTTTTCTTTCACATTTGCAAGCAAATGGGGAAGAAAAACGCAATCGCGGGCGATTTTCAGAAACAGAAGCTCCCGACGCACCACAAGAGCCTAATATCCCGCTCGTTTTCCGGCGTCAAAACCCCCGTTTTTCTTTGCTCATTTTCTGTGAAAAATCCTTTACATATCTGAAGGGATGTGATGCGAGCCTTTTGCCTCCGATGAGAAGGGCGACAGGAGGGGTAGACAGAGAAAAGGAGTTGCGGATGCCAGTCGGGGAGCCGAAAGTAACCCGCTGGCAATGAGGCGATTTCCATCACCGCCTTTTGTGCTCCCAAACGCCGCCTGCGGCGATTGCCATTTCCGCGTGCGGCGTTTGCCATTTCCGCGTGCGGCGATTGGCAATTCCGCGTGCGGCGTTTGCGACCTTCGCACGCGATGTTTGAAAACTATCCCCGAGGGGTTGTAAATGACGGGCCTTCGAATGTGAAATTTTGTTTACAAAAACCTGCCGATACTCTTGCCCTTCTCAAGGCCTTACTCTTGTGGCTCGATAGTCCCTTCCGCAATCAATCATGACGCTTCGACTGCCGTCTTGACTAATTATGCCAAAGGTCTCGTTTAATTTGTACTTTGTCTGCAACTTTTACATTATTTCGCATTCTGCTTTCATAATGTCGGAATAACGTCGAAAAACCTGCTGTTTGGTGTCTTGTGCCAGTCAAAACCGTTAAAATAAGTTAAAATTATAGGATGAAAAAGGGTCCAAAGGTATAAAACTGTTTCAAAAAAAGAAAAAAGTTGTATTTTTGCTGCGATTTTGTCATGTCGCGCCTGTGCGCGTTTTTAGGAAAAAGGAAATGTTTGGTGCGGCAAAAAAACAAAATCCAAAGAGCAGATAAGAAAGAAACGTTTTTATAATAACTTTAAGTATGCAATACATGCAAAGAACCCTTGGCCGAGCGCTGTTGTTGTTGGCTTTTATAGCCGTAGGCCAACAGGCAGAGGCACAGATCTCGTTGAAGAACAACCTGTTGTATGATGCCAGCCTGACTCCCAACATCGGCATGGAGGTGGGATTGGCTCCCAAGTGGACCTTTGACACCACTTTCGGCCTCAACCCTTGGACGTTCAGCGACAACAAGAAGATTCGCCACTGGCTCCTTCAGCCCGAAGCACGCTATTGGTTCTGCGAGAAGTTCAACGGTCATTTCGTCGGTTTCCACGCCATGGGTGGTCAGTTCAATGCCGGCGGCGTGAAGTTTCCGATGGGCATCGCCCCTTGTCTCCGTGATAATCGCTACGAGGGATGGTTCGTCGGCGGTGGCTTTGTCTATGGTTATCAGTGGCCCGTCAGCCGCCATTTCAGCGTCGAGGCTGTCATTGGCGTAGGCTACGACTATCTGAAGTACAAGAAATTCCCATGCGAGAAGTGTGGCACACAGACCGACAGCGGTCATTATCATTATTTCGGTCCGACGAAGCTGGCCTTTAACTTGATTTACAACCTCTAACCCCCCTTATAATATAATAATGTATATGTCCATCAATCCACGCCATATTCTTGCAGGCCTCGTTATCTTGGCCTCGCAGTTACTGAGCGCACAGACGCTGAGCGACGGTCAGACGCTGGTGAAGAATGCTATGCTGACACCTCAGAACGAGCAAATGATGCTTACAATGGATGTTTGTCTCGACAATCTTAAGCTCAAGCGCAACCAGTCGGTGGTGATGCATCCCGTGCTCTATTCTCTCGACGGCACGCAGAAGGCTGCCTTCGAGCCACTGGTTATCGATAGCCGTACAGAGTATGTGCTCTATAAGCGCGGTGTCTCGAACAAGGCCTATCGCGACGCTTCCCACGTGAAGCGCAACAAAGGAAAAGCACAGACAGAACACTATTACGACATCGTTCCATACCAGTCCTGGATGGAATGTAGCCAGTTGCGCCTCGAGGAGGACATGTGTGCTTGCGGCGACCTCTCGGATCTGCCCGCAGTTCCTTCCGTAGTGCGCCAGATGCCTATCGACCCTCTGCCACTCATCGCCCTGGCAAATGTCACTCCAGATCCCTCAAAGCCCATGCTCAGCCTGCATGGCTCGGCATTCATCAACTTCGTTGTGGACAGGTGGGAGATGAGGACCGACTATATGGACAACTATCGTGAAGTGCGCAAGATTACCGACACACTCGACATCATGGTGAATGACCCCAATATCACCGTGCATGAAATCAAGATACACGGCTGGGCATCACCCGAGTCTCCCTATCAGCACAACAGCATGCTTGCCACCAACCGTGCTAAGTCGCTCACCGACTATGTGCGCAAGGCCTACAACCTGCCTGCTGACGTCTTCGCTCCTGCTGAGGCTACACCCGAGAACTGGATAGGACTGCGTCAGGCTGTCGACGAGATGAGCACCAACGAACTCCCGCATCGTGCAGAAATCCTCGGAATCATCGACAAGGTGTTGAGCGACCTCGACGAAGGTATAACCAACAAGGCCGACCGCGACGAAAAGAGCCTTAAGGCAAAATATCCACAGGAGTACAACTACTTGCTGAAGAACGTATATCCCAGCCTGCGCCGCTCCGACTACGACATCACCTTCAATATCCGTCGCTTTACGCTTGAAGAGGCAAAGCAGATGTACCAGAAACGCCCCTATCAGCTCTCACTCTACGAGCTCTGGCAGGTGGCTAACACCTACAAGACCTATAGCGACGAATACAACGAAGTTATGCAGAAGGCTGTCAATATCTATCCTGACTCCACTGCCGCAGTCATCAACCTGGCCAACATTGCCCTGCATGAAGGCGACAAGCTCAAGGCTGAGACCCTGCTGAAGAATGCAGGCGACAGCGGTGAGGCAATCAACGCACGCGCCGTCCTCTGCATCCTCAAAGAACGCTACGACGAGGCCAGTCGCCTGCTCGATCAGGCTGAGCGCAAGGGCATCGACGTAAGTCGCAACCGCGAAGCAATCCGTAAATTACAAAATCAATAAGAAAATCAGTATTAATTAATCTTTTTATTAATTTTTTAATGTGTTTTAACAATTATGAAAAAGTTTTATCTATTCGCTCTCGCAGTAGCAGGTCTGCTGTTTGGAGCATGCTCGACTGAATCTGTCAAGGAGGTAGCTGAGCCTGAAAACGGCTATGGCCTTATCCCTGGCGAAAGCTCATGGCTTGCAGTTGGCATTGCTATGCCTGGTGATCCCGTCACTCGCGCTAACGAGGATCTCGACGATGGTCTTGAAACTGAGTACGCCGTGAAGAGTGGTACACTGTATCTCTTCAAGGGTGCTAACGAGGACGCTGCAACGTTCTTCCAGGCCTTCCCCATCAACACCACATTTGATGGTGAAACAGATGATGTACCTGTTGGCGCAAGCGGCATTGGTAACATCACTTCTACCAGCCAGAGAATTGTTCAGGAAATCAGGAACCCCGAACTGGGAATTACGGACAAGCTCTATGCTTATGTTATTCTGAATGACGAAGGCAATGCAACTGGCATTACTGCAACAGTGGGATCAACCACAGGTGCTCAGTTCAAGCAGCAGCAGCTGAAGGCCATTGGTATTGCTTCGGAATCTGCGGGCTTCGGTGCTATGGGAGCAAAGGGCCTCGTTATGACCAGTGTGCCCATCGCAACTGTTGCCGGTGGCGAAACTACTCCTGCTGATGCAGAGATTCTCACCTTCACCGAAATCAACAAGGAAGCTATCTATAAGACCAAAGAAGAGGCTACGGCTGCCACATCTGCTGTTTGCATCTACGTGGAGCGTGCCGCTGTGAAGGTTGAGGTTACAGTTGCTGATGATTTCGCCGTTCAGCTCGATGGCGATGACACACCTACTGCTATTGCAGCTGAAGATGTAAAATGGGCTCTTGGTAATTTGAACTTAGCTTATTACAACACCCGTCAGATTGACAAGACCTGGCTGCCTTACTACAACATGCAGGCAATTCCCACATTGAAGTATCGTATGGTAGGTCGCACTCCATTCTTCTCTGACACCCACACTCCCAACCCCGCTTATCGTACCTACTTTGGCACGGATATTAACTTCGATGGCAATACAGGTCTGATTAATGCCGAGTTGGCAGACGCACAGTACACCCACGCGTCTAAAGAGGTTGTTTACACCTACGAGAACACCTTCGATGCGGAGTCACAGGTTTACAAGAACACCACTTATGTTGGTGTGAAGGCTAAGATCAACGATGGCGACTTCTTCACAATTCAGGGTCAGCCCAACACAATGCTGAAGACCAATGCCGACATCGTTGCCGTCGTTAAGACTCGTCTGCGCGACGTCATCAACCAGAAGATTTCTGCTATCAATGCTGCTATCAAGGCTTCTACAGATCCCGATATCCCTGCTGGTTCTGAGGTAACTTATGATGTTACAGTTACTGTTACTGAAGGTACATTTGACGCAACAACTGGTAAACTTCCTTACACCGTTACTCTCGGTCTGGCTAACGTTAAGGTCGGTGGCGCAGACGCTACTACTGCGCAGGTAACTGCTCTCGAGACTCTCGCTGGCGCTAACATCGGTGAAGTTGCTAACCCCGAAAACTCTGAGCTTTACAAGTATGTAGGTGGTATTTCTTACTATGCTACTCGCATCCAGCACTTCGGTGACGTCGAGACTCCTTGGAACGCACCTGCTGAGGCTTATAATCACTACGATTTGGTATATCCTACAAATGCCACACAGACTATTGATGGTACTGCTACACAGTATGGCACAGATCGCGCTAACGCATGGCTGGGCCGCTGGGGTGTTGTCCGCAACAACTGGTACTCTCTGACTCTGAAGAAGATTTCCGGTATCGGTTCTCCCGTTCCCGAAAACTTCAGCGGTAACGAGACTCCCGACGACAATCCTCCCACAAGCTACTTCATCACTGCAGAAGTTCATATCCTGCCTTGGGTGAAGCGCATTCAGGAAGTGAATTTCTAAACCTCCAAATCTCTCATAAAAAGATGGCCGGCGCAATGCGGGCGTCGGCCATCTTAAAAAAACTCACTACGCGACACACAAAAGCATAGATACTTTAACTCAACTCAATAATGATGCAGTTCAAGATAAAGACATTGATTGCCTTGACGGCTCTCACAACCCTAGCATCGTGCTCGATGATGAGCGACGGTTTTGACGATTGTCCTCAGGGGCTCTCCGTGGAGTTTGTTTATGACTACAACGTAGAGCGAGCCAATATGTTCAACGACCATGTCGGGAGCGTCACGCTCTATGTCTACGACTTAGCCGGAAATCTGGTGCGTACGCAGACAGAGGACAATAGCGCCTCTGCCCAACCCTTGCGCAACCCCAACTACCGCATGAGAGTCGATGGACTGCAACCTGGTGAATATCGCTTACTGGCACTGGCCAACCAGCGTCCGTATGCCGAAATCAGCCAGCTCCCAGGTGTGCGCTATCTACGCGACGGACTGAACGGACCGATGAACGACCTCAGTGTCACTTTGACCGATTTGTCTAACTCGAAGGCCGCCACCGACCTTTCGCAGGTACTCGACACGCTTTGGCACGGCATTCTACGCTCTGCACAATATACCCAGAATCCTGTGACGCGTGCCAGCAGCACACCAGCAATGGTCGAGGCACAGACAGTAACCGTAAAGGAATACCAACTCACCACTTGCGTAGTCAGCCTGGTGCGTGACACCAAGCGCCTGCACATCTCCCTTCGTCAGGCCGACGACCCTGCTCATTGCGACATTGCCGACTTTGCTATCAGCATCGTTGACCAGAATGGTAAAGTACTTTGGGACAACAGCGTGGACACAGATGGTACACCACAACTGACCTACACGCCACACGACGAATGGAACACCTACTATAGCCGTACCACTGCAATGAGTTACGATGAGCGACCTGCTGGCGATGATGAAGTGGAAGAAGCAGCACATGCCGACCTCGACTTCAACCGTCTTATGCTGCGACAGGGCAGCAGTCCCGTCGTACCGGCTATGCTCTACATTGTCAACCGCCTCTCTGGCAAGGAGGTGGCTACTATCAATTTGCCAGAAATCCTGCAGCAGGGACGTGGCGCTTTCGAGCGCTTTGCCTACTCACCGCAGGAATTCCTCGATCGCGCTTACGATTACCGCCTCGACTTCGTCCTCATAGGCGGAAGATGGAAATACCTCACTTTGAGCATACATGACATGCCCTGGATTAAGCGCATCCAGAATGTAACGCTCGAATAACCAGTCTATTAAACAGACTTTAACGACAGGATGAAACTGTTCCATTATATAATACTCCCTTTGGCGGTGCTTGGCGTCTTGACGGCTTGCAGCGACGACTATCAGGATGTTCTGAACTATCAGAGCTATGGTCGCGACAGCCTCTACGTTGAGCTAACGTTCGACTTCGAGAGAGTGGGTGCTGTCACTCGTGCGATGCCCAATGGAGGCGAAGAAGGCGACGGCTGGGAATATGCTCGTGAGAACGAGAATAAGTTGCACAACTTTACTGTCTTTGTAATTGGTGGCGGAGCAGATATCAATTCTGTTGCAAATACACGCTTCTATGGAAGTCGCTACTTCAATGACGAAGAGGTGGCAAGGGTCGACTCTTTCCGTGAGAATCTGAATCTGAAGGACTATGACCCTGCCATATATAAAGATGTACTCACTTATTCATTCTCTATTCCCATTATTGCCAGCCGAGATGAAATAAATCCCCTTATCTTCCGTTTCATAGTTGTCGCAAATGCAGGTGACCTGACAGGCACCTATCAGACCGTGGGAGCCTTGCGAGAAGGTATCCCCGAAAAGACATGGACAGAACCCACTGAAGAGAACTCCTTGCCCACACGCTTCGTCATGTGCAACGAGAACGACGAATATTATGCCACAGGTACAGGTGATTCTGAGGACCCTGTTCGCATGCATGTTACCGTGGAGCGACTTGCTGCCCGCATCGACTTCCTTCCCACCGGTTCAGAGATTACTGGCGATGGATTGCGCTATACTGTCGGCACGGCATCTGCTCCACAGGCTTATCTTTATGTTGACCGCTTGGCTATCATGAATGGATGCCAAAAGCCATCTTTCTACGTAAAGCGAGTGGCCAACGATATCAATGGCACAAACCTTGTCTATCTGGGCGATGAAAGTCCGGCACCCAGTGGAATTGCTACCAATTATGTCATCGATCCCTATTCTACACAGAAGAACGAGGCAAACCGCACGAATACAGAATTCCTGACGAACCTCTACGGCGAAAGTCGCATTGGCAATATAGCAACAATGCTGAGCAGCGATGCTTCCTTGATGCCCACCATTACCAATACGAACTCAACCGTCATTCTGGGTTACGTCAACGAAAACACATTTGCCAAGGAGTCAACGTTCTCGGAATACGCTACTGGCGTCATCTTCCAGTGCCGTTATGCTCCTGTGGCACACTACTATACCGCCTATGATTCCGAAAGTGACGTATTGACGTCGGGCACCTATACACTGGGTAATACTTTCTATATGGCAGAACCCAACACCCCTGACATCGACGAGACCCAGTGCCTATACTTCGAGAATCAAGAAGATGCGGAGGCCTATGCAGAGAAACATTTCTGCAAAGTGGTGACTTACACCAATGGCATTTGCTACTATGTCACCTATCTGCGTCACTCCAACAATGTTGAAGTCATCCACGACACTATGGAGTTCGGCATTGTGCGCAACAACATCTACCGTATGATGCTTAAGCCCACGACAGGACCTGGCACACCTACTATCGAAACGCGCGAGCCTGAGGAACTAAAGGCGCGCATCTATGTGAGGAAATGGTACTCTGTAGAGCATCCTATCATATACATCTAAAGCCGTATGAAGAAGAATATCACCATATACTGTTTTCTTGCCCTCGCCACTGTCTTGGGACTGAGTGCTTGTAGCAGTGAGGACAACATAAACCAGGTGCCGGAGGGTATGGTTCAGGTGCAGGTGCGACTCTCCTCTCGCTATCTCGGTGCCACACGTGCCACAGGCGACTGGCTTTCTCCCACCGACTCCAAGGAAAAGATTCATGAATTCTGGGTGGCATTTGTTAACAGTGACAATATCGTTGAGGAAATAGCTCATGGTGATGCTCTGGGTGCTGAGGAACATGCATTCCGCTTCACCCTGCCTCCAGGTGCATACAGGGCATTTGCTTTTGCCAACCTGCCAGAAGAGGCTCCCTTCTCTTCTTTGAACATCGTGAAAGGAGAGGTTATGCCCGACATGACGGATGTAACGCTCCCCACTACCAACGGATGGGATAAGAACATTCCCATGACCGGTAAAACGGGCGGACAAGCCGTTACTGTGGTGGAGGCTGAGAACCAGTCGTTCGAGGTGGAGCTGATACGCACGATGGCAAAGCTCGAGATTACTTTCATCAACAACTCGCAGCAACAGATAGACATCATTGGCTACGAGGTCTTCCCATTGACTGAAACCGATGTCAGCATTCAGGAACCTGCAACTCCTGAAGACATTCCCAACAGAGACACTGTTTCTTATAAGGTAGAGTTTAGAGAATCACCGATTACCTTGAATGCATGGAATCCTGATGAGCCAACTGTAGAGCCAGATTCCAAGACCTTCTTCCTTTATGTCAACGAGACTAATTCCACAGCTACGGCCACCAAGAACCAATACTCCATTCGTATCCTGGTCAAGCGTCACCGTGCTGACGGTGACGCAGGCGTGGAAGAGATGCGATATGGCTTTACCGTGAATAGCCAGACATCTGGTTCTGCATGGAAGACAGGAACGACGAATGGCTTCGACTATATTCGCCGCAACGACTGGATTAAGATTCCCATCATGCTCACCGACTGGACGTTCCGCATCGAGGCACTGCCTTTCCCGCCCATCGCTGGCTTCCAGGCTCGTGTGCTTTCTGCCGATGCCTTGAGCATCGCCTTCAACTCTGGTGGTTATATCTTCCTCCGTCCTATGTTCCGCAACAACAATGACCCAGAAGGAGTTTGGCGTGGCTTTGACGACAGCGATGTCACCTTCGTGCTTCGCGGTGAGCCCTATACCGTAAATGGTTCACCAGCTGAGGAACTGGAAATTACCGAGGAAAATGTATATGGTTGGACAACGCCGGCAACTGGAGTGGCAGAGTCGATTGACCCGACTACCGGCACAGGTATTGTCATCACCGGTGACCTTGCCATCCTTGAGCAGCGCTTCGTGCAGATTGCATCGGGAGACATCGTCGGGCAACTGACCAATAACAAGATTGCTGGTATGGTAACGGTTACAATTAAACTACAGCTTGGGGGCTTTGCCTATCAGTTCAACTATAACATATACGAGGACAATCTCTAAGCATGTTTCACTACGATGAATATAATATACAATCTTTATAAATGCTCCCGCCGCGTTGCCGTACTGCTTCTGGCATGTATGGCATATTCATCTTTATCATTGGCACAGACCTCAACGGTGCCAGAAGGATATTTCTACATGCGTTTCAGTAATAAGACACGATCAATACAATACGTTACTGATAATGGTGTCGCACAGACGCTTACTATCCAGGTGCGTCATAGTGTAGAAACCCCTGTTGCCAGTATCGACAACAATAAACTGTGGACCTGGGAAGGTGACAAACTGAAAAACCTGGCTGGTCATTATTTGTCGATGGCTACATCGGGTGATGGATTCTCTGTCACCGATGATGCTACACAGGCTGTGAACATGAGCCGTTTCTACGATGTGGAGGGCCAGTTGAACTTGGTGCGACAGAGCGATGGCTTTGCACTGGCTAAGGGAGGCGACAATGCAGGCTCGCCCGTCGTAGCTGGTACAGCAGGTGGCAACGCTGCAAAGATTGAAATGATAGACTACTCGATGATTGAGGATCAAGAGTATTTCCTTCGTTTTTCCGGCAGTGGCAACATGGAGAACAACTATATCAAGGACACCGGCTCAGGGAAGAATCTTCTGACATCGGCCGCTTCGACCAATATAAACGACCTGATATGGCAGAAGGAGATAACGGTCAATGGCTTCCTCCTCAAGAGCAAACAAGGCCGATATATAGGTTGGAACAATAACAATCAACGTTATACAGTTGTCGCTAATGCAGGAACAGCTGTTGAGTTCGTATTGGAACATACTGCCAGCGGTGATGTGGTGTTGCACAGAACGGATGCAGACGCTTCTCTCTATGTAAGCCGAGTAAATAACAATAACAATGCGAATAGCCAGATTTCAGAAAGTGGAGGAGAAAATATTCAGCAGTGTTATCTGGAGCTGATACGCAATACCGATGCCGCTTTTCTGGGCTTTGAGCAAGCACCTACGAAGTATTTCCTGCTGATGCAGAATAATAATATCAACAGCGGGTCGCGCGGTCTTATTGATGTTGGTCGTGGACTCAATACTGATGAAGATTTGGTGGGTATCTACCAGAACGTCAGTGAGGCGTGGATGTTTGTGGGAACGGCAGACAACTTCGTTTTGAAGAATTCTGCCGACCGCTACATCAGCTGGAATGCTGAGACAGAACACTACCAGACAACTTCTGTAGATTCACGTGCCTGTTCTTTCAGGTTTGTGCGTGTAGCTAACGGTTGGAATATGCAACGCATATCAGGTGGTGAAACCCAGGCCTTTGTAATGAACAACAATAATACGGGTACATACTTTACTGATGGCGCGGTGGGCACGGACAAGGCAAGGGTTTATCTGCTGAAGACCACCCTCGACAATAGTGCCCTCGACACCTCGACAGTAGGGAACAAGGTAATCCATCGCCAGTCGTATCTGGCTGACAGGGCAGACAACCTCGCTAACCAGGGAATCCACTTTCCTGTTGAGTTCCTTCAGGAAAATATGGGTTGGATGACCAAAGACGACGGTACGAATATTCAGAATGTCTCGGAATACCATATGACCCGCTATGTGAAACGAGGTGAGTTCTCTCCACTCTATCTATCGACAAGCAATCAGACAAGCACAACCAAACATAACCGCTATCAGCGCTGGTATCTCTATGATACGGAAACCCCCCTGACCACAGATTATTTCCTTCCCGAAGTCCGTGGCTACGTTTATCAGAATGGGTGGGTTGTTGGAAGTAAGCTGAAGCAGTCATCGCTGGGTACAACAGGGCATGTAAGTACTTCTATGATAGCTCGTCTGCCTATAAACTATGACGGTAACGAATTGGTTATCGCCAGTGATATTACACGCTACCAGGATTTTACCTATGAGAATGCCTCCGCTTCAACGGGCAACGTGGGCGGTGATTTGACTGAGCCCAGTCTGACCCTGCGCCATATTTATACGCTGATTGACGCCAATGTGATGGCCCGCCAGTTGACTGCCATGACAAAGGGTGGTGCTAATTGGCTGGAAGAACACACCATTCATTTCCCGTCGGAAACCATCGGCAGCAGTGAGGATTTCGTTCCATTGAATCATGAATTGGAAAATTATTGGATATACAAAGGGGGCGAGGAAGGCGAAGACAATCTGTTGAACCTTGTGAGTAACGACTATGTACGCTATGAACTGGAGGATCACGGGGCGGGCGTTTCTTTGTTAGGCTTTCAAGCTGCTCCCAACTGCAATAGAGGACAGGTTGTACAGAATTCAACAATGAAGCGACGTCGTCTACTGAAATTTAAGTATCCTACAGGTTGGAAAGTGCCGTCTGGCAGCTATGCTGTTTTCAAGGTCTATGCACGCGATCCAAACACTTCTACAGAATACCAGTTGGCACGCTTCACCATCTTGTTCGATGATGACTCAGAAACACTTTATTATAAAGATGTGGTAGGCAATGACGCACCACATAGCGAACGGTCGACACAGAGTCTGCGAGCCATGTGCGATAATCAACCGCCAGTGGCACATATCGATTTTGACTATCCTACAAATCAGTCGTACAAAGTCGCTACAGAAGGTGGTGAGGGTGTCAGCAATAACGCCAATTCGTCAGCGTTACCACTTCAATATTCTTCCACCAACTACACGTATGGTCCCGTAACGGCCAGCTGGGGAACCTATGGTATTGCCAAAGAGGCAACTTATGGCTTTAGTGGCCATAGTATAGCTCCTAAAATGGTGCCTGTGAGCAGCTATACGGGTGACCAATACTCTAATCAGTATAATCCAGGTTTTCTCTACATCGATGCATCCGATATGCCTGGTACCGTGGCTAGGATTAAGTTCAACGGAACGTTCTGTGTAGGTTCACGCTTGATTTGTTCTGGATGGATGGCTTCTGTGGGCGGATCGACCAACAATTCTGAGTCAAAGACTCCTGGCGGTGTGATATTAAGTGTCATTGGGAAACGAGGCAATACGGAAACTGTGCTCTACACTTTCTGTCCGGGAATGGTCGACAACAAGGCACGCCGTCAGGGAAGCACAGAGTTCTTTAACTATGAGGAGAACAACCATGAGGTGTTATGGCATCAGTTCTACTTCGACTTCGTCGTATCGGAGCTGTATGATGAATATGAACTGAACATTGAAAACAACAGCTACTCTACGACAGGTGGAGACTATCTGCTGGACGACGTGTGGGTATTTGCCAAGTTACCCAAGGTGCGCATGGCTATGTCGTCGCCACTCTGTGGTGGTGAGTTGGCCGTGATGAAGCTGGAGACCGATTTCGAGAGCCTGCTGTCATCAAAAGGTATGCAGGAAGCCACTGGAGACAATCCTGGTGAAACCGACTATCTGAGTTGTGTATTTCTAGACCGAGACAAGTTCTATAGATTATTCCGTGAGCGACTGAGCATTGACCATAACCTCAACTATACCAGTATCGAAGAGTTCGTTGAGCATTTGAATGCGGGCGAATTTGATAATCCTGACTATTTCAACAGCTATAAAATAGCTTTCGATGAGGCATTAATGAAGATTGACGAGGTGGATAATGAGGGACATGTAACAGGACTGCGCGTTCCCTATGGTAACTTTGAATGGAACACAAATTTCAGCTCGATGGAATCCTACACCTTCAAAAAGATGGCTCAAGACGAAAACCTCACCGTTTTTGCCCATACAGATAATGGTATACGCAAACTGGTATTCAACGGAACAATGGGCATCAACACATGGGAAGACTATAAGACCTACACACTGCTAACCATTCAGCCAGGGCGTCGGCTTGTAGATGAAGACGTGCCTGATTTTGCCGAATGGTTCAACCTGCTTGACGCGTGCTCCAACCAAAGCAACCTCAAACTATTGCCTAAACTACAGATTGTAGGGCACAAAGGTCAACAGTCACTTGATGAATTTGTCTTTTGTGAAAATAGCATTGTAACATTTGCCATCAAATTAGCTGGCTATACATTCACCGATGAGGGCGATGAAACAGTCTGGGTGCTTGACGATGTGAACTTTGACTGGTGGATAGGAACTGACAATGACACTCCAGGTACGGTGGAGGAATATAAGGCGGCTACCAACAGCGATGGCACCATTAGGCTTTATGATGCCATGAAGTGCTTCCGATTAATGAACCCCTATGCTACCGACCTCTATACAAACATCCATCTGGGAGCATCAGAGTTATATCCCGACCAAGAGTTTACACAAGCGATGCTCGACTACTTGCGTGAACTGGCTAACCCATCTGATGGCAGTACGCCGCGTCTGATTCTCAACAGCAAGTTAGTGGATATCAATCTGAGTCAGGATTATATGAAGATTGTCGATGAAACCAACATCGAGGGTGGCATTAACCATTATGTATATGCTTGTGCCATTCCTATTGAACAGCAGATTAACACAGGTACGGATAACTATACTTTTATTTGCTCAGAGCCGCAACCTATCAAAATACAGGTCAGTGGTATTGCTCCTGCCATACACGTTGGTTTCAGCGAGAAACACTATCCTGATGACATTGCCACGCTAAGTGTCAGAATTTCAAAGAAACAGTTTGAGCAGGTACACAAGACAGGAACTGCTACGCCTAAGAACCTTCATATTCCCCTGAGAGGTATTGAATTGGCAAACGAAGAGGAAGCTGTCGGTGTCACAATGCCCCAAGAATTACAGCAAAGGGTGGTGTTGCTTACTGGTTCATCCGACCCCATCATGGAACAGTACATCCTAGATAACTACGACAACCTGCTACCGCCCGTAGTAGGCACCATGACTTACTTGAAGGGAACACCTGGCACGACCAACGGTGATGAGGCGGAATGTGTGAAATTCTATTTCAACGACAATTTCCACGTCCGCGAAGGCTATTCCTACAACCTGCGTTTCCCCTTTGTCGAGGACATGAAACCCGGTAGCGTGGCAGAGTCTTGCGAAGGCTATAGTGAGGTGCTGCTGAAGATTGTGCCCGACTATGAAGTCTGGACAGGTGAAGCTGGCAATAAAGATTGGAGTAACGATGAGAACTGGCGACGTGCTGATTTCGACGAACTCTATGGTGGCAATGGAATCCTCTTATCAGCTAATGAGGAGGACGACAACTATTACATGACCAACGATGTAAACTACGTTACCGATCAAGATCGTCAGCGGCGCAAAGGCTTTGCTCCGCTCTACTGCACTGAGATTCTGATGATGACAAGTGAAACGGCTCCTGCATCTGAACTCTATGATGATGGTGATGAAGTCGATGGTGAAGGAAATCTGACAGGTTTCCCTGCCCTACGCTCCACATCATCACCACTAATCCGCTACGACTTCCAGGCTCATGAGTGGACAGAAGAGCGGGAAAACGATGCCGAAACATCACAACATGCCAAGGATGTTCGTGACATCGGTGATATGGTTACTGAGCTCTACTCGACCAATGTCTGCGACGGCATCGTCTTCCAGTCTGAAACAGAGTTGGTGAATGCTCATCTCCTGAATTATAACAAGGCATGGGTAGAATTCGCACTGCCTAAGAACCTCTGGAGCCTTGCCAGCTCACCCTTGCAGGGAACACTCTCCGGAGAATGGTACGCACCGTCATGGAGCGGCCGCCAGGAGACTACTTACTTCGAGCCCATCAACTTCGATGTGACCAATCATATCGAAATGAGGGGCATCAGCGGCACCTATCCCTCAGGTCTCGACTACGACCGCTTTGCGCCTGCCGTCTATCAGCGTCAGTGGGACAAGGCCAAGGCAGTGCTCTACGAGCGTGGTGCCATCTGGTCGGCTGACGATGCCAGCCAAACAGAAAACCTCGGTTATGATGAGGAAGGAGACTGGACAGGAGTCGGTCAGGGTTTTGAGTGGGATAGCTCTAATGCTGATGACTATTTGAACCGTCTGGTATATAAGCCTTTCGGAAACAGTAAGATCAATGTTGCAGTTCGCGGCTCTTGGAGCGGTGCGCACAACGATCATACCGTGCCCTACGACAATGGTGGTTTCAGCGTGATGCCCATCAACAACTTGAAGAGCCCCTACAATAGCGAAAGCTTGCGGACTGTCTTCCGCCTTCCTAAGGACGACCAGTACTACGATATTTGGGACTGGACAAAGAGCTATATTATAGAAAGGCGCGTGCGTGTTTACATCGATGATGGACGTGAATTGCCCGATGGAGCTACAGCAACGAACACCATAACATTGAACAACCGTGGCCGTCTGCGTTCTGACTACTTCGCAACGCCAGATGATGGCAGCACTCCGCCAGAAGAATACGAGGTAACGTTAAAGAACGAAGGACAGGGCAGCATAGGCTACTTCCTTGCTGGCAACCCGTTCATTTGCGGTCTCGACATGCAGAAGTTCTTCGAGAAGAATAGCAATGTCATAATGCCTTACTTCCTCGTGATGAAGAATAGCGAGTTGGATCCAAAGAATCCCGACTTGAATCCAAATGGAACTTCCTGGAAGTGGACGGACATGAACTTCGCAGCATATGATGATGGTGAAGGTTCCGGCTTGCAGGGGCAGACGATTGTTCCTGCGCGCTATGGCTTCTTCGTGAAGAGTAAGAGCGATGATGTCAGCGAAATCACACTGAAGTACACCACCGACATGATGACGCTTACTCCAAGAACAGCGTCTTCAAGGCCCGATGGATTGCATTATCTCGTCATTCGTGCAGACCGGGACGGCAACCAGAGTGAGGCCAGTGTGATTAAGAGTGCTGATGCCAGCAACAAGTTCCTGCCAGAGGAAGACCTTGCGACGTTCATCGTCAGCGATATCAGTTCCAGCATACCTGTAGTTTACACTTTGACAGGCCGTTTGGCTACCAGCGTCAACCGCATCCACGACTTCATGGTACTGCCCATTGGCATTGAGAGCAATAGCGACGAGCCTGCAACTGTTACCTTCCAAGGTGTTGAGTCCTTGGGCGACAGCCTGATGCTCTATGATGCTAAGATAGGTGAAGCAGTGCCCCTCTACTCTGGAATGTCAACCCGTATGCCTGGCCGTACGCAGAACCGCTTCTTCATCGTACAGGCATCCAGCATCCAGCGGGCAATCGCTGAGAACAGTCTGCAAATCTATGGTGAGGATGGTATTGTTGTTGTGACTTCAACGACAGGACAACCCATCACAGAAGTGAATGTCTTTGATGTTGGCGGACGTAGGGTTTATTCTGCTAAGCCAGACTTCGGTGAACACCGATTCCGCATGCCCAAGGGTGTCTATATAGTAACGGCCAATACTGATGACCTGAGACAGGTGAAGAAGATCAGCTACTGATGTATGGTGAATTAGCATTAAGCTTTACCAAGAGAGGCGGGAAATAAACTTAAGAGAGCTGCATAATCCTAAGACTATGCAGCTCTCTTTTGTTATTGGCGTGCGGTGAATAAACAGGGGCGTTGCCTTCTCAGTTACTGCCCTTGGCAAGCAACTGTTGCAGGTGATGTAAGACTGAAGTCAGATCTGCTATTGGAGCATCGGAATAGGTTGCAACCACTTTTCCTTCAGCATTTACTATATAAGTACGTGGAATGGTTTTGGTAGCAAACTTATAATAAAGTTTCTTGTCTTGGGGGATATAGAAGGGCATGGTAAATGCTGCTTCTTTCCAATAAACGCTTACTTCCTCCTTTGTCTGGCTGCGTGGCACATTCAGGATGAGTACGTTTCCCTCATATTCGTCATAGACCTGCTGCATGACAGGCAGTTCCTTCTGACAGTCGCGACATCCGGTGTCGAAGAAATTAAGGATGTAAACATGTCCGCTAAGCGAAGAGGATGTCAATTCTTTTCCTTCTGAAGATGTAAGGATAAAACTCGGGACTTGGTTCCCAACCTTAACAAGCATCGTCGAGTCGGCAGGTTCCACGTCATCGTGCATACATGAAACCAGCAACAGTACCAGGGAGCAGAGGACAAGATGCCCTATGCCCTTGTTTTTTTCTTTGAACCGAAAAAGGATATTCATAAATTAAGTGAAGCAATTTGAAACAATATCATCAATGGTGATGCAAAGTTACAACAATTATCCGAGATAATCATTGCTTGGGATAGGAATTTTCTCTAAAGGACAAATATGAAGGTGCGCCATCGCCTGTAATTCAGGCTTTGGAGCAGTGTTTCCCATGTCCCTTGCCCACGCCCTGTGCCTAATATGCCAACTATGCACGTCTGTTTGTCGAATACGGCGCTGTCGTGAAGGGCAATCCTACGGTCAATATCAGCGAGACGCTGGGCAACAATGCTCTGCAGACATCGGATTATGCCGGCACGACACGCCCGCTTCCCGACGGTTCGTCAGTAGCCCTGCCTGCTCACGCTTCTGGCGCCATGGGTGCCATTGGTGAAGTCTTCGGCGGGGGCAACGCAGCAAAGGTGGATGGCAACACGACGGTGAACATCGGCACACTTACTTCGGTTGACTATGTGACGTTGTCAGAAGGCGAGACGACACCGCGTACGGGTCTTGCCGTCAAGGGTGCCGACATCAAGGGCAACGTCTTCGGAGGCGGCAACGAAGCAGATGTGACGGGCAGCACGAATGTCGTTGTAGGAAAGGAATAGACCGACGTTTTCCGTCACCCTATAGAGGGCTTCCAAACGCCGCGTGCGGCGATTGCAAATTCCGCGTGCGGCGATTGCAATCCCCGGCTGCGGCGTTGGCCATCGCCGCACGCGGCGTTTTTTACCCCCGAATAGGGCCGTTTTTTTTGGCGTGAAATGTAAACGAAAAGAGGAAAGCCGCGGGGCTTTCCTCTCTTTCTTTATCCTTATTTGTTCCGTTACTTTTTGCAACCCGGGCACCAGGGCTTGAGCTGCTTGAAGAAGTCGTTGCCCTTGTCGTCCACGAGGATAAAGGCGGGGAAGTCCTCGACGGTTATCTTCCAGATGGCTTCCATGCCGAGCTCCGGATACTCCACGCATTCGATGCTCTTGATGCTGCTCTGTGAGAGCACTGCAGCCACACCGCCAATCGTGCCGAGGTAGAAGCCGCCGTGCTTCTTGCAGGCATCGGTGACTTGCTGGCTGCGGTTGCCCTTCGCAATCATCACGAGGCTGCCGCCGTTTGCCTGGAACTCATCGACATAGGGGTCCATGCGTCCTGCCGTCGTCGGTCCCATCGAACCGCAAGGATAGCCTGCTGGTGTCTTGGCCGGACCGGCATAGAGCACGGGATGGTCCTTGAAGTACTGCGGCATACCCTCGCCTGCATCGAGGCGTGCCTTGAGCTTGGCATGGGCAATGTCGCGGGCCACAATGATGGTGCCCTTCAGGTTGACGCGTGTCGAGACGGGATACTTGCTCAGCTCAGCGCGGACAGCGTCGATGCCCTTGTCGAGGTCGATGTCAATGCCCTTGCCGCCTTCGCCAGGCAGACGCAGCTCTTCGGGGATGAGTTCGCCGGGGCAGTCGTCCATCTTCTCGAGCCAGATGCCGTCCTTGTTAATCTTTGCCTTGATGTTGCGGTCGGCCGAGCAGCTCACGCCCATGCCGATGGGGCAGCTGGCGCCGTGACGCGGCAGGCGGATGACGCGGATGTCGTGGGCCAGGTACTTGCCGCCGAACTGTGCGCCGAGACCAATCTTGTAAGCCTCTTCGAGAAGCTTCTTCTCGAAGTCGATGTCGCGGAAGGCACGGCCCGTCTCGTCGCCCGTGGTGGGCAGCGAGTCGTAGTACTTGATGCTGGCCAGCTTGACCGTCAGCAGGTTCTTCTCAGCAGAGGTGCCGCCGATGACGAAGGCAATGTGGTAAGGCGGGCAGGCTGCCGTGCCGAGGTGCTTCATCTCCTCAACGAGGAAGGGAAGGAGCGTGCCCTCGTTCTGAATCGTGGCCTTTGTCATGGGGTAGAAGTACGTCTTGTTGGCAGAGCCGCCGCCCTTGGCGACCATCACGAAGCGGTATTCGGCGCCCTCGCAAGCCTCGATGTCAATCTGTGCGGGCAGGTTGCACTTCGTGTTCACCTCGTCGTACATGTTGAGCGGGGCGTTTTGGGAATAGCGCAGATTGTCCTGCGTGAAGGTGTTGAACACGCCGCGAGAGAGGGCTTCCTCGTCCTCGAAGCCAGTCCAAACCTGCTGACCCTTCTCGCCATGAATGATGGCGGTGCCGGTGTCTTGGCAGAAAGGCAGTATGCCTTTGCATGCCGTCTCTGCATTACGCAGGAACTGGAGGGCGACGTACTTGTCGTTCTCGCTGGCATCGGGGTCTTTCAGGATTTGTGCAACCTGCAGGTTGTGTTCGCGGCGCAGCATGAACTCCACATCGTGGAAAGCCTGCTGAGCCAACAGCGTCAGCGCTTCGGGAGATACCTTTACGATCTCTTTCCCTTCGAACTCGCTGACTGTGACGCCTTCCTTCGTCAGGAGGCGGTACTCGGTCTTGTCCTCGCCCATCTGGAACATTGGGGCATACTTGAATTCAGCCATAAGTGGACCCTCTCCCTAACCCTCTCCCGTAAAGGGGCGAGGGAACTGCTTCGCAGGGCCTCGGGCAGTTTATGTTAGTATCTGGTTATTCATCGTAATGCTCGAACAGGAAGTCGTTGTATGGATACTTCTGCACGTGCAGCTCCCTTACCTTATTATAGAGAACCTGTTTGAAGGTATCGAGATTCGTCTTCTCCTGAGCCGAGATGAAGAGGCACTGGCCTCCGAGGCGCGACATCCAGGAGTGGATGAGTTCGTCGAGCGAGACGTTGCGGGCCGTAGCAGGCGTCAGGTCGTCGGCATCCTTTTCCTCCCATGTGTAGGCGTCTATCTTGTTGAAGATAATCATCTGCGGTTTCTCGCTGCAGCCGAGGTCGGCAAGTGTCTTATCGACCACCTTTATCTGTTCCTCGAAGTCGGGATGACTGATATCGACGATGTGGAGAAGCAGGTCGGCCTCTCGGACCTCATCGAGCGTGCTCTTGAAGGACTCGACGAGGTCGGTGGGGAGCTTGCGGATGAAGCCGACGGTGTCGCTCAGCAGGAAGGGCAGGTTGTCGACGATGACTTTGCGGACGGTTGTGTCGAGGGTGGCGAAGAGTTTGTTCTCGGCAAACACCTCGCTTTTTGAGAGCAGGTTCATCAGGGTGCTCTTGCCCACATTTGTATATCCCACCAATGCCACGCGAATCATGCGGCCGCGATTGCTTCGCTGAGTGGTCTTCTGCTTGTCGATTTCCGCGAGTCTTTGCTTGAGCAGGCTGATGCGGTTCAGGATGATTCGACGGTCCATCTCGAGCTGTGTCTCGCCAGGTCCTCTCAGTCCTACCGAGCCTTTGCCGCCGCCGCTTCCCGAGCCGCCGCCTTGTCTTTCGAGGTGCGTCCAGAGCCGTTGCAGTCGGGGCAACATATAGCGGTACTGGGCGAGCTCGACTTGAGTCTTCGCATTGGCCGTTTGTGCCCGCATGGCAAAGATGTCGAGGATGAGGTTGGTGCGGTCCAGTATCTTGACCTTCAGCTCTTTCTCTATGTTGCGAAGTTGCTTGGCAGACAGTTCATCATCGAAGATGACCATCGAGACCTCTCGTTCCGCCTCTTCTTCTTTCTCTATGAAGGCGCGAATCTCTTGAAGCTTGCCGATGCCCAAGTACGTTACGCTGTTGGGGCCGTTCATCCTTTGAGTGAAGCGGCGAATGGTCTTTGCCCCGGCCGTCTCTGCCAAAAACGCCAATTCATCGAGATATTCAGTCGTTTTGCGTTCGTCCTGATTGGGCGTGATGAGGCCGACCAGCACGGCGGTCTCCGGGCTGTCGTCGACTACATTATGGAACTTCACGTTCGACATCCCTTCCTCGAAGGGGAGCGACGAGCGCGAGGAGTTATAGTGCTTGCTTCTTGAAGTCTTCACAATTTGCTATTGAATGATTTACAGACCCCTTTCCCTGCCTTTCCCTCTCTGTGGGGTAGGGCTTTCGCGGCGAGACTCCCTTCTTCTCGGAGCGGGGCCGCTGGGGTGAGGCTTTTATTTCACTTGCACGACGAGGTATTTGCTTACGCTCCAGAACTTCTGGGGGTCGGTGATGTGAAGCTCGTACTGGCCTTGCTTGTCCTTCGTCAGCTGATAGGTTCCTGCAGGATGGGTGGAGAGCAGATGCGCACTCTTGCTGTAGAACTTGATGTCCTTATCGTAGCGGATGTCGATCTTCGTGAAGTAGTTCTTGTTGAAGTCGCCGCTCTTGAGCACGTCGCCCTTGTCCAGTATCTTCTGCTCCTTCAGTTCGCTCTTGGTGCCGAAGACGAACCAGGCGCTGTTCAGCTCCTTGTCCTGCTGTTGCACCTTTTCGGCCTTTGCGCGATTCTCTTCTGTGAGGGAAGCCACATCGTTGCTGAGTCCTGCGATTGCCTCGCCTTGCGACTCGATGAGGGCGTCTTTCTCGGCGATGCTTGCCTCGAGTTCCTGAATGCGAGCCGACTGGGCGTCAATCTGAGCCTGCAGGTTCTCGATGGTCTTCTGCATCTTGGTGTTCTTGATACTGCTGTTCTTGAGCTTTTCCTGCAGCTGGGCAATCATGTCGCGGTTCTGCTGCATGGCTTCCTTGATGAACTCCATGTTCTCGTGAATGACGCTCTTGCTGCTGGCACTCTCGGGGTTACCTTCTGCAATCGTTACTCGACCTTCAGCCTCGTTGATACGGCGGATGCCTTCCTGCACTTCGTTGAAGACGCCCAGGATGTCGTCGAGTTCCGTATCTTTCTCGTTGATGATGCGTTGCAGGGAGTCGCGTTCCTGGACGAAGGCGTCCTGCTTGCCACCTGTCATGTCGCATGCACTAAATGCAAGCGTGCATGCTGCTAAAACTAAAAGTTGTTTCTTCATAATTATGAATTGAAATGTTTGTTATTGTTTCTGTGTGTCTGTTTATGTTTCTTAAGTCTCTGATAATCAGTATTGCTGTTGGGCTTCCAAACGCCGCGTGCGGGGATTGCCATCGCCGCAGCCGGGGATTGCCATCGCCGCACGCGGAATTTGCCATCGCCGCAGGCGGCGTTTTTCATGCCGGGCTGAGGCCTTTTCCTGCCACCACAATGACAAACTCGCCGCGGGGTTCTGTCTCTGTGAAGTGCTGCAGGACCGCTTGGAGTGTGCCTCGGACACTTTCCTCATGTATCTTGCTGATTTCCCGGCAGATGCTCACTTGCCGCTCGGCGCCAAAGACCTCGATGAACTGTGTGAGTGCTTTGACGATGCGATGAGGCGACTCGTAGAAGATCATTGTCCGTGTCTCTTCGCTAAGAGCTTGAAGTCGGGTCTGACGACCTTTCTTCTGAGGCAGGAACCCCTCGAAGCAGAAACGGTCGCAAGGCAGTCCGCTGCTTACCAGAGCCGGGACGAAAGCCGTTGCACCCGGGAGTGTGATGACTTCTATGCCGGCCCGTATGGCTTCGCGAGCAACGAGAAAGCCCGGGTCGCTGATGCCTGGAGTGCCTGCATCGCTGACAACCGCGATTGTCTGACCGCTCAAGAGGCGTTCCACTATGCCTTCCACCGTCTTGTGCTCGTTGAACTTGTGGTACGAGAGCATCGCGTTCCTGATGTCGAAGTGCTTGAGCAAGTTGCCGCTTGTCCGCGTGTCTTCGGCCAGGATGAGGTCTGCTTCGCGAAGCACCTTCAGTGCCCGCATCGTGATATCCTCGAGATTGCCTATAGGAGTAGGCACCAAGTAGAGCGTCCCCATACCTTATTATTATATATATATCGCAGGTGCAAAGATACGAAAAAACATTGAACATTGGACACCGAACATCGAACATTAAGAGTTTTTTTGTCTTTTTCTTAATTCTTAACTCTTAATTCCTGATTTCTTTGTATATTTGTCCTGCAAAAGACAAAGCAAATGAAAGATGTAGGTTCAAGCAATGGCGAGATGATGCGCAGGGGCCGCGTGGAAGTCGTGTGCGGCTCGATGTTCTCCGGCAAGACAGAAGAACTCATCCGCCGCCTTCGTCGGGCACAGTTCGCCAAGCAAGTGGTGGAAATCTTCAAACCCGCCATTGACGTCCGATACAGCGAAGAAGACGTCGTGAGCCATGAAGGCAACAGCATTCCCTCGACCCCAGTCGATTCCTCCGCAAGCATCCTGCTGATGGCCCAGGGGAGCGATGTGGTGGGCATCGACGAGGCGCAGTTCTTCGACGAACACATAGTGGAGGTCTGCAACGAGCTGGCCGCAAGAGGCATCCGCGTGATAGTGGCAGGTCTCGACCTCGACTTCAAGGGACAGCCCTTTGGTCCGATGCCGGCCCTCTGTGCGATAGCCGACGAGGTGACGAAGGTTCATGCCATATGCGTCCGCTGTGGAGCCCTCGCTTATGTCAGTCACCGTATCGTAGCAGGCGACAAGCAAGTCATGCTCGGCGAGAAACAAGAGTACGAACCCCTCTGCAGAGAATGCTACGCCAGGGCAACAGCTCCCTCCGACCTCACCAAGGGAGGAGAAAGCCAAAACGGTAAATGGTAAATGCTTAAATGGCACATGTCAGGTGTTTAAACGGTAAATGGTAAATGCTTAAATAGTAAATGAAGAGATGTTAGAGAAACAGATTACCTTCGACAGAGTGGTCCGATGGCTCATAGCAGGCCTTATTGCGACAGCCCTTGTATGGCTCGTCAACCGCCTCTCCAGCGTGTTGCTGCCTTTCTTCATCGCATGGATAATGGCATACATGATTCATCCCTTTGTCCGGTTCCTCGAGACAAAATGCCGGCTGAAATACAGAGTGCCCAGCATCGTCGTGGCCCTGCTTGTAGTCCTTGCAGTCCTGTCTCTCGTCATATTCCTCGTCGTCCCGCCCATCATCGAAGAAAGCCTCCGAATGTCGAAGCTGATAACTGTCTATTTCAACGACACTTTGGCTTCCTCCCAACTCTTCGAAAACCTGCAAGCCATGCTGCAGAGCTATGCCAGCGACGACTCATTGATGAAACTGCTGCAGCACAGCAGCATCATGGACGTCGCACAAAGCCTCGTCCTGAAGGCTTGGGAGTTCCTCTCCGGCACACTCAACTTCGCCATCGGCCTGCTGGGAAGCGTCATCGTCTTGCTCTATCTGTTCTTCATTTTGATGGATTATGAGAAGATCTCCGAAGACTGGATTAACTTCATCCCCGCAGGGCAGAGACACTTTGCGAGCATGGTGGCACATGATGTCAAAAGCGGAATGAATGCCTATTTCCGCGGTCAGTCGCTCATCGCCCTGCTGGTCGGCATCCTCTTCAGCATAGGTTTCCTCATCATCGACTTCCCGATGGCCATCGGCCTTGGGCTCTTCATCGGCCTTCTCAACCTGATTCCCTATCTCCAGCTGGTCGGCTTCATCCCAACCGTCATCCTCGCCTTCGTAAAGGCAGCCGACACAGGACAGAACTTCTGGCTCATCCTGTTCTGTGCCTTGATGGTCTTTGCCGTCGTGCAGACCATACAGGACGTCATCCTGACGCCTCGCATCATGCGACACGTCACGGGTCTCAACCCCGCCATCATCCTGCTGAGCCTCTCGATATGGGGCAGCCTGCTGGGCATCATCGGACTCATCATCGCCCTGCCCCTCACCACGCTCCTCATCTCATATTATCGTCGATTTGTGCTCAAAGAAACGGATCAAGACATACAAAAACAGCCGAATAAAAACAAAAAAGCAAAGGCAAGCAAATAATTTTTCATTTTTCATTTTTCATTTTTCATTTTTTGTTGTACCTTTGCAGCCGCAAAAGAAAGATTTTGCAATTAGGTTGACTCGCTAGCTCAGTTGGTAGAGCATCACACTTTTAATGTGGGGGTCTTGGGTTCGAGCCCCAAGCGGGTTACCAAAAACGGTCAAACAGACTTTCACAAAACCTCAGTTTAGCGACTGGGGTTTTGTTTCCAAAGAATGTTAAGCCAAACAAAATCAAGTAGATAGTGATAAAATTGTTGATTGTTTCACCTGGATTTAAAGTTAAATTCGCGGGCGAAATCACTATCTGCCGCAACCTGCTGTTTTAGACATGTTTGGACAAAAGTGTTCTACCGTGTTCTACCAACGCTAAGTCAAGTGTTCTACCAGTTATCTGAGATGAATACTTAAAGAGCACAAGAACACGTTTCCAAGATGTTTAATCAGCAGAAAAATGATAATCTTCGGATTATTTCTCAGGTAGTCTTGTGACAAACTCGCACAAACAACGTTAAAAAATGAAAACAACGTTTGTGTCTGTCATCTATGACAGGAAGAAGAGAGTTAATGCCACTGGTGAGGGTAAAGTAGAGTTTTACATTCATTTCAGCAGGTATGAAAAGAAGTATGTAACCATCAAGACTTGCAATCCTATTGAGTGGCGTAAGTATCAAAAAAGCGATGAGTTAAGATTGGAACTTGCCACGTACCATCAAGTGGCACAGAAGATGTATGATTCAGGAGAAGAAATGACAGTTGCCAATCTTAATAATCATCTTGGAATTGCTCCATCAAATCCCAAACGTAAGGAAATGGAAAAGAGACTTTCAAGCAAAGATGGTTTCATCACATTTATGTACGATGAGATAAAAAAGGAGAAAATCGCAGAAGGCACCAAGGCCCGTAAGCGAGTAGCCATCGAAGCAGTTCTTCGGTTTGGCAGGCTGAGCAGCTTCAGCCAGCTCACTCCGGAGAACGTAAAAGATTTCGATGATTTCCTACAACATGAGAGTTCACGTACTCTAGTAACCATTAACAACTATCATAAGACATTGCGGATGTACACTCAAATGGCCTACCTCCTGGGATATATTTCAAGTGACCCCTATAAGCATCCTCTCTGCAAATTCTCACGGGGCACCTCAAAGGAGCGTCGTCCTTTGACAGAGGAAGAACTGCTTATACTTCGCAAGCTTAAAGACCTTCCCGAGAAGCTGGAGAAGGCTCGTGACCTCTTCATCTTCTGTGCTTATACTGGCTTGTCTTACTCAGATTCCCAAGTCTTTGACTTCAATACGATGACAGAGAAGCAAGATGACCTTTACTTCATTGATGGCAAGCGAATAAAGACAGGTAACACCTTCTTTACTCCCATCCTGCCTCCAGCCATGGAAATCCTGAAGAAGTACGAATACAAAGTACCCAAACTTTCGAATCAGAAGGCAAATGACTATCTCCATGATATAGAAGCCCGCCTGAAGTTTCATAAGCCATTGACCATGCATGTAGCCCGCCACAGCTTTGCCACACTTCTAATAGAGTATGGTGTCCCCATGGAGAATATAGCCCGCATGTTAGGCCACACGAACATCAGAACGACTCAAATATATGCGCACATTCTCCATTCCACCATCCATCGCCATGCAGCAGCCGTGGCCTCTATGTTAAGGTAAACATCTGATAGCAGACAATCTTCAATACACGCGACCTTCCTGTTTCGGCAGAGAAGGTCGCTGTTATTTTCTCAGCCAGGTACTTCTTGCCGTGAATGAGGAAGATGCTATGCACATCGGGTACAGTATCAGCGAGGAACGAGAACGTGAACTTCCGCTGCTGATTCACGAAGAAATGCGTAGTCCTTGTAGTAGCCATTTCCTTGCCAGTGAGCCGCATGGAATACATATTGAAGGTATAAGTATTGTCAGGCCTTACTTCATGCCTGTCCACATACGGGTGTGGCATTTGCGGGTGATACTTGATGTAAGTGCCATCCCAGAAGCCCACATGGATTTTGTCAAAGTATTCCTCCTTCTTCTCCTGTTCTCCGATGGCAAGCGTATTGACAGCCTGCGTCTGGTTCTCGTCCCTGTCTTCCGCATCCTCCTGGTCATCTCCCAGCGTGCCACAATCCACGAATAGCATACTGCCATTCACTTCATCAGTAAAGTCAATACAAGCCGGCACGATGCCCAGCTCCACCACATCAGCATTGTCATTGCCATTGAAGATGCGTGGCCTGAACATATTGACAGGCTGGATGTGCATATAGTGATGTATGACATCCCCAACAGTCTCAGTATGGTCACACTTCAGCACGAAGTGCGTATCTTCCTCCCTGCAATAATGGATGTATCGATACTGCCATGCATTCAGAGGCCCTGCACATACAAGCAGACTATTCAGCTGACTCTTCATAGCAGCATAATTGGCGTAAACCTGTATTGGAAGACAAGAAGTAGCCCAGTCGCAGGAATAGAACTTCCACATGTGATGTTCGCAGTCCTGATAAGCGATGTTCTTCTGCTCCACATAGCTGTCCTTGATATCCTCTTCCTTGGCAATCTCCACCGAGTGACTGTCAAGGACCTCGTCAATCTGCACTATATTCATCCCAGCAAGAGAACCAGCATTGAACGAGAACGACACTTCCCCTGCCTTGTGGTCAATCTCGAAGGTGCCATTCAGGAACAGCTCCAGCTGCTCCAGGAACTCGCTCACCGTCCAATGCGGCAGGATCTGATTCATGTAAGGCATGTGCCACACATAGGGAAAAGCCTGACAGATGATAAGGTTAGAGAATCCCGAGTTCTCGATGGCAGAAAGGTCATAGTGATATCCAGAGCGAGAAAGCACCTGTTTGATGACCTCTATAAGGAACGGGAAACCAACAATCGGCGGGTCATACGAAGGATCTCCCCCCTGATAGTAATAGATAGAGCCATACGCACCCATCGGATTCTGAATGTTTCCGGAAGTGTTGTTCACCCACGGCGGGCAGACATATCCGAGGTAATTGCCATCTCGCATCTGCTCAGCATAGGGCCGGAGATAATGCGAAGCCTGCCAGTGCGCCTGATCATGCAGAGACGGCATCGACAGCTCATTGATATAGATTTCATCAAGGGAAGAGTGATAGTTAGATGCAGAGCGTCCTTCCAGGAACTGCGTCTTCACCTCAGAGTCCGACACAGAGACGATAGACACAGAGCCGTACTTGTGGAAATCCTGGTCATGTATCTCACAGTCCAGCAGCTCCGTATCGAAGTTAAAGTCCTTTCGGTAGATATGCCCGAAGATAGCGATGTTCTCAGCACATCCCTTGATAGGAAACGTAATGGAGAGCGTATAACTGTCTGCCCCCGTGAAGTAGTGGTTCTCGGAGATGAAATCAAACGAAGTGCCCTTCTTCAGGACAGCACGTTGCTTATTGATAAGAATAATCATGAGCGACGAGATTTAGGTGTTTTGTTACGAATCAGTTTGTCATATTCATCCTGTGCCTGCTTCATGCCTGTCTCTCCCGTCACGGAGTTGACAGTCAGGAACGGCTCATCCAGCCTGTCCCGAAGAAGGCGTATCGTGTCCGCCAATCCATTGTCATCCGAATTGGCAGGCGCATTCTGCACAATCACCTGCTGCGGCACGTTCTGAGAGCGTACAGCAGAATCTGCCAATACATGCGGAGCCGTAATCGTACGCGACACATCGTTAGCATTAAGCCTTCCGACAGTGTTTGTCTGCTGCGCATAGTCCAAAGCTTCAAGTAATGGTCTTGCCACAGGACTTTTGACAAGCTCCTGCGAAGCCACCCATTCTCCAGCGTGAACAATGCCGACAGGCTCATCCTTACGTCCTGCAGGCGTAAAGCCACCAGTGGCATAGCCCTGAGCCTCTGAAGCCTGCTGTTGCTTCTTGATGGCCGCAATCTGTATCATACCCGCCGCAATCGCCATAGCAGCCGCTATAGGCGCCATCACAAAGCCCACTACAGGAATTGCCGCAGCCGAGCCATAGGCATTGATGGCATTCGTGGCCGTCTGTGCCACAGCCTGAATCACCTGCATGGCAAACATTTTTTTGTTCGCCTCGTTCTTGGCTTTGGCAATCTCCTTCTCTTTCTGTTTCTCCAGCTTCTTGACCTTGTAGTTGTTGCCTTCTGCAAGCGAAATCTCCCTGTCATACTTCTTCTCGATGCCGGCAGTCTGAATCTGCAGCTCAGCCTGCACGATGGTAGTCAGTTGCTGGAAGATGCTGCTCATGCCCGATACAAGCGTATCAAGCGTACCCGATACAGCCTGCCCGAAGTCCGACTGCAGGAAGGACATCATATCATCATTCCACTCTTGGAGGAAGTTCTTGTTAACCTCAGCCCCCTCGATGTTGTACTGTTCCA
>JAEEGJ010002721.1_pt1 | contig 81341 bp, 61 predicted proteins | sample 8958761 | NCBI WGS metagenome assembly JAEEGJ01 (sample SAMN16246546, study PRJNA631951) | gut metagenome | biome: gut microbiome; feature: rumen; material: RS-attached | host: Bos | place: Iran: Karaj | collected 2018-10 | reverse complement strand
GCCACCACGCGCGCCTCTGTCATCCAGGACAGCCTCACAGTCCGTGAACGCAACAGCAAGGCAGAAGAGTATGAGGCGAAGTTTAAGACGCAGGAGGCTGAGATGGCTCTGAAAGAGAAGGAGGCCAGCGAGCGCATACACCTTATTATTATAATAGCACTCGTCACCATCGTTGTTCTGGGCGCACTGGCCCTGTGGCGCATCATGATGGACAGACGCCGTCTGAACGAGCGCAACCACGACCTGTATGCCACCATTCAGCAGATGCTGGAAAAGCAGAACGAAGCAGAGCAGGCTTTGGAAGAGACGCCTGAGACGGCACTGTCGGGCAACCAACAACTGTATCAGCGCATCGTCAGACTGATGAAGGAGCAGAAGCCCTATACCGACAGCAACATGAACCGCGACAGTATGGCCCAACTGCTGGGTACCAACTACAATCTGCTGGCTGATGCCATACGAGAATGTGCCAACGGACAGTCGATCGGTGACTTTATCGAAGACTGGCGATTGCGACATGCCGCACAACTGCTGGCCGAGACCGACCATTCGATAGGCCTCATCATTGAGATGAGCGGCTTTGTTACCCGCAGCCACTTCAATACCTTATTCCGCGAGCGATTCAAGATGACTCCATCGGAATACCGTAAGGCGACCAAGTAATCGAATATGGTGATGACGGAGTCGCTGATGTTCCATGTGGACTTAAAGGCAGGGATGGGCGTGCAGAGCAGAATGCGGGGTTTAGCCTATTGTGTCCGGTTCACGATGCAAAGATAAAACACTAGCTTTACAATAACGACCCCAAACAACTCCAATGGAACTCTAAGAAGGCTTCATAAGGAAAACATGCTTAGGGCATTAGTAACATTACCTCTTCCCCAATTCACCTAAATATTAACCCCTATCTTTGTTCGTTTAATGTACGTCTGATATCCGTTTGTTGTCCGTTAATGAATCGGACAACAATCGAACAACAATCGAACAACAATCAGACAACAAGTATGGATGGAGTAAGGAAAGGACTGGGATGGAGTGTAGGAGAACATGAGTTGAATAGGAGAGTAATTAGAGAGTAATTAGAGAGTTATTGGAGAGTTATTGGATGATGACAAATAACGATGTTATCAGTCTTTTTTATATAATAAAACTACTTAAAAATGAAGAGAATTACAGTCATTGCTGTCTTCGCCTTGTTAGCCATCACGGCTATGGCGCAACGAGTTAGTATCCAGACAGGAAAGAAAGCATCTGCACGTGAGCAATATGCTGCAGAATACCTGCAGAAGAAATTAACCGAGATGGGCTATACCGTCAATCCCAAGAAAGCAGACTGCAAAATCACGCTTTCGAACGCAAACAGCGGAACAGCAGAAGGTTATACGATAGCCAAGAATAAGAAGGGTATCACGGTGACGGGCAATGACGCCACAGGTGTTATCTATGGTTGTGTGGAACTGGCAGATCGCATCCATCAAGCCGGCGGTCTTGCTCAGTATGTTGAGATGCCATCGCAAGATATCATTCAGGAAGCTCCGCAAATGGTAATGCGCGGCACCTGCATCGGACTGCAGAAGACGGTGTATCTGCCGGGGCATGGGGTCTATGAATATCCCTATACTCCTGAGAACTTCCCCTGGTTCTACGACAAGGAGGAGTGGGTGAAATACCTCGATATGATGGTGGAGAACAAGTACAACTCACTGTATCTCTGGAATGGCCATCCCTTCGCCTCACTGGTCAAACTGAAGGACTATCCCTTCGCCTTAGAGGTGGACGAGGCTACTTTCCAGAAGAATGTCGACATGTTCTCATTTCTCACCAAGGAGGCTGACAAGCGAGGCATCTGGGTCATCCAGATGTTCTATAACATTATTCTCAGCAAGCCCTTTGCCGACCACTACGGACTGAAGACCCAAGACCGCCACCGTCCCATCACCCCGCTCATCAGCGACTATACCCGCAAGTCGATAGCCGCCTTTATAGAGAACTATCCTCATGTCGGCCTATTGGTCTGCTTAGGTGAGGCTATGGCCACCATCGAGGATGATGTGAAGTGGATGAAGGAGACCATCATCCCCGGCATCAAGGACGGGTTAAAGGGTAGTAAGAACCTCCCCCCCATCGTACTCCGCTCGCACGACACCGACGGGCCGTTAGTACTGAAGGAGAGCCTGCCGCTCTATCCCAACATCTACACGATGTCGAAATATACGGGTGAGTCGCTGACCACCTACACCCCTGGCGGTCCCTGGGGTGAGACCCACCGTCAGTTAGCTGCTGCTGCTCCTGTACACATAGATAATGTACACATCCTGGCCAATCTGGAACCTTGGCGTTGGTCGAGTCCTGCCTTCATCCAGAAAACTGTCCAAGCCATGCACCGCGTACACCATTCGAAGGGACTGCATCTCTATCCGCAGGCCTCCTACTGGGACTGGCCCTACACCGCAGATAAGCTGCCCGATGGCAGCAGACTGAAACAGCTCGACCGCGACTGGATGTGGTATCAGGCATGGGGACGATACAGTTGGAACGACCAGCGTGGTGCGGATAAGACCTATTGGAAGCAGACTTTGGCCGATTATTATGGCATCGACACCACCGCTGCCGGACATGTGCTCAATGCCTATGACGAGGCTGGTGAGATAGCCCCCAAGCTGCTGCGCCGCTTCGGCATCACCGAGGGCAACCGCCAGACACTGCTCTTAGGCATGACGATGGGTGAGCTGGTCAACCCCTATAAGTACACCATTTATCCGGGCTTCTACGAGAGCTGCGGCCCTCAGGGTGAGAAGCTGATAGAATATATAGAAAAGGAATACAAGGGTGAGAAGCATGTGGGAGAACTGCCATTAGACATCGTAGACGAGTGTGTCAACCACGGTGACCGGGCACTCGTAGAGATGGGAGCTGCCGCTGCCAAGCCCACCCGCCATGCTGACGAGTATCAGCGCGTATGGAACGACTTCCTCTGCTATGCTTCTTTTGCCAAAGCCTTCCAGCTGAAGGTGCGTGCAGCTGCCGAGGTGCTACGCTACAAGTGGACACAGGACATCAGCCACTTAGAGTCGGCAGTAGTCTGGCTCGAACAGAGCCTGAGCATCTGGTATGACCTCAGCCGCATGACCGATGACTGGTATCTCTATGCCAACTCCATGCAGACCGCCCAGCGGCGCATCCCCGTGGGCGGCGACGGTGGCAAGATGAAGACCTGGCGCGAGCTGGCAACCGTCTATCAGGAAGAACTCGACGCCTTCAAGGAGAACATCGAGAAACTGAAGCACCCCGTGGCAGCCAGCAGCATCAGCATACAGTCTGCCCAGTCTGCCCAGGTCACCATCCATACTCCTCATCCCGCCCGCCTCACTCCGCTCAAGAAGGGAGCCATCCTCTTCGAGAACCGTCCTGACACCCCCGTTGACTCCATAGCCCCCGAACTGGCAGCCATGCAGGCGCTGGTGCTCAACCGCGACACCACCCGTCTGGTGGGTACCACTATCACGTATGAGAGCTCGCAGCCCGTGAAGCTCCTCGTAGGTCTGTTCAAGGATGATGACAAGAAGTTTGCCAAGGCCCCGAAGCTGGAGATTGATGCGACGGGTAATGAATACGGACAGGCAGAGCCGTTGCTCACCAATGCCATCAGCATCGTGCAGATGCCGAAGGTGAATATCCACCAGTATTCACTGCCCGCAGGCCGGCAGACCATCCGTCTGCCCAAGGGCATCCTGATGGTGGCAGGCTTCACCACTTCCGACATCAAGGTCCGCGACTGCGGACTCAACGGTCCCTCAGGCGAGGTAGACTGGCTGTTCCAGAAATAAAAACGAGGTAACCCAACCTATATTAAAAGTATATCAACAACAATGAAGAGAGTATTCGCCCTGAGCCTTCTGTCAACCCTTGTCAGCATGATCACGGCCCAGCCGATTGACAACACTGTCATGGAACAAATCTACCAGCAGGTGCGCACACCCTATAAATATGGCATGGTGGTAGCCCCCGCCGACAACTACCACAAGATAGACTGTCCGACGGTATTTCGCGTAGGCGAAAAGTGGCTGATGACCTATGTCGTCTATAATGGCAAGGACGGACTAGACGGGCGCGGCTACGAGACGTGGCTGGCTACATCCGACGACCTGCTGCACTGGCAGACACAAGGGCGCATCCTCTCATATAAGGACAGCGGCTGGGACATGAACCAGCGGGGCGGCTTCCCCGCCCTTATCGACTGGAACTGGGGTGGCAGCTATGAACTCGGCCAGTATAAGGGCAAGCACTGGATGACCTATATCGGCGGACACGGCACAGGCTATGAGGCTGTGCGCGAACCCCTGCATATCGGTATGGCCTGGACAAGTGGCGACATCACCCAAGCCCACGAATGGCAGACTGCCGACAAGCCCTTGCTCTCCATCCACGACAAGGATGTACAGTGGTGGGAAAAGCTCACACAGTATAAGAGCACCATCTACGATGACCCACAGAAAAGACTTGGCAAGCGCTTCATCATGTTCTATAATGCCGGTGGCATCAACCCTGACAACAACCTCAAAGCCGAGCGCATCGGCATTGCCCTCAGCAACGACCTGAAGAAATGGAAGCGCTATCAGGCTAATCCCGTCTACTTCCACGAGGCTCCTGGCATCATCACTGGTGATGCCCAGATAGTCCGCATGGATACCCCCTCTTTGGGAGGGAACAGGGGGGAGGCTCTCTATGTCATGTTCTACTTCTCGGCCTATAACCCCGACCGCAAGTATGCTGCCTATAACACCTTCGCTGTCTCGCGCGACCTGATTCACTGGCAGGACTGGACGGGCCCCGACCTCATCTGCCCCACGAAGTCGTATGACGAGCTGTTTGCCCATAAGAGCCATGTAGTGAAGCATAACGGAGTGGTCTATCATTTCTATTGTGCCGTCAACAACGACCAGCAGCGCGGCATTGCCGTAGCCACCAGTGTACCCATGGGGCGCTCCGAGGTGGCCTTTCCTGCCCCTGAGCGCAAAGGGCGCCGCACCATTACCAACCTGAATGAAGGTTGGAAGGCTCGCTGTCCGGTGGCTCACGATTCTATTGTGAGCATAAACCTCCCCCATAACTTCGATGACTACTACGGCTACCGACAGCTGCGACACGGCAACCTGCACGGCAGTGCGGAATACCATAAGGTGTTCCAAGCCACGAAACAGGACGGCAAGCGCTACTTCTTACAGTTTGAGGGGGTAGGCACCTATGCCACCGTCACCCTCAACGGCCACAGCTATCCTAAGGAACTGGTAGGACGCACCGTCTGGACATTCGATGTCACCGACCAGCTACAAGAAGGCAGCAACAACCTCCGCGTGGCTGTCGACCATCCTGCCATGCAGACGGCCTCTCCTTGGGTCTGTGGCGGCTGCTCGTCCGAATGGGGCTTCTCTGAGGGTAGCCAGCCCTTCGGCATCTTCCGCCCCGTCAGCCTCATCGAGACCGATGCGGTGCGCATTGAGCCCTTTGGTGTACATATCTGGAACAATGCTGCCTGCGACTCGGTATTCATCGAGACGGAGGTGAAGAACTACACCCGTCAGCCTCAGACCATCGAGGTGGTCAACAAGTTCACACTGGCCTCGGGCAAACAGGTGTTCCGACTGGCACAGCCCCTCACGCTCCAGGCCGGCGAGACCCAGACCATCCGACAGGCTGCAGCCGTCAGCAATGCGCACCGCTGGAGCATCGGTGACCCCTATCTCTACACGCTGGCCACCATGATTAAGCGCGACAGCAAGACTACCGACGAGGTACGCACCCCCTTTGGCATCCGTTCCATCTCCTGGCCCGTCCACCGCCAAAAGTCAACTGTCAACTCTCAACTCTCAACTTCCGACCACCGTTTCTATCTCAACGGCACGCCCGTCTTCATCAACGGCACTTGTGAATACGAGCATCTGCTGGGGCAGAGTCATGCTTTCACCCCCGAACAGATACGCTCGCGCATGAAGCAGATCACCAATGCCGGATTCAATGCTCTCCGCGAGGCTCATCAGCCTCACAACCTGCTCTACCAGCAGCTATGCGACGAACAGGGAGTGCTCTTCTGGAGTCAGTTCTCTGCTCATATATGGTATGACACTCCCCAGTTCCGCGACACCTTCAAGCGACTCTTAGTGAGGTGGATCAAGGAGCGCCGCAACTCGCCCTCCGTCATCCTCTGGGGGTTGCAGAATGAGAGCGTGCTGCCCAAGGCCTTTGCCGAGGAGTGCTCAGCCATCATTCGCAGCCTCGACCCCACCTGCCGTGACCAGCGCGCCATCACCACCTGCAACGGCGGAGAGGGTACCGACTGGAACGTCATCCAGAACTGGAGCGGCACCTATGGCGGCACTGCCGACAACTACCACCACGAACTGTCACAACCTGAGCAGCTACTCAATGGTGAGTATGGAGCGTGGCGCACCCTCGACCTGCATGGTGAGGCCAAATACAGCGAGGAGTCGTTCACCAAACTGTTAGAGACCAAGGCCCGACTGGCAGAGCAGGCGTATGCCGACAGCCTCGGGGTCTGCGGCCACTTCCAGTGGATCTTCAACTCCCATGACAATCCCGGACGTGTGCAGCCCGATGGTGCCCTGCGCCGCATCGACAAGATTGGTCCCATCAACTACAAGGGCCTCGTCACCGCCTGGGAGGAACCCACCCAGGCCTACTATATGTATAGAAACCTCAGACCTCAACCCTCCTCCACCATCCCCACGGCTGCCGACCGTAACCGCGACCTGGTCAAGGGAGCAAAGGGCTACCACTATCTCTACCGCATCAACTGCGGCGGAGATGCCTATACCGACGAATACGGGCAGCAGTGGCAAGCCGACGACACCCTCTACAGCCACTCCTGGGGACAAGATTTTGAGGGCATCCATGCCTTGCAGGCATCCCAGCGAATGATCACAACTGACATCCGAGGCACCGAGAGCGACCCGCTGTTCCAGCGCTTCCGCTATGGCCGTCACCGTCTGTGGTGGACACTGCCTGTTCCGACAGATACCACCACCTATCGCATCGAGCTCTATTTCGCCGAGCCCTGGCATGGCCGCGAGGCCTCCGAGACTGCCGACTATGAGGGACTGCGCATCTTCGATGTGGCTGTCAACGGCCAGACCGTTGTCAACGACCTCGACCCCTGGGCAGAGGCCGGCTATTGCGGTGCCCTGAAACGCGTGGTCTATGCCAAGGCCAGTAAGGGCCGCCTCCACATCTCCTTCCCCGAAGTAAAAGCCGGACAAGCCATCCTCAGTGCCATAGCCGTTGCAGAACAAAAGTGCAACGCCAACTGCAACGCCCCACTCTCGAAGAGAGAACTCTCAACTGTCAACTCTCAACTCTCAACTGTCAACTGGCTCGCCCTCGACACGGATACCGTTGCAAAGTTGCCAAAGGAGCAGCTGCCGCAAGACACCGAGGCCCGTCCCGCCAGCATCTACCAACCCCAACCCAACTCCAACAAGAAAGGTACCACTTTCGTCATCACCCCAGGACTCGGACAGGAATATGCCCTGCGCTTCCGGTATAAGAATACTACGGGCGAGGCTGTCAATGCCCGTATGACCATCACCGACTCGAAGCATATCGTGCTGGTAGACCGCGAGGTCAGCTTCCCACCCACGCCCCCGAAGTTCAAGATGCTGTCCACCACCACCGGGACCCAGATCAACGCAGGCACCTATACCCTGCGCGTCTACACAGACAAGGTGGAGTTCAAAGAACTGGAAGTACAATAATAATTTCTTTATACATGACATTTAGCAATCTTATCGATAAATGGAGTGAAACGAGTCTCGTACTCCGCATACTCGCCGGTCTCATTATTGGAGCCGTTCTTGGACTTACCGCTCCCCAGTGGACAGGTATAAGCATTCTGGGAACTATCTTCGTCAGTGCTTTGAAAGCAATCGCCCCAGTTCTGGTAGCCGTATTGGTGGCTGTCAGCATTGCCAAGGCCGGCGGCGGCTTGGGTCCCCGTTTTCGCGTGGTCATCTCACAATACATGCTCAGCACTTTTATTGCAGGCATGTGTGCCGTGGTAGGCAGTTTCCTGTTTCCCGTCACGCTCCAGTTGAGCGATGTTGCCGACCATGCTGCCCCAGGTGCCCTCACCGATGTTTTCACCAATCTTCTCACCAATATGGTGACCAATCCAATCATGTCAATGTCCCAGGCCAACTATATCGGCATCCTGTTCTGGGCTATTCTGTTTGGTCTCGCCTTAAAACTGAAAGCCAGCCAGCAGACCATCAACGTGATACAGGATTTCTCAGAGGTCATCATGCTGACTGTGAAATGGGTCATACAGTTTGCACCGTTCGGTATTCTGGGACTGGTATTCAAATCGGTATCAGTGAGCGGATTGGAGGTGTTCACTACCTACGGACAACTGTTGCTGCTCCTCGTGGGCTGCATGATGGCCAATACGCTGATATTCAATCCGCTCATCTCGTATATCATGATTCGTCGCAATCCCTACCCGCTATTGTTCACCTGTCTGAAGGAAAGCGGTCTGCAGGCTTTCTTCACTCGCTCGTCGGCGGCCAATATACCCATCAACATGAACCTGTGCAAGAAGCTGGGACTCGACATAGACTTCTATTCGGTGAGTATTCCCCTCGGTGCCACCATCAACATGAATGCTGCAGCCGTCACCATCACCGTGATGACATTAGCTGTAGCCCACACAATAGGAGTGGAGGTGACGTTTGCCTCAGCCGTCCTGCTATGCGTCATAGCCACCTTGGGAGCTTGCGGAACATCGGGTGTGGCTGGCGGTTCACTGCTGCTAATCCCCATGGCCTGCTCGTTCTTCAACATCAGCAACGACATAGCCATGCAAGCCGTAGCCGTAGGATTCATCATCGGTGTGATACAAGACAGCGTTGAGACGGCACTCAACTCCAGTGGCGACGTGTTCTTCACAGCCACAGCTGAATACTACGACAGGATGAAGAAGGGCGAAGCATAAATGAAAATTGCACAAAAAACCCTGTTTCTTTTATGGGAGAATCAATGGATATCCCTCGATTTTGCTAACCTTGTACGAACTTCTAATTAGTGGGCTATGATCTTGTCTCCAGAAACTGGCGGATGGCCTCGATGAGGGCATCGTTCTCGTCGGGCTGCTGAGTGGAGACGCGGAAGAAAAAGTTGGAAAGCCCATAGAAATTGCTGCAGTCGCGAATGAGCATGCCGTGCTCGTGGATGAGGTAGGACTTAAGCTCGGAAGCGGTGACGGTCTGCAACTCACAGAGCATGTAGTTGGTCTTGGTCTCGAAGACACGGATGCCGTCTATCTGGCGCATAGCAGTGCGTAGCCGCTCAGTCTCAGCGAGATAGGCATCAAGGTCGGGGATGGCGGGCTTGCCGTGCTTGAGGAGGAACTTTCCTGCCTCGATGGCCATGCTGTTGACCGACCAGGGATAGCGCAGGGTGCGCAGCAGTTGAATGGTGTTGGGATGGCCTGTGATGTAGCCCAGCCGCAGTCCAGGAATGGAGTAGGTCTTACTGAAGGAGTGGAGGAGCAGCAGGTTGGGCACTCCCGCCATCTGTCGCGGCGAGAGCAGGGGTTCGCGGGTATAGGCCTCGTAGGACTGGTCGACAACGAAGGTATAGCGCGGTGAGCGCCGCACAAGGTAGTCCATGAATCCCTTCATCAGCACATTGCCTGAGGGGTTGTTGGGGTTGCATATCCAATAGACGCGGTCGCGGGGCAGCTTGACGAGGTCGTCGGTATTCTCGTAGGAAATGATGTGGTGATGGATGCGGCAGGCATCGGCATACTCGCTGAAGGTAGGCTGCGGGATGATGGAGGCACTGCCGCGATAGAGCTGGGCAATGAGATAGATGGCCTCGGTGGCACCGTTGGTCACAAGCACGCTCTCAGGTGATATGCCCTCCTTGAAGGCAATGAGCTTCTCAAGACTGCGGGCCTCAGGCTCAGGATAGTTGGCCAACAGGTCGAAACGCTCGCTGAGCCACTCCTTCAGCGGCGAGAGGTCGGCATGCTGATAGACATTGCTGCTGAAATTGATTTTCACCAGGTCATCATAGCGGTAGAGGTCGTCTCCATGTCCTACAATCATCGTGTTACGTGTATGGTTAGTGAATGCTTGTCGAAACGTATGCCGTCGCGCTCGATGAAACGGCTTAATACCCCCTGTCCTGCGAGCTGCTCGGGGGTGCCCACACTGAGCCGCTCAGGCTCCATGAGCCAGATGCAGTCGGCTATCTGCAATGCCAGCTCAACATCATGGGTAGAGAGGAAGACGGTCTTCTGCTCGCTGGCAGCCAGCCGGTGGAGCAGTTGCATAATCTCGACCTTGCTGGGAAAGTCGAGGAAGGCAGTAGGCTCGTCAAGATAGATGACAGGTGTCTGCTGGGCCAGTGCCTTGGCTATCATGACCTTCTGACGCTCACCATCACTGAGGGTGTAGACCATGCGCTGCTGCAGGCTTTGGATGCCTACCAGACGGATGGAGTCGCCAACTACCTGCTTGTCGGCATCGGTGAGTGTTCCCCAAAAGCCCGTATAGGGTGAGCGTCCCATGCCCACAAGCTCGTCGACGGTCATATTCTGTACATCGGGTTTCTCGGTGAGCACAACGCCTATGGTACGGCTAAGCTCCTTGTCGGTATAGTCGGCTATCTCGCGCCCGTTGATTTGCACACTGCCGTCGAGCTTGGGCTGAAAGGCAGACAGGGTGCGCAGCAGGGTGGACTTGCCGATGCCGTTCTGACCCAGCAGGCAGGTGAGCTCGCCGCTCCTGATGGAGGCATTGAGATGACTGGCCACCACTTTTTCGTTGCCTTTGGCAGTGTATCCGATGCTTAGGTTATGCAGTTGTACAGCTTCGTTCATTTTTGCGTCGTGCTTGAGTAGCAATGGTATATCATTTCAGCAACCGTGTGCCAAGCTCCCTGGTCTTGCAGATGCCTACCAGCTGGCCTATAAGTCCGTCCATGATGGGCACGGGAACCACCTTATAGTCATCATAGTCGGGACAAAGCACCACGAGATTCATGGCCCTGACCTGTATGCCATAGTGCTGCTGGAGCATATAGCGGTAGAGATTCTGCTGGAGACAATAATGGTGATAGGAAGTGTCGGGGATGGTGATGCCATGGATGGAGGTGCGCCCACCGAAAGCCTGGGTGATGGCATTGCCCTGCGCATCGGCCACCTTGCGGCTGCGCTTCCAGTCGTAGATGGTGAAGGTGCCGTCATCATTCCGGCAAATCATGTCGATGGTGCCCGCAATGTTCAGGTCGGCATCGAAGACGGGCCACTCCTGACGGTAGGGTTGGATGCGGTAGTCGCTGATGAAATGGAGGAACTGGAGCTTCTCGCGCTCGATGCTGACAGGCTCGTCGTGCCCATTATAGGAAAAAGGACACACGGTGTCGAAGCGACCGTTCTGGAAGTAGTTCTCCGTCTGTTCGTGCATGAAGGTACCCACCTCGCTGGCCATACGCCCTATGCGCTCCCACTTAGCCAGTGACTCGGCAACGGGGATACCATAGCGAGCCTGCTGCTGCTCGGCAGCACGCTGGGCATTGAAGGGTTCGAAGAAGTAGGCAATGAGACTGCTGACAGGCAACAGCTGCTGCACACCCCGATAGAGATAGACATGGCCTTCGGGCAGAAAGTCGATATCGTCGTCCTGCGGATAGCGTCCTGCATCCGTAAAGCGCCGCATCTTCTGCGTCATAGCCTCTGTCCTGCTGATTGCTTCTGCCATAGTAGGACACGTATTATTTTACCTTTGACTCCATGGGATTGCGCAGTCCCTTGTATCCCGAGAGATAGCACTTGGCAGAACCGAAGCTGAGGAACAGGTCAAGGCGCACGGGCATGTGGTTCTTGTCATCGGTGATATAGAAACGTATAAGCTCGTGGTTCTTTCCGTTCTCGCGCTCGATGAACGAGAAGGTGAGACAGCGGTACTTGTCGTTGTTATTCTTCATCTTCAGGGTGGTCTTGCCCGTGTACTTCAGCCAGGAATGGCTAAGGCTGCGGGCATCGCTGATAGGCATGGGGATATTCTCGCCAACCTTCAAGGTCTCGACATTGAAGTTGCGGGCACGCAGGAAGATGCTCATCATGTCGTAGATGCAGTCCTTATACTCCGCATCCTTCCAGTGCACCTCGCCATCGTGGTCGATGCGGTGCATACGGAGGTGGCAGTTCTGGTTGGGATAGGTGTACCACAGCTCGTCTACATAGTAGCGGTCACCTTCGCGCGCTCCCTTGCGGAAATAGAGGGGTGCCAGGTCGAGGTCGGTATAGCACAGCAGGGTGTCGCGCATCATGAACACATTGTCCAGTTGGCTGTTGCCGCGCGTAATCAGGCTGCTGCGGTAGCACTTCTGCCCCTGGTACTTCGACTGTACGGTGGACATGGAGGCTGTGCCTACCTTCACCCATACAAACTTCCAATTGAAGTAGAGGTCGTAGCTGAGGAACTCGCCCGACTTGAAGGCAGTATTCTCAATGCCACACTGGGCTGAAGCTCCTAAAGGCATAAGAGCCAGAAAGCAGAGCGGTAACACACGCATTACCATCTTGCGGAGCCATGAATGATTTGTATTTCTCATATTGAATATTTGTTTTCTATAGTTACTTTACCATTTGTTTCTTTACATATTCGATGCCCAGTTGGCGCGCCCGCTCGGCATTGCGGTTCTGGAGCTTCTTCTTCTCCTTGTCGGGCTTCTGCTTGACCAGCTCACCGGGCTTCTGCTGGTTGCGGGGCTTCTCAGTGAGATTCCAGCTAAGCGTCACATCAAACTTCTCCTTACACTCTATCTCGCGAGGATAATAGTAGACATCCTCGGGCTGAAGGTCGGCCTCATAGTCGCCCGTATCCCAAATACCATTGCCGTTGCGGTCTACATAGGCGCGGGCATAGTAGGTGCCGGGGATGACATAGAAGAACTCGGCAGTATGGTTGCGGCCTGCCTTTGTCTGCATGAGCACCTTGTCACCCTTGTCAACCAGCATGACCACAATGTTGGTATCAGCCACTCCGCTGAGCTGGAACTCGAGGGTGGCAAAGTCGTCGAGCGACTTGACCTTGATGCCCTGCTTATAAGGAGCCGAAGAGAGGCCATAGATGTCGGTAAAGGCCAGCGTATCTATCTCTAAGCTATACTCGCGTTCAGGATACCAGTCGGCCATGAGCTGGTATTGCCGCAGCTTACCCTTGACAGGCTCGAACCTGAACGGTGCCCTATACCATAGTGTATCAATCTTGGAATAGAGATGGATGGCTGCCGTATCAAGATGTTGCAAGGGGGCAGGCATCTCGATGGTGACAATGCTGTTGGGAGCCATCGCACTGGGTATTTTATAGGACGGCTCAAGGGGCTTGACAGTATAGATGCTGTCGTAAGGCTCCTCACGCTTTTTCTTCTTCTCCTGCTCCTTCTGCCATTCCTCGAAGGCTTTCTGCTTCTCCTTCAGCCGCTTGGCATAGGGTGTCTTGGCTACCATCTCAAGGGTATCGGTCTGGCTCACCAGCCGTCCGGTGCTGTCGGTCATGAGATACTCCATAGAGAGCGAGAGCGTATCGGTATTGACAAGAGTGGTGTCGCGAAGCCAGTAGATGAGGGTGTCCTTCTTCTCGGAAGGCTCCAACACAAAGGCTGAGTCGGCATTGAAGTTCAGGCCGCGCAGCACGGGCAGCGTGTCGTTGCCATAGCTGAAGTAGACACCTATCCTGTCGGGCTCCTGGCGCTCGGTCTTCAGCAGATATCGATCCGTCTGCACCTCGTTGAAGGCCATCAGCACCACATCATCGGGATAAAAATGAGTGAAGGGCACCTGCACGATGTTGTCGATGCGCAGGGAGTCGCGCCAGATGGTGTCCTGACGGATGTCAGGTCCTGCCGTAGGCTTGAAGGTCTGATGCGTGAAGGCGATCATCTCGCTCTTCTGGCTGAAGCGATAGTCGCCGTCCATATCCTGCAGGGCATAGACCCTGTACTCGCCAGGGGCCACACCCTTGATAACGAAATGACCCGACCCGTCAGTGCGCCCGATACGTATCATGGGCTCCTTCTGGAAAGCAGAGTCAGCCAGATTGCTATACAGTCCGACGGAGATACCCTTGACGGGCTCCAGATTCTGGGCATCGATGACACTGCCTGCCACCTCGAAGGTGTCGATCTTCTCGCCTGTGGAGAAGACGAAGGCATAGTTGCCCATCGGGTTGCCCTCGTTGTTGTCGGAGATAGCATTGCTGAAGTCGATGGTATAGGTGGTGTTGGGCTTCAGCGTGTCTTGCAGCTCCACGACAATCTTCTTGTTGACAACCTTGATTTCGGGCACCTCCAGCTGGGGTGGAGACACCATGACATTCTCCGAAGGATTGTCGAGCTTGATGTATTCGTCGAAGTAGATGGTAATCTTCTTGGTGGTGACATTGGTATCCCGCTCTGCCGGTACGGAGCCGATGACACGGGGCGGGTCGTCGTCGTACCAGCCGCCATCGGGTGTTCCCATTCGCGCACACGACATAAAGGCACAGAGGGCTATCAGTATATAGAGCAGTTTTCTCATTTATTCAGCCTTAACAGTTGATCGATGTGCTCACGTGAATTGCTCAATCGCGGCACCTTGTTCTGACCTCCTAACTTCCCACGCAGCTTCAGCCAGTCATTGAACAGTCCCGTCTTGGCCTTGACAATCTCCAGAGGCTGCAAGGTGATGTCCTTGTATCGCTTGGCCTCGTAGTCGCTGTTCAGCTGCTGCAACTTCTGGTCGAGCAGCTGGGCAAACACCTTCATGTCCTGCGGCTCGCGCGAGAACTCGATGAGCCACTGGTGGCGGCACTTGGCCTGGGCATCCATGAAGACGGGTGCAGCGGTGTATTCCAGCACCTCGGCACCAGTCTGCTCGCAGGCATAGGCCAAGCCCTGTTCTGCATTGTCGACTATCAGCTCCTCGCCAAAGGCATTGATGAAGCTCTTGGTGCGTCCGGAGATGACAAACTTATAGGGATTGGTGGAAGTGAAGCGCACGGTGTCACCAATCATATACCGCCACAAGCCACAGGAGGTGGAGATAATCATGGCATAGTTCTTGTCCTTCTCTACTCCCCAGAGCGGCACAATCTCACCGCCATCCATAGGCTGGAACTCGTAGAACACCCCATAGTCGAGCATCAGCAGCATCGATTTGTCAGCAGGGTCGTCCTGCAGTCCGAAGAAACCCTCGCTGGCATTATAGGTCTCCATATAGTGCATGTTGGGCGAGGTGATAAGCTGCTCGTACTGCTTACGATAGGGCGTGAAGGCCACACCTCCGTGGAAGAACACCTCAAGGTTGGGCCATACTTCCTCCAAATGGCTCTTACCCGTTATCTCCATCATGCAGTTGAGCACGGAAAGCATCCACGAGGGCACACCGCTGATGTTGGTCACATTCTTGTCCATTGCCTCGCGGGCTATACGCTCACGCTTGACCTCGAAGTCGGAGAGCAGGGCTGTCTGCTTCTTGGGCACTCGCACAAGGTTGGCCAGCGGATTGATATTCTCTATCAGAATGGCTGACAGGTCGCCCACGAGCGACCCCGACACATTGTAGTTGGGCGAGTGGCTGCCTCCTAATATCAGTGCCCGCCCGTCGAAAAGGCGCGACTGGGGATTGTTCCTCAGATAGAGTGCCACCGAGTCGAAGCCTCCGGCATAGTGAATCTTCTGCAAACCCTCGCTGCTGACGGGGATAAACTTCGACTTGTCATTGGTGGTGCCACTCGACTTGGCATACCACTTCACGCGGCCGGGCCATAGCACATCGCTCTCGCCATGCCGCATGCGGTCTATCTGGCCCTTCAACTCCTCATAGGTGTTGACGGCATTGAACTTGACGAAATCCTCGTAGCCCTTGGTGGTGGCAAAACCGTGCTCACGACCATACTCCGTGCCCTTGGCCTCACTCAACAGATGGGTCAGCACCTGCCGTTGCAGCAGTTCGCCACCCGTCTGGTGCTTCTCCAATTCCCGCATGCGGGGAGTGAATATATGTCTGACTAAACTTGTTATGTTCATCTCTTTGCATTTCAACTAAGGTGCAAAGATAAACATAAACTTTCGGATAGACCTTATTTTTACTATTTTTAATAGTAATTCCGCCTAACTTTGTTCAAAAAATCAGGCGGAATCACGATTATTTCTCTGTTTCGCTGAATGCAGCAGCCTCAGCTTCAGCTATGATTTCCTCTCGTGAGCGCTCACGAGGGGTAGCGGTGATGTCGTCGAGTGTCAGCTCATCATCAAGCTTTGCAGCACGCTTAGCAGGGGCGGCAGCAACAGCCGGGGAGGCAGGCTCCTTGGGTTGCTCGATGATGAAGTCCTGCTGCTCCTTCTCCAGGTCGGGCACGCACATGACGGGCTCTTCCTCCATCTTGGTGCGATTGCCTTTGGCAGCAAAGACGGCATCAATGAACTGGGGTTCGCGGCGAAGGCGCAGCAGCGTCTCCTTGGAGGCTTGCTGATGGCTCTCCTTCTTAGAATAGCCCTTTCCCGTGCACCCTTCTATACCCTCGATAAACACCGTTGTGGTGAAGACAGGACTGCCCGTCTTCTCCTCTTTGGCCTGACTCTCGCGGAACTCTATCTTGACGCGGTTCTTCTGGCTCCACTCCAGCAGCTTCGACTTGAAGTTCACCTCCTTATAGGCCACCTTGTCGATATTGATAACCTGTGCCAGTATGCGCTTCTCCATAAACCGCATACAGGCATGATAGCCTCTGTCCAGATAGATGGCACCCACCAGTGCCTCGAAGGCGTTGCCGTTCATATAGCTGTTGTGGGAGGTGCTATGGTCGGACGACTTGATGAGCTGCTGGATTCCCATCTCCTGAGCCAGCTTGCCCAATGTGTTGCGGCTGACCAGCTTGGAGCGGGTGTTGGTGAGGAAACCCTCGCGCTTGCCAGGGAAGTGGCGATAGACGATATCGCCCACTACGGCATCGAGGATGGCATCACCCAGAAACTCCAGCCGCTCGTTGTTGAGGGGCCTCCCCTTCTCGTTGCGGCGACCCATGCTCTTATGCAGCAGGGCCTGCTTGTAGAGGCTGATGTCGCGGGGATAGAATCCAAGAATGTCGTAAAGGGCAGAAAAAAGCTCCTTCTCCTTGCGGAAAGGGAGCTTTAGAATATCTATGAGGTCGTTAATCCACATACTTACGGAATACTACGCAAGCGTTATGACCACCGAATCCAAAGGTATTGCTCAGACCAGCACGAACCTCACGCTTCTGAGCCTTGTTGAAGGTGAAGTTGAGGTTGTAGTCAATCTCCTCGTCCTTGTCATCCTCCTCGTGGTTGATGGTGGGAGGAATGATGTCGTTCTTGACAGCCAGCACGGTGGCCATAGCCTCTACGGCTCCGGCAGCACCCAGCAGGTGACCCGTCATCGACTTGGTGCTCGAGATGTTCAGCTTGTAGGCTGCATCACCAAAGACATCCTTGATGGCCTTCGCCTCAGAGATGTCACCCACGTGGGTGGAGGTTCCGTGCACGTTGATATAGTCGATATCCTCAGGCTTCATGCCGGCATCCTCGAGTGCGTTCAGCATCACGAGCTTGGCACCCAATCCCTCGGGATGCGAGGCAGTGATGTGATGAGCATCGGCACTCATGCCTGCACCCACCATCTCGGCATAGATCTTGGCACCACGGGCCTTGGCATGCTCCAGCTCCTCGAGAATCAGACAGCCGGCACCCTCACCCATGACGAATCCATCGCGCGAGGCACTGAACGGACGGCTGGCCTTCTCGGGCTCGTCGTTACGGGTAGACAGGGCCTTCATGGCATTGAATCCGCCCACACCCGTCTCGCAGACAGCAGCCTCAGCACCACCGGCAACGATGACATTGGCCTTGCCTAAACGAATCAGGTTGAAAGCATCAGCCAGCGCATTCGATGACGAGGCACAGGCAGAAGCTGTGATATAGTTGGGACCATGGAAGCCATACATGATGGAAATTTGACCGGCAGCAATGTCGGCAATCATCTTCGGGATGAAGAAAGGATTGAACTTGGGTCCGTCCTCACGATGGGCACCATAGTAGGTGACTTCCTCCTCGAAAGTCTTGATACCGCCAATACCTACACCATAGACTACACCGATGCGATTCTTGTCTTCCTGCTCCAGGTTCATAGCACTGTCCTGAACGGCCTGCATGGCTGCAATAATGGCCAACTGGGTATAACGGTCCATCTTTCGTGCTTCTTTGCGGTCGATATAGGCGTTGATATCCAGATTCTTCACCTCGCAGGCAAACTGCGTCTTGAACTTAGAAGCATCGAAAAGGGTAATAGGCGCAGCACCGCTCTTGCCTGCCAGCATAGCCTCCCAAGTATCCTTGGGATTGTTGCCCAGGGGCGTAACGGCACCTAAACCTGTTACTACTACTCTTTTTAATTCCATATTTTTATTATTGTTTGCATTAGCCCCTATGTTAGTGTGGTTGGGGGCCTGAACAGGCCCTGAGTGATACAGGAATACACTTGTTCAGACCCCCATCCCCCTAACTTAGGGGGCTAAGTAAGCATATTATTTATTTTGCGTTCTCCTCGATGTAAGCGATAGCATCACCAACAGTACCAATCTTCTCAGCCTTGTCGTCGGGGATAGAGATACCGAACTCCTTCTCAAACTCCATGATGAGCTCAACGGTATCCAGTGAGTCAGCACCCAGGTCGTTAGTAAAACTTGCCTCGGGCTTCACTTCTGCTTCATCAACACCGAGCTTGTCTACGATAATAGCCTTTACTTTGCTTTCAATTTCTGACATAATTTTCTTCTTTAAAATGTTAATAATTGATTTCTCTTTTTTATGATGCCAACCCAAAAATGCGGCTTAGCGGGTGCAAAGTAACACATTTTTATGGAATTACGCAAATTTTTTGAAGAAAAAAGCACTTGTTTTTGCACAACACCCCATAAACTGTGCAGTTTTTAAACGCGGAAGATGTCATTTTGACACTTTTACTTGTCAAAATACTCTCGCCGAAGCGGATATTCATTCCGTAATTTTTCGAAATTCTGAGGGGCCGACTTTAACTTCCGACTGTCGTTCAGAGGATTATACAACTCCAGCGGATTTCCCGTATAGACAAATCCGGCGGGCAGTGATGGAGCCGTGACCACTCCGGGATGAGGCAGAGAGAAATGGCGGCACAAGGCATCAATCACCATATTGTCGGCATTCACCTTACCATCGGCCGAATAGCCTGCTATATGCGGGGTACCGATAAAGACGCGCTGAAGCAGTGCAAGGTTCAACTGCGGCTCCCCCTCCCAGACATCAATCACGGCATCGCGCACCCTACCCTTTTCTAAGGCGCAGAGCAAAGACTCGTTGTCGACCACCTCACCCCGACTGGTGTTTATTATATAAGGTACGCGAGCGAGACGATGGAAGAATGCCTCATCAGCCAGATGATAGGTAGCATACTGCCCCACCCTGCTCAGCGGAACATGGAAGGTAATCACATCCGCCTCGCGCTCGATGACCTCGAGCGACACGAAATCGGGATGCCCCAACAGGGGGTCGCACACTAACACATGCATGCCCAGACGCTCAGCCACAGCCTTCACCTTCGAACCTACATGTCCGCAACCTACGATACCGATGGTCGATTCGCTTAGGCGGAGACCTTTCTGCTGCTCCAGCAACAGCAGCGAGCATTCCACATACTGTGCCACCGAACCGGAGTTGCATCCGGGACAATTAGTCCAGCGGATGCCTGTCCGCTCTAGATAGCCAGTATCTATATGGTCAAAGCCAATCGTCGCCGTTGCCACCAGCTGAACCTTCGAGCCGCTGAGCAACTGTTCGTCACAACGGGTACGCGTGCGCACTATCAGCGCATCGGCATCTCTCACGTCCTCAGCCCTGATGTCAGCGCCGCGCAGGCTCACCACCTCGTCAGCCAACATCTCCAGCTTCTCGCGGATATAGGGTATCTTGTCGTCTACTACTATCTTCATTTCGATGCACCAGTACCTTTCAGCTGCTTGACGGGGAAAGTGAAATAGGTATCGGGGAAGGGCTCGTCCTTCAGGGTGAAGTGCCACCACTCGCTGTCGAGAGCCTTGAAACCGTGGGCAAGCATCGCCTTGCGCAGAATCATGCGGTTCTTGAACTGCTCGGCAGTGATGCTGCGCTTGGGCTCGGCAGGACTTTTCGAGTTGTCGCCCGTATATTCGCCCGTCTCGGGATTACCGCAGAAGTCCGGGTGGCTCTCTGGACCGAACCAGTCGAAGGTGCCGCCCATGTCTAGTTCCTTCTCCGTCTTCATGTCAAAAAGAGTCAGGTCAACCGTAGAGCCACGAGTATGACCGCTCCGCTCGTAGATATACTCCTGCTCAAAGAGCACGCTCTTGTCGAGGTCGGGATAGAAATAGGACTTCATCCTGGTATCGTTGATATCCTGTGCCCAGCGCACAAAGTGGTCGACACCCTTTTGCGGACGGTAGGCATCATATATCTTCAGCCGGTAGCCTTGCGACATCACGTCATCACTCACCTCCTTCAGTGCCTTGGCAGCCTGCTTGGTCAGCAGAGCCGTCGGCTCCTCATAACCGTCGATACGGGTGCCCACGAAGTTATACGTACCATAGTAGCGTATCTCCAGAATAGCATCTGGAACAGCATCTGTCAAAGTCACAAACTGGCTGCTGTCATCGGTCGGACTGACCACCGCGGATTGATTGTCCTCACTGCTAAAGCAGGTGATGACACATGCACCACAAACAATGACAAGGATGACTGAAAGCATCCATAACTTCTTCTTTTTCATTTTCTAATTTCAGTCTAAAGAACGAACTATTACATTTTACGGTGCAAAGGTACTAAATTTAATTTTTTATAGCAAGAAAAATCACGAAATTCACCATAGCTTATAGAAAAGAGGGACATACATATTCCTACACATTTCTCACCAAACCAAAGAACGCTCATCTTGGGCGTAAAGATACCCAAATCTAATTTGTTAACTCTGGTTTGTTAATTGGATTTCATTTGTTAATCCGATAGATAAATAATTTATATACATATCAAACTCTGCTATACCTTTTGCCTTGGCAATCATATGCAAATGTCTTTTCCAGAATACGGTTGACTCCTTTCAAGCCTTGTTTTTTAACATTTGCCTATCCATACTGAAAAGGTTGACTCTCGCACCTGGGGATAGTTGTCATAAAGAATTTTAGGGTCTGTACCTTCTTGTATTTGGATTCCTTCAAGCCGTTTTGCAAATTCTTCTCGATTCATCGTACGTGTTAATATTCAACTTTAATGTCTTTATCCATACAACTTCAAAACATTATTCATAGAAATAAGTTCACCATGACGCATATTTTGGAATATGTTCACCCATTCGTTACCAAGTGATACAAACTCACCCAGTTTTAGACACATCTTGCCATCCTCAATGGTTAATCGTGTTATTTTATAATAGCCGTCAATATCACCGCCTACCATCGGAAGGAGGTAAACAGCTTCGAGAATGTTCACCTTTGGCAAGGTCTCCATAACGTATTTCTTAGCCTTGTGCTCCAAAAATGTCTGGTAATCTACATCCGTTTTTCTGACAGTAACGGTAAACACATTCTTCGACTCAACAGACTTCGGCTGAGTATCGGTATAATACAACCCTCTCTGTGGCACACTCACTTCAAGTTGTTCAATGATGCTTTCGTCAAGCAGTACTTTGCGAAGGTGATTTTCTAAGAGCAATCCACTTTCCTCGTTTGGCAGCAACGGATAGGCACCTATATTTACTTCTTCAATGGATTTCAGGAAATAAGGCAACTGCTCGTCGTAATTCTGCAATTGCTCCAATAGCCGTTGTTCGTTCATACGCCCAGGAAAGAGGATGTAGCCACCTATGATTTCTTTCGAGAAACGTTGCTCACCACGCTTGCCATAATAGATGGCATCACGGTAGTGGTGCATCGCATTGATGGTCTCTGGCTTTGGCTCGTCTTGCACGTTGCCCAGTGTTGCATCGTCATCGCCACGAACACTATATTTCGCATCGTAGAGATAGGTCAACGTGATATCGCGGCTTTTCTTATGAATGTGCATCACAATATCGGGCCTCTGCTCAGTTGTGGCAGAACGCATCTTGTGCTCATCGCCTTTCCTGTCAAACGAATACTGATACCCCACTTCCACCAAATCGCCATTCTTCGGATTGGTATAGGTAATGTGACCGCTTAGCGAACCGCCGTTAAACAAGTCGAAGGCATTCTGCGTGTCTTCATGGACGTACTTTTCAAGATGTTCTTTGTTGTGAACATCTATACCCAACACCTTGCAGACAAGCTGCTTTACTTTCAGAAAACACCACAATTCATAGAGCCGCCAGATAGGCTGCACGCCTACGCTTGTATCACCTTGAATCAGGTCGAGGCCGTTTTGCAGCATAATCCAATAGCGGTAAACCTGCGAATAGCCGCTGCGCTGCTGAAGCACCATGCTCTGCTGACGGAATCCATCAAACAAACCGATGCCATTGAAGAACGTGTTTCGCCGAAGCATTTCCAACTCATTCTGCTTCACCTTTAGATTGTCAATCTCGCTGTCCGAAGTGCCTTCTCCGAGTCTTTTCATAAGCAGTGAAAGGCGCTCAGTGATGCGCTGAAGCGTATATTTCACGAAGCGGTTCTCCCTTGTATCCAAGGTTGCTTCCGTTTGCTCCGTCCTATAATATTTCCTCAAAGCCTGCTCTTCATCATTCAGCCGATCGTTGGAAAAACGTTCTGCCAGCATGGGTGTCCAGCCTTTGATGCGCTCGGCTCTTCGGTATTCCTCATATTGGCGCATCTTGTTGTGTGGCTGGTGAATGATGAAACGAACCGCCTGCACATAACTGTCTACAATCTGTTTGAACACCGATAGCCAAATCAGTTCGTTGTTTGCTTCCCGTCCCATCTCAAACTGTTGGAAGGTCAGCGTGAGATAGCGGAACACCAAGTCACCATATTCAGCCCTTATCTGCTGAATGATGATGTCAAGGTCGTGCTTCGTGTCGAGTTTGGGCGACAGCACGTCGAACTCTATCTTGTGCTGTATGTGCTCGTTGGCGGTATTCTTATAGGCGAGCTCCAAGGCAAAGTGTCCTGGTTGATTCAGAAAGTCAAGACTGCTACTGACGACATACTCGCCCGATGCCGTCTGTACCGTGTTGAACATCGCCTCCACCTCCTTGTTGGGGTGGATGATGCGCGGTTCCTCCACGGCATCAAAAAACGTCAGTGTGAGATTATACTTGTGGTCTTCAAAGAAAACTGGTCGGGCCTCATGCCAGTCAGCCTCAGCCACCTCCTCCATCGCTTTGCTGTCAGCATTATACACTTTCAGCGTACCGCCACTCGCCATCACATAATTGCAATACCGCTCTGGCGGAAGTTGCTTAGCTCTCACCTTGAACTTCCGCCACGACATGCCTATGTCCGTGCTGGTGGCTTGAATAACATAAGCATCATGATATTTGTATTGCAACAGTTCCATACGATGTTAGAAGAAGTTGGTATAATAGTTCGCCAGTTTATCATCCATTTCTTTTAACTTCCGAAGAACTTGGTTGTAGAGCGAGTTCGCATCAGTTTCCTCTTCGGGCTTAAAGTGGCTCTCCACGAAAGTCTTCAAATCCTTCAGCACATTACTCTTGCCTTTCTGCGTTTCCAACTGCTTCTGTTCGCCCTGCACACGCGGCAGCACCTTTTCCAACAGAATAGCCAGTGTGGCTTCTCCTATCAGTCCTTCTATCTGGTTAGGCTCAGGGAAGTTGGCACGCTCTATCAACGTACTCAGATAAAGCACCAACTCATTCTGAACACGATAGCTGACACGGAATGGTGTTTCATTCAGTATGCCATTGATGCTGTCTGCTTCTGCTGTACCATCAGAATCACCCAATAATGCTGGAATGCGAGTAGAAATCACATCCTTATATTTAGCAAACCGCACATCGTCCAGCACTTCGTATGCCCTTACAAATTCTGCCTTGAATGCTTCAAGCGGTATCGGCTCGTCCCTGTACTCTAACAGCATTTTGCTCTCTGGCGAGAACATTTCCGACATCTTGCCACCGTTCATCTCAATGGTAAAAGCACGGTCAATCACCTTCCGCGAGAACTGGTGTGTGGTGTCATCCATATTCACCGTACCAATCACGAAGAGGTTGTCGGGCAATGTCAGTCCTTTCTCTTTCAAGTATGTAATGATTTCTGCGTCCTTTTCAGAATACAAGAACTCCATCTTGTACTGCTTGTCGCCCTCAATGATGTCGCCATCTTCCTTCACTAACACTTTCTTCTGAAGCTCACAGTTACTGAAGCGGTCTTTGCTCAACAGGTATTGAGTCTGTATCTCGTTACCGACTTTCTTTCGTGTTTCCAGCACGCATAGGAACTCGGCAAAATACTGCTCTACAGGTGCAAGATTCATCTCGTCCAAACAAAGGAAGAACGGAACATCTTTATTCTGCGCGGCTTTATAGGCAAAGCGAATAAAGTCCGTCAATTCATATTTACCAGACAAAGCACTATAATACCCCAACAATTCCGTTGAGTCATGCCAGTTAGGTTTCACCTCTACCAGACAATAGTTCCCTGGCGTAGTTCCACCTTCATTCCGCAGTTCTCCATCGGGGCAAGTCATAAATGCCAATTCCTGTACTTTCTGGCTCTTGCCTGTGCCTGAGATACCTGCAAGAAGAAGGAAGGGTTTTGTGCGGAGTGCGGTTATAAATGGAAGGTATGAACCATCATCTACATTCACTCTATACGTTTCCTTATTGGTGGTAAAGGTAAAATTGTCAAAGAAAGCCTTCTTATTATTCTTATCCATATCAGTAAAAAGGTTTTGTGGATTAACATCTGTGATATTTAATAGCCCATCTTTTGAAAAAGATAAAACTTGAGAGTAACTATTAATATAATTCCGAACTATATCATCATTATTCTTTGCTGTTTCATGAAAACATGATTCATATGCATCTTTATAAGAACAATTCGGATGACGTTGAGTATAGTCATAGAGTTCTTTAAGAAAGAATGTTGGACAATCAATGTCTTGGAATCCATCCTTCCTTGTATATGGATTAGGTATGTAATATCGTGGCAACCAAAAGAAAAGATAGTCTTCAGCTTCCTTTTCGTTAATGTCATGGTTAAAGCGAGGATAATAATATCCGTCTTCTGCCTCACAATAAAGTCCAAGTTGACAAGCTAATTGGTATGGTGTTCTAAAAAAATCACCATTCCATTTATCTTCCATAAATGCACGGAATTCGTCAACAGGCATCCGATTGTGCGGAATAGAATTTGCCAATTCTACTACAGTCTTTGGAGTTCCATTTCTCCATCTGCATATTGCATCTGCCATAATTCAACTATTTGAAGACATTTTCTCTATGATATGCTAAATACTTTCTCCGCTTTTCGTTTAGATTTAAGTCTTCTACAGAATAATCGAAAGAAATCCGTTCTCGATTTTGAGGGGACAACCAATCTGAAACCATAATACTCCCATCATCGCCAAACGAGATAAACCCCTTATCAAAAAGTTTATCATATAGAGGCGAAAGCATTAGTCCGTTATTAGAATCAGACTGTTCTTTCTTCGTTGATACAGCATAGGGCTTAATGTGGCTTGCCACCAAAAGTCGGAACTCGTCTATATGTGTAAATGGACAACTGTGAAATTCATTATATAGTTCTTCTCGATACTGGACTTGACGCTTTCTTTGTTTTGAATTTTCTAGTTGTTTCCCTTTTCCGTAATTTTGTGCTGCCATCTGCATTGAAGCCATTTGAGTAAAATCTGCAAAAGGGCGCCAATAGAAACTATTTTCTTGAGTTTCTACTTCTTGCACTTTCATTACAGAAATATATGAAACAAAAGGTAAAGCCACTTTTCTTATCAAATCGTATCCACTACCTTTTTTTATACAGTTTACATAGCCACGAGAACCAATTATTTGATGCTGGTCTTTTACATCAAATTCGATTTTAGTAGGTAAAGTCTCTACATATTCCATACGAGTTTTCCACAATTTCAGCATGTTTCTATTTTCCCCCAACCCTCTATATTTAATTGACGGGTATTGATATTCATGTTTTATTGTCCTCAAAAGAGAAATCAAATCACGTTTTAGTACAAAACATTTAACAACAAAACCTTCTGTGTTCGGATTACCCGTATAGAAATGACGCATAGAATCTTTAGACCCCATGTAAAGTTTTGCTTCTCCGTGTCCTTTACCTGTCTTGTTCTCATTCATTACATATGAATCGGGAACGGTAATTGATTGATCATACACATCAATAACATTATATTCTTTACCATCAATAGTCATAGTGCAACACCGTATTTTGTTATATCCATTTGTTTTAATATCGCAATAAGTACATCAACGACAATACTATTTCCTGCCTGTTGATATGCCGCAGTATCTGATACTACTATTCTAAACGAATCTTTAAATCCCATCAATCTCAGACATTCCCTTGGTGTCAACTTCCTTATTCGTCCTTTATAAGTAACATAATTATCCACACCAGCCCTATGCATCTTATGCATCGATTGCAATAATGGACGAGCAACATCTAAATCTGTTTCTGTAGATGTCCTAAAATTTTTCGTTCCTCCCGCAAGGACGTATTTAGCAACTTTTTCAGATAGATAATATTTCTCTTCAACATCCTTAACGTCAAAAACGAACTCGTCAAAAGCTTCATCTGTGGGAGTTAGATCTGAATCTGGATGATATATGAAGTCACCATGCCAGTTAAATTGCTGATTTCTCTTTTGGCACAATTGTATATCACCATTAATCTGAGTATAGCTTTTATCTCTATTCTTATGACTGGTAACAAACTTTACGCCTTTTTCTTTAAGGAAGTATTTACTATCCACATAGTCCTCTAAAAAATCATACATCTTGTATTCTAAATCTATCGGTGCTGGGTATTCAAACTTTGTTTTCTCTTTGAATCCAAGACAATAGACGCGCTCGCGATGTTGGGGTATTCCATAATCACAACTATTAAGAACACGAAACTTCACATCATAACCAAGTTCTTCAAATATATCGTGAATTACATGCCATGTTCGTCCCTTATCATGGTTAAGCAGTCCTCGCACATTCTCAAATAGAAACACCTTAGGTTGTGTCTCTTTCACAACCCTTGCAAATTCATAGAATAAGGTGCCACGAGCGTCTTCAAAGCCCAACCGATGTCCAACCATCGAAAAAGCCTGACACGGAGCACCACCTATTACGAAATCTACCTGTCCTTTATACTTTCGAGCATCAAAATCTCTCACGTCATTAAACCAATCCTCTTCTTTTATGTCGTAATTAGCAAAATAACTTTTCTTGCAATTAGGCTCTATATCCCCTGCAAACATTATCTTATGTTTCAATCCTAATCTTTGGAAGGCGTGTTCAATAGCTCCTATTCCTGAAAAAACTGTTCCTATTCGCACTGTCTTTTCAGGATGAGAAAATTCCAATTCTTTCCATTTCACCTCTTCTGCAATTGGAGTTTCAGGAATGTTTTTATACTCCAATTTTTCCACACGCTTCTTTACAAGACGCTTTACCTTTATTATTTTGTCAGAGATTTCGTTTATATCTTTTTCTACTGTTGCCATAAATTTCTTCAAATATATTTTTTTGTGACTTACCTACTAACTTTTCCGAGTTACCCACTAAGTGTATTATAGTAACCAACTAACTCATTTTGTAGCCTCCTCAGGAATTCTTGGGAGAGCCTGACGCTCCATATACAAAGCATACTTTTGAACCAATTTGGTTATAAAAGGAGGTAAAAGCCTACCTATCCGTTTTTCTCTCATTTCAGAAAACTTTCGTACAGAGAAATTTCCTAATTCAAATTGTATTGCTTTGTGATTAATTGGGAAAACAGTTACCCGTGTTTCTATATCGGCAAAATTACCATCCTTTTTATTGAAATGGCATTTGTCAATAGATTTCTCCATCCCTTTTATCAAATACAGGTTAATGTCTTCCAATCTTACTCCGTTCCTTGGAATACAATCACATTGAGGACGAACATTAACAAAATATTCTCTTTCCTCACCTTGCACATTTAAATAGATATCGCCAGTGAAAATCATTTCTGACAGCAACTTTTCTGCAGGCAAGAACCTTTGCCCTTGCATTAAATCTCTAATTTCACTTGCTTCATATGATATTGGCTCTTCTCGATTTATCGGCATGTCTATCAAATTCATTAATGACATTCGAGAATGCAAATTTTCATACAATAACTCGTCCAGTTCAAAAGCAGCATCTATATCGTCTTTTTTCGATGTTTCCAGAAACACTTTGGCCCAATTGGGATTAATATTATAAAGGCTCTGGAAAAGGCTGTTAGAGGCTCTACGCTTTTTAGATTCCCACTCCTTAATTATATATACAGGCAATGTACTCTTAACCCAACCATTAATGGCTTCAAACAATTTTGCAGTTGTATCGACTTCCGATTTATGCTTTACAAAAATCAAATTGTTTTTTGTATCGCTATACATCCCTGCTCCTTCTAATTGCGAAATAATACTAGTAGGATCCTCGTCTGTAAAAATAAAGACAGGAACAAAGCATATTTCATGTAAAGCTGTAATAAATGCTGTGTTGTCTCTTAAGAGTAGTTCGTCAGATGTATCTGCATTCCATTTCCAATCCAACAAAACAAAACTAACAGAATGGAAGTTATGTACCAATTCTGTAGAAGGCAAATCTTCGTATGCAAGAAAAGGGATGTTCTTTTCTTCAAAAGAGGACATCACTTTTTTTATAGAACTTTCTGGCTTATTTATTTCATCGTCAATAATTACACCAATGCCAGAGAACAATTCAATTATATTAGTCATTGTCGTCAGATTTTACAAAGTTAATAACAAAGTTTGCGCCACTCAGTACTTTCTCGGATGGCACTTCTGCCAAAGAAATAGAATACCCCATTCTTTGAAGTAATTGTCTGGCAATATAGAGTCCTAATCCTCTTCCATCTTCTTTGCCAGAATAGAAAGCCTCGAATATGAAAGGCTTATCATCATCCCTTATTCCTGGACCGCTATCAGAGAATATTAGCTGCTTATTATCTCCATCCAGCGTTATAAGAATCTTTCTATCTGTTATATTGGGGGTTGCCAACCAATATACAGCATTGTCAAATAAATTGATAAGTAGTTGCAAAACAACGGCATCTGTACAAGAAGCAATGATTGGTGAACCTATTCTATTTATGCTATAATCAATATGTTCCCGCAATAATGTCCGCTTATATATCTTCTCAACTTTCTCCAACAGGTCATTAACCCTTATCGGCCTTCTCCTTTGCTTTGAAGATTTGAAAAGAAGTTGTATATCACGCATCCTATCTTTTACGAAAGAAAACATTCCACGGATAGTGTGTAATTCGTTTTCTATCTGCTCGTCAGTCAGAACTCCACCTTCTATGTCCTTTATCAAATTGTCAACAGCATCAACGCCCTTATTCAACATCATGGACATGTCGTGAGAAGCAGTCTCCACGGACAAGCCTACTGCAGCCAAATCTTCAGTCTTATTAAGTCCCTCAGTATAGTATTTCTGCTCTACTTTATATGACTTTACTAAATCATTATAAACAGCCATTGCCTTTGTATTGCCTGAGACATAGCCTTTCAACTCGTCAAACTTTGAGGCAACGATTTGCATTGCCTTCATTTTTTGTTCTTTCTGCTGATTTACCCTTTCCTGATATTGTTTATAAGGATGTTGACGGATGAACAACAAGAAAGAATGGAGCAATACAATAAAGTCACGGGTGGCATAACCTTCCTCGATAAGCCCTTCTCGGTTGGTCTTATCTTTTAAGGACGGGTTCCCGTTTTTACTTATATCTACAAATCCTACAACTTGGTCATTACTCAAATAATCTCCTGCACGACCAACACCTCTCCACTTGTCAACTTCAAGCCAGTCATTATCAGGGTCACCATATGGGGCAACTCTGATATTGTCTCTATACAAGTAAATTCTATGTTCTTTAATTGTTTCTTTCTCTTGCTTGCTTAAGTAATAAGGACTCTCTTTGTCAGCGACAAAGTCAAAAACAAAGAAATTGAAATTGAAATTGCCACAAGAACTTTTTCTTAACTGAGTGTTTCCAAACAAGTCCTCACCTTCCACAAACCTGTTCCTGAAAAACTTAAGACCTGAGATTTGTGAGTCTGATATAGGAAGGATGTATGGAACACCATTCATCTTATATTTAAAGGCTGATTTACTAGGACTATCACCCTGGATATATTGTCCCTCTGTTATTTTCAACACAGAAGAGTTCTGTAATAACGCTGATAATTCTTCTATCGCTTTATCACCAAGCAGCATCCTTCTCGAATTGCATTCAAATCCGATTTCAATATGTTGAAGACTGCTTTTGTGCGTGATTCTCTCGAAAATGGATTCTAATTTGAGAGAAGCCTTGCTTACGGAATCTACTTTCTCATAGCTCCATTGTCCTTTCAAGTTAGATATTTCAATTCTTGTTCCATGATGATTGTCCTTATCATAAGTTGCATTGTTGACAACAACAGTTCTTGGAATAAAATAATGTGGTTGCCCATCTGTAACCAAGATGTCAATATCATCAATATACAGATCTTTCTTTTCTCCTTCTTCTGTCAGAAAGTCGTCATCATACAGAGAGAAGTTATAGTTGATACAATACTCGCAATTGGCATTCTCTGGACGAGTATAGATTTTTATATCTCTACCTAATTTCAGAATGGCGAAACGTCCAATACCCTTTTCCCCCTGAATGATGCGCTTCTTCTTTGGAGTTCGCTGTATGTCTTTTGTGCTTTTAGATTTCTTATTAGGAGTGGCAGGATTCATCCAACTATTTTTGATAACATCCAATGTCATACCACATCCATTATCTTCAATGATAATTTTGGATTGAGGTAATGCTTTTATGATATTCTTCTCTAAATCATATTCAAAGCCTTCAAAACAAACTTTAACCCAATCAGCATCAGCATCGTATGCGTTTTTGATGAGTTCAGCAAGAGCAATTTGCTCGTTTGTGATAAGTTGCTCACCTAACATTGTTAGGAGCCTTGCGTATGGGCGTATCTTTAACTTGGTTTCCATAAAGACTTACTTTTGCATGATTATAACATACTCATTCGGATAAACCTTTTTGCAATTAGGATTGTCCAATTTCGAGAATTTGCCTGTAACGCTGTCGCGCAATGTTGGCATCAGTTTGTGGGGGATGCTCCGCTTGATAACAGCCACCTCTTGTAGGCCTGCATTTTGCAGAAAATCATAAAAGACTTCTGCTGACTTGATGTGAACATCCTTTATCTTTGTGTTGCCAATCACGATGCAGGCTTGGCCGTCTTGTGCCAAGATGCGCACCATTTCCTTTGATACTTCTTGCATATCATTGAAATACTGAGCGACATCACAGGCTATATGCTTACTTTTCTTTGCCAACTCATTGACGATTTCCTGCCCCAACGCGCTTCCAGGAACATTCATAGAGGTGTTACCAGAATAAGATGTGCCAATAAACTGCTTCCTGAAATCCTGCATATTGGGTATATAGTCCATCCAATACCCTGTCAGCTGGTGAATATCTGCGTATTCGTATGATGTGACGTATGGCGGCGAAGTGATGATGACATCTACACTCCCGCTTTGGATAGAAGTGTGCCGAGCATCCTCCAAAAGAATGTCGCATTCCACATTTAGATTCCCTTTTGTCACCAGTTCCTCGTAAAAGGCACGATTGCTTTTTATCATCTTCTGGCAATGACGCTTGAATTCTTCGAAAGGGTCTGGTATCTTTTCGCCTTTCTTTGGATCAATTTGTGGCTTTGTGCTTGATTGCAGCCAGCGAGAGCAATTCTTTAATATGTGAGATATGCAGACATAGAAAAACTCTTTTGTTACATTCTCAAAGGGAGCATTGTTGACCGTTTCAAACAGAAATGCGACTTTTGCTTTTTCTGACGGAAAGAACCAGTAATCAATTCTCTCGTGCTTCTGAATATTGATATAGTCATTCTCTACATAGCCATCAAACAATCCAATCAAAGCATCGTATGATTGCTGAAGGACTACAGGCTCTATAGGAGTGGTCTTTACTTTCGTGATTAACTGAGCAACGGGATTGATGTCAGTTCCAATTGACTTCTTCCCATGTGCTTTCGCTTCAACAAGGGTCGTACCACAGCCAGCAAACAAATCGGCAATGACATTGCAATAGGGTGCATATTCCTCTATAATCTTTTTTACGACATTAGGTAGAAATTTGGCAGGATAACGATGGTAGCCATGTGTCCACTGCTCAGTAGAACGGACATTTTCAAATGCCCATTCATGGCTAACCTCTATATTATCGAAATTAGTGTACTGCATAGCTTTACTAATTATCGGATTCTTCCCTAAGTAACTTTTGGGCTTTCACTCCCAAGCACTCTGAAATTTGAAGAAGGGTTTCAAGACTTGGCTGGCATACATTTGTACACCACTTTGAAACAGTAGAGGGCGCAACTCCTAACTGTTCTGCCAACCATTTGTTCGTTCTCTTCTTTTCTGCCAAAACTACTTTTAGCCGATTGATGTCTTTGTCCATATCGGATGAATCTATTATTTGGGACAAAGATACAAACTTTTTAGCACAAACACGCAAATCTCTCCAATATTTAACAAATATATTCACTTATATTTCCTTATTCTCACTTTTCTGTATACATTTCTGATATTCGTCTGTCAGTTTTATCACTTTATGCATAATCTGCACCAACTGCATCATGTATTTCTCCAACTTACACACAAGTGCCATTGCCCTTCGTTCAGAGAAGTGGCTTTTCAACTCTTTTAAAGTTTGGTTGTAATTGTTGCCTACCATACGGAACTGAGCATGAAAGTCGCTTCGCTCGGCTTAGCCGCTTTGCACAGCAAAGAACTTGGCATAATACTCATGCTGACTCTTGTCGAATGTCACCACATGGAATGGCTCGCCAAAGATTCGTGCTTTGATGAAAGCGGACTTGCTTGTCATGCCAGAACGGTCAAACATCTTTAGAAAGCGCATATCTTCTTCACTACTGAAGTACACTGAATAGCGGTTTGTTGCTGGGTCCAATTTGGGATTTTTTCGCTATCGCTCAACAACACGTCTCCCACCTCTGTTTCTCTTGTTGTTCATCTTTAATTCAATTAGTTTGACATATAGTCATCACTCAATGCTTACGGCAAGTATGGATAGGCAGACCGACTTCGGAGGACAACCACAGTCCTCGGCAGAGCAAAGAGTTTTCAGCGGCTAACAGAGTTCTGAGCGGCTGAAAACATACCTTGCTATGTTCTGGCGAACATAATAATCCGCTTTTGAAGCGGATGCTGTTTATTAGGATTGTCATCCTATCCATGTCATTGGCTTTAGTGTCTTTTCGGGTGCAAAGTTACTATGACAAATCTGGTTGGGCAATATCTATCAACCGTCACTTGCAGCCAGTTCTCAGTCACATACAGCCATTTGTCCTTTAAGCAAATAAGCATATAATTACGTAATTATGCAATTATCTGATGATTCCATGAACTCATGATTTCATGAATTCATAATACAATTATTTATTCATGCAGTGATTCACATTTTGGGATTCTTAATCATGTGAATGGTTAGTTGTAAAAATACTTGGCAACTCAGATTCTCATGTATGGGATTTATTGAATAAACAAATAAAAAAGCGGTGGATCAACCTAACACACAGTATTGTCCACCGCTTCAACTCCTTAGATGTGGATTCGCTATTTGTAATTCCCAATGTTGAGAGTGACATATACATTCTCGTACACCAATCTGCCCATCAGGCGATTCATAATGAACTTACGGAACTTGCGACTATTATCGCTGTTGATGGCGTATGCTAGACAGATAACCATTTCAAACGTGAGTTCAATGACAAGCTCATGCTACGGAAGCGCTCTGTTATTGAGACGGTGAATGACGAACTGAAGAATGTATGCCAGATTAAGCATACCAGACACCGCTCCATCGACAACTTTGCCACAAACCTGTTCGCAGGACTTATTGTCTACAACCTACTACCAAAGAAGCCAGAAATGAATTTGGAAATCATCGACAGAAGCAGACTTATTGCCTAAGGCTTACGTAGAACTCACGTAATATTAGCCTTTGCCCCATCCATCAGTTCGCCCATGGTCTTGAATCCTTCGAAGCCTAGGGCTTGTAGAAACTCCCTGTTCATTATAGTAGTTTTCGATAAAATTAGCGCTTGCAAAGGTACAACCGATTTCTGATTGCTCCAAGCATTTCTGCCTCACGAATGGTTCCGTTCTCCGTGGAACCGTTTTTGGATACGAATTGTAATCCTATGATGGTATTCAGCCTTGACATACCAATTCACTTCGATAGTGCAAAGATACGCATTTTTTATAAATAATAAGGCTTAAATCAAACAAAATGAGAGCAAAATAATATAAAATTGGTCCAATTCCATCTTTCATTAGAATAGATTTTGTATCTTTGCATCATAAAATCATCAACAATGGCAACGATACATATCAAAAATGTAGGTCCGCTGAGGGACACGGGAGAAATATCTTTAAATAGTCTGTTGCTCATTATCGGTAAACAGAGTTCTGGTAAGAGTACCTTTATGAAGGTGCTGTGTCATTGTCGTTGGGTGGAGAAAACTTTAATGGTTGATGATGATAGCAGTGCCAAGGATTACGGAAAGGATCTGGATTTCCTAAAGAGCCTGATGACATTCCATCGATTCAATCCTGATTTCTTCTCGTCAGACAGCTATATCAAATATGATAGCGACTACATCATAATTGAGCAGAATGGCGATGAGACTGACGCTATAATTACCCGTAAGGAGAGTTTTGAGGATAGAAGGTACAACACGAAACTATGCTTCATCCCTTCTGAGCGCAACTTAATCTCTGCCGTTAAGAACCTTGACAAAACCTACAAGGCTACAGATTTGGATGTATTGCTGAACTATCTTTTAGAATGGGACGAAGTGAAGGATTTCTATAGTACAAAGAACGCTCTACGACTCTCTGTTGCACGTAACATCCAATATTACAATGATGGAGGAGCAGATTTCATCTATCTGAGTCAGAACGGAAAAAAATTGCCTGTATTCTATGCATCAAGTGGTGTGCAGTCTGCTATGCCCATTGAAGTGATGATTGACAGATATTGTTCATTCGTAGGAAAGAAAGCAAATCTTAGCAAGCATGATTGGAGGCATATCTTTGATGAAATGAAAGATAGCAACATCGATCCGAATGCGCTTACAAGTAAAGCAAATAAGGCATATTATCAATCTGTACAGTTCTTTATAGAGGAGCCAGAGCAGAACCTATACCCCATGTCTCAGAAAGATTTGTTATTGAATGTGGTCAAGCATCTGGTAGCAGCAAACCGTAATGAGAAAGCGAAACAAAGAAGCATGGTTGTGATGACAACCCATAGTCCATATATTTTATCTGTTCTCAATGAACTAATGGCAGAGGCAAAATTATATGATAAGCATTATGAGAATTATATTGAAGGAGTGGACGACTTCGTTAATTACGATTGCTACATGTCGCCAGATTATTATTCTGCCTATTTCATCAATAATAACGGAACATTTGAGAATCTGATTGACCCAGAACTGCCAATGATTAGTGGCATTGAGTTGGATGGTGTGTCTGACTGGGTAGAAGAGCGGATTTCAAAAGTAAACGAATTCATCTATGGCTGATAATACATATTCTTTTTTTAAAGAATCTGGTTTCGAGCCATCATTGGAATTGCTGGTTCGCAAAATACTCACTACCACCGAGCATGGAAAGCGTTATCATCTCAATATCTTTAGCAATAAGAGATCTTCACTGTTTCAAGTTGATGGCTTTATTGTGACTTTAGGTAAGAAGTGTGACAAACTGGTACTTGTGGAAAAAGAAGCGGATGATTGGGCTGAAATCTTCGTTGAGTTGAAAGGCGTTGATGTAGCCAGTGCTATTGATCAGTTAAAAGCAAGTCTGGAGAATCCTATCTTCAAGCATGTAACCAATAAAGAACTGCGGGCTAGAATTGTTGCGCAATCGTTTCCTTCCAACAAGTCGAATCCAATTATGGAAAAGGCCAAGATAGAATTCCGTAAGAAATACCAATGTGACCTGCGAGGAATGAAAAATGGCCAAGAAGATTTAATTTAGCCATATTGTCCCATCTGCTTTTTGAGAATATCCTTTATCTGTTCTCGTAATGACTGAGGACTGACGATCTCGAGGTTATCGCCATACATCAATATCCTGCCTCGCAGCTCCCGATTAGGTTCTATCTGCTCCTGCCCGAAAGGCTGATAGGAGAACCGGAAAAACTGCCTGTCTGTAATGGCCCTGTTGAACACTGGCAAGAGGTCGATATTCGTAAGATTCTGCTCCAAACTCGAACGGATATGGCTGGCACCGCTCTCTGCCTCCCTATTGGTGTCGAGCAGCAACTGAGTATTCTCGAAATAGGATGAAAACCAACTGGAAGGTAGAATGCCTGCTGATGCCTTGCAGAAGGCGACATAATCCTCTATCCGTTTCTGCGCTATGGCCTGCCGCTCTGCAGCCAGCGGATCGTCACTCTTACCACTATATTTAAACGCCTTACCCTTGCCCGTCTTACCATTGTCCTCAACACATCCGGGACTAACCTGTTTCAGGGCTTTGACAACCTCTGAAGAAGCCTTCTTCAGGTCACCATAGTACATCTCGCTCGACAGCGTCGCCTTCGGATTATTGTCGTAATACCCTTTTGGAAGTCTGCGCTTGATGCACATCACATCAGCGAGCGTCACAAACTCCCGCTTCATCAACTCGTCGTAAAGGATATTCACGAACGTAGTCCTGACGCCCACTCCGGCAAAGATATTTTTAGTAGTCATATCCAACACATTTAGGACTCTGCAAAGATAGCACTTTTTTCTGAAAACATAACCTCTCTACTCAATAATTTTCAACTTTCACAAGCCTTATTATTGCATTTCGTTTGGTAAATAGAACTTTTGTGCCATTTCGACTGGCACAATTATGTCGTTCCCCAATTGTGATTCAATAGATTCTAAAGCCATTTTCTCTGATTAATGTCGCAAATTTAGAGGATTTTTGCGACAAACCTCAAATACTCTAGGCTGCTTCTAGCCATACTCTAGCCTGCTTCCAGCCATACTCTAGGCTGCTTCTAGGCATACTCAAACCGCCTGTTTGAGTATGCCTACTCCTTGGGTAGGACTTGCCAAGTGCTTGCCTGCACTATGGCAAAAGAAAATCAAGTCAGCTTGGCATATCCTCTGCCGCCCGCTCGTATGTGAGTTCAAATTGTGGCACATTATCTTCAAAAAAACAAATTGCAGATTCAACCTGACATCACACCTCCATCAGCCACTTCCAAACCGGAACCACGGGTATTCCCTCTTCCGTGCCCTCCTCATCATACGTAATCAGCAGGCACTTCCAATCCTCGTGCGCTTTGGCATACTTCGCCAATGGTGGGACCTCCCTGTTGTAAGTGGTCTCATCCTTGATGCTGTACGACACCTGAATGGCCAGCTTCTCGTCAGGCACTATGAAGTCTATCTCTTTCTCCGCGTTCAGGAAAAACACATTCTTTTTGCCAAACCGCCTGCACAGCTCCACTGCCACCATATTCTCCAGCAGCGATGTTTCTGAGTTCATCAAGAACAGGTTCAGCAGCCCATTGTCAACGAAGTAATATTTCTTCTGCATTTCCTTCTCAGTCAGCTTACCCACCTCGTTCTCCATGGGAAGTATCAGCCAACTGTCAGCGGCATAACCCGCATAGTCTATTGTAGTAGGCACACTGATGGGCGACCCCGTTGCCACTATCACGTTCTTCAGCCTGTTATACGACAGCGGTTGCTTCACGCTCTCTGCCATTTTCTTGATTAGGATATTCAGCACCCTGTCGTTCTTAATGTTGTTTCGCGCACAGATGTCACCTAGGTAGATCTTCTGGTAAAGACTTGAAAGCATAGCCCGCTTGTTCTTAAACGACTGGATTTCTGGCAGACCACCGTAATAGAAGTATTCGGTCAAATGCCGCTTCACCTCACTTCTCTGAATCGTGTCATACTCCCAATGCTCTTTCAATTCCACCTGCTGCGCTGCCAGATACTCTTTGAATGAATATGGGTACGCATCATAGATAAAGAACCGTCCGCCCAGCGTAGTTGCCACCTCCTTGCTCAGCATCTTTGCATTGCTGCCCGTCACATAAACACGGTATTTAGCATCAGCCAGTCGGCGCACAAACTTATCCCAGTGCGGAATGTTTTGTACCTCGTCCAGAAACACCACCGGCTTCTTACCATACAGTTCCAGATGGGCCTCCAGCAGGCTGTTGAAGTCTTCTGTCTGGAATTCCGCCAAACGTTCATCCTCAAAGTCCACAAACAGAATCTCGTCCCATCCCTTTCCGGCAGCCAGCAACTGACGCACACGCTGATACAGCAGGTACGACTTACCCGCATGTCTCACGCCAACTATCACATAGTTGCCGTTCTCTTCGAATTCAACGGGACGATTCACTATCACCGCCTCATCCACCTCACGTTGCTTACTGATTAGGCATTGTTTGATGACATCTTTACTGATACTCATATAAATTGTATTTTATAGGAATTGCACGATTTTATAAAGTTTGGTTTGCAAAGATAGGTATTTTTTATAAAACAAACTTAATAAACCCTGACTTTTTGCGATTATTTCACACTTTTTTACAGCCTTGACGCTCTCACGTATGTAGGAGATTTTTTTCCTTTAGAACTACATTTGACAAGGTAGTCTATTAGCGACAAGCAGCCGAAATCCTCTCTCAAACAGTCGCATCACATCATATCGCGTCACATCACATCGTTCTTCTTACCCCCGTGCTAAAAAAACTCGGGACTTATCCCCATCACAAAAAGAGGCAGGAACTATGTGTGTTCTCTATTTACACATCGTTCTTTACCCCACCTATGATAATTGTTTATAGAACGAGGTCTCAGCGGTTTAATTATCACCACTTAATGCCGTTTCTTATAATTTCAATAATCGTGTAAATTTTAAATTGTTAAACTAACTGCTTCTTGTTCTCTTGCTGAACTTGCGGGACCTGTCCTCTGTGAGTTCACAAAAACATCAATATAGCAGTAGTAGATTTCAATATATCTTGGATACTAGGACCTGAGCCGTTTACCAGCTCCAACTCTTCCAGTGTCAGCTTCTGAGCCTTCTTCAGGCTGTTCTCTTCATTCTGTTTCATACCCTCTGTTTTTTTAATTGTTTGACTTATTGTTAATTGCTCTATGGTTTTGTGAGGACAAAGATACGAAAATATTCCGAACAAACAAACTTTTTTGCTGTTTTTTTTTTCGGAACTATATGCGACACGGCCTATGGATTCTCTGGAAAAAAATGGAATTCTCATGGAATTTTCATCTGTTTTTGCTCAAAAAGAAAACGGAAATGTTTGCTGATTCGAATATTTTCCGTATCTTTGCAGCGATATTACATTATGCTAAGAAATAACAATCTAAAATTCTACAAAAATGAAAGAGGAGAAGAAACTCACCAAAGAAGATCTGGAGAATGTGAACGGTGGTAACCCAAAATGTGGATTGCGGACGGTGGTTTAATAAAAGAGCTTGATAACGTATTCGATGGCAAAAACCAACTATATTAAACCGCTGAGACATCCCGCTCACAAGGTGCAGTACACTTAGTAAAGTAAGCCCGCAGGCAAACAACTGCGGGCTGTTTCACAATAATCTATATGTCTGAGATATTTAACGAGGAAGCATTACAAGCTCTTGACGACAGGAGCGAACTCAAGGAGATGCCACGGGTGGTTTCTCCCGGACTCTGGCTGGTGCTCTCCACGCTGCTGTTGCTGTGCGGCGTGGCATTCTTCTGGTGTATGTTTGGTAAGGTCAACTATACCGTCAAAGCCCAAGCCGTTGTATTCCCGTTTGCAGAGGCCAAGGCGATTACGGTTCCGTACGGGGGAATCGTCCATCATGTGGTAGCCACCAACGGTCAGGAGGTGGCAGCCGGCACTCCCCTTGTCAGCGTCCGCTCGCAGCTGGCGACCACCACTCTGACGGCACCTGAGTCGGGAGTGGTGCTGACCTCGAAGCCGGCAGAGAGCAAGTTTGAGCCTCGCGAGCCAGTGGCATGGATACTGCCTCAGGAGGCAAGGTTCCACGAGCGCGAGGTGCTGGCCTACGTGACATTCAAAGAGCTCAGGAAGGTGAAGCTGGGCGCCAAGGTGCAGCTGACGCCTGCCGACCTGGAGCGCGAGAAGTGGGGCTATGCCGTAGGCACCGTCAAGGGCATCGAGTCGTATCCCACCAACCGCAAGATGGTGGCACAGCGACTGAAGCTGGCCGAGCTGGCCTCCGTCATCCCTGCCGACGAGCCAGTCTATGAGGTGCGCATCGTGCTTGACCGTGATGCCGACGGGCTGGTATGGAGTCGCCAGAAGAGTGAAGGCATGGCAGTCACCACGGGCATGCCCTGCCATGTGCAGATCATCTGGAATCATAAGTACGTATGGGAAGTGCTGTTAGGACAGGTAGAGAACACGTTGAATACATTACAAGGCAGGTAGGCTTATGAAGAAAGTGCCCATGGTTATGCAGATGGAAGCCGTAGAGTGTGGTGCTGCCTCGCTCTCGATGATTCTTGCTTACTACGGCAAGTGGCTTCCCCTGGAGCAGGTGCGCGAAGCCTGCAGCGTGAGCCGCGACGGCAGTTCGATGAAGAACATCCTGTTGGCAGCCAAGATGTATGGCCTGGAGCCTAGTGCTTATAAGGTGAGTGCTGAAAATCTGGCAGGCATGGAGCCCGCCATCATCCACTGGAACTTTGAACACTTCGTTGTCTTCAAGGGCATGCGGAAAGGCAAGGCCCATCTCAACGACCCCGGCATCGGACCGGTAGAGATACCGATGGATGAGTTCCGCCGCTCGTTTACGGGTGTCGCCATGACCTTCGAGCTGACCGACCGTTTCCAGCCCTCGGGCCATCCCACTAACATCTTATCCTACATCAAGAGGAACCTGAGCGGAGCCAACGAAGCCTTCTGGCTGACATTTATCTTCACCTTTTTGCTGGCAGTGGTCACGCTGACCCTGCCCCTGCTCACCCGAGTGTTCTTCGACGAGATACTTTCCGGTCGCAACGCGCAGTGGGCCACCGTCTTCTTCTGTCTGATGACTGCGCTGGCACTCTTCAACTTCATTGTGACGCTCTGGCAGCAGCGCTACTCCAAGCGTATAGCCGGACAGCTGGCGCTACGAGGCAACATCAACTATCTGCGCCACTTGCTGAGACTGCCCATGAGCTTCTTCGCCATGCGCTTCGTGGGCGACCTGCAGCAGCGTCAGCGACTCAATGAGACCATCACCCACTCGCTCGTCGAGGTGCTGGCCCCGCAAGCTATCAACGTGATGCTGCTGGTGCTGTACCTCATATTGATGCTGTCGTACAATTACGTACTGACGTTAATCGGTGTCGCGGCAGCCCTTGTCAACCTCGCCGTCGTACACCACTATGCCGGCCAGCGCCTGAATATGGTCAGAAGTACACAGCAGAGCATGGGTAAATATTATTCCGCCACGGTCAGTTGCCTGGAGAACATCGAGAGCATCAAGGCCGCAGGCGCCGAGGAAGGGTTCTTCCAATACTGGAGCGGGCTGTGGAGCAGAATGTTCAACAAACAGCGCGAGATGCATGTTCAGCAGAGCGAGATGAGTCTGCTGCCGACGCTGACATCGAACCTGCTGACGATGGCGGTCCTGTTGGTGGGAGCGTGGTATATCCTGCAAGGCGACCTTTCCGTCGGTATGCTCATGGCCTTCCAAGGTTTCATGACGGCGTTCATGGCTCCCGTGGAGAAAATTGTGAATGCCGGACAGCAGTTGCTGGAGATGCGCTCCCAGATAGAGCGTGTGGACGATGTGATGAAGTATCCCGAAGACCAGCATGCCGACGGCGAACATTCGGAGGAGGGCAAGCTGCTGGGCGAGCTGGAACTGCGCGACGTCACCTTCGGCTACAACCGGACGCAGCCGCCCCTGATCGACCATTTCAACCTGCACCTCCGGGCTGGCGAGTCGGTAGCCTTCGTGGGCAGCAGTGGCTGTGGCAAATCCACCCTCGCCAAACTGATATCCGGACTCTACAAGCCCTGGAGCGGCGAGATACTCTTCGACGGGCGTCCCATCGAGAGCATCTCGAGTGACGAGCTGACCAACTCCATCGCCGTCGTTGACCAGAACATCGTGCTCTTCGACGATACACTGTCACAGAACATCCGCATGTGGGACCAGAGCATCGAGGATTTCGCCATCCTCATGGCATGCAGCGACGCCCAGGTACACAGCGACATCATGAACCGTCCCGAAGGCTTGGCTACCAAGGTGGTGCGAGGCGGAAAGAACTTCAGCGGCGGCCAGTGCCAGCGCTTCGAGATAGCCACGGCACTTGCCCGCGAGCCCATGATCCTGATCATGGACGAGGCCACCTCTGCATTAGACCCCACCACCGAGGACCTGGTGATGAGGCACATCCGCGAGATGGGCATCACGCAGATTGTAGTGGCCCACCGCCTGTCAACCATCCGCGACTGCGACCAGATCATCGTCATGGAAGCCGGCCATGTGGTCCAGCAAGGCACCCACGAGCAACTGATGCAACAGGACGGCCTGTACCGCCAGCTCATGGAAAACGGATAAGGAAAGGAGGAGAAACTGAAGATGAGCATATTTTCCAGTCAGATAGAGAAACGCAGGAAGTTGGATGCCTCCACCCTCTCTCGTGAGATCAAGGAAGGCGCGGCTCGCATGGGGCTACGCTATGGCGGCACTGTTCCCCAGACCGACAACCTGGCCATCCGTCAGGTGCTGGAAGCGTTGAAGATTGTCGATTACGAACTGGAGCCCGATGATGTGTTGCCCCTGGAGCAGCAGTTGCACAACATCCTCCAGGCGCATGGCATCATGACGCGACAGGTGAGACTCACCGACGGTTGGTGGCGAGAGGCCTCCGGACCCTTGTTGGGCAGTACGCATAGCGGCAGGCTGGTGGCGCTGCTGCCCAAGTGGACAGGCCGCAGCTATCGTTTCACCGACGAGGACGGCACCTTGCGGGAGGTGTCAAGGCAGCAGATGAAGGACGTGCTGAAGCCGGAGGCTTACAGCTTCACCAGGGCACTGCCCCTGCACCGTCTGACCAAGCGCGAGCTCATTGCCTTCATCTGGTCGTCGGCCAGCACCCACAGTCTGGTTCACATGCTACTTGCCGCACTGCTTGTCGTGCTTCTGGGTATGTTTGTGCCTATGGCGAACAAGATGGTGTTCGAGACGGTGATACCCGCCGGTATCGCTACCGACCTGGCTCCTATCGCCGGACTGCTGGTGGGAGCGGCTGTTGCCATCATGCTGACGACTTATATCCGCAACCTGTATATCGTCCGTGTTGAGAACATCGTGGAGATGAACCTCCACAATGCCGTCATGGCTCGACTCTTCCTGCTGCCCCCGAAGTTCTTCCATTCTCACAGCAGCGGCGAGCTGACTTCCAAGCTGAACAACCTCAGCGGGCTGTGCCAGCAGATCAACGAGACGATTGTCGGCGCACTGTTGAGCGGTGCGCTCTCTGTGGTCTATTTCATCCAGGTGGGCATCTACGGCGGACCGCTCCTGGCTCCTGCAATGGCACTGTTTGTCCTGCAGGTGCTGATACTGGTGCTCTATTTCCGTAACGCCACCCAAGTGCAGCGGCAATATATCGGCAAGAACGATGCCCTCAGCGGTATGGAGTGCAACCTGTTTGCGGGCATACAGAAGGTCAAGCTCACCGGCTCGGAGACTCGCGCCTTCACCCAGTGGCTCAACCGCTATACCCACACCGCAAGGGTGATCTACAACCCGCGGTTTACCACACGCCTGTATCCCTCGCTGCTGGCGCTGATGAACGTAGGCTCCCTGCTCGTCATCTATGTCTTCGCGCTGCGCACCTCCATCACGACCAGCAACTTCATTGCCTTCACCTCCGCCTTCGGCATGCTGACAGCCGCACTCTCAGCGATTACACTGCAAATCCCCGAGATGACAAAGATTGAACCGCAGCTGGAGAGCATCATGCCCATTGCCGAGGCGGTGCCCGAGGTGTCAGGCTCACCTACCCCGATCAAGACCCTGTCGGGCAGCATCGAGGTGAACCACCTGTCGTTCCGCTATCAGGACGACATGCCGCTGGTCATCGACGACCTCTCGCTCAGCATCAAGGCTGGCGAGTACGTGGGCATCGTGGGCACCTCCGGCTGTGGCAAATCGACCCTGCTACGCCTGTTGCTGGGCTTTGAGAAACCCCAGCGTGGCAATATATACTACGACCACTACGACTTGGAGAAGATTGACAAGAAACAGCTCCGCCAACGGATAGGGACGTGCCTGCAGAACGGCAGTCTCTTCACGGGCGACATCTTCCACAACATCACCATCACCGCCCCCTGGTCCACCCACGACGATGCCTGGGAGGCACTGCGAATGGCGTGTATGTACAACGAGGTGAAAGCCCTGCCTATGGGCCTGCACACCGTCATCAGCGAGGGCGGCGGCGGATTCTCCGGTGGTCAGAAGCAGCGCCTGCTCATCGCCCGTGCCCTGATAGGGCACCCCAACATCCTCTTCTTCGACGAGGCCACCTCGGCGCTCGACAACATCAGCCAGAGGCAGGTGAGCGAGAACCTCGACACGCTGCACTGCACACGCCTGGTCATTGCCCACCGCCTGAGTACCATCCGCCACTGTGACCGCATCATCGTGCTCAACAAGGGGAAGGTTGCCGAGGAGGGCACCTTCGAGCAGCTGATGGCACGCAAGGGCTTGTTCTACGAAATGAGTCTGCGACAACTTTAGAATGTATAAGCGTAATAGTACAAACTATGAACAAGATATGGATATTATCAAGCATACTGCTGCTGACAGCCTGCCAGCAACAGGGCAAGGCTGGTGACTCACCCGAAGCCAACGACACCACGGTCATCGCCACAAGCCAGGATTCCGACACGACGGCTACCGGCAGCACCGCCCCTGTCTTCCAGACTATGGGCAAGGTGGTGGCTGCACGCTATGCCGACGTGAAGTTTGAGACCGTCCTGCCAGTGGTGCGCGTCATGGTGCGCAACGGCGACCGAGTGCGCCAGGGGCAGTTGCTCGCCGTGCAGGATGCGCGGAAACAGGAGAATGCCATAGAGCAGCATCAGCGCGAGATAGAGCAAGCCCGCCTCCAGATGCAGGAAGTGATCATCTCACAGGGATACGACCCCGAGCAGATGGACCGCGTGCCCCAGCGTGTGCGACATATCGCAGAGGTCAAGAGTGGTCTGCTGATTGCTCAGAACAAGCTGGCGGCAGCGCGCAACGAGTTGAATACCACCCGCGTGACGGCTCCCTTCGACGGCATCGTGGCGAATGTCAAGGCACATGCCGGCCAGCTGGCACAGACGGGGGATGTGGTGTGTCGCGTCATCTCGCCGCAGCAGATGGAGGTGGAGTTTCGGGTGATGGAGAGCGACCTTGGCCGCTTCCCCATAGGCACAGCCATCAGCGTGGTGCCCGTAGCCGACGAGCATACCGCCTATGACGCCAAGGTAACGGAAATCAATCCCGTGGTCGACGAGCAAGGCACCGTCATGCTCAGAGCCCGTGTGGCTGCGCCCAACAGCCTTTTCGACGGTATGCACGTGTCTGTAAACCTAAAATCACCCCAGCCATGAGACACTTCGCCATCGCTCTGATGCTCTGCGGCATCCTCACAGTCATGGCCCAGACTACGGTTCGTCTCGACCTGGAGCGCACCGTCGAGCTGGCCACCGACAGCAGCCTCACTGCCGACCGCTATCGCAGCGTGTTCCACGAGGCACACTATGCCTGGCTCTCGTGGATGGCTGGCCGCAAGCTGCAGCTGGTTCTGAACACCACACCGCTCAACTTCGAGCAACTCATGACCCAGCGCTACATCAGCGACACCGACAACGACGAGTATCGCCAACAGAAGCGACTGCTGTCGAGCGCCAACGTGCAGGCCCAGCAGGTGATGGAGCCGTGGGGCGGCTCCTTCTATGCCTCGACGGGACTGGCCTACCTCGGCAACTACGGCGACTTTACCCAGCATCAGTTTGCCCTTACGCCCGTCCGTGTGGGCTATCGACAGGAACTGCTGGGATACAATCCCTACCGCTGGAGCCGCCAGACCGAACCCATGCGACTCACGGTGGCGCAGCAGCAGATGAACTACTCGGTGGAGCAGACAGCTGCGGAGGCTGTCAAGCGGTTCTTCCTACTGGCTGTGTCGCAAGAGCAGCTGAAAATGGCACAGGAGCAGATACAGTCGTGCGACACCATCCTCGCCATCGGCAACCGCCGTTTCCGCATTGCGTCCATCTCGAAGGCTGAACTCGACATCCTGACACTGCAACGCTCGCTTGCCGCCACCACCCTGAAGAGCGCCCAACTGAGCCATCAGCAGGCAGCAAGAAGCCTGGCTGTATGGCTGGGTATGGACGAGCGCACCCGCCTGGAACTGATGATACCCTCTGTATTGCCCCGCCTGGAGGTGACTGCCAGCGATGCCATAGCCCATGCCTCACGCAACAATCCCAACTATCTGTCCATGCAACTCAAAGAGCTGGAAGCCCGCCGCGACGCCGAACAGCTGAAGCGCAAGAAGGGGCTCAACGCCAGCATCGACGCCTCGATCGGTCTCAACCAGGTGGCTGAACGCTTCGGTCATGCCTTCCGAACTCCACTGGTGCAGAATCAGGTGATGGTAAGCCTCACCGTGCCTATCGTCGATCACGGCAAGAAGCGCAATGCCTGGCTCGCGGCACAGAGTAAGGCTGAGACAGCTGCGCACCAGCGTGAGGAGCAGCGACGCGACACCGAACTGGATGTCATGCAGACCGTGGCAGAGGTTGACCAGCGGCAGTCGATGGTAGGCGATGCCCAACGCTCGCTGCAGATTGCCGAGGATGCCTATACCGCCATGCTGCAACGTTTCATCAGAGGTCAGGCCAACGTCAACGACCTGTCGCTGGCACAACAGTACTGGCAGACGGCACGAGTCAATCAGGTCAAGGCATTGCAGGATTTCTGGAACAGCTATTTCCATCTGCGCCTGCTCACGCTCTACGACTATCTCAAGCGGGAGCCTATACGCCACTGACGCGACAGTCATAGGAGCGATTTCGGCTGCTTGTCGCAAATGCATTTCATTGTCGCATATAGTCCCGAAAAAAAACAGCAAAAAAGTTTGTTTATTCGGAATATTTTCGTATCTTTGCCCTCACAAAACCATAGAGTAATTAACAATAAGTCAAACAGTTAAAAAAATTTGTAAGATTATGAAGCAGAATGAAGAGAACAGCCAGAAGGCTCAGGAGCTCACACAGGAAGAGTTGGAGAATGTGAACGGTGGCGTTGGTTGCAACAAGGCGTTTAGAATTAGGAGAAACGAAACACAGGAAGTTAAGTAATCCCGTTAACTCGCAAAGATGAGGTTCGCAGCAATGCAGATACCAAACACCAAGTCAAACATTTTAAAATTTAAAGCTTATGAAGCAGAACGAAAAGAACAGCCAGAAGGCTCAGGAGCTCACAAAGGAAGAGCTGGAGAATGTGAACGGTGGCGTTAGCGGTGGCCGTGGTCACAGGAAGATTGATTCATGACAGAGCACAGGGGACTGGTACTTGTCTCACTTGGTACTTGTCTCACTAGGATATAAAAAAAGCAGACTGCTGACTTCCTGTAAGTCGCAGCCTGCTTTTTTTGATTCTTCAACCTTCATCCTTGAGTACTTCCGTTTGCTACGAGAAGAAAAGCATCCAGCCGTCAGGGCCATCCTTGGGCATTTCCTGTTTAGTTTTATACACCCCTATAATGATGGGAATGGCAGAATGAGTCGCTTCATCATGAACACGATGCTTTCCACTGGGGGCTATTCATGGACTATAATTCCAGTAGAAAGACGAGACTATTATATGCAAACATTGGAGAAAGCCAGCATTGAGGGCGATATTACAGACTTCACAAAACTAATAGCAGATTTGCTTGCTTAATCAAGTGTATTTGCGTTATTTTAGGAAAGAGTTCCTATCATAGATACTCAATCTCGTGGCCCTTCCCTTCTCCTTACCTCTGTTCACATAGAACAGAATGTTAAAAGTTAATCTTCCGAAAAGCGTTGATATATTCAACCTTTTTTCGTAACTTTGCAGGCAAAAATTGATGAACAATGAAGAAAATTGTAATATTGGCAATAGCCGCAATGGCTATGACGGCTTGTAGCGAGAGGAAATTCCATGTGGAAGGCAACATTAGCAATGCCAAGGACTCGGTGCTTTATTTTGAGAATATCGGGTTAGCAGGCTATGAGGTGTTGGACTCTGCCAAGCTGGATGAGGACGGCGCATTCAGTTTCAGTGGCGAGAAGCCCGAGGCTCCCGAGTTTTACCGACTGCGCATCAGCGACCAGATTATCTCGCTGGCTATCGACTCTACGGAGACGGTGACTGTGAAAGCACAATATCCGCAGATGGCCTCGCAGTATGAGGTCAGCGGCTCAGAAGACTGTCAGACCATCAAGACATTGGCTCTGAAGCAGATGGACTTGCAGCAGCGTGCCATGCAAGTGAGCCGCAACGAGGCGCTGACTGTCGACCAGGTGAACGACAGCGTGCTCTCGATGATCCGTCAATACAAGGACGAGGTGAAGCGCCAGTATATCTTCCCTAACCCAGCCAAGGCTTCCTCCTATTTTGCCTTGTTCCAGGCTTTGGGCAACATGCTGCTCTTTAATCCTCAGAGCGACAGAGACGACATCAAGGTGTTTGCTGCCGTTGCTACCAGCTGGGATGCTAACTGGCCCGACTCCGAACGTGGCAAGAACTTGCACAATATTGCCATTGAGGGTATGAAGAATGTCCGCATCACGGATGCTGACAAGGCCCGTACGATTGATGCCAGCAAGGTGAAGGAGGCTGGTCTTATCGATATTGCATTGACTGACAACAAAGGCCAGATGCGTCACCTGACCGACCTTAACGGAAAGGTGGTACTGCTGGACTTCCACGTTTTTGCTACCAACGAGTCGCCTGCCCGTATCCTACTGTTGCGCGAACTCTATAACAAATACCACGCTCAGGGGCTGGAGATCTATCAGGTGAGCCTCGACCCAGACGAGCATTTCTGGAAGCAGCAGACAGCTGCCCTGCCTTGGATTAGTGTACGTGAACCCAACATCAACTCAACGACACTGACCATCTATAATGTTCAGTCCGTGCCAGAATTTTTCCTGATAGACAGAGGCAACAATATCGTGGGGCGCTCACAGACCATCAAGGACCTGGAGCAGGCCATCAAGAACCTGTTGTAACAACATAAAAAATGAGTCCACTCGAGAAGTGGACTCAATTTTTTAGCGGCTACCTAAAGCTTAAAAACTTCGCAGCCAGGCTTTCAGCGCGAGCATCATCTCCAGATGGTAGGCAAAGGACTGGCGGATGCCAAATCCGTGGCCTCCAGTGGGATAGATATGCATGGATGCTGGTACACCATGAGAATAGAGCTGCTCATAGTAGTTCAGACTGTTGATAGGCGGTACAGAACGGTCGTCGTGAGCCAATGCCAAGAAGCAGCGGGGTGTATGCTTGCTAATATGCTGCTCGTTAGAATACTCATTCACCAGCTTACGCTTGGGCGACTTCCCTATCAGATTGGTACGAGAGCCCTGATGCGTAGTGCCCTGCTCCATCGAGATGACAGGATAGAAGAGAATCTGGAAGTTGGGCTTGGCATCGCCTGTGGCATGAGTAGCCACTGTGGAAGCCAGATGTCCACCTGCCGAGAAGCCCATGATGCCTATGTCCTGCGGATTGATATGCCAATCCTTAGCATTGCGGCGCACCAGTCGGATAGCCTCTTCCGCATCCTCTGCGGGTACGGTATAATGACCATGAGGCATACGATATTTCAATACGATGAGCGCAATGCCCTGACCATTGAAGAAGGGAGCCCAGTCTAAGCCCTCATGCTGCATGGCCAGATGCTGATACCCCCCACCGGGACAGCACACGACAGCGCGCCCTGTGGCACACTTCTCGTCGGGTAGGAATACGGTAACCTTCGCCATATCGTTAGGATCGCCATTGCTGGTACTTGGCCCATTAGGCCACAGATTCATCTCAGTACCTTTCTGTGCAAACACCATTGCAGGTACCATTGTCAAAAGGAAAAGCAGTAATTTTTTCATCTTTCTTGGGTTTAACGCTTGCAAAGATAAGAAAAAATCGTATCTTTGCAGCAAGAAACGAAAAAAACTTTAGAACTATGAATAAAAAAACACTTCTGACGGCAGCAGTGATGATGCTTGCCGTAAGTTCGCAAGCAAAGGTGAAACTACCTCATCTGGTAGGTGACAACATGATTATCCAGCAGCAGACTGATGTGCGCCTATGGGGCTGGGGCAAGGCAGGCAGCAAGGTGGTGGCCACCACCTCGTGGTCGGACCAGAAAGCCGAAGCCAAGGTGGACAAGCAGGGTCGCTGGCTGCTGACAGTGAAGTCGCCCAAGGCCTCGTACACTCCCCTGTCTATCACCTTCGACGACGGCGACGGACAGGTGACCATCAAGAATGTATTGGCTGGCGAGGTATGGGTCTGTGCCGGACAGTCGAATATGGAGATGCCCGTCAAGGGCTTTGGCAACTGTCCTGTGCAGAACTACAATCAAGAAGTCATTCATGCTGCAGGCAAGTGTCAGGTGCGCTCGGCAAAGATTCCCAGCATTATGCGCATGACTCCCCAAGAGGATGCCGACACCCGCTGGCGCGAATGCTCACCCCAGACAGTGGGTGAGTTCTCTGCCACAGGCTATTTCTTTGCCAAGACGGTGAATCAGGCCCTCGACATCCCCATCGGACTCATCGAGGCCAACAAGGGCGGAAGCCGTGTAGAGAGCTGGCTGACAAAGGAGAACCTGGAGAAATATACCCAAGAGCCTACCGACACGATGGGCATTGTCAACTTCAAGAAAGAGTGGGACTATCACCGCGCCCTCGTATGGGGTAACGGCACCTTCAACCCCATCCTCAACTATACAGTAAAAGGTATCCTGTTCTATCAGGGCTGTTCGAATGTGGGCGACCCAGGCAACCAGTATTCCGAGCGTCTGAAACTGCTGGTGGAGCAGTGGCGCGCACAGTTCAAGCTGGGTGACATCCCCTTCTATTTCGTGCAGATTGCTCCTTATGACAGCGGTGACAAGCAGGGCACCTGGAATGCGCTGCTGCAGGAACAGCAGTTCCGTGCCTCGAAGATCATCCCCAACAGCGGACTGGTATGCACCAACGATGCTGTCTATCCCTACGAGGGCACCCAGATACATCCCGCCCAGAAGCAGAAAGTAGGTGAGCGTCTGGCTTTCCAGGCACTGAACAAGACCTATGGCCTGTCGACTATTATCTGCGAGAGTCCGTCGTTCAAGGATATGCAGATCAAGGGCGACACCATCATGATACACCTTGACAACGAGTGTGGAGCCATCAGCCGTTTTGAGGACATCCAGGGCTTCGAGATAGCTGGTGCCGACAAGGTGTTCCATCCTGCCAAGGCCAGCCACTTCTGGCAGCCTGGCGGAGGCTACTGGGACGAGTGCATCGTCATCACGAGTGCCGAGGTCAAGCAACCCGTAGCACTGCGCTATTGTTTCCGCAACTGGCAGTTGGGCAATCTGGCTAATGCCGGTGGGCTGCCCTTATTCCCCTTCAGAACAGATAACTGGTAATGGTGCATCCGTTAGAGAAATTCAGCTACTGTCCCGTCTGTGGCAGTGAACACTTCGAGGTACACAACTTCAAGAGCAAGCAGTGCCGCGACTGTGGCTTTACCTATTATGCCAACCCCTGCTCGGCCACAGCAGCCTTCATCATCAATGACAGGCAGGAGATGCTGGTGGTGCGTCGAGGCAAAGAGCCTGCCAAAGGCACCCTCGACCTGCCTGGAGGCTTTGTCGACATGGGCGAGACGGTTGAAGAGGGTATGATACGCGAGATTAAGGAAGAGACGGGTCTCGATGTACACGACATCCAGTATCTGTTCTCCTCGCCCAATGTCTATATGTATAGTGGCATGGGAGTCCACACACTCGATATGGATTTCTTGGTTCCCCTACATGGTGACATTCCCACCATCACAGCTGCCGACGATGCAGCAGAGGCCCTGTGGATACCCATCAGCGAGGTGAATCCGGACGACTTTGGGCTCACCAGCATCCGCAATGCCGTCATCCGCTTCCTCAGGGAACAGGGCGCGTAAGCGCTGCTGTGCAATCGTTATTGCAAGATAATACGCAGGATGAAGGGTGCTGTAGATGTGTGTTTGCAAAAGAATGCCTATCTTTGCGACAAACAATTATCTATATAACTATGAAACGAGTACTATTCTTAATGGCCCTTGTGGCACAAATGATGACAATGAGTGCAGCCAAGAACAAGACAGCAGTAGACCGCATAGACCCCACAGACTGGTTTGTCGGGCTGAAGAACCCCCAGGTGCAACTGATGGTGTATGGCAAGAACATTGCCGCTGTCAAGAGCGTCACCACCGACTATCCTGGGGTACGTATCGACAGTGTGGTGCGACTTGACTCGCCCAACTACCTGTTAGTGTATATGAACCTGAGCAAAGCCCAGGCGGGCACCATGACCCTCCTGTTTGACAAGCTCAAGGTGAACTACCAGCTGAAGCAGCGCGAGATGTCAGGAGACAAGCGTATAGGTTTCGACAACAGTGATGTGCTCTATATGCTCATGCCCGACCGCTTTGCCCAGGGAGCCGGACACAATCCGCAGGTGAAAGGCATGCGACCCTACAAGGAAGACCGCTCGCAACCCTCGCTCCGTCATGGTGGCGACCTGAACGGCATCCGCGAACACCTGGACTACTTCAAGGAGCTTGGTGTCACGGCATTGTGGCTCACCCCCGTGTTGGAGAACAACTCTCCCGACAGCGAGAACGGATTCTCTACCTATCATGGCTATGCCACCACCGACTACTATAAGGTAGACCCCCGCTTCGGCACCAATGCCGACTACCGACGACTCTGCGACGAAGCCCATCAGAAAGGACTCAAGGTGGTGATGGATATGATTTTCAACCATTCCGGCTTTGAACATCCCTGGACTAACGATATGCCCACTAAGGACTGGCTCAATGTGCCCGAATGGCTCAACGAGCAACAGAGCGGACGTGACCCCATGACGGGATTCACTGCCAATAGTGATGGCTCAGAGCCCAAGAAGTCGGCCTACCTGCAGACCTCCTACAAGCTCACTCCCGTCAAGGACCCTTATGCCTCTGAGGTAGACCTGAAGGAGACTACCGAGGGATGGTTTGTGCCCTCTATGCCCGACCTCAACCAGCATAATCCCCATCTGATGCGCTACCTCATCCAGAACAGCATCTGGTGGATAGAGACGGTGGGCATTGACGGCATCCGAATGGACACCTATCCCTATGCCTTTGCCGATGCGATGGCACAGTGGATGAAAGAGCTCGACGAGGAGTATCCCCACTTCAACACCGTGGGCGAGACCTGGGTGACAGAGCCCGCCTATACCGCAGCCTGGCAGAAAGACTCGCGACTGTCGGAGCAGAACTCCTACCTGAAGACGGTGATGGACTTCTCGTTCTTCGACAAGCTGTCGCAAGCCAAAAACGAAGAGACGGATGCCTGGTGGCAAGGACTGAACCGCCTGTACAACTCGTTCGTCTATGACTATCTGTATGAAGACCCCACCCATGTGATGGCCTTCATCGACAACCACGACACCGACCGCTTCTTAGGCAATGGCAAGGACACGCTGGCCTTGAAGCAAGCGCTGGCACTGCTGCTCACCGTGCGACGCATCCCCCAGATATACTATGGTACGGAGATACTGATGAACGGTACGAAGGAACAGACAGACGGCAATGTGCGCAAGGACTTCCCAGGAGGTTTCCCTGGTGACAAGCACAATGCTTTCACTCGCGAAGGACGGACGCGTGCCGAACAGAGCATGTTCAGCTGGCTGAGCCGCCTGCTGCACTGGCGGCAAGGTAACGAGACCATTATTCGTGGCTACCAGACCCAGTTCATCCCCTACAAAGGAGTCTATGTCATCACGCGCCGCTGGCACCGCAACACTGTCATGACCATTCTCAATGGTACCTCGCAGGAGGCAGAATTGGAGGTGGAGCGCTATCAGGAGATACTGAACGACGGACAGGACCTCCAGCGAGTGCAGGACATCCCTACTGGTCGCTATTACGACCTCACCAAGAACCTGAAGCTCAAGCCTCGTCAGACGCTGATTCTTGAGTTTTAATCCTACTGCTCAGATAATGGGCGAAGATACGGGCAGCACTCTCCACTTTGGCTGCACACGGACGTTGTTTGTAATAGTCTGCTGTGCGAGGTGATGCTATATAAGTGGAGTGTGCTTTCTCGTAGCCTTTCAGTCCCAGAATCTCTGCACAGATAAGACTCCCATTCTCTTTCTCCGACTGAGCCAGCAGCTGCTGTACCACCTTATAGCATGCCGACTTCCCATCGCGGTCGCTTCCTTCTGTCTGTCCACAGTCCAGTCCCACTAACATCACGATGCCAGAGACAGCACCACACATCATCCGCAGCCGGCCTACACCTCCACCAAAGCCAGCAGCAATCTTCTTCGCAGTCATATCATCGAGCCCGTAGAGGTCGGCAAAGGCAGCCACTACACTCTGACAGCAGCCATAGCCTGCCATGAAGTTCTCAACAGCCCTCTCTACTCGTTGGTCTAATTCCTGTTCTGTCATTTTCTTCTCACTGTTTGTATTTGTTCTATCCGAATCACTTTTTGATTTAATCATGCAAGATAAGAGCAGACTGGGGGCTGACAACTATCTGACCACCCTCAACGGTACCCAGACCAGCTTCGTCAATCATGCCATCACAACATACCTTAGTATAGCTTCCTTTGGGAATACGAAGAGCCTGCTGCTCCTTAGAGGCATTTAAGACGACGATAATGTTGCGCCAATCATCACGGCCAGCATAATTCTTCAGTCGGAAAGCAACCACCTGACGGGGGGTATTCAAGAATTCCAGATGCTTGCGTACCAAGTCGGCAGAAGCTAACCTGAAGGCAGGATGGTGCTGACGAAGGGCAATGAGTTTCCTATAGTATTCGAATACCTGGGGATAGCGTTTCAGGTTCTGCCAGTTCAGCCGGTTAATGCTATCGGGTGACTCGAAAGAGTTATGTACCCCCTTCTTGTCACGTAGCATTTCCTCTCCACTGAGCATAAAAGGCACGCCTTGGGAAGTGAAGACGGCAGTCTGTGCCAACAGGTCGAGACGAATAAGTTCGTCCATCCGAATGTCTGGATAGCTGGTTTTCAGACGGTCTACAAGACACATGTCATCATGACACGAGACATAACTGATCATCTGTGTGGGTTCCAAAGCCCAAGGAGCAGTAGAGTAGTTGACCTTCGACATATCCACCTGCGGGTGGGAGATACAGCCTGCAATACCAAATTTGAGACTCTCCTCGCAATCAGGTACTCCTACAAGGAATCCACCCTTGGTATCGTCACTGAAGGGACCACGGAGCGCATCGCGTATCTCGTCTGAGAAAGCAGCAATGCGAGGCATGTGCGGAATATTTGCCTTCATGCCTAACTGACTGTTGGGCAAGGCACAGCTTCCAGCACTCCAACCCTCGCCATAGATAAAGACAGAAGGGTCTGTCTCGTCTACCATCTGGCGAATCTGGTTCATGGTCTCGATGTCGTGGACACCCATCAAGTCGAAACGGAAACCATCAATATGATATTCGCTCATCCAGTACTTGACACTCTCCAACATGAACTGTCGCATCATGGGCTGTTCAGAGGCAGTCTCGTTGCCACAGCCTGAACCATTGCTATATGTGCCATCCGCAGTCTTGCGATAATAATAGTCAGGATAGGTGCGCTGAAAGTTGGAGTGTTCGATGTCATAAGTATGGTTATACACCACATCGAGGATGACGCGAATGCCCGCTTTGTGGAGCGCCTGCACCATCTGCTTGAACTCACGGATGCGCACCTCCGGCTGATAGGGATCCGTAGAGTAGCCGCCCTCCGGCACGTTATAGTTCACAGGGTCGTAGCCCCAGTTATACTTGTTGTCTGAGAGTCGTGTCTCGTCTACCGAACCATAGTCATAGGAAGGAAGAATATGGACAGCATTGACCCCCAGCGCCTTCAGGTGGTTGATGGCCCAGGGCTCCGTGAGAGCCAGAAACTTGCCAGGATAACGGGCATCCGAACGCGCTATGGAGAAGTCGCGATGGTGCATCTCATATATAACCAGATCGGCAGGCGACTTGGTCACAGGCCGCTGGTCGCTCCCCCACCCTTGCGGGTCGGTCTCCTTCAGGGTGACGATGGCTCCACGCCGACCGTTCACCCCTACCGCCTTGGCAAAGACACCAGGAGTCTCTCCGCGCCCTATGTCGAAAGTATAAAAGCATCCCTTGAGGTCGCCTTTTACCTCAGCCCGCCAACGCCCATCGCGCCAGGCCATCTTGACAGTCTTGAATGCCTTACCGCCCAAGCCATCCTTATAGAGTCTTAGCTTCACCGTCTTTGCCTGCTCTGGGGCAAAGAGAGCAAAGATAGTCTGCTCTGAAGTGTACTGCACCTCATTGAACTGCTGTGCCATCATCATAGTCGTTGCTAAGATGGTCATCAATACCGTCAGTGATATTCTCTTCATCATCATTATTGTTTTTTAGTTGAGTAATATATTTCCATAATTGTCTGTAGAAAGGATGACGCGTCAATGTCGTGCGGTCACCTAAGATGATTACCTTCATACGGGCACGGGTGATGGCAACGTTCATACGGCGGAGGTCGCGCAGAAAACCAATCTGCCCTTCCTCATTGGAGCGCACCAGCGAGATGACGATGACATCGCGCTCCTGACCCTGAAAGCCATCCACCGTGTTGACACTAATCTGTCTGCGGAAAGGCTTGAAGAACTCACGCTTTGCCAGCAGCCTGCGCAAGAACTGCACTTGTGCCCGATAAGGCGAGATGATGCCTACATCAATACGCTCGTCCAACAGCCGTTGCTTGCTGATACGCTCAAAATAGTGTTGCAGCACATGGAGCGTGAGCTGGGCTTCATTCTTGTTGATACGGCCATAGCTCTCACCCACAAACTCCTCTTTGAAGGAAAGGGGGCTGTCCTCCGTATTCTCTGAACTATCAGAAATCTCTGAGAACTCAGAGGTATCAATCCACTCCATCGGAGTATCGAGGTCGAGGATGCCTCGGAAGCGCACCTCAGGAGCACTCTCCACCTGTCCATGGTAGAAGTAGTTGCTGGAGAAGCGCATAATCTCGTCGTTCATGCGATACTGTATCTTCAGCAGGGTGACAGCCTCCGGATGGGTCTCCACGATGCGCTCCATGAGTGTCTTCCCCAGCCCGGCCTTCAGGGCAGCAATGCTCTTCACGGTAGGGGGCAGCTGACAGTGGTCGCCTGCCAGCACTACCCTACTCACTCGCCGCATGGGAATCCAGCAGGCAGCCTCCAAGGCCTGGGCAGCCTCATCTATAAACAAGGTGCCAAACTTCTGTCCATCCAGCAGGCGATTGGCAGACCCCACCAGTGTGCAGGCAATGACTCGCGCCTCACCAAACAGTTCACTGTTGATGCGAATCTCCAGTTCGGTGGCACGACTCTTCAGGCTCTCCAGCTTCTGATGGTAACGCTCATCACCTCGTCTGCGGTGGCTGCGCAGTTCGCGGATGGCCTTGCGCAGTGCCCACAGCTGCGGATAGTCGGGATGGGCCTCAAAGCGACGCTCGTAGGTAAACGACAGCATCTTGTCGTTCACACGCGTGGGATTGCCTATTCTTAATACATTGATACCTCTGTCCACCAACTTCTCGCTAATCCAGTCGACAGCCATATTGCTCTGTGCACACACCAGCACCTGATTCTCACGCATCAGGGTCTCGCGGATGGCTTCCACCAGAGTAGTGGTCTTACCCGTTCCTGGAGGTCCGTGCACGATGGCTACATCCTTGGCCCACAATACTCCGTTGACAGCCTGCTCCTGGGTAGCATTCAGATAGGGAAAGTGCATGGGCTGAAAGGTGAAGGTCTCTGCCTTCATACTCTTCGAATAGAAGAGGTCGCGCAGATAGCCTAAGCGCCCTTTGCCACGAATGGCACGATCGAGTGCGTCCATCATCAGGCGATAGCTGGTCTCGTCGAACGAGAGCTGCACACCCAGGTTTTCAGCACTCTGCAAATCAATGACCGGTGTCTTATCAGGAACTGTCACCACCATTCTGTCACCATCGACATAGCTCACTATACCCGTAAACCTGAAATACTGTATGCTGTTGTCTTTTTTATTAGTAGTAGCTTGGTCAGCATCGAAAGTGAAAAACACCACTGGCCGCCCGAACTCAAAGTTATGCTCTATATACGTATCTACCGTTCTGCTGACTTCCACTGCCAGCTGATTGAGCGAATTATAATAGCTCCTCATGAAACGCAAGGGCCACCACGCGTCACCGCGTTTCACCTTCCGCCCTATGCCAATATGCTCTGTCTGTTGTCGGTAGGCTTCCTTTTCACTCTGATACTCCAACTGCAGCAATAAGCGCTGCTGCTGAAGCATCTGGATAGACGACTCTGTAATATTCATGCTGCAAAAATACGAAATATTTAGGAGAATGCCTTGATTTCGCGAATAAATTTGTACCTTTGCAGGCAGAAATAAACGTTTATTAAAGAGACATGTCATTAAAATGTGGTATTGTGGGACTGCCCAATGTGGGTAAGTCTACTTTGTTCAACTGCCTGTCGAGTGCCAAAGCTCAGGCAGCGAATTTTCCTTTTTGTACTATTGAACCCAATGTCGGAGTGATTACTGTTCCTGACGAAAGGCTGACAAAACTGGCTGAGCTGGTGCATCCAGGACGCATCGTGCCTGCTACCTGTGAGATTGTGGACATAGCAGGTCTGGTGAAAGGTGCCTCGAAAGGCGAGGGCCTTGGCAACAAGTTCTTAGGAAACATCCGCGAGACGGATGCCATCATCCACGTGCTGCGCTGCTTCGAGGACGAGAACATCACCCATGTGGATGGCACCATCGACCCCATCCGCGACAAGGAGATTATCGACACTGAGCTGCAGCTGAAGGACCTGGAGACCATCGAGAGCCGTCTGGCCAAGACGGAGAAGGCTGCCGCTGCTGGCAACAAGGAGGCGAAGGTGGAAGTGACCGTGCTGAAGGCGTATAAGGAAGTGCTGGAGCAAGGCAAGAACGCCCGCATCGTGGAGTTCGACAGCAAGGAGGAGCAGGACTGTGCCCGCAACCTCTTCCTGCTCACTGCCAAGCCCGTGCTCTACGTCTGCAACGTAGGCGAGGCTGATGCCAAGAGCGGCAACGACTTCACCCGCAAGGTGGAGGCGCTGGCCAAAGAGGAGGGCGCTGAGTCGATGGTGATCGCTGCCAAGACAGAAGAGGACATTGCCGAGTTGGAGTCGTATGAGGACAAGCAGCTCTTCCTCGAGGAGTTAGGACTGGAGGAGAGTGGTGTCAACCGCCTCATCAAGAAAGCCTACGCCCTGCTGAATCTGGAGACCTTCATCACTGCCGGAGAGATGGAGGTAAAGGCCTGGACCTACAAGAAGGGCTGGAAGGCTCCGCAGTGTGCTGGTGTCATCCATACCGACTTCGAGAAAGGCTTTATCCGCGCTGAGGTCATCAAATACGACGACTATATCCAGTATGGCTCAGAGGCTGCTGTCCGCGAGGCAGGCAAGATGGGCATCGAGGGTAAGGAATATGTCGTACAGGATGGCGACATCATGCATTTTAGATTTAATGTTTAGGAAGACTAGTTAAAACTAGTTAGACTAGTGAAACTAGTAAAACTAGATTGTCTAAAAAAAACACTTGAAAACGCGAACTATGAACTATGAACTCTTTATCACTTGGAACCCTAATGAGGGCATAGGTCCCTTCCGCTGGTATGGGCTATGCTGGCTCATAGGACTGGCTCTGGCCTATCTGATTGTGAGACGTCTCTATAAGGAGCAAAAGATCAAGGACGAACTCTTTGACCCCCTGTTCATCTATTGCTTCGTGGGCATTCTGATGGGTGCCCGACTGGGACATTGCATCTTCTACGAGCCTGACCACTTCCTGACCTCTGGCAAAGGATGGATAGAAATGTTCCTGCCCATCCGTTTCCTGGCTGAGGGAGGATGGAAGTATGTAGGCTACCAGGGACTGGCCTCGCACGGAGGCACATTGGGACTCATCATTGCCCTGTGGCTGTATGTGCGCAAGACGAAGCTGAGCATCTGGCGAGTACTCGACAATATCGCCATTGCTACAGGTACCACAGCCTGCTTCATCCGATTAGGCAACCTGATGAACTCAGAGATTATAGGCAAGGTAACGGATGTGCCCTGGGCTTTCATCTTCGAGCGTGTAGACATGATGCCGCGTCATCCAGGACAGCTCTACGAGGCTATCGCCTATGGTATCCTGTTCTTCTTGATGTGGTGGATGCACAAGAAGTGGCCTGAGCGCATCGGCACAGGCTGGTATTTCGGATTCTGCCTCTTCTATATCTTCACCTTCCGCTTCTTCATCGAATACACCAAGGAGGTGCAGGAAGCCTTCGAAGCCTCTATGCCGCTTGATATGGGACAGATTCTCTCGATACCCTTCGTGCTGATAGGCATCTGGTGTATGGTGAGAGCGAAACAAGCAAAATGACAGCATCACATCACCATCGAAAACAAAAAAATCGCCTCATTTGCCTGAGACGATTTTTTTGATTTCATTCAGTTTGTTCAGCGCTTCGAGAGGCGTCAGGTTGTTGACATCCAAGCCCAGTATCTCGTCGCGAATCTGCGAGAGCACAGGGTCGTCCAACTGGAAGAACGACAACTGCATGCCTTCGCGGCTCTTGGCAATCTCCGCTGTGGGCTTGCCTACCGTTCCCACCTGGGCATTCTCTGCCTCCAACTGCTTCAGGATGACATTGGCGCGCTTGACAATGCTCTTGGGCATGCCAGAAATCTCTGCCACATGAATACCAAAGGAGTGCTCGCTGCCACCCTTCTCCAGCTTGCGCAGGAAGATGACCTTCCCATCGACCTCCTTGACAGAGACGTTGTAGTTTCTGATGCGCGAGAAGTTCTTCTCCATCTCGTTGAGCTCGTGATAGTGGGTAGCAAAGAGCGTGCGGGCTCTCGCCTTGGGATTTTCGTGCAAATACTCCACAATAGCCCAGGCAATAGAGATGCCGTCGTAGGTAGAGGTACCACGTCCCAGTTCGTCGAAGAGCACCAGCGAGTGGGGCGTCACATTATTCAGGATATTCGAGGCCTCCGTCATCTCTACCATGAAGGTCGACTCGCCCAAGGAGATATTGTCGGAAGCACCCACACGGGTGAAAATCTTGTCTACCAGACCAATGGTAGCACTCTCTGCAGGCACGAAGCTGCCTATCTGTGCCATCAGGGTGATGAGAGCCGTCTGGCGCAGCAGGGCTGACTTACCTGCCATATTGGGACCTGTGATGATGATGATCTGCTGTCGCTCAGAGTCGAGGGAGATGTCATTGGGCACATAGTGCTCGCCTATGGGCAGCTGGGTCTCGATGACAGGATGGCGACCCTGACGGATGTTGATGATGTCCTGGTTGGAGATGACGGGGCGCACATAGTGGTTGGCCTCAGCCGTCTTGGCAGCACTGAGCAGACAGTCCAGATGGGCAATGATATTAGCATTCTGCTGCACTTGCGAGATATACTGCTGGGCAGCAGTGACCAGTGCGGTGAAGAGCTGCTGTTCGAGCGAGAGTATCTTGTCCTCAGCACCCAGAATCTTCTCTTCGTATTCCTTCAGTTCCTGCGTGATATAGCGCTCAGCCTGTGCCAATGTCTGCTTGCGAATCCAGTCCTGGGGCACCTTGTCCTTATAGGTGTTGCGCACCTCGAGGTAATAGCCAAAGACATTGTTATAGCCTATCTTCAGTGACGCGATGCCCGTCTGCTGAGCCTCGCGCTCCTGAATCTGGAGCAGGTAGTCCTTGCCTGAGTAGGCTATCTGCCGCAGTTCGTCCAGCTCGTCGCTCACTCCCTTGCGGATGACTCCGCCCTTCTGCACCTGCTGTGGAGGGTCGTTCTCTATTTCGCGCGTGATACGATCGCGGAGCTCTTCGCAGAGCTGCAGGCGCTCGCCTACTCTCTGCAGCGACTGGGCGATGGCTGAGGGAGAGTCGTCAGCTGCAACGGCAGTCTGCAGGCAGGCCTCCTTGATGGGGGCTATGGCCTGAAGAGCAGTCTTGAGCTGTACCATCTCGCGAGGCGAGACGCGCCCTGTAGCTATCTTCGACACGATACGCTCCAAGTCGCCTATGCGTTGCAGCTGTTCGTCGATGGTCTGGCGGAACTGGGGTTCGCGGAAGAAGTAGTCGACGATGTCGAGTCGCTGGTTGATCTGCTTCTCGTCTTTCAGTGGGAATACGAGCCAGCGGCGCAACAGTCGTCCACCCATAGGCGATACCGTACGGTCTATGACATCGAGCAGCGACTTGCCGTCTTCCTGCATGGTACTGATGAGCTCTAAGGAGCGGACAGTGAACTTATCAAGGCGCACATAGCGCTCCTCCTCGATACGCGAGAGGGTGGTGATATGGGCTATCTGTGTGTGCAGGGTCTGCTCCAAGTATTGCAGGATGGCTCCAGCAGCAATGACACCACTCTTCAGATGGTCGACACCAAAGCCCTTGAGCGAGCGCACATTGAAGTGCTTGTAGAGCTTCTGGTGGGCAGTCTGCTCTGTGAACACCCAGTCGTCGAGCTCGAAGGTGCAGAGACGGGTGCCAAAGTAGCGCTCGAAGTCGTGGCGGCGCTCTCTGTCGTAGAGCACCTCCTTGGGCTGGAAGTTGCCAATGAGCTTCTCCACATAGTCGTAGGTGCCCTCGCCCGTGAGGAACTCACCTGTCGAGATGTCGAGGAAGGCCACCCCACAGACAGCCTTGCCAAAGTGTACGGCACAGAGGAAATTGTTCTCCTTGTAGTTGAGCACCGTGTCCTGCATAGCCACACCAGGGGTGACGAGCTCCGTGATGCCTCGCTTCACCAGCTTCTTGGTGAGCTTGGGGTCTTCCAGCTGGTCGCAGATGGCCACGCGCCTGCCTGCACGGATGAGCTTGGGCAGATAGGTGTCGAGGGCATGATGGGGGAAACCCGCCATCTCGTCGCCCTTCACCCCTGCCCCATTGTTGCGATGGGTCAGCGTGATGCCTAATATCTGGGAAGCTACGATGGCATCGTCGCAGTAGGTCTCGTAGAAGTCGCCACAACGAAACAGCAACAGGGCCTCAGGGTATTTCTCCTTGAAGTCGAAAAACTGCTTCATCATGGGGGTTATTTCCTTACCGTCTTTCTTTGCCATTTTTTAATCAAATTAGACTGCAAAGGTAATCATTTTTATTGAATAACTCGTCACTTTCTGAGCAAAAAGCAAAAAAAGGCGCAAACTTTTTTGTCGGCCCTCGTGAAATTTTATGTTTCCAAGTTGGAAACATGTGTCGCCAAGTTGGAAACACGTGTCGCTAAGTTGGAAACATGTGTCTCTAAGTTGGAAACATAAAAAATCCTACGAACGAAAAACTTTTAAATGCAAAGAAAAACAAGTTTTCCTTTGGTGTTTTGCTCACTTAATCGTAACTTTGCATGCTTAGAAATCGAAATCAATTAAAAACGAGCATACAAAATGAAATTCCCTATCCTCACAACCATACTGCTGCTGCTGGCTGGCAGCAATGCCTATGCACAGGGCCCCAACGGCTCGGGCACCTACTACAGACACGCCAACGGCAAGCAGGGAAAGGCACTGAAGACAGCACTCAGCGAGATTATCTACAACCGTACCGAGCGGAGATACAATGACCTGTGGAACGACTTCAAGAAGACAGACAGGCGAAGCGACGGGAAGGTGTGGGACATGTACTCAGGTGTGACCAACTACCGTTTTGGTGTCCAACAGGGCGGACAGACCAAGAGAGAAGGCTACAACTACAATCGTGAACACTCGTTTCCCAAGAGCTGGTTTGGTGACCATGTGCCCATGTTTACCGACCTCTTCCACCTATACCCCACCGATGCCTATGTGAACAACCGACGGGGCAATCATCCCTTTGGCGAGAACAATGGCGAGAAATACAAGTCGAGGAATGGCTTCAGCAAGGTGGGCAAGTGTACCTTCCCAGGCTATCGAGGCACGGTATTCGAACCCAACGACGAGTATAAGGGCGACTTTGCACGCACCTACTTCTATATGGTGACCTGCTACGAAGAGCAGATACCTACGTGGTACAGAAACTTCAGGGACGTGCGTGCCACCTTGGACGGCAAGAAGTATCCAGGCCTGAGCAGCTGGCAGCTGGAGATGCTGCTGAAGTGGGCTGAGCAGGACCCCGTCAGCGAGAAGGAGGTGAACAGAAACAATGCCGTCTATGGCATCCAGCGCAATCGTAATCCGTTTATCGACTATCCTGGTCTGGAGCGCTACATCTGGGGTAACCTCAAGGGTCAGGCCTTCAGCTACGACCACTATTCCAAGCCCAAATTCAAAGAAAAATAAATTTTCCTTTGGTATTTTGCTCACTTAATTGTAACTTTGAGCGCTGCTCGAAGTTACTATCGCTCGAAAATTCAAAGAAAAACAAGTTTTCCTTTGGTATTTTGCTCACTTAATTGTAACTTTGCAAATTAAAGAAGAAAAAACAAAACTGAAAAGAATATGGAATACAACTTTAGAGACATTGAACAGAAATGGCAGAAGCGCTGGGTGGAGAATGGCACCTATCGCGTAGTGGAGGACGAGAAGAAGAAGAAGTTCTACGTGCTGAACATGTTCCCCTACCCTTCTGGAGCCGGCTTGCACGTGGGTCATCCCTTAGGCTATATCGCCAGCGACATCTATGCCCGCTACAAGCGCCAGCAAGGATATAACGTGCTGAATCCCATGGGCTACGATGCCTACGGATTGCCCGCCGAGCAGTATGCCATCCAGACGGGTCAGCACCCAGAGAAGACTACTTTTGAGAATATCGACAGATATCGCTCACAGTTGGACAAGATAGGCTTCTCGTTTGACTGGGAGCGCGAGGTGCGCACCTGCGACCCCATCTACTACAAGTGGACACAGTGGGCCTTCCAGCGCATGTTCAAGAGCTACTTCTCGCTGTCGTCGAAGAAGGCACAGCCCACCATCAAGCTCATCGAGCACTTCGAGCTGATGGGAACAGAGAACTGCAATGCCTTGGGTACGGAGGAGCTGCACTTCACCGCCTCAGACTGGGCTTCGTTCTCAGAGAAGAAGAAGCAGGAGGTGCTGATGAACTATCGTATAGCCTATCTGGCAGACACGATGGTGAACTGGTGTCCCAAACTGGGCACCGTATTGGCCAACGACGAGGTGGTGGATGGTGTCAGCGTTCGTGGCGGCTATCCTGTAGTGCAGAAGAAGATGCGCCAGTGGTGCCTGCGCGTCTCTGCCTATGCCCAGCGCCTGCTCGACGGACTGGAGGAGATAGACTGGACAGACTCGCTGAAGGAGACCCAGCGCAACTGGATAGGACGAAGCGAGGGTACGGAAGTAGAATTCAAGGTGGCCGACAGCGATAAGCACTTTACCATTTTCACCACCCGTGCCGATACGATGTTTGGCGTGACCTTCATGGTATTGGCTCCAGAGAGCGACCTCGTGGCAGAGCTGACTACCCCTGAACAAAAGCAGGCCGTTGATGAATACCTCGACTACGTGAAGAAGCGCACAGAGCGCGATCGCCAGATGGACCACAAGGTGACGGGTGTGTTCTCTGGCTCGTATGCCATCAATCCGTTTACAGAAGAGAAGATACCCATCTGGATAGCCGAATATGTGCTCGCAGGCTATGGTACAGGAGCCATTATGGCCGTACCTGCCCACGATAGCCGCGACTATGCCTTCGCCAAGCACTTCAACCTGCCCATCATCCCTGTGATTGAGGGAGCCGATGTCAGCGAAGAGAGCTTCGATGCCAAGGACGGCATTATGTGCAACTCCGCTTCGGACAAGTTCTCGCTCAATGGCCTGACTGTCAAGGAGGCTATTGCTGCCACGAAGAAATACGTCACAGAGCAGGGCTTAGGTCGCGTGAAGGTGAACTATCGCCTGAGGGATGCCATCTTCTCGCGTCAGCGTTATTGGGGTGAGCCGTTCCCTGTCTATTACAAGGACGATATGCCCTATATGATTCCCAAGGAATGCCTGCCTTTGGAGTTGCCTGAGATTGACAAATACCAGCCCACAGAGACGGGCGAGCCCCCATTGGGACGCGCCAAGGTATGGGCCTGGGACACGAAGACAGACAAGGTGGTATCGAAAGACCTCATCGACAACAAGACCGTCTTCCCCTTGGAGCTGAACACCATGCCCGGCTTTGCAGGCTCCAGTGCCTACTATCTGCGCTATATGGACCCCAAGAACGAGAAGGCTCTCGTGAGCCGCGATGCAGATGAGTACTGGCGCAATGTCGACCTCTATGTAGGCGGTACGGAGCATGCTACAGGCCACCTGATCTATTCGCGCTTCTGGAACAAGTTCCTCTACGACTCAGGCTACTCTTGCGAGGACGAGCCCTTCAAGAAGCTGGTGAACCAGGGTATGATTCAGGGCCGCTCCAACTTTGTCTATCGCATCGAGGACGAGGGAGCAGACAAGGGTAAGTTTGTCAGCTTCGGACTGAAGGACCAATACACCACGACTCCCATCCATGTGGATGTGAACATCGTCTCTGCAGACATTCTTGACATCGAAGCCTTCCGTGCCTGGCGCCCAGAATACAAGAATGCTGAGTTCATCTTAGAGAACGGCCAGTACAAGTGCGGCTGGGCCATCGAGAAGATGTCGAAGTCGATGTTCAACGTGGTCAATCCGGATATGATTGTCGAGAAATATGGTGCCGACACGCTGCGTCTGTATGAGATGTTCTTGGGTCCTGTGGAGCAGTCGAAGCCTTGGGATACCAACGGTATTGACGGCTGTCACCGCTTCCTGAAGAAGTTCTGGGCACTGTTCTATGGCAATAGTCGTGACAATGCTGAAGGCAAGCTGTTAGTAGACGACTCAGAGCCCACGAAGGACAACCTGAAGAGCGTTCATAAGCTCATCAAGAAGGTATCGCAGGACATCGAGGTATTCTCGTATAACACCAGCATCTCTGCCTTTATGATCTGTGTCAACGAACTGGCTCAGCAGAAGTGCAAGAGCCGCGAGGCTTTGAAGACACTGGTCATCCTCATTGCTCCCTTCGCTCCCCATATTGCTGAGGAGTTGTGGGAGGCACTGGGCGAGCAGGGTAGTGTCTGCGACTCGCAGTGGCCTAAGTGGAACGAGGAGTATCTGGTAGAGAACTCAGTGAAGTTGGGTGTGGCCTTCAACGGTAAGACACGCTTCGATATGGAGTTTGCTGCCGATGCGGACAACCAGACCATCCAGGATGCCGTCTTAGCTGACGAACGCGCCAAGAAATACATCGAGGGAGACATCATGAAGGTTATCATCGTCCCTAAGCGTATGGTGAATATTGTGTTTAAGAAGTAAATAATGACTGAACAGCACAAGATGATATGGAACGAAGCCAAGGACTATCTCTTCATAGCCCTTGGCCTCGCCATCTATACGGTGGCCTTCACCGTATTCCTGATGCCTTACCAGATAGTAGCGGGTGGTGTGACAGGTCTGTCAGCCATCATCTACTATGCCACTGGATTCCACTTGGAAAACACCTACATTATCATTAACGGCATCCTGCTCGTGGTAGCCCTGAAGATATTGGGTGTGAAGTTTCTGATGAAGACCATCTTCGCCATCTTCACCCTCTACATCATGCTGATGTTCGCGCAGGAGATTATGCCTAAGCAAGCCAACGGACTGCCCTTCAAACTGATGGGCGAGGGGCAGGACTTCATGTCGATGATTATTGGCTGTGTGCTGACAGGTATTGCGCTGGCCACCGTCTTCCTGCATAACGGTTCGACGGGAGGAACAGACATCATTGCTGCCTCCGTCAACAAGTATCATCCCAACGTCTCGCTGGGCAATGTGCTGATAGCAGCCGACTTCTGCATCATTGGCTCGTGTATGTTCTTCCCACAGTTCGGCACCTATATGGAGCGCGCCCACAAGGTGATGTTTGGCTTCTGCGTGATGGCGATGGAGAACTACACGCTGGACTACATCATGAACGGACGGCGCCAGTCCGTACAGTTTATGATCTTCAGCCAGAAGTGGCAGGAGATAGCCAATGCCATCGGTACAGAGATGAATCATGGTGTGACCATTCTCGACGGACACGGCTGGTACACAGGACGTAAGAGCAAGGTGCTATGTATTCTGGCCAAGAAGAACGAGAGCGTCAACATGTTCCGACTCATCAAGATGATCGACCCGCAGGCCTTTGTCTCGCAGTCGAGCGTCATTGGTGTCTATGGCGAAGGGTTTGACGAGATGCACGTGAAAATAAAACAAAAGAACACTGGAAAGATGAAAATCGTTTTTGCCACCAACAATCTGAATAAACTGACAGAAATCAGAAACATCCTGGGCAACCGCTTCGAAGTGGTGTCGCTGGCTGACATAGGCTGCCACGACGATATTCCTGAGAAGGGACAGACCCTGAAGGACAATGCCCTCCTCAAGGCGCAGTATATCTATCAGAAGTATCATGTCAACTGCTTTGCCGACGACACTGGCTTGGAGGTGGATGCCTTAGGCGGTGCACCAGGTGTCTACAGTGCCCGCTATGCAGGAGGCGAGGGACACGACTCAGAGGCCAACATGCAGAAGCTGCTCAGAGAATTAAAGAATAATAACAACCGCAAGGCACGATTCCGCACCGTCATTGCGTTAATAATAGATGGAAAGACCACCTTCTTCGAGGGTATCGTCAATGGCAAGATAACCCATGAAAAGAGGGGAGGGGAGGGCTTCGGCTACGATCCCATCTTCCAGCCAGAGGGCTATGCCGAGACCTTTGCCGAGATGGGTACTGGCATCAAGAACCAGATCAGCCATCGTGCACGAGCTACCAAAAAGCTGGCAGACTATCTACAAAAAATTTAAAAACGACAACCACATGAAGAAGAGCATCATCGTACTGCTGTTATTAACTGTCATCTGTCATCTGTCATCAGCCCAGATAGGCACCTGGAAAAACTATCTCGCTTACCATGACATTCAGCAGATACAGTCAGCAGGCGACTATCTCTTCGTGCTGGCCTCCAACGATCTTTATCAATACAACAAGAACGACCAGTCTATCGTCACCTACGACAAGACCAACGGACTCAGCGATACCTATATCACCCACATCCGCTGGTGCCCACAAGCCAAGCGCCTGATAGCTGTCTATAGCAATATGAATATAGACCTCGTAGACACCAATGGCAACACCACGAACATCAGCGACATCTATACCAAGGTCATCACTGGTGACAAGAGCCTGCAGAGCATTCGCATCGATGGCGTCTATGCCTATCTGGTCTGTGGCTTTGGCATCGTGAAGGTGAATATGCAGCGTGCGGAGATAGCAGACACCTACCGCCCCAACCATCCTGAATATCCTACCTCCCTGCCCGACGAGGACAACAGCGACTACGAGCAATATATAGACCTCATCAAAACGCTCAATCCTGGAGGACCTAAATACAACTACTTCTTCAATATGAAGATGCACAACGGAAGGCTCTATACTGTGGGAGGCGGCTGGTACCAGATGGATAACTATCAAAGACCAGGAACCATTCAAGTGATGAATAGCAACCAGGAGTGGACCATCTATCAGGACGACATCACACCTGCTTTTGCTTCGTCCTATAGAGACGTCAATGCCATTGCCATAGACCCCCTGAACGAGAATCACGTGATGGTGGCCTCCTGCTCAGGACTCTATGAGTTTATGAACGGGCAGTTTGTAAAAAACTATACTCAGGGCAATACAGACTACTTTGAGTCTGCTGCCAGTAATGGCAGTCCTAACTATGTCAGAACGGATGGTATCGTTTATGATCAGCAAGGCAAGCTGTACTGCCTGAACAGCGGTTCGTCCACAGCCATCATCATGCGCGATGCAGCAGGAACATGGAGTGGACTGATGGACAATGTGCTGATAGACCAACCTAACAAGTCCATGCGAGGAATCATAGGCTCCATCATCGACAGCAGAGGACTTCTCTGGTTTGTCAATAAGCATAGTGACCATCCCTCGTTCTATGCCTTCAATCCACAGGATGAAACTATCGTCAGATTCGATCGCTTTGTCAATCAGGATGGAAGTTCATTAGGTGACTATGTGGTGGTAAACTGCATCTGCGAGGATTTAAATGGAAACATCTGGATAGGCACCAATATGGGTCCAGTATATATCACTACCAACGAGATGTCTGACAATTCATTAGGTGTCATCCAGTATAAGGTGCCTCGTAACGATGGTACCGACTATGCAGACTATCTGTTGGCGGGCAACGAAATCACCTGTATGGCTGTCGACAAAGCAGGACGCAAATGGTTTGGAACCAATGGCAACGGTGTCTATCTGATCAGTGCTGACAACAATACTCAGGAACAGCATTTCACTACTGACAACAGCAAGCTGCTCAGCAATACCATAGAGAGCATTGCCATCAACGACCAGACGGGCGAGGTATTCTTTGGCACTGAACGAGGTCTATGCTCCTATGTCAGCGATGCCACGCAGACCAATACAGAGATGAACAAGGACAATGTCTGGGCCTATCCCAATCCTGTCACCCCAGAATATAACGGACTCATCACCGTCACTGGCCTGACGCTCAATGCTGATGTCAAGATACTGAGTGCCAACGGAGCCCTGGTAGCTGAAGGCCGCAGCAATGGCGGAACCTTCACCTGGGACGGCAACGACCAGAAGGGTAGGAGAGTGGCCTCTGGCGTCTATATGGTAGTCACCGCCACCAGCGATGGCAACAAGGGTACGGTATGTAAGATTGCTGTTGTGAGATAAGAAGCTATCTTAGCTCAGCTCCAGCATTCTCTGGATGGGCTTGACGGCCTCTTGGGCTATCTCTGGGTCTACCTCTACGGAGGGCCATTCGTGCTTCAGGCAGTTGTAGATCTTCAAGAGCGTGTTCATCTTCATATACTGGCACTCGTTACAGCTGCATTCCAGGCCGCTCTCGCTGATTTCAGGAGGCACAGGGATAAACTGCTTGTCTGGACACGTTCTCGCCATCTCGTGCAAAATACCGGCCTCTGTGGCCACGATAAACTGCTTCTTGTCGCTCTGCTGGGCATAGGTGAGCATCGTAGCCGTGCTTCCCTTCACGTCAGCCACTGCCAACACAGGACCCTTGCACTCCAGATGGGCCATCACGACAGCCTCAGGATACTGGCGTTTCAGTTCGAGGATTTTGTTCACCGAGAAGCGCTCATGCACATGACAGCCACCATTCCACAGCAGCATCTCACGACCTGTCACCTCGTTGATATAGTTGCCTAAGTTATAGTCAGGCCCGAAGATCAGCTTGGCATCTTTCGGCAGCTGGTCTACCACCTTCTTGGCATTGCCAGAGGTGACTACCACATCCGTCAGTGCCTTCACGGCTGCCGTAGTGTTGACATACGAGACCACCTGATAGCCAGGATGCTCCTCCTTATATTTCTTCAGATCGTCTGCGTTGCACGAGTCAGCCAGCGAACAACCTGCATTCAGGTCAGGGCACAGCACTATTTTGTCAGGACTCAGCAGCTTGCAGGTCTCAGCCATGAAGTGTACACCGCACATCACCATCATCCGTGCATCCGTCTCTGCAGCCTTGCGCGCCAGGGCCAACGAGTCGCCCACGAAGTCGGCAATATCCTGTATGTCGCCTATGGTATAATAGTGTGCCAGGATAATGGCATCTTTCTCCTTGCACAGCCGGCGAATCTCTGCCTTGAGGTCAGTACCTTCTGCTACGGGTTCGTCAATGAATCCTTGTTCTTTCCATTCAGTTTTCAACATCGTATTATTATTTTTATTCTTTTCTTTTTTTCTTTTAAAATGAGAAATGATGAGTATGATGGGGTGTTGATATGTGCAAAACTTCCTGGGCTTTTTCTTGCCAGAATGGTTGTACACGCATTGTGAACGCCTTCTAAACATCCTTTGTGCATACTTACTCTTTGATTATTAGTCGTATAAGCAGTTTATCCACAATTCTCTTTTTCGGTGCAAAATTACTAAGTTTATATCTTTTTCTATCAAAAAACGGTGGAAAACTTACGGATAAGCCTTGTTTTTATGCTCTAAATCCACAAAAGGGTAGGGGAGTGATGGGATATTTTCTGATTATGTACAAGTAATCCACAGCGTTATCCACAGTTTATCCACACCTTATTTGAGCATCAGTTCCTGGGCAAACTGGTAGATGATGATACCAGCCGTGACGGAGACGTTCATCGAGTGCTTGATGCCCAACTGGGGTATCTCCAGACAGCCATTAGAGGCATCGACCACTTCCTGATGCACACCCTTCACCTCGTTCCCTAATACTACAGCGTATTTCTGGCCTCGCTGAGGCACAAACGTCTGTAGTTTGGTACTATGTTCCACCTGCTCCACCGAAAGCACGCTGTAGCCTTGTTTTTTAAGTTCCTCTACTACCTCCAATGCTGTTTGATAGTATTTCCAGTCAACGCTCTCCTCAGCACCCAGTGCCGTCTTGTGTATCTCTGTTGCTGGCGGGCAGCAGCTGATGCCACACAGATAGACAGCTTCCACTCGGAAAGCATCGCAGGTGCGAAACACACTGCCTACATTATACATCGATCGGACATCATCCAATACGACTATCAACGGCATCTTCTCAGCTTGCCTGAACTCATCCAGTGTCAGCCGTTGCATCTCTATGGTTCTTATCTTTCTCACGCTTTATAATTTTCAATGTTCAATGTTAGTGAGCCTCTAACCAGTTGCTGCCAAAGCCGGAGTCGGCCACGAGGGGAACTTTCATCTGGAAGGCGTTCTGCATCTCTTCTAATACGATACGTTCTACCTTCTCTTTCTCTTCTGGATAGACGCTGAAGTTCAGTTCATCGTGTACCTGGAGGATCATCTTAGAACGGATGCCTTCCTTCTTGAATCGTTCGTAGATGTGAATCATGGCCACCTTGATGATGTCTGCTGCCGTGCCCTGTATGGGCGCATTGATGGCGTTGCGCTCGGCAAAGCCACGTACCACACTGTTGCCTGAATTGATGTCTGGCAGATAGCGGCGACGACCGAAAAGGGTAGTGACATAGCCCTGACGGCGAGCCACCTCCTTGGATTGCTCCATATATTCGTGCACCTGCGGGAAGGTGTCGAAGTAGCCGTCTATCAGCATCTTGGCTTCTTCGCGAGGAATGTCCAACCGTTCTGCCAACCCAAAGACGGTGATGCCATAGATGATGCCGAAGTTGGCACGCTTTGACTTGGTTCGTTCATCGCGCGTCACCTCGTCAATAGGTTTCTTATAGATGTTGGCTGCTGTAGCTGCATGCAGGTCCTTGCCCTCCTTGAACACCTCTATCATGTTTTTGTCACCGCTCAGGTGAGCCATTACGCGCAATTCTATCTGACTATAGTCGGCCGAGAAAAACAGGCAGCCTGGCTCAGGAACGAATGCTTTGCGTATCTCCTTGCCGTCCTCGCCTCGGATGGGTATGTTCTGCAGGTTGGGGTCTGATGACGACAGTCGACCAGTGGCTGTGATGGTCTGGTTGAACGAGGTATGGATATGTCTTGTACGAGGATTGATCAGTTTGGGCAGCGCTTCGATATAGGTGCCCAGGAGTTTCTTCAGTCCACGATGGTCGAGTATCAGTCCTACTATCTCGTGCTTATGGCGCAGTTGTTGCAGCACTTCCTCGCTGGTGACATACTGCCCTGTCTTGGTCTTCTTGGGTTTCTCGATAATCTTGAGTTTACCAAACAGGATGTCGCCTACTTGCTTGGGCGAGGCAATGTTAAACTGTTCGCCGGCCAGCTCGTAGATGCGGTGTTCTATTTCGTGCATGCGCTGTGTGAATTGCTTCGAGGTTTCCTTCAGTGACGCTGTGTCCAGGCATACTCCGTTCATCTCCATCTCTGCCAAGACAGGCATCAGCGGCATCTCTATCTCATAGAAAAGCTTTTCGCACTCATGCTTCTTCAGTTCTGCCTCCAGTTTGTTCTTCAGCTGCAGGGTGATGTCGGCATCTTCGCAGGCATATTCATAGACAAGGGTGGGGGAGAGGTCGCGCATGCTCTTCTGATTTTTTCCCTTCGGACCTATCAGTTCATCGATGTGGATGGTCTGGTACTTCAGATACACCTCAGCCATATAGTCCATGTTGTGGCGCAGTTCTGGTTGGATGAGGTAGTGGGCTATCATCGTGTCCCACATCTTCCCTTTCAACTCGATGTCATAGTTGTGCAACACTTCAAGGTCGTATTTCAGATTCTGGCCAATTTTCAGAATTTTCGGGTCTTCATAGAGCGATTTAAAGATATTAACAATTCGTAACGCTTCTTCACGATTGGCTGGAATGGGCACATAAAAGGCCTCATGTTCCTTCACCGCGAAGCTCAAACCCACCAATTCGGCATCGATGGCATTGGTACTGGTGGTCTCTGTGTCTAAAACGAGAAAATCTTTTGTCATGAAATAATCATAAAGTTTTCTCATTTCTTCCTCATTATCAACGAGTTTGTATTTGTGAGGCACCGTTTTTAGGCTCTCAAAACTCGAAAATTCTGGCTCACCCGACCCTGAATCCGTGATTTCTGCAAAGAGATCGAGTTGTCCGTTAACGGGTTTTGGCTTTGTTTCAGACTTTTTAAGAATCTTCGTTGCGAGGCTCTTGAACTCCAGTTCCTCGAACATTTTTCCTAATTCTTCCTCGTTGGGTGCTGTCACCTTCAGCTCGTCCATGTTCAGCTCGATGGGCACATCGGTTCGAATGGTAGCCAGGAAGTAACTCATCTTGATATCCTCGACATGTTCTTCCACCTTCTCGCGCAACTTACCCTTAATCTCTGCTGAGCGGGCTATGAGCTGTTCCACATTGCCAAACTCGTTGATCAGCTTCACGGCCGTCTTCTCTCCCACGCCCGGACAACCGGGGAAGTTATCGGCCGAGTCGCCCATCAGTGCTAAGAGGTCAATGACGGCTGCCGTCGATGGAATGTCATATTTTGCCTTCACCTCGTCGGGCCCCATCACCTCATAGCCTCCTCCATGACGGGGACGATAGATTCGCACATTTTCTGTCACCAGCTGGCCATAGTCTTTGTCGGGTGTCAGCATGTAAGTTTGTATGTCTTGCTGGCCTGCCTTGGTGGCCAAGGTGCCGATGACATCGTCTGCCTCGAATCCATCGACTTGCAGGATAGGGATATTCCATGCTCTGAGCAGGTCCTTGATGATGGGCACGGCCTTGCGGATGTCTTCGGGCATCTCTTCGCGCTGGGCTTTATAGGCCGGGTAGGCCTCGCTGCGGAAGGTAGGTCCGTGAGGATCGAAGGCTACACCGAGGTGGGTGGGCTGCTCCTTGGTGAGCACTTCCTGCAGGGTATTGACAAAGCCCATGATGGCTGAGGTGTTCAGTCCTTTCGAGTTGATACGGGGGTTCTTGATGAACGCATAGTACGACCGGTAGATGAGTGCGTAGGCGTCTAAAAGGAATAGTTTATCCATAACATTTTGCAATTTTCGCGTAAAATTACTAAAAAATTAGCGACTTTCCAATTATTTTATGTATTTTTGTGGCAAAATTGTTTTCTACATGGATATTTTAAACATCATCAAGCAACCTATCGAGAAGGATTTGAACGATTTCATCGCACTTTTTAATTCTTCCCTCAACCATTCTGATGGTATGTTGTCATCGGCCTTGAACCATATTCGTCAGCGTGGTGGCAAACGTATGCGCCCTATGCTCACATTGCTGATGGCGAAGAACTATGGTGCTGTCAGCAGTGTTACACAGCATTCGGCCGTTGGTCTTGAACTGTTGCATACGGCTTCGTTGGTGCATGATGATGTGGTGGACGAGAGTTCGGAGCGTCGCGGGCAGGCTTCTGTCAATGCAAGCTATAATAATAAGGTGGCGGTATTGGTGGGTGACTATATCCTGTCTACGGCCCTGCTGCATGTGTCGTATACGGGCAATCGGCGCATCATCGAATATCTGGCCGAACTGGGTCGTACGCTGGCGGCTGGCGAGATACTGCAGCTGTCGAACATCCAGAATCAGGAGATCAGCGAGGAGGTCTACTATCAGGTCATCCAGCAGAAGACGGCAGCACTCTTCGAGGCGTGTGCGGCTATAGGTGCGCTTTCTGCAGGTGCCGATGAGCAGCAGGTGGTGGAGGCGAAGCAGTTTGGTCGCAACCTCGGCATCATGTTCCAGATTCGCGATGACATCTTCGATTATTTCGACTCCAAGGAGATAGGCAAGCCTACGGGCAACGATATGACGGAGGGTAAGCTGACGCTCCCTGTCATCTATGCCTTGAACAATACCGACTTCGAGTCGATGCACACCTTGGCCAAGAAGGTGAAGGCAGGCACCATCAATGCCGAAGAAATCGCCGTTTTGGTGGAGTTCACCAAGAAGCAGGGGGGCATCGATTATGCCGAGCAGCGGATGCAAGACTTCAGTGCCCGTTGCAAGCAGTACATCGCCGCCAGCGTCAAAGAAAAGGCCATCAGGGATTCCCTGACAGCCTATGTCGACTACGTCGTCCGCCGTAACTATTAGCCTCCTTGTGCTGATTACTTTCTGTTCAGAAGGCCTCTCAGCGTCCTTTGTTCGTTAGCTCTTTCACAGTATGTTGCAACTCTTTTGCAACCCTTTAAAAGAACTTCGTTTCCTGCCCCACCACCTCGCTCAGCAGCAGGTTAGCCAGGCGGCTCGTGCCCATGCGGAACCACTGGTTGGTGAGCCATTGCTCGCCCAGCACCTCCTTCACGATGGTGTACATGATGACAGCATCCATCACCGTATTCAGTCCTCCGGCAGGCTTAAAACCAATCTGAATGCCCGTCTTCTCGTAGTATTCCTTGATAGCCTGGCACATCACGTAGGCGGCCTCTGGTGTGGCTGCCGGCTCCAGTTTTCCTGTAGAGGTCTTGATATAGTCGGCTCCGGCATACATGGCGAGTATCGATGCTTTCTTGATATTCTTGGCCGTCTTCAGGCAGCCGGTCTCCAAGATTACCTTCATCTTCTTCTCCCCGCATACGGCCTTCAGTTCGCTGATTTCATCGGCTACGGTCTCAAAGTCGCCTGCCAGGAATTTGCCCACGCTCTGCACGATATCTATCTCTGTGGCACCGTCCTTCACGGCCAATGCTGTCTCAGCCACCTTCACCTCTATCAGTGCCTGTGACGATGGAAACGAACCGCTGACGCAGGCTATCTCCACGCCATCAACCTCCAACGTTTCGCTCACGGTCTTGGCAAAGCAAGGATATACGCAAATCGTAGCCACATGGGGCAGTTCAGGATATTGTTCATCGAAGGCGTTCACGCGCTCCGTGAAGGCCATCACGCTCTCTTCTGAGTCGGTAGTTTTCAGAGTCGTCAGCTCCACACTGCCCAACAGGAATTTCTTCACCTCAAGGGTGTCGTTCTCGGGCACCTTCTCTGCAATGATTTTGCGCACGGCTTCCTTTACTTCCTCATCACTGATGTCATAGTTGTAGAGGCTCAGCGCCTGCTCAATCTTGTTTTTTGTCTCTTTCATAAGTTGCATAGTTTTTTATTTTATTGATGATTTATTCCTTGTATCTTAGTTTCTCGTTTTCGAGATGCCTGGTGCGGTCTCGTTGGGTCTTCTTTTGGATGCTCTTCTGCAGTTCTTCTGTCAGGTCGATGCCTGTCTGATTGGCCAGACAGAGCAGCACCCACAGCACATCGGCCATCTCCTCGCCGAGGTTGTCCGTCTCGCCTTCCTTGAAGCTCTGGTCGCCGTATTTCCGGGCGATTACACGTGCCAGTTCGCCTACTTCTTCAGTCAGAACAGCCATATTCGTGAGTTCTGAAAAGTAACGTACTCCGTATGTCTTAATCCACTGGTCTACAGTGTCTTGTGCCTCCCGTATCGTCATCTTCTTGTCAGCATGTTGAAAAGCAGTAATGCAATAGCGAGCAGGACGATAATAATCGCTTGTTTGTTCTCCCGCTCATATTCTTTCCAATGGAAAGCTCTATACAGGAAAACGACCACCCACAGGAGTATTCCGAAGACGCAGGGCCATACACCGAAATTATATCCCGATGTCAAGCTGATGATAAAACCGATGAACATCAGGATGATTCCCGATATTTCTATTTCTCTTAGGTATTTCTTCATATTATTCTTTGTTGTCTTTATTGACATTAATAGTTTCTGTATTTGGTTTTGAACAACCTATTTTTAGTTCACCTGTATAGAGTATATATCCCCAAAATGCAAGTCCTAAGGCTATGAATATTTTGAGCGTTGTATCTTTTTTGATACTTACGGTAAAATGCGTTAATATTAGTATGAATCCTATCCAATACAAAAATTCATATTCTCCAATTCCGAAGAAAAATTTATTAGTAAATCCTTCACCTACTTCTAAGAATCCTCCAAAGAGTAAAATCTTTGTAAGAGGGTGTAATAAGATGCCAGCACACATCATGACTACACCTATATAGAAAATTTTTTTTGTTATTTTCATCTTATTCTTTGTTTTTAGTGTCCATACAGATGGTCACGGGCCCGTCGTTGAGCAGCTCCACCTTCATATCCGCGCCGAATTCCCCCGTCGCCACCTCCTTCCCTATAGCCTTCGACAGCTGACTGCAGAAGGCCTCATACAGCGGAATGGAATGCTCATGGCTCCCTGCGCGAAACCAGCTGGGACGGTTGCCCTTCTTATAGCTCGCATACAGCGTAAACTGGCTCACCACCAAGGCCTCGCCGCCGATATCGATGACGGAACGATTCATGACCCCATCTTCATCGTCAAACACCCGCAGGTTGGCTATCTTCTTCACCAGCCATTCCACATCCTCCATCGTGTCATCGTCGCAGACGCCTAACAGGACGAGGAATCCCCATCCAATATGGCCTTTCACGTTGCCCTCGATGGTGACGCTGGCTCTGCTCACTCTTTGTACTACTGCTCTCATACCCTGCAAAGGTACAACATTCTGTTGACATGACCAAGAGCAAGCGTTTTTTTTTCACCCATCGATGACACCGATGACGATGACACCGATGACACCGACCTATTTTTATCAGCGGATTGGGGAGTGAGGCAGTCAGGCTTCGTAACGTTGAATATATTTCTATTTATATATATAATATTCATATTATATATATAAATAGCTCTGTAAATTACCCTTCCGTTCTGAGAATAAATACCCTCGTTGTCATCGGTGTCATCGTCATCGCTGTCATCGTTTGTCATCCTAACTATCACAATTATCTATGATATTTATTTACATTCTAATCAATTTTCTGCCTTTCACCTAACGATATTACCGCTCGCTGCCTACGAAAATATTGCTCGCTGCCTACGAAAATATTGCTCGCTGCCCAGGAAAATATTTCTCCCTGCCCAGGAAATTACGGCTCGTCAAAACCACGATTGTTAGCGCACACACTGGTTAAAATTGAAATTCTGAATATTCTTTACATATTATCATTCTCTCATCTGCTGACACCGATGATAATGACGATGACCCCGATGACGATGACACCGATGACGATGACACCGATGACGATGACACCGATGACGATGACACCGACGGCGATGACGACTACGACAACGGCGGCAACGACTACGACGACGATGACGACGACTTCTGGGGCGACGATGACGACGACGATGACTACTGGGACGACGACTACGACGACTATGATGAAGATTACGACGACTACTACGACGATTATGATTATGACGATTATTATGACGATGATGATTATGACTACTACGACTACTACGATGATTATGATTATGACGACGATTATGATTATTATGACGACGATGATTACTATGACGACTACGACGACTACTACAACTACGGCGACGACTACTATGACGACTTCTACGACGATTACAGCGGCTACGACTGCTGCAACGGCGGCGGCTACTACGGCAGCAGGAGCAAGGGCGCAGTCAAGGCTAAGGGCACACAGACCCCTGAATCCAAGTAGCCACAACATCCGCTTCCATCTCAACCAAGCGGCATAATCACAACCATCCGATAACAGCGAAGGCGGCGGGAAACGATGTTTTCCGCCGCCTTTATATTATGCATCGTCGCACTTTTTTGACAATATATTAAAACGTGGCAAAGTAATTGATATTGCATAATAGCAACGCAAAATCTAACTCTTTGCAACCACCAACCATGAAACTTTTGAAAAACATAAAAGGACGTGTGCTCAATATACTATTTTGGTCGATAATCTCGGCTGCGTTCATAGGGCCAGGCACAGTGACCACCGCCACGAAGGCGGGGGCGGACTGCGGTTTTCAGTTGCTGTGGACGTTGGGATTCGCCACAATAGCCTGCGTTGTGCTGCAAGAAGCGAGTGCAAGGGCCACGATATATTCGGGACTCAACCTCGGCCAGGCAATCAAAAAACATTTCCAAGGCACGCGGATGGAGCTTCCCGCCATCGTACTCGTTGTTGGCGCGATAATCCTCGGCTGCGCGGCATACGAAACCGGCAACATCCTCGGCTCTGTGGAGGGCGTTGCATTGATGTTTCCCGGAGTGGAAAAATGGATGATTGTGGCAGTATTGGGCGTATTGTCGGCGATAGTACTCGCAATGAAAGACATCAAGATTATATCCAACATAATGGGCGCGTTTGTGTTCCTGATGGGATTCACGTTCATCGCCGTAGCAATACTCGGACGCCCGTCGGCTGGCGAGATAGCAAGCGGTTTTGTGCCGTCGCTG